>ENA-OUOG01000318-OUOG01000318.1-marine-metagenome-genome-assembly--contig:-NODE-318-length-64237-cov-6.281499_pt1 | contig 64237 bp, 29 predicted proteins | sample MGYA00248635_ERZ508505 | MGnify/ENA primary metagenome ERZ508505 (study PRJEB26176, sample SAMN06267871) | marine metagenome | isolation source: Saanich Inlet, British Columbia, Canada | place: Pacific... | reverse complement strand
AGCCAGTCAGAGCCGAGGAGAGGGTGATGAAGGTTTTCAGTTTTCATTTTTCATTTTTCATTTTTTGCAAAATCGCCCGCGGCGAACTGAGCTCGAATTGGCTGTACCATATCTATGACCGGGAATGCACGCAGGAGGTGTGGCACGAAACTCGGAACTCGCGAACGCTTCCCGGTTCGAACGCGACGATGATTTCTTCTCATTCCCCGCTTCCGAGCCGCGCGGGGCATTCCCGAGCGCGCGATCGGTCGCGGCGCGGGCGCTGGATCGGCGGCGATGCTGCAAGGCGCGCTCACCGCGGTCGCGGCGAAGGCCAAGGAGGCGAAGGCCGCCGTGGGCAGCGCGGTCGGGGAGATTCGGGACGCTATCGATAATCCGACGTACGACGAACACGAGGATGACGCGTGGAGCGACGAGGAAGCCGACGCGCGGGTCCCCGCGTCGACGGACGTGCCTCCACGCGCGGACGGAGGCGGGGCATCCGTGAGCGGCGGACCGGCGGCGGCGCCCGCGGGCGGCGCGCTCGCGGCGCTTCGCGCGCGACTCGCGGCGGAGCGCGAGCGCAAAAAGGCTGAGGAACACATCATCACGACGGGGAGCGCGAACCCGCCCGCGGAGGCTCCGCCGCCTCCGCCTCCGCCTTCGGTCCCGGAACCCGCGCATCGTGAGGAGACGCATTCGCGCGAGACCCATCCCAACGCGCGCGTTCCCGACACGGCGTTGTCACCGGACGCAGACCCGGTCGAGACGGTTCGTTCCGCGGATGGAAAAAGCGGCATCTTCGACGACGACGCCGCCGCGCGCCTCCGCGATGCCGAGCGCGCCGTCGCCGAGCTCGCGTCTTTGCGTCGCGAGGACGCCGAGGCGTTACGCATCGCCACGCAGAACGCCTCGCTGGCGACTCGGGATCTGCAGGCGCAGAAGTTCGAGACGGAGAAGAAGGAGAAAGAGCTCGAGCGGTTGCGGAGGCACCTGCTGGACATGGAAGCCGAGGACGACGAGAAGGAGGAGCGCTTGTCCGCGCGCGAGGCGGAGGCTGCGCGCCGCGCGGAGGGCACCATCGCCGCCGCGACGGAGGCGAGCGTCTCCGCCGCGCGCGCCGCCGAGCGCGACGCGGAGATCCTGAGGGAGGCTCTCGCGGCGAAGGACAAGGAGCTCGCCAACCTGCAGCTCGCGCTCGAGCACTTTGACGACGAGGCGGAAGACGCAGAGCGCCGCGCGTTGGAAGCGTCGGCGCTGCGCGAGAAAAACGCGACGCTCGCCGCCGAACTGGTCGCCGAGCGCGCGCGCGTCGCGGCGGCGCAGGAAAAGGCGCGTGAGGCGGAGACGCGCTGTGCGGCGATGGAAAAACACGCCGCCGCCGCGGACGCGGCGGCTCAGAAATCCGTCGTCGAGGCGTCTCGCGCGCGTCGCGCGTTGCAGGAGCACGCGAAACGCGCGGTTTCTCTCACGGCGGATTCCTCCGAGCAGGTGGACCGCCGCGTGGTGGCGAAGCTTCTGTTGACGTACTTCCAGCGCGAGCAGAGCGTGGACGTGCTGGAGCTGATGGCGCGCGTGCTCGGCATGTCGGAGGAGGACAAGAAAGAGATGGGTTTAGGACCGGGCGGCGCGAGGCAAAAAAAGGGCGTGCTCGGGACGGTGGCCTCTGTGCCCAGAAGCGTGGTGTTCGGGGCGCTCGGTTTAGCGGGAACGGTCGCGAAGGTTCCCGTCGCGGTGGCGGAGGTGTACACGCCCGAGACGGAGACCGCGACCGTGGCGGACCAGTGGGTGGAGTTCCTGCTGCAGCAGATGGACGCGGAGGACGAGGAGAGGTAGCCGCGAGCGCGAAGCGAATGCGCTACTACAAGCGATTGTGCTCCTACACGGCGTTTCAAGGGTCTTTCGACTTTCGTTCGCGTCGCGTTTCCAGTGCGCGGGCGCGCCCGATGAAAAACAGAGTCTGCGAGATTTCCTTTTCGGGCGCGCATTCCACGCCGCGCGCGTCCGACGGTCACGATGGCCGCGGTGGAGCGCAACGTGTACGATGAGAAGACGATGAGCATCTTGGTGACCGGCGAGGAGGGCACGGACGAGGCGGAGACGTTCCTGCAGGACAAACTGTGCGAGCAAGGCCTGAAAGGTACGCACGACGCGGCCGTCCGTTGTCAACACGCGAGACGTCGATCCGAACGCGAGCGTCGTCTTTCTCGAGCGCTCCGCGCGCGCCGCGCGCGCCGACGAGCCCCCGCGCGTCCGCGTTCTGACACGCGTTCCCGCTCTTCTTTCCCCTCCTCCCTTCTGCGCTCGCAGTCGTCGAGGTGTACGCCGAGTGGGCCGGGCGGTGTCAGTCCGTGTTGCCGCTGATGAAACGTTTGAAGCTGGAGAAGGACTACGAGCCCTCCTGCTTCGTGATGTTGCACTGCATGGCGGAGTCGCACGAGCTGCTCGAGGAGTTCCGCGGGAAGTCCATGCCTCACTTCCTGTTCTTCCGCAACGGCGTGAAGAAGGCCACCGTCGCGGGCGCGAACATGCCCGCGATCGAGAAGTACATCGTGGACTACACGCCCTTCGGCCCGGATGCCGACGACCTGGAGGAGAACCCGATGTTGAAACGGCGGCGGGAGGAACAGGCGGAGAAGGCGGAGAAGGAGGCTGAGGCGTTACAAGCCGCGTAGGAACGACGATGACGACGACGACAGGGACGCCGTGGTTTTGTTTTCACCAAACGACGTTCACGATGTGGTGACGATGCGCGCTACGCTCGCGCGTGATGTCCTTCATCCTCACATCTTGCTCTGCTGTTTTTCCCACTCCTTCATCGCCTGCCGCACCCCCAGGTCCATCATGATCTCCTCGGACCCGCCGGGGATGGCGTACGCGCGCACGTCGCGGTACAGGCGCTCGACCTTCTCCCCCTGGCCGCCACGCACGTACGAGGCGCCCCCGAAGATCTGCGCGGCTTCCCTGGCGCAGTACTCGAACACCTTCGTGGACTGCACCTTTGCGAGCGCGGTGATTCCCGCGAGCGCCTTGGCGCTCTCCTCGCGGTCCATCGTGCACATCTGGTAGGTGATTGTTTCCATCTGCGCGTGCGTCGCGTCGATCTGCCGGATCATGTCCGCCAGCTTCGCGCGGATCACGGGGTGCTCGATGAGCCTCTTTCCGAACGTCCGCCTTCGGTGCGCGTACTTGAACGCCTCCTCGTAGCACACGCGCGCGAACCGATTGGCCTGCACGACGAAACCCCAGCGCTCGTGGTTGAAGTTGTGCATGATGTACTTGAACCCCTGGTTCTCGACCCCGACGAGGTTAGAAACCGGCACGCGCACGTCCTCGAACGTCACGTACGTGGTGCCGGACGCCCAGACGCCCATGCAGTCCATGCGCTTGCAACTCACCCCGGGCATCGTCTTCTCCACCACCAGCAGCGATATGCCGCCCATGCCCGGCCCGCCCGTGCGCACGGCGACGGTGAAAAAGTCCGCCCACACGCCGTTGGTGATCCACTTCTTCTCGCCCGACACGACGTAGTACGAGCCGCACGCCGACTTTTTCGCCGAGCAGCGGATGTTCGCCACGTCCGATCCCGCGTACGGCTCGGTGATGCACAAACAGATGGTGCCCTCGCCCTTCAGGACGCGCACACCGACGCGCTCGCGCAGGAAGTCTGACCCGAAGTTTAACACCGGAGGGAGCCCGATGTGCACGCCCTCGAGCAAGCCCCACAGGACGCCGCCGCTGCCGCACCGCCCGAACTCGTCCAGGATGATGAGCTCGTGGAAATAGTCGAAGTTCTCGGGCGCGGCGACGGCGAGCTTGTGCCCGAGCCCGCCCGCCCAGGGCGCGCCCACCACGCCGGGCAGGATCCCCGCCTCGTACGTCTTCTTGTACAGCTCGAGCGGCAACGACTTCTTCTCGTCCCACTCGTGCGTGTGCGGCATGATCTCCGCCTCCACGAACGCGCGCACCTTGGCGCGGAACGCGACGTGGCTATTAGTGTAGTACGGGGAGTTGAACTTGCCGTACCAGGAAGGCTGCGGAGCGGTCGCGCGGGTGATGATTTGGGATCGTCGGTCAGGAGCGCCGGCGAGCAGGACGGCGTGGACGAGAGCGCGCGCGGAGGGGCGGTCGGGCGCGCATCTTCTCGCCTCGTTGTTAAAAAACCTGGATAATTCGGGGCGTTCGAGGGGACGCACGTCTCCGAAGGGCACGCCCTCGCCGAAAGGCGCCGTCTTTGTCGCAGACATGGTCGTCCGCGCGGTGTCGGTGCGCTGCGGGGCGCGGTCGAACGCCTCGATGCTCTGCAGCGACATCGGCGGGACACGAAGTGAGGCGACGCGGACGTCGTTTCGTGCGAAAGCCCTTCAGTGTGGATGGGTCCATCCGAGTCAGCGGCACTGACGACGGGCGATCGGAACACGCTGTGAGTGACAAGAAGCGCCGTTACACAAGAGTTCGCGCCGCGTCGCTCGACGCCATCCGAAGACCGCGTCCTACACTACTCCCGTCTTGGTGGTCCCCGTGGGCGCGTCCGTGCGTCCCGCCGCCTCCTCCGCCGCCGCCCGCTCCGCGCGCCGTCGCTTCAGCTCCTCGATGGAGACGCCCCGGAGTTCGCGGCGGTAGTACAAAAGCCAGTTGGCGGCTTGCGCTCGGCGCGTCATGTTGGGCGTGAGCCCATCCATCTTGTACCCCTTCCAGCCGAGATGCTTCAAGGTGGTCTTGATGCCCTGCTTGTGCTCCTGCGCCACCGAGCGCGTGAGCGCCGCGCACGCCGCCTTGACCGGCGCGTCCACCTCGGGGAAGTACTTGCGGGTCACGCCGATGACATCCGGCGGTTCCGGGTACGCGGCGGCCCACTTGGGGAAGACGTTTTCCGGCGACCACACCTCTTTCACCTCCAGCGTCTCCGCGTCCATGTCGATGGACTTGGTGTACCCCAAACACTCCCACACCAGTCTGTTCACCTCCTCGTCCGGAATCTGGGACAGCACGATCTTCAACAGCACCTCGTTGCTGATGGGGTCCTCCCCGGGCGCGCCGGACCAGGGCTCGGCGCCGAACGCGGACTCGTCGGGAGGCGCGTCGTCCGCATGCTCGCCCGCCGCCGCGAGACGCGAGCGATCGCTCGCGCGACGCGCGAGGGGGCGGGACGACGAGCCGCGGGACGCGCCGCGCGCGTCGCCCGCACGCCCGCGCGCGGCGAGGGGGGGACGCGGCGAAGCCGCGGAGCGCGCCGAGGCGACCAGGGTCGCGACGCACGAAGCCATCGTGGTGCGGGCCACGGAGTGGCACGTGGTGGCACGTGTTCAGCTTTTTATCCAAAGCAATGGCTCTCGACGTGCGACGCCGTTTCGTGCAACTTCGGGCCTTCGGCACACTCCGAGCGCGCGGAGATGCTCGCGTCGGCTTACGCGCCCGCGGCGCGCGGCGCCGCTCGGGTGTCGCGTGTCAGGTCGGCGGCGGCGTCGACTTCGTCCCCGGCGCGTGTCCTCCGCCCTTTCCGTCCCCGTCCCCACGAGGCGTGGGGCCATCCGAGAGACTCGGGCGGTTCTCCTCGGCGATCGGCACCTTCGGTCGTCGCGACCCCGCGCTTCTCCGGGAAGCGGCACACCGCCGCGGTCGTCCCGAACGCGCTCGCGGGCGTCGCCGGTGCCTCCGGCAGCGGTGGCGTCCTCGAGCTCGCGACGCTCGTCGCGAGGGCGCTCGCGGCCGCGCTCGCGGCGGCGTTCGCGGCGTTCCTCGCCTCCGCCTGGCGCAAAAAGACGTCGAAAGACGCGCACCGCCCGCGGATACGCGCGCCGGCGTCGCCGCGCATGCGGTCTCTTCTGGCGGCGACGCCGGCGCTGCACCGCGCGATCGACGCGCCTCTGCTGCTGCAGAGCTCCGCCATGCAGCTTCTGGCGTACCTGCTGAAGCAGAGGCTGGACCCGCCGGAACGCTTCGAGCGCGAAACCATCTCGACGCCGGATGGCGGAGAAATCGCCGTCGATTGGCACGGCGACGCCGACGCTCTTCCAACGGACGCGCCCGTAGTGGCGGTGATGCACACGCTGACGGGCACCGCGCGCGACTTCGCCAGTTTCGCGCGGTGCGCCACGGAGCGCGGGTTTCGCGTCGCGGTGTTGCTGCGCCGAGGACACCTCGGCCGCCCGCTGAAAACGCCGCGCTTCAACTTGCTGGGCAACGCGGAGGATCTCGATTTGCACGTCGCGGCGGTTAAAAAAAAGTACCCGCGCGCGCGTAAACTCTTTGCGTACGCCGAGAGCGCGGGGACGGGCCTCGCGGTTCGGTACGCGGGCGAGAAGGGCTCGAGCTGTGCGTTCGACGCGATGACCATGGTGTGCCCCGGGTACGACACCACGGAAGGAGGCGCGTTCTCGCGTTTCGAGCCTTTCCTCGACGCGCATCTGTTAAAGTCGGTGAAGAACACCTTTCTGTTTGGCGCAAACGAACAGACGTGGCAAACGTGGTCGGCGAACGAGGCGGCGGAAAAACGATGCCCCTCTTTCGACGACTTGGCGAACACCGTGACGATGGCGGAGTTCCAGAGGCTGGCGTACGGCGCGGAGGGTTTCGCGTCGCTGGAGGAGTACCACTACGCAACCAACCCCATGGGCACCGTTCTTGAAATCGAAACCCCGACGCTGGTGATCAACGCGGACGACGATCCGGTGTGCACGCCGTCCAACGTCGACGATAACGCGTTTTGTTTCGACGGGGCGTGCGCGCGCGCGCTCGTGCGGACACCCATAGGCACGCACTGCTGCTTCTACGAGGGGAACACGCTGGTGCCGAGAAACAGCTGGGCGCACGTCGCGGCGCTGGAGTTTTTCCAAGCCGTCGCCGAGGAGAAGTAGGAGGTACTGGTAGTGCACGTTAGGTTGTCGACGTTTTTCGAAGGAGACATGCTCGCATCGATCGTCGTCATGTCATCGTGTTTCGCGAAAACGCGTTCGTTAAACTTTTTGGCCAGCTCAATTACGGCTCCCCTCCCCAATCTCAGACCGCGCGGCGCGCCGCTGCCTGCGCCCCCGTCGTCCGGTCGCGCGTCGCGACGACCGCGACCTGGGATCCGCTCGGTGCCGCGGGCGGAGCGCTGGTGCGTAGCGGGGCGTCAGACCCCGACGACGAATCGAAGCGCGCAACACCATGGAAAATTCGTTCGGGGTTCTCGCGCTCCTCGCGGTGACGGTGGGCGTGCTGCTCACCCTGCGCCACTTCGCCGCGCCCGAGGTTTCCCTGGCGGTGCGGCTGCAGCTGGCGCTCTCGTGGACGCTGTCGCTCTCGATCCTGGCGCTCGTCCCCGCGGACATCGCCGCGACCGCGTCCGGGGACGCGTCCGCGCGGCCGACGCTCGCGCTGCTGTGGGATTTGTCCTACTGGATCACCTTCAACCTGACGTGGTTCGTGCTCCCGCTGCACCAGATCTACGAGGACGCCGGGGACTTCACCGTCGCCGCGAGGCTCGCGACGAGCGTCCGCGAGAACGTCATCTTCTACGCCGTCCTCGTCGCGGTCGCGCTGCTGGGAGTCATCGTGCTCACCGCCAACGGCGCCATGACCCTGACCGGCGTCGCCGCCTTTTCCATCGCCAGCGCGACGTCCTTCGGCATCGTCGCCGGCGTGTTCCTGCTCGGGTACGGCCTCGTGGAGGTCCCGCGCAGCATCTGGCGCAGCGCGAACATCCAGAAAAGACCCAACGCGGCGTACAGGAAGGTGGGGGAGGTGGCCTCGGCGCTGGACGAAGCGCACGCCGCGCTGCGCAAAATCGTGCGCGCCTCGGAGACGACGCAGGAGGTTATGCCGCGCAACCACGAGCTGCGCTGGATGATGCGCATCATCGCCGCGGAGACCCCCAAGAGCGCGGACGTTGGTGTCGGCGGATCCGTGGATGTGGACGCGAGCGAGGACGGCGACGACTACGACTACGACTACGACGAGGAGAGCGACATGGTCAGGCTGCGGCGGCAGCTCAAGCGAAAGCTGCGCGTGTACCGCCGCACGGCGGCGCAGTACGTCGTCGCGGTTTCCACAGCGATGGAAGCGGAGGCTGTCCTGAACGCCTCTGGTTTGGGCGCCTCGGGTTTGGGCGACCGGAGTTGTCTGATGACCTCGTCAGACAAGAGGTTCCGCAACCCCCTGCGACCGGTGCGCGCCGGGAAGTTCGCGGCGACGCTGGAAACCGCCGAGTGGTGGTGGCGGTGTCGCGTGGCGCCCGTCGCGGCGCGCGCGCTGGCGGTGGCGCTCGCCGCGTTCAGCGTCTTGACGGTGTGGGCGGAGACGTTCATGTGGACCACGCAGGCGACGGACGGCGTGGATGTCTCGCCGTTCTCGGCGATGCTGCGCTCCGCCGCGCGCGACTCGTCCACAGCCGTGCACGCCGCGGTGATCGCGCCGCTCGGGTACATGTGCTTCTGCGCCATGTTCTCGCTGTTCCGGCTGGGCATGTTCTCGTTCTACTCGCTCGTGCCGGGGGGCACGGACTCGTTCTCGCTGCTTCTCAACGCGTCCCTCACCTGCCGCTTCGCCGCGCCGCTGTCGCTGAACTTCCTCATGATGGTGCCCTCCGTGCGCGAGCTCGCCGCGGCGCACGGCGAGGGGAACAAAAACACGGTGTTCCACGAGAAGCTCGCCGATAACATCCCGACGTTCGCCAACGCGTTCAACGCCGCGTTCCCGGCGTGCGTCTCCCTGTACTGCGCGACGCTGCTGTGGAAGGGCTGCCTGGACAAGATCCTGGCCGCCATCCTGCGCAGAGGCGACTCGGAGAAGTTCAGGTTCGCCAGCGAGGAGGACGACGACGACCGCGACGCGCACGTCACCGACGGGAAACGGATCGTCGACCGCGAGCGAGTTGAGATGGCGAGCGCGAACGCCGGGGATCCCCGGGGATGGAACATCGGCGCGGGGTGTCCGTACTACGTCGACCTGGGGAAACAGGTCGACTTGGGCGCGATGGCCACCACTACCGGCGCCGGCGTTGGGGACGAAAATAGCGACGACATCGAGAGCCGGGGCTTGTTGTCGCGCAGAGGAGGCGCGAGGTCGGACGACGCCGAGGAGCAACGCGCCGAGCGCTGGGAGCGGAACAAGGCGAGGCTGGCAAACGCGGTGTCGCGCGGCGCGGCGGGCGCCTCCGGGCTCCACTCCGGCGGCGATACGCGCGGAGGCGGAGGCCGGGGCGGCACGCTGGACTCGGTGTTCGCGAACCTGGGGGGATCCGGTCGGCGGTGACACATATTAGGGCGACGTTCTGGAACGCGCTCGTTCGTTCTGAACGGAACGCTTAGATACGACTACTACGTGTAGCTATTACGAAGGTACTACGTGAAAACGCTATTACTAACACTCTCGCTTCCGATATCGCGCGATTCTACGCCGCGACTCGACGCGTCGGCGGCAGGAGCGCGAGCGCCTGACCGTCGACGGCGACTGCCGCGGCGCTCTCGTCGCCTCGGCGCTTTTCTGGAAACACGAGCACCTTCGTGTCGAACGATGCCTTGCGCCCGGTGATCCTCGTGAGCGTGACCTCCGCCGTGACCGCCTGGCCCACGAGCACGGGCGCGCGGAACGACAGGGACTGCGTCGCGTACACGGCGCCAGGGAACGCCTCGCCGATGACCGCGCCGAACATCCCCGCGCAGAGCATCCCGTGCACCACCGTCCCCTCGAACCCGGCGCTTCGCGCGGCGCGCGCGTCGACGTGGATGGGGTTCGGGTCACCGGTCACGGCCGCGAACGCCGCGACGTCCGCCTCGGTGAACGTGCGCGTCGTCGAGAACGTCGCGCCCACCGAGACGCGCGGCTCCTCCGATCCCGAGGGGGAGGCGCTCGCCGAGTCCGCGCCGCGCGCAAACGCGCCCGAGGCGAACACGCGGGCGTGCGTCGACGGCCGCGCGGCCGCCACCGCGGACGCGACGCGAAGCATTCGCGCGGTGTTGCGGAGGTTTCGGACCCGGGGCCGAACGCGTCGCGGCGCGCGCGCGTGTGGAGGCTCGGGCGACTGCCGTGTAAAGGAGTTCCGAGAAAACGAACAACGTTGAACGACGAACGCGGCACGAAAAATAAAATGAGGTTTAGGGTCGACGTCCCGCGCATTCGCGGCTGCGTCCTCCACGGACCCGAGCCGAGGACCCGCGTAAATGTCTGCGACGACACGCGTCGCCGCGACGACCGCCGCGGCGACGGGACTCGGGTTGCGCGACCGCGCGCGGTCCCGCGGTCGTGCGAATGCGTCTCCCGGGCGCGCCGAAAAATCCTCCGCGCGATTCGCGGTCGGCGGCGAACCGTCCTCCACCGCCCTTCGCGCCTCCGGCGACGACGACCCCGGACGCTCCGGGGACGACCCGTACGGGTACGAGCGCCCGTTCGAGGACACGCGGCGTCGTGACCGCTACGGCGGCGGGTACGACGGGTACGACCCCGACCGCTTCTACGACCCCGGTCGTGACGGGTCGTGGTCCGACGACGCCGCGACCGCCTCCTCGTCTTCGTCCGGGTACTACTCGGACGGCGCCAACCGCCGCGGCCCCCCCCCGGACGTGACGCTGCTGACGCAGCGCGAGACGCAGGCGCTTTTACCAATCGGCGCGACGGGCGAGCAGTACGGCTACTTCTGGGGTGGGCCCGAGACCGCCACGCAGAGGCTCGGCGCGTCTCTCCTCGGCGTCGTCGCGTTCGTAAACGTAAGCGCGCTCCTCGCCGTCCCCGCGGCGACGTTTTTCCTCTGGGCGCCCGTCGCGCTCGCCGCGCGACGCAACGCCGCCGCGCGGCGCGGCAAGAACATCGGCCTGTGGCGGTGCCGCGTTTTGGCGGCCGTGCCTCGCGAGTCCCCGCCCACGCCAGGCTTCTACGACCGCGACGTGGACGCGCCCGAGTCCTGGATGCTGAGCCTGACGGTCGGCGACGACAGCGGCGCCGTGGTGGAGATTCGCGTGCCGTTGCGCGCGTCGCACGCCGACGTGCGCGAGGGCGACGCGTGCGAGATGGTCGTCGGCTCCGACGACAACTACTTCGGGCGGTTCGAGGCTGTGCGCGAGGCGTACTTCCCGGAGACGGACACGTGGATCGGCGAGTACCCGTTCCTGGACAGACGCGCCATGCCGCAGATCTCGGCGCGCATCGCGCGAGACGCCCAGGCGCGGCGCGAGTGGGAAGCGCGCCGACGCGCGGAGGAACGCGACGAACTATTATAAAACGCGCTTTGCGTGACGGACATCAATCGGTTCGCCGACGGTCTGGTAGTATAGAGCTCGGTAGTATAGTCGACCGCAGTAGAGAGAGAGCACGCCGCGCTAACGCACGTCACTACGCTTATTTACAGCCGCGTCGTTTCTTCTGTGTCGTCCTCGCGTCGTCATCCGCGCGCGTCGCGTCTCTCGTCTCGCCGTCGCCGTACGTTCCGAAAACCAAAAAACTTCCGCATCACTTGGGGTCGAGCTTGCTGATGTCGTCCATCATCTTCTCGAGCTCCGCCTCCGGGAGCTCCTCCAGGCGCTTGGCCATCACCGCGTCCTCGTAGTCCTTGAGCTGCTTGACGTACGTCATGTCCTTGTTCATGACGCGCGAGACGTACGACCCCACCCACGCCACGCTCAGCCCGAGCACGAACGTGAGCTGCACGATGTTGCCCGCCCAGATGGCGGACACGCCGTTCGCCTGGAGCCCGTAGTACAGCGCGGCTCCCGCGGCGGTCGTGCCGAAGCCGACCAAGAGCACGTCCGCGCGCGTGTACCCGAAGGGCACCTTCTCGTCCTCGCCCGCGGCGGCGACGATCAAGCGCGCGCCGCGCGCGGCGGAGCCCGCGGGGGCCTTCGCGCGGAGCGACGCGGTGGACTGGCGAGCGCTCAGGCGGGGGGCCGCAGAGGCAACCTTACCCTTTCGGGACGCGAGCGCCACGCCGTCGACACGGCGCGCGCGCGTCGCGGAGGGCGCCGCGCGCGCGGCGGTGGGGAGCACGGTAGAGCAGACGGCGGCTGACATGCTGTGTGTCGGGCCACTCTCGCGCGAGTCGCTGTGGCGGACGCGGCTCGAGGAGGGCGATCCCGCAATCTCGACGAGAACTCTTGACGACGTGTCAAGCGAAACCGGCGTCCCCGCTCCCCGGATGTCGACTGGCCCATTTTGACTCAGGAAAAGCGTTGTTTGAAAGTCAGGGGCGCGCTCGCGCACATCCCCGCCGCGCGGCGGAGCGCGAGATGTCCGACGAGGATGTCGAGTCGCGGTCGTCGACGGCGTCCGATGACCCGGCTCCGGCCGCGGCGGCGTCTTGGCCCCCCGACCGGTTCCACCTGACGTACTGCATCACGTTCCTGGCGGGCATGGGCACCCTGCTGCCTTGGAACGTGTTCATCACGGAGCGCGCGTACTTCGACCTGCGCCTCTTCGTGCCGCCGTACGCGCCCGCGGTGGCCGACGCGTTCGAGTCCGTGTTCGGCATGACCTTCATGGCCGCCAACGTCCTCGGGCTGGCGCTGCTCGTGCGCGGCGATGCGCTTTCCCGCGTCCCGCGCTTCATGCGCGTCCCCGCGCCTTTGCTGGCCATGGGCGTTTTGCTCGCCGTCTCCGGCGCGCTCGTCCGCGCGCGAGGCGTGAGCGGCGACGCGTTGGCGGGCGTGACCCTGCTCACGCTTGTGTGCCTGGGCGGACTCACCGCGCTGGTGCAGGGGGGCTCGTTCGCGGACGCGAGCTGCCTGCCCCCGAAGTACAACCAGGCGCTCATGGGGGGACAAGCCGCGGCGGGCGTCGCCAGCGCCGCCGCGGCGCTCGCGACGACGGCGGCGAGTTCTCATTCTCACTCTCGGCGCGGCGGAGACGACGACTTTGACGCGGGCGAGAAGGGCATCATGACGCAAGCCTCGAGTTATTTCTACGCCTCGGCGTGCTTGATGCTGGTGTGTGCGCTGGGGTGCGCGTTCGCGGCGCGGCTTCCGTTTTTCGAGCGCGGGATGGAAGCCGCCGCGGCGGCGAAGCGCGAGACGGACGAAACCGTCGCGGCGGAAAGAGCGGAAAGAGCGGAAGAGAGACTGTCGAATCTCGACAGTCTCTCTACGAGTCTCGTCGAGAGTCTCGAGAACGCCGACGCGAACGTGCCTCTGCTGCGCGGCGCGCGCGGCGAGGGAGAGGAGGTGGAGACGCCGGGACCAATCGACGCGTCTTCCAGGGGATCCTTCCTCGCGTCCTCCGCGCGGGGTACCTCTTTGTGTTACCGCTTCGCGGTGTTCGCGACGTTCGCCGTGACGCTAACTGTGTTCCCGGCGGTGACATCTTCGGTGTGCGCGGCGGAGAACGGCGCGACGTCGCCGCCGTGCCTGGCGCGCCCCGCGGGCGGCGGCTCGCGGTTCGCCGGGGACCTGTGGACCCCGTCGCTGTTCCTGCTGTTCAACGCGTTCGACCTCGCCGGTCGCGCCGTCGCGTCGGTCGCGCCGAGACGCGCGCCGAGCGGTCAGACGGTGGTCTTGGCGTCCCTCGCGCGCGTCGCGTTGATCCCGCCGCTGCTGGCGTGCAACGTGGTGACGTCGCGGCGCTGGGCGTTCCCGGGCTGGTTCGCGCGCTCGGACGCGGCGCCCGTCGTTTTGGTCGCCGCGCTCGCCTTCACGAACGGGCACTTGGGGAGCGCGAGCATGATGTGGGGCCCGACGGTTCGGCCGCTGGGCAGGCGCGCGGAGGAAGGCGCGGCGCTGTCCTTCGCGCTCACCGCGGGGCTGGGATTCGGGAGTCTCGCGTCGTACGCGCTCGTCGCGGCGATGCAACGGTAGTCGGCGAAGGTCGAGCGAGCGCTTCCGTCGCGGGAATCGAAACAATGAGATGAGCGCGCCTTCTCAGGCGTCCTCCATGTAACTTTAGAGCGGTCTCTTCTCTCGAGCGCGCGTCACAAGCGACGTCCGACGAGGCGCGTCTCTACCTACGGGTCGCACCGCGCTCGCGCGCGCGCGCCATCGGCACGCGCGCGAGACAAAAACGGAGATTTATCGAACACAAACACAACACAGCACACGCAAAAACACAAAAACACAAAACACGTTGGGAAGCGCGACGGGACGCGCTCTTTTCTTTTCTTCCTTGACGTCCCGTCGTCGCCGTTTGACGTTTACTCGACGCTTACTCGTACGCGTCTTTCTCACTGCGGAGCGACGGGGGGATAGTCGTTCCTGGGGGCGTTCCAGTCCCCGCCGCCTCCGGCGGGCTGGTAGCCGTCGTCCTGCCTCTGGCCGTACTCGAGGTCGGCGCCCTCGGGCTTCGCGACGCCGCACCGAAAGCAGTTGGGCTTGGACGCAAACACGAGGCCGCAGCCTGCGGGGCAGTTCCAGTCCCCGGGGCGGGGCGTGGGGCCGCGAGGGCGGTCGTTGTAGCCGCGGCCGCCGCCGGAGTTCCAGCCGCCGCCACCGCCGCCCCAGCTGCCGCCGCTGCGTTCGTACCCGCCGCCGCCGCCGTACTGTCGCGAGCGCGAGAGCGGAAAGCGCGGGAAGCGCGGAGAGCGCGTCAGCGAGAGGGAAAACAGCGAAATGAGGAAATCGTCGCGCTTCGTTTGCGTCACACGGTGATTGGGACGAGAAGACGGCGAAATCACGGTTTGGGGCGCTGCGTCGGTTCGCGCTCGGAACGTCCGATCGATCTGGCGGTCGTCGGGGCTCGTACCTGGTCGCCGGCGGCGACTTCCGCGTTCTCGGGTTTGGGCGCGCCGCATCTGAAGCAGTTCATCTTCGACGCGAAGACGTTCCCGCACCCGGCGGGGCACTGCCAGTCGCCGGGGCGGACGTTGCCCCCGCCCCCGCGACCGCCCCCCCCGCCCCAGGACCCGCCGAAGGAGCCGCCACCGCCACCTTGCTGGTAGCCGCCGCCGCCGCCCCAGCCGCCGCCGCCGCCGCCCTGCTGGTATCCGCCGCCTTGCTGTCCGCCCCAATCGCCCATGTTTGTGAGTCGGAGGTTGGTGTTAACGCGACGAAGCGTCGGCGTTGTGGCGCTCGAGCGTCATCGGGGTTTACTTTTTCACGGGAAAACCTGGAATACCCGAAGATTTTTCACGGCAGTTGCTCTTTGAGCTGGCTCGTGGGCAAGTGGGCTCGCTTTTCTCGGCGAGACCGCCGCCGGTGGCGGCGGCACGCCTTTTTCTCTCGGAAATTTGCCGAACGCGCACTCGCGCCGCGCCCCGCGCGCATAACCCCGGTCGCGAACGTCCGGTCGCGTTCGCCTCTCGCCGTCCGTTCGTTTCCCCTCGCTCGCACCATGGGCGGTCGCGGTCGCGGACACAAGCGCAAGGGCGATAACCGCGTGCTGAAGCGCGACTTCAAGAAATCGCGCGACAACGTGTGGAACGAGAAGTCCCCGAAACCGTCGGCGGACGGGACGTACAAGCCGCTCGAGAAGAAGAACGAGACGTTCGAGAAGTACTACAAGGCGCAGAATATCGTGCCGGATGCGGAGTGGGACGCGTTCCTCGAGTCCCTGCGCACGCCCCTGCCCACGTCGTTCCGCATCAACGGCAGCGGCAAGTTCGCGGAGGACATTCGCGATCAGATCGAGAACAAGCTTTTCAGCAAGGTGGACGCCGCGTCGGGCGAGACGTCGGAGGAAACGGTGGAGGCGCCCAGGTGCGTGCGTTGGTACCCCGACCGCCTGGCGTGGCAGTTCAACTACTCCAGGCAGCAGCTGCGCCGCCTGCCGCACCTCGAGCAGATCCACGAGTTTGTCAAGCGCGCGAACGAGTACGGCTCCATCACGCGCCAGGAGGTTGTGTCCATGATCCCCGCGTTTTTCCTCGACATCGAGCCGTCGCACGTCGTGCTGGACATGTGCGCGGCGCCCGGCTCGAAGACGTTCCAGCTCCTGGAGATGTTACACGGCTCGCTCGGGGACAACACCAGCATACCCAAGGGATTCGTCATCGCCAACGACGTGGACATGAAGCGCTGCAACCTGCTCACGCACCAGACCAAAAGAGTCAACTCGCCCGGCTTGCTCGTGACCAACCACGAAGCGCAGAACTTCCCCGTGATCACCTCGCCCGGCGGGCGCACGTTCCCCTTCGACGCCATCCTCACGGACGTGCCGTGCTCCGGCGACGGCACCATGCGCAAGGCGCCGGACATCTGGCCCAGGTGGACCGTCGGCAACGGCAACGGGCTGCACCCGCTGCAGCTGAAGATTGCGCTGCGCGCCGCGCAGCTGCTCAAAGTCGGCGGTCGCCTCGTGTACTCGACGTGCACGTTCAACCCCATCGAGGACGAGGCGGTGGTGGCTGCGATGCTCAAGGACTGCGACGGCGCGCTGGAGCTGCTGGACGTCTCCAAGGAGCTCCCCGAGCTCAAGCGCGTGCCCGGCGTGCGCCACTGGGAGGTTTGGGACAAGTTTGGCAAGCACGACACCTTCGACGGGCCGGAGGAGAAGAACAAACTGCACGCCACGATGTTCCCCGCGTACGCGGACGCCGCGAACTTGCCTCTCGAGCGGTGCATGCGCATTCTGCCGCACCAGGACGACACCGGCGGGTTCTTCGTCGCGGTGTTCCGCAAGGTCAAGGAGACGCCCGCGTCCATCGAGCCCCCGAAGAAGCTGAAGGGCCCGATTGCCGTGCAGACCGAGCTGAGCGTCGCGAAAGGGAAGGTTTCGGTGTCGTTGACCCTGCGCAACGCCTTCGAGCTGCGAGCCGAGCGCGAGGCGCTCGCCGCGAACGGGGGCGCGCCGCTGGAGCCGGAGAAGGAGCTGCTCCTGACCTCCGTGCGCGGGCAGGGTCGCCGAGGCGGCGCTGACATGTCGAGCCAGGGCGGGAACAAGGGCGGCGTGAGATTCGCCGGCGGGCTGGACGCGATCATGCCCGTCTCCGACCACAAGGTGATCGACTCCATCACCGAGACGTACGGCATCGACCGCGAGCGGCTGCCGCTGCACAAGAACGCCGTCACGAGGACCGCGGACTCGTCCCGGCCGAAGCGCCTGTACATGCTGAGCGATGGCCTGCGCGAGTACCTCGCCGCGGACCACCGCGAGCAGCTCAAGGTGATCGCCGCGGGGGTGAAGATCTTCGAGCGGCAGGAACACAAGGACCCGGCGACCGGGCCGCCTCCGTGCGACTACCGCCTGACCCAGGACGGCTTGCACATGATGCTGCCTTTCGTGACGAAGCAGATCGTGCACCCCACGCTGGAGGAGCTGAAACTCATCCTGCAGCGCCGCTCGATGAACCTCGCGCCGGACCCCGACCGGCCGGACCGCGCGATGTTCATCGACGAGAAGACCAAGGCTGAGGTGGCGGCGATGCGCAACGGCTCGTGCGTGTTTCTGCCGCGCATCGAGACGGACGCCGACCGCGCGATGCTGCAGGAGAGCGCCAGCACGCCCGAGGAGATCGCCATCGCGTGCTGGAAGGGGAAGAACTCCGTGAACCTGCTCGTCTCCAAGGTGGAGACGGACCATCTGCTGGAGAAGTTCGGGGTGGACGTCTCGTCGAAGGGGGGGGGGGGAACGCTCAAAACCTCGGGCATGGAGGTGAACTGATGGTGTGACAACACGGATGAATACGATTCGTCGTACCCGGCGACGCGCTCGCTCTCTCACGTCGCGTCTCTCTCTCTTCGTCGTCTCTCTCTCTTCGTTCTCCCGCGCGCGTCCGATGAAGAGGTTTCTTCGAGTCTCGCGTCGCGACGAAAAAGAACGCTCATCCGATCAGCCGATCGATCGATCTCTGCGACAAGACAGATCGCGAAAAATAAAAATTCCCGCGCCAGCCTGGCTGCGCGGGTTTTTTCTCGAAACGAAAAAACCCGCTGCCGCATCGCTTAATCCGAACGGGGATTTGGCGAGGAGTAAATCGATCCGCTTCGCGATACGGCGAAAACGGCGAGTCGTTCTCGAGTCACGCGCCCGCTTTTTCCCCGCCGATTCGAGACATCCGACGCAGCATCGCGTGCGAAAATATCTCCCGCGGCGGTGAGAATTTCGCGGACAGCCGCTCTCGCGTCCACCGTGGAAGTTTGGGTAGCGAGTGCGCCGGACGCGCCACACCTCTCGGCGCTCGACGCGGCAGGGACCGCGCGAAGGCAACAGGCGCTCAAGCGGAGACTAGCGGACCGTGTCCGAGCACAGGCGCGGCGCGTGACTCGGCCGGGGGCGCGTGTGGCGGCGCGAAGCGAACGCCGAATAACCGCTTTCGCTCGGCATCGACCGTCGCGTCGACGTTTCGAACGCACCGCGCGACCCGGTCGGAAACGAGCGCTCGCGTCGCGTGCGACCGCGCGGGTCAGCCGGCGTTCTCGCGGAGGGACGTTCGTGACCGTTCGCAGGCGATGACGGCGCGCGCGGTCGCGGCTCCGGCCCCCGTGGAACCCGCCGCGGGGCCGGCCGATGCCGATGCGAAGACGAACAACGCGTCGACCGTCGCGGCGCTCACCGACCCCTCGAGCGAGCAAAAGCTGCACGTTCTGCTGGTGGAGGATGACCACGCGACGCTCGTGTTCGTCAAGGCGCTGCTGAAGAGCTGTGGACACCAAGGTACGTGCCTGTCACGCGCCCGCTCGCGTCGGGCGCGACGCCCGCGCGCGCGGCCGGCGCCGACCCGTTCGGCGAATTCGCGCGGGTGTTCAACTGCGCGTCGAACCGTCGAGCAATACTTTTTTTTCGCCGCGGTGGAGAATCGGTCTTCGCCGCGCGCGACGCGACGGCGATGGAGGCTGACCGCGTTTTCCCCGATCGTCCCAAACCTTCTCTGCCCCAAACAGTCACGACCGCGATGAACGGCAAGCAGGCTATCGACGCGTTGTTGTCCCCGACGCAGGACGTGGACCTCATCTTGACGGACATCATGATGCCCGAGGTGGACGGCATGGAGCTGATGAAGATCGTGCAGGCGAGCGACAAGCCGTTCCGCTCCATCCCCATCATCATCATGTCCACCGTGGACAGCGACGAGTTCAAGACCAAGTGCGGCGACGCCGGCGCGACGGACTACCTCGTCAAGCCCGTGCGCAAGCAGCAGATGGAGGCGCTCGGCAGGCACGCGTCGATCGGGTTGAACTCGTCGGCGTCCACGGCGGCGGGCGCCAGCGTCGGGGCGAGCGGCGCCGCGCGCGACGCGGGCTCGGGCCAGAACCAGAAGAGCGGCGGCTCGAACACCTCCGCGGACACCGCGCAGGGCGCGCGCGGCGCCTCGCCGGAGGAGCCCAGCTCGGCGCCGGAGGCGGAGGAGCTCGGCCGCGGGAAGCGCTCGAGCCGCGTCGCCGACCGCAAGGCGCGGCGCGAGCGCGAGGAGGAGGCTCGCGAGGCTGCGGAGAAGGCCAAGGCGCAGGCGGCCAAGGCGAAGCGCGCCGCCAAGGAGAAGGAGCAGAGGGAGAAGGCTGCGGGGGCGAAGGAACGGCGGGCGGCGGGGGGGGAGGGGAAGCGGGGCCAGACGGGCGACGGCGCGGGGTCGGGGTCGGGGTGCGGTTCCGGCGGGTCGGGCTCGGGCGCGGGCGAGGAGCCCAACGTCGAGGGGCTCTCCGTGCAGCTTGTCAAGGCGTACGGGGGGGCGACCACCATGCTGGAGCTGACGCTGCCCAAGCCGCAGGGCGAGGAGGCGCCGAAGGTTGGCTTGCGACGCTCGGCGTCGCGCTCGGCGTTCCAGTCCTTCCTCAACCTGGAGGACGCCGCCGCCGCGCAGGTGATCAGCCTGAAGGTGGACCCCGAGGTGGCCGCGCGCGCCGAGGGCGCGCTCGCCTCGCTCGCGGGCATCGCCGCCGTCGCGGAGGAGGGCACGGGCGCCGAGAAGGCGGCGCAGCCGCCACCGCAGCGCGTCGCCACCGCGCAGGTGGCGCCCGGCGCCGCGCCGGCGCCGCCGCCGCACCTGGCGGCGTTCTTTGGCATGCCCGGCATGAACCCCGCGGGCATGCCCATGCCCCCGCACATGATGCCGGGGCACCCCATGGGCATGATGCCCGGCGCGCCCGGACAGGGCCAGGAGGGCATGCCCGCAGGGGCGCCCATGGGCGCGCCGGGGATGTTCCCGCCGTGCCCCCCGGGCGTGGACCCGATGCTGTACGCGCAGCACATGGGCGCGGCGGCGAGCGCGGCGAGTGTGGCGGCTGCGAGCGCCGGCCCCGCGGGCAGCGCCGCCGCGGCGTCCGAGTTCGTCTCGAAGTTCTACAGCGTGCTGCAGGGCGCGGTGGAGCACCAGCAGAGCGCGTTTGCGCGCGCGGGCGCCAAGGGCACGTGCGCCAAGCGGCGCGCGGAGGCGATTGCGCGCTACCTCAAGAAGCGCAAGGACCGCAACTTTGAGAAGAAGGTGCGGTACGCGTCGCGCAAGCGCCTGGCGGAGGCGCGGCCGCGCATCCGCGGGCAGTTCGTGCGCTTGAAGGAGGGCGAGGAGGAGGAAGAGGAAGAGGAAGAGGAGGAGGAGGAGGAGGCGGATGGGAGCGACGGCAAGGCGGGGTCGGCGTCGGGTGACGGCGCGGGGGGCGAGGCGGGGAGCAACGACGGCGGCTCCAACGGCGGGTCGAAGGAAACCTCTCAGTCCCCGCCCCGGCAGTGAACGATGCCGCGTCTTCCGTGTGACGTGTCGCGGCGGCGAACACCGCTCTGATGAGTATTACGCGTTGACCATACCTACTATAGACAACCTGAAACACAGCTTATTACCTTTTAATATGACAAGTTGACTGAAACCAACGACATATCTTCGTCGACGCGAAAAAACACGACTAAAAAAACGCCGCTCACCGCCGCGTCTGCGTGTACATTACGTACCCGTCCCCGGGAACCACGACGAACGTGACGTGCTCGCCTCCCCCGAGGCCTCCCCCGTCCCCGCCCGCGTCAACCGCCGTGTCCCGCGAGGGGTCGTCCGGGAAACCCCACGCCGTGAGCGCGGCCCAGGGCTTGGCGCCGCCGGCGACGACGCGGCGGCAAAAAAAAAGCGCGGCGATGACGTCGTCGGGCACGAAGAACCCTTCCCACCTGTGCCGCTCGACGTTCCCGCGGATCTCCGTTCCCGCGCCCTCGCCTCGAACCCCGAGACCGGTCTCGGCGCACGATACCTCCCCCAGCCACTCGTGGAACTCCGAAAGCGTCTCCTGCTCGGCTTCTGCGTCGCGCGGTTCCCTTCCGAAGACGTACGACGCCGGCGCGGGCGGCGTCTCCAACTCGCCGCGCGCGACGCGCACAAAAGTCGACGCGAGCGACGCGCGGCGTTTCAAAAACTCGCACCCTTCCGGGAACACGACTCCTGGAACACCACTCCCGCTGGACGTGTTCAACGTTTTGTGGCTCGTCGTCACCAGGTACGGCCGTTTCGCGGCGAGCGCGCAGTCCGTCGCGCGAAGCCCGCGGGCGGCGTCGACGAGACGGTCTCGAAACGCGCCCCCGGGCGCGAAGGTTTTCTTCGCCAGATTCACCGCGCACCGGCGCTTGAGCGTGCCGTCGTCCGACTTGAGGCCCGAGACCCCGAGCCGCCGGTAGGCGCGCGGGGAGATCGAGAGGTGCATCTGGCCGTTCGGGGTCACCGCGGCGACGTCGTCGCGGTCGATGCGGCCGTCCGCGCTCAGCGCGTGCAAACGCGCGCCATCCGCCTTGACGTGCGTCGCCAAAAAACCCTCATCCAGGAGATCCGCGAGCGTCATGTGCGCGACGTAAAAGCCCCGCGCCCCTCCGTCGGTGCCCGACGTCGACGCCCCAGAGGCGTCTCTCAGCGCCCCGGAGACGTCTGTCAACGCCGCCCCCGTCTCCGGCGCGCCCGAAGCGGCAGGAAACACCACCTGCATCGCCGCGGTGAAGTGCCTCGCCCGCAGCACATCCAGATGAGGCGCCTTCGGGTGCTCGAACGCGCTCGCCTTCGCGCGGAGGCCGACCATCGCCGCCGACGAGCGCTTTCCCCCGACCGGACGGCACCGTCGGCGCGCGCCGACGCCACGGAATTCCCGTCGACGTCGAACGTCCGCGAGGAACAATGACGCTTCTCGGCACGAGTCCAATAAAAAGTGGTGACTTGCGCGGCGGCACTCAAGTCAAACGCACGACACTTTTTGGCATCGACATCAATCGCGCTCGCTACGCTCTCGTCACGGCGCGTCGTACGTGAACTCCCCGTACTCGCTCTTGACCGTGACCTTGCTCTTCCCCTCGCACGCCTCGACCCGCCCCACGACCTGCGCGTGGATCCCGAAGTGCTCGGACGCGGCGATGACCTTCTCGGCGTCCGCCTCCGCGCAGTACACCTCCATCCGGTGCCCGCAGTTGAACACCTTGTACATCTCGGACCAGTCCGTGCCGCTGCACTCCTGGATCAGCCGGAACAGCGGCGGCACCGGCAACATGTTGTCCTTCACGACGTGCAGGCCGTCGTTCAGGAAGTGGCTCACCTTGCTCTGCGCCCCGCCCGAGCAGTGCACCATCCCGTGGATGGACGAGCGCTCCATCGTGTCCAACAGACGCTTCACCACCGGCGCGTACGTGCGGGTCGGCGAAAGAACCAGCTTCCCGACCGTCATCCCCGTCTCGGGCTCCACGTCTGTCAGCGCGTACTTTCCCGAGTACACCAACGATTCGGGGACGGCGCTGTCGAAGGACTCCGGGTATTTCCCCGCGAGCGCCTTGTGGAACACGTCGTGCCGCGCGGAGGTGAGACCGTTCGAGCCCATCCCGCCGTTGTACTCCGTCTCGTACGAAGCCTTTCCGTACGACGCCATGCCGACGACGACGTCGCCCGCTTTTATTCCGTCGTTGGAGATGACGTCGCTTCTTTTCATGCGCGCGGTGACGGTGGAGTCCACGATGACCGTGCGCACGAGGTCGCCCACGTCCGCGGTCTCGCCGCCCGTGCTGATGATCCCCACGCCGTTGTCGCGCATCGTGGCCAGCACGTCCTCCGTGCCTCCGATGAGCGCCTTCAGGACTTCGCCGGGGATGAGCGACTTGTTCCTACCGATGGTGGACGAGAGCAAGATGTTGTCCACGCACCCGATGCACAGCAAGTCGTCGGTGTTCATGATGACCGCGTCCTGCGCGATGCCGCGCCACACGGACAAATCGCCGGTCTCCTTCCAGTACATGTACGCCAACGAGGACTTCGTGCCCGCGCCATCCGCGTGCATGCACGTGCAGAACTCCTCGTCGCCCGTCAGCAGATCGGGCACAACCTTGCAAAACGCCTTGGGGAACAAGCCTTTGTCGACGTCCGCGATGGCGGCGTGGACGTCCTCCTTGGACGCGGACACGCCGCGGGCCATGTACCGCTCCTTCGCGGCGTCGCCCGCGGGCGCGTCCGCCGCGGCCGCGGACGTCAGCGCGCGGACGCGGCGCCGGGGCGCGACCGACGCGCGCAGCGGCGCGGCGGCGGCGATGGAGGCGCAAGCCGACAGGCGCGCGCCCGTGGCGGCGGGCGCGGACGCCGCCAGGGCGGGGCGAGCGCTGAGCGCCGACGCGGTGTGGGCGCTCATAGCGGGCGCGGCGACGGAAGTGCGGGCGCGGGGCGCGGAGACACGGCGGCGCGGCGGAGGCGCGCGCGGAGGCTGTGGCGGCAGGAGGGTTTCTCACATCGAAGTTTGAAAAAGCTTTTTGTCAGTGTCACGCTCGGAAGCACCGAAACGCCAGTGCGGCGATGCGAGTTGGGAGGAGCGACCGACACCACACACGGATCCACTTGTTCCGGTTTTTCGGCACCGTCACTGATGACGTCGCACGCCGTCCGCGCTCCCGTCGCGCGCCCCGCCGCGGCGCTCCGCGCGCCGCGGTCGAAGCGCGCCGCGCGCGCCGTGCGCTCGCGCGCCGCGGAAGTCGACACGCTGGAGAACGCCACCATCGACCTGATTCTCCCCACGGACGAGGCGCGCGTGTCGTTCCAGTTTGACAAGATCGTCGTGAACGACCAGGAGGGTCCCGTGATCTTCGTCACGGGCGTCGCCCTCGGGTCCGCCGCGGAGGCCGCGGGGGTGGTCCCCGGCCAGAGGCTCGTGGCGCTGTCCGACCCCGTGAACGACGGCGACCTGTGGTTCCTGGACGGCACGGAGCGGTTGGCGTTCGTGCTGGACGCGATTCGCAGCACCAGGCAGTACTCGTGCACTTTGATTTTCGAGAGCGAGGTGTCCATCACGAAGGAGATGGTGGACCGAGCGCGGCCGCCGCCGAAGGAGGAGAAGGAGCAAGGAGCGCAGAAACAACAAACGCCGCGAGCCACCCCGGAGCAGCTCGGTTTCGAGCGTCCCCCCCCGGTCGAGCGCCGCGAGCGCGAGGATCTGTACAGCGACAAGTGGGCGGGTGACGAGTACGTCGGCGACGGCTTCTGGAACGAGCTCACCGTGGGCATCGCCATCTTCGTCGCCGTCCCGGGGATCATCACCCTCGTCGCCACGCTCGGAAGAGGCACGCTGTGGGACAAGCCCATGTTCTAACTAGCGAACGGGGCGGCTCGTTCGGGTGACGGGGGGTAAATGTCCGTGAGTGCCGTTAGTTCGAGACGCGACAGAGTCGACGGACGGACGCGAGTAGACTTCGCGCGCGTATTTACTTGTATTCGGGAGAGCCGCAAACACCTCGAAAAACGCATTCCCATAGCATTTTCGATGCCGTTTTGTTTTTTTCGAGACTCGATCGCCACTGGAAAAGCGGCGTTTTTGGAGCCACACAGCGTCCAACAGGCTTTTCCTCTCGTTGGACAGCGCTCGGCTCGGCACTAGATCGGGCGCGACGCCACACGTCAGGTGAGCGCACATCCCTCCCCGTGACCGCGTTTGGTCTTTCCCGGGCGAATCGGACGAGGCGGGGACCCGCGCGCCCGAATTTCCCCCGTTCCGAGGCCCGCGTCGAGGGGTCGCGACGTCGCGATCGAGCCGTCGAACCGCCGGGCTGCGATGGTTCGGAAATCAAATGCGCGCACGCCTCCGCGCCGGCCCGACGGACCTCCGCTGACCCCCGAAACACGCGCGCTCACCCTTCCCCACCCCCGCGTCCCGACCCGCAGGCTCACATCTCAGCACGATGGTCAAGGTCACCTCAAGTACGTCGCGCGCGGTAGCGTTTCCCGTCATCCTCGGTGCCCGTTCGGCCGCCCGAAACCGCCCGCGGCCCCCGATCGATGTTTTTCGGTGCCGTTCTGGCGCGTTTTCCGTTTCGTTTCGCCTCTTCGTCGCTCACCTCGCGCGTCTCCGCCCCTCAAAACGACAGTCTGCTGCATCGGCGCCGGCTACGTCGGCGGCCCCACGATGGCGATGATCGCGCAGAAGTGCCCGCACATCTCCGTCACGGTGGTGGACATCTCGCAGCCGCGCATCGACGCGTGGAACAGCGACGAGCTCCCCATCTACGAGCCCGGCCTCGACGAGGTGGTCAAGGCGTGCCGCGGGAAGAACCTCTTCTTCTCCACGGACGTGGAGGGCGCCATCGCCAAGTGCGAGATGATCTTCGTCTCCGTGAACACGCCCACGAAGAAGACCGGCCTCGGCAAGGGGAAAGCCGCGGACCTGACCTACTGGGAAGCCGCGGCGCGCACCATCGCCGCCGTGTCCAAGACAGACAAGATCATCGTCGAGAAGTCCACCGTGCCCGTGCGCACCGCCGAGGCGATTGAAAAAGTGCTCAAGCGCAACTGCAGCGACGCCGCCGTGCAGTTCAACATCCTGTCCAACCCCGAGTTCCTCGCGGAGGGCACCGCCATGACCGACCTCGCCAACCCCGACCGCGTGCTCATCGGCGGCAAGATCGAGGGCCAGGCGGGTACGGACGCCGTCGACGCGCTCGCCGAGGTGTACGCCAACTGGGTGCCGCAGGAACGCATCCTCCGCGCGAACCTGTGGTCCGCCGAGCTGTCGAAGTTAGCCGCCAACGCGTTTTTGGCGCAACGCATCTCCTCCATCAACGCCATGTCCGCGCTGTGCGAGGCGACGTCCGCGGACGTCTCCCAGGTGGCGCACGCGCTCGGCACGGACTCCCGAATCGGCCCCAAGTTCCTCAACGCCTCCGTCGGGTTCGGCGGGTCGTGCTTCCAGAAGGACATTTTGAACCTGGCGTACATCTGCGAGTGCCACGGTTTGAAGGAAGTCGCGGACTACTGGTACAGCGTGGTGGGCATGAACGACTACCAGAAGTCGCGGTTCGTCAAAAGAGTCGTCTCCGCGATGTTCAACACGATCCGGAACAAGAAGATCGCCATGCTCGGGTTCGCGTTCAAGAAGGACACCGGTGATACCCGCGAGACGCCGGCGATTGACGTCGGGCGGGGGCTCATCGAAGACGGCGCGCGGCTCGCCGTTTACGACCCCAAGGTTTCCGACGAGCAGATCGCCATGGACATGGAGGGCATGACCGACAACATCACGTGCTACAAGTCCGCGATGGAGGCGCTGGACGGGGCGCACGCCGTGACGGTCATGACGGAGTGGGACGAGTTCAAGGCGTACGACTGGAAGGAGATCTACGGCGTGATGCAGAAACCCGCGTTTGTGTTTGACGGGCGGAACATCCTCGATCACGAGGGACTCAAGGAGATCGGGTTCATCGTGTACGCGCTGGGGAAGCCCATCGACCCGTTCCTCAAGTCCGCCGAGGGGGCGTGATGCGTACAAGTGCGTAGCGTGAGGGGACAGCGCGAGACAAAGAGAGCGCTGTAACGAAATCATTCATCCGTCTAACGCTCCCGAAGCACACGAGCGCGCCCCGCGACTGTTCGACGCCGCGCGCGACTGATCGCTTTCGACGAAACTCGTTCGTAACAAAGGCTTTTCCGGACAGTCACGAAAAGAAAAGTTGACAACGACGCAGATGCGCGTGCTGCGTCCCACATCGGCGAGGCGCCCGCGCGTCCGCGAGGTGGCTCGCGCCTCGGTTCGCGGGTCTCGCGGGTGGTGCCGTCCTTGGGGTCGCGGGCAGGATGAACTTCCTGAAGAAGGGCCTCGCGCAGGTGAGCGCGGCGGTGGAGAAGGCGCGCGAAGCCACCGCGATGGGTGGGACGTCCGGCGAAGGCGCGATGGCGGGGTCGCGCTCAAGCGGCGCGTTGTCTTCCGCGCCCGGCGCGCCCGCGGGCGTGGGCGCCCACGCCGCACGCGCCGCGCGCGTGCTCCCCGACCCATCGACTCTCCCGGAGATACGCTTCGACCCGCGCGACCCGAACGAAGCGCACGTCGCGTTCCTGTGGTCGGTGCTGGAGGGCGCGCCCAAAAACTCGCAGGCGCACGACGACGCGCTCGCGTCGTTCCTCGACGGGTTCGCCGCGGCGTACGCCGCGTGGACCCCCGCGCCCGGCTTCGCCGACGACGCGCCGACCGAGCCTGATGAAAGCCAGCGCGTTTCCCCCGGCGGGTCTCTGACCGGGTGCGCCACCGGTCACCCCGGGGGCGTGCTTCGCGCGCTGGCGGAGGCGACGCCGCGGCGGCGTCGCGAGCTGGAGCGCGCGCTCGACGTGGGCGCGTCCGGCGCCGCCATGACGGGCGCCGCCGCGGACGGCGGCTTTTCTTCCGGCGGCGCGCAAGGCGGCTTTTTTTTCGGTGGCATCGACGATCCTTCTTCTCCGGAAAACGACACCGCGCTCGCGAACGCGGCGGGCCGGACGGACCTGTTCGACGCGCTGCGCATCGCGACGCGCTCGGCGCACAACCGCGCGGTTTTATTCGCGCACGGCGTCCTCGACGAGCTCACTTTAACGCTCCAACTCGCGACGCGACGCCAGAACGCGCTCGCCGCGTACGTGGGCGCAGCCATGACGAGTTCCAGCGCGACCACCACCAGCTTGGACGCCGCCGCGCGCGCGGAGGCTATCAAACGCGTCCAAGTGCTGCAGCGTGTCTCGGCGCGCATCGTGGACGTCCTGCGCGAGTACCTCGAGGTTCCGGAGGAACGCGGATACACAAAAAAGTTGCAAAAAAGTCGCAAAAAAGCCGGCTCGGGCGCGGCGCCCGCGGTGAAGCCGCTGCTCGAGTGCGGCGCGCTCGGCGCGCTCGTGGAGACAATCCGCGTGCAGAGGCTCGTGCGCTCGGCAGTCGTGGGCGCGCAGGCGGAGGCGGGCGCGCGCGCGCTGGAGCGCGCCGCGCTACGCGCGATGGACGGCGCGACGCGCGACTCCGCCGCCGCGCAAAACGCGCTTCGCGCGTCGGGTGGGCTTGACGTGCTCGTGCAGAGCCTGGGCGACCCGCGCTCGGCGGGGCTCGAACCCGGGACCTCCGAGTCGCGCGCGTCCGTGGCGGCGCGGATCGCCGCGCTGCGCGCGGTCCGGAGCGCGACCAGGCGCAACGGGCAGAGCGCGCGCGACGCCGCCGCGTCTGGCGCGTTCGGCGAGCCGCTGGCGGCGGCGCTGGCGGCGGCGGCGGCGGAGGATGCGGTTGTTTTTTTATCGGCTGACGGGTCCGCGGACGACGCCGACGCTTTAGCGCATCGGCTACGCGAAACGCGCGTGTCCCATGATGCCGACGCCGACGCCGACGCGGCCGATCCGGTGTCCCGCGCGTTGCGGGAAGCGGACACCGCGCCCGTCGGCGTTTGCCTATCGGAGACGTTTGAAGTCCTCGCCGGGTTCGTCGTCGCGTCTGATTTTTTTCGCGACGCCGCAACCGACGACGACCTCGAGTCCAGCGCCGACCGCGTCGTGAGCGAGGGTCTGTTGCCGGCGATCGTGCGCGCGGCGTTGGCGTCCATCGCCGATCCCCCGGTCGCGAAGAGCGGGCGCGAGACGCGCGCGACAGGCGCCGTCGCGTTCCGGGGAGCCGGCGGCGCGGAGCGATCCGCGGCGGGAAAAGAAGCCTCCGCGGCTGCCGAAAAAACAAACCCCGCGTCGTCGGCGGATGCCGGCGCCGGCGCCGCGCCGCCCGAGGGCGGGGGCGGGGGCGGGGGCGGGTTCGTGGTGACAACCGGCAATCCTTTCGCAGACAGCGCGGAGGGAGACGACGCGTTCGGGGGCGTCTTTGGAGAGAATCACGGCGCACCCGCGAACGGCCCTGCGGGCCCCGCCGCGCCGCTCGCGGCGGGGCCCGCCGCGGCGGCGCCCGCCGCCCCCGCGGATCCCGAGGAGGTGCGCGAGGCCGCGGACCACCTGCTCCGCGCGCACGTCTGTTCTTTTCTCGGGTCGCTCCTCAGAGCGCGCCCGCGCGCCGTCATCGACGCGCTGCGCGCCGCGGACGCGTGGCGCCGCTTGCTGGATGACGACGGCGCCTTCGGCCCCGCCGCCGGCGACGCGCCGCCGTCGCCGTACGCCCGCGCGTTCGGCGCGTCCTCCCGCGCCGCGGCGCTGTGGCTGGAGGGCGCGCGCGTCGCCGGCGAGGTGGTCGGCCACGTGGACACGGCGAACACCGCGAGCGCGAAGAGCGTCGCGAACGACGCCGCGAACGGGGGGAACGCGCCCGAGGTGCTGGCGGTCCTGGAGACGCTGGTGGCGCGCGCCGCGCAGCCGGCGGCGGCGGCGTTGCTGGCGTCGTCGCTGGCGCGCCTTAGGGATGTCGCGCCGCGCGCCACGGCGGTGGCGCTGCTTCGCGTGAACGGCCCCGCGAGGCTGGGCGTGGCGGCTGCGGCGCAGGCTGATGCGTGGGGCGTGCATCCCGCGGCGGCGGCTGCCGCGACGGACGCCTCCGTGCTGGAGGACGTGCAGTCCTCGAGTCGCGCCGGCGGCGGCGAGGGGAAAGATGCCGAAACCGAATGGGAGACGTCGCGCTCGCGGGTCGCCGCGCAAGCCGCGGTACTTTCTCTCCTGTCTTCCGTGCTCGAGGACGGCGGCGCGGCGCTCGGCGCGGGCGCTCTGACGGCGTCTCCCCTCATCGACCTGCTGTTCGAGCTGCTGTGGCGCTCGGAGACGCGCCACCTCGCGTTGAAGTCGCTGGTCGCGCTCATCACCGGCCACTGCGTGCAAACCGGTTCCTCCGGAAGCCGCGGGAGCCGCGCCGCGGACGACGCCTGGGACGCGCTGGTTCGCCGGTTCCTGCAGACGCTTCCCGCGGCGCGCGAGGTGGCCGCCGGGAGAGGCGCGTCGGATGTGACGAAAGGACAGGGCTTCGGGCCTCTCTCCGACATACTGGCGGGCTTGCGTGCCGCGTTGGCCGGTCCCGGGGGAAGCGCGTTGCGCGCGCGCCTCGCGTCCCCCGCCGGCGCCGACGGGTCCCCGGCGTACGTGCAGGTGGTGAGCCTATTGAACGCCGAGCGCGGCGTGGCGACGGCGGAGGGCGAAGCGGCGGCGCTGGAGTGCGTGCGCACGCTGCGGAGCCTGCTTTCCGGGTCCGAGACCGCCGCACGCGCGTTCGGCAGGGACGTCGGGTACGAAACCTTCGCGCACGCGCTGGAAGCGGCGTGGGGCGCGGAGCCGGTTTCCGAAGCGCTCGCGCGAAGCGTGTTGGAACTCGCCGTCGACGCCGACCTCCCGACGACGCCCGACGCGTCGGCATCCGGCGGCGTCCCCCCCGGCGCCGCGATTCGCAACGCGGGCGCGCTTCCCGTTCTGCTGACGCTCCTGCGGCGCGCGGCGCTCCCGGTGCGTCTCTGGGGCCTCGGCGCGCTCGCGGACCTGCTCGAGAACTCCGTGCGTTCGCGCGCCGCGGCGGACCAGTCGGACGCGTTGGGTTTCTTGCTGGACTGGTTCGCCGAGGAGGCGACGGCGGCTGCGCGCGTCGCCGCGAGTGGGCAATCGGTCTCGGGGACGTCCGCAGAGACGACCGAGACGCGCGACCCGGACGCGGTCCTCGAGCTTCTCTCCCGGTGCATCGGGCGGTGCGCGTCGCACTCGCTCTCCGCGCGCCACTTCCGCGGCGCGTTCAGGATCCTGCGCGACGCGGGCGTCCGCGCGGACGCCAGGCGCCGCATCCTGCGCGCGCTCCGCGCGGCGGCGCGGCGGGAGGGCCCGGCGGCGTACTTCGACTTGGCCGGCGACCCGTCCTCCGGGAACGCGTCCGCGGAGGCCGAGGAAGGCCCGGGCTGTTTGGTGCTGCGGCGCCCCCCCGCGTGGCCCAGCGGGCGCGCCGGGTACACGTTCGCGGCGTGGATGCGCGTCGAGAGCTTTCGAGACGTAGAGTCCGAGTCCCGTTCTCCTTCTTCGGATGGATCTCGCGGCGGATCGGATCCCCGGGAGGCGCCGGCGAAAGCTCGCGACGGGTCCGAGCCCCGCGTCGCGTTGTTCGCGATGCGCGGCGCGTCGGGCACGGGCGTCGCCGCGGAACTCGGTCCGTCGGGGGTGGAGATGAGCACGCTCGAGCACGGTAAGGCGGAGCGCGTGCTTCTGGACGCGAACGTCCAGGAGAAGCGGTGGATGTTCGTCGCCGTGACGCACGCGCCGGCGCGGCCGCCTCTGTCGTCGGCGACGGCGCGCCTGTACGTGGACGGCGAGCTCGTGTCCTCGAAGAAACTGCGGTTCCCGCGCGTCGCCGAGCCCCTGACTTCGTGCGTGATCGGGGCGTTCGACGCGTTCGACGCCGCCGCCGCGGCGGCGGCGGCCGCCACGTTCAGCAAGTCCGCCGCGTTCGGCGCGGCGCCGGAAAAAACGCCGCCGTTCCGCGGCCAAATCGGCGCCGTGCGCTTTTTCGACGACGCGCTCTCGGCGGCGGCGGCGGCGGCGGTGGCGGCGCTCGGCCCGGATTACCTCGGGTCGTTCTCCCCCACGGAGACCGCGTCGGGGGTCGCGCTGGCCAACGTCGGCATGAGCCACTCCGAGGCTCGGGAAATTCGCGAGTCGCTCGCGCCGCGCCTCGTGCTTTCGCTCAACGCCGCCGCCGCGACGGGGCGGAGCTGCTTCAGCACGGTGGCGGATCCCGGCGGCGGCGTCCTCGCCGCGCTCGCCGCCGCGCGCGTTCGCGTCGAGGGCCGCATCAAGGACGGCATCGCCGGCGCGATCGCGGGGATCGTCGGAGAGAGAGACTTCGTTTTCGATGAAAAGAACGAAAACGAAAAGGACAACTCCACCGTCGCCGCAACGCTGGCGGGCGCCGCGCGGGTGTGCGCGACGCACAGCGCCAAGGACGTCGTGCACTGTTTGGGGGGCGTGCACGTGCTGTTCCCGCTGCTGGCGCCGAACATCGGCGCCGAGAGCGACGTCAAAGAAAAAGACATATGCTCTTCGTCGGGCGACCGCGAAGTTTCGGCGGCTCTGTCCACCGAACAAGGGCTGGTCAAGGACGCGGTGGACCTGCTCGCCGGGCTGCTGGAGGGCTCGCGTTTGAACCAGGAGGCGCTGCACGCGTCTGGCGGGTTCGCGCTGGTGGGGCGCCTGCTCAAGATGGACGGCGGCGCGCGTCTCTCGCCCGCTCTGCTTCCCTCCGTGGAGCACCTCGTGCGGTCGGTGGGTAGATTCGCCTGGGCCGGACCCGGGAACGACCCCGACCAGGCTGCTGTGCGTCTCCTCTTGGACCCGCAGCTGTGGGGCGCGCCGCGCGCGTCACCGGAGGCGCTCGCCGCGCACTCCGCGTTTCTAAAGCGACTCGCGAAGCGCGACCCGGAGGCTTTGCGCGCGCTGCTCCCGCCGCCCGCGCTGGTGGACGCCGCCGCGGAGTTTCTTCACGCGTCCTTGACGAGCGTTTCACTCGACGACGGACGAACGCGAAGCGGCTCGGAGACGAACGACGCTTCGGAGCGTAAACGCGTCGCGCAGCACCGGCGCAGAGCGCTCCTCGCCGTCGCGGGCTCCGTGCTGCCGGGCGCGGTGCCCGCGCTGTTCGAGGAGACGGCGGCGGCGGCGGCGTTTGCGATCGAGGACGCCGGCGCGTCGGCGGATGCCGAGCTGGGGGGCGCGATCGCGACGGACGTGCTGGACGCGCTGGTGGAGTGGCTCCAGCGGGACCACCCGGCGAGGAGGCAGCTCGCGGTGGCCATAGCCGCCGTCTGCGGGGGGCCGGCCATGGTTCTCGCGCCCCTCGCCGCGCCGCACGCCGAGACCAGGGCGCTCGCCATAAGGCTCCTCGCCGCGCTCCTGCCGCGCTCGCGCGCGCCGGCGGAGGCGCGCGCCGGTAGTACGAGCGCGCCCGGGGGCGGGGGCGGAGCCGGGGGGGGGGGCGGCCGCGCCGGCCTGACGCCCGCCGCGCCCTCCGGGAACTTCGACAGGCTCGCGGCCGCGCCGGGGGCGTTCGTGCACTCCATCTCGTCCGCGATGTCCTCCAACTTCGCCGCCGCCGGCGCGGGGGAGAAAAAAGACGCGGGCGGCGGCGCGAGCGCGGTGGTCGGCGGCGGTTCGAGGTCGCTTCACGCCCCCCCCGGCTTGTTCGCCGCGGTCGCGGCGTCGCTCCTGCCGTACCCGCTGACGCACAGCGTGCGCGCGGCGCTCTTCGAGCTCATGCTCGGCGGGCAGCCCGTCCCGGCGGGGCGCGTGCGCCCGCTGCCGCGCGCGCCGAGCCAAACGCGGTTCACGCGGGTGTCGTCGGCGGTTTCCAGCGCCGCCTCCGCCGCCCGCACGTTCCTCGGCTCGCACTCGCGCTCGTCCAGCGCCTCGGACGGGTTTTTCAATTCGGACGGATCCGATTTAAGCGCGTCCCCTCTGCGCCTGGACGGCGGCGCCGGCGCGGCGAGCTCCGGCGTCCCGGCGATCGTGCACGCCGCCGCGGCGGGCGTGCTGCTCCGCCTGCTGGAGAAGTGCGACGACGCGGAGGTGCGCGGCGGCGCGCTCGAGACGCTGTTGCGTTTAGTGGAGGGCGCCCCCGCCAACGCGCACGCGCTTTTGACGCAAGCCGGGTGGCAGCAGTGGCTCATCCCCGCGCTCAGCAAAGGAGCTTCTAAAGGAGGCGACGCGCTTATGAACGACGCGACCGATCCGAGCGCTTCCGACGCGGACAAGTCCGTCGACCGAGCCGACGTGAATGACGCGAGCCTCCTCGGTCCGAGCGCCGGTAACTCGGACCTCCACGAGGAGGCGCGGGGTTTGACCCGGCGGCTCCTGCGCGCGCTCCTGTCGCACGCGACGTTGCGCGTCGAGAACGGGTGCGCGGCGGTTGTGACCACCGGGGCCTATATCGCGGCCGCCGCCGACCGAGGCAAGCTGGACGGCCTACAGACCACGCGCGCGCTCCTCGGGGATATCTTCGACGCCGTCTCTTTGGAACCGCCCACACCGCAGTTCGCGTCTGTCCGGCGCGAAAACCTGTGGGGCCTCGTGCCTCTGGCGGAGGAAACCGTGGCGCGCGCGGCGGCGTTCGCGGCGGGCGCGGTGACGACTCCCGGGCCTTCGGGGCCTTCGGGGCCTTTTTTCGGGGAGGGCGACGTGTGCGGAAAGGCGCTCGACGAGGACGACTGGCAGATGCTGGACGGGACGTGGCGGGTCCTGGAGGAACTCGCAGATGTGTCGGCGACGGCGACGGAGGGGGGACCGGGCCCGGGGCCCCCCGGGCCCGGCCTTGGCGGAGCGGAGCGCGCGATGTCTTCGGCGTCTTCGGGCGAATCTTTGTCGCGTCCGGGGGGATTCGCCGCCGGCGACCGCGAGTCCTCGGCGCGTCTCGCCGCGCTGCAGCGCACGGCGTTCCACCTGGCCATCGTGTACGTGCACGCCGCGCCTTTGGAAGCCGCGGCGGCGGCGGGCTCGTCTCTCGAGACGCTGTTTCCCTCGCTCCTCTCCCGTCCAGCCGGAAACGCCGACGCGGCGAAAGCGGGCGCCGCGAGACTGCACCTCTTCCTCACGTCGCTCGTGCGCGCCGAGTCTTTGTTCGCCGGCGCAGACCCGGCGCGCGCGCAACTCGCCGCGCGCCTCGCGCGCGGCGCCGCGTCGGTCGGGAGCGCGCTTCTGGCCCTCTCGCCGGGATCGACCTCGTCGCTCGCGTCTCTCGGGGGGGCGGCCGGGGTGGCCCCCGCCGGCGGCGCGCTGGCGGAATTGCGCGAGCGCATCTCCGAGCAGAAAGCCGCGGAAGCCGCCGCCGAGGACGCGCGCGAGGCTCGGCGCGCGGCGGACGCGCGGCGCGCCGCCGCGGTGGCCGCCGCGGATGCGGCGGCCCTGGCGTTTTCGCGCGAGCAGCTGGACGAGCGCGCGCTGGTGGAGCGGCGCGGTGTCGCGCTGGCGGCGCTCTGCGAGCGCGAGCGGGCGCGGCGCGGCGCGGCGCGCGCGGCGCGCGAGGAAGAGGCGCAGACGCTCGACCGTCGGTGGCGTAACCTTCGTCGCGAGCTTTTCGGCGACACCGGCCCGTGGGCGCGAAAGGCGTCCGTTTCCTCTTCCGGAAGTGTTTCCTCTTCCTCGGCGTACAAGTGGAAGCTGGATAAATCGGAAGACAGCGCCGGGCGTCGTCTGAAGCTGAAGCGCAACTACCGCTTCGTGGCGTACCGCGACGAAAAGCGCGATCGCGACGACGCGCGAGTAGAAGCGCGGGACGCAGAGGACTCCTCCGCTTCCTCCGCTTCGTTACTCGGGGACGCGGTGAAGCGGCGGAAAGGACACTTCGTCGTTAACGAAGAGGACGACGAGCATCGGAACGAGAACGAGAACGAGAACGAGAACGACGAGGACGAGACGTACGAGGATGAAACCGCGCGGGACGAACCCGAACCCGAAACCGAAACCGAAACCGAAACCGACGTCGAAAAAAAGACGCGAAACGCTCCGCGCGGCGGTCCGCGCGATACCTCCGCGTCACGTTCGTCCGAGGTATCGACCGAGTTATCCCCCGAAGACAAGAAGAAAGTGTTGCTCAGCGTTCCCGCGACGCTGGTCAACGCGAAGCGAGCGGTGGTCGGCCGCGCGGACATCTCCAAAACGTGGGTGCACTTCGTGGCGGATGCGTTTGCGCCGTCTGACGCTTCCGCCGCGGACGTCTCCGCTTCGCTCAACGCGGGTGTGATCCCCCCGAGCAAAAAGCGGTTTTGGCGGTGGCCGACGTCGCGGGTCGACGAGGTGCACCACGCGCGTTACCGGCTGCAGCACGTCGCGGTGGAGCTTTTCCTGTCGGACGGCCGGAGCGTGTTTCTGGCGTTTCCGGATAAGAAAACCGCGCGCGACGCCGCGTCGAAGATTGCCGGAAGCCGTTTCGACATCGCGTTGTTCGATCGCAAGAAGAAGCTCGAGGCGGCGCGATTGGCGCAGGAGCGGTGGCAAACGAGACGGATGAGCACGTTCGAGTACCTGGCGTCGCTCAACGCTCTCGCCGGGCGCACGCGCAACGACCTGACGCAGTACCCGGTGTTCCCGTGGGTTCTGTCGGACTACACATCGGACACCGTAGACGTGACCCGCAGGGACCAGTTCCGGGACCTCTCCAAACCGATCGGCGCGCTCGAGCCGAAGCGGCTGAAACAATTCGAGGAACGCTTCGCGATGCTCGCCGAGGACCCGGAGAGCCCGCACCCGCCGTTTCACTACGGGTCGCACTACTCCTCCGCCGGGACGGTGCTGCACTTCCTGCTGCGGCTCGAGCCGTTCACCGCGCTCGCGCGGCAGCTGCAGGGGGGGCGGTTCGACCACGCCGACCGCCTGTTCCGCTCGGTGGCGAAATCGTGGGAAGGGTGCCTGGCGAGCACCGCGGACGTGAAAGAGCTGACGCCTGAATTTTACTCGCTCCCCGAGTTTCTCGTCAACGCCGACGGGCACGATTTCGGAATCGCGCAGGACGGCGGCGCGGTGCACGACGTGGCGCTCCCGCCCTGGGCCAAGGGCTCGCCGCACGAGTTCGTGCGCGTCATGCGCGAGGCGCTGGAGAGCGACGTCGTATCCGCGACCCTGCACGAGTGGATCGACCTCGTGTTCGGGTGCGCGCAGCAGGGCAAAGAAGCGGTCCGCCGCAAAAACGTGTTCCACCATCTCACGTACGAGGGGAGCGTCGATTTGAACGCCATCGCTGACCCGACCCGCCGAGCCGCCGCCGAGGCGCACGTCATGAACTTCGGGCAAACGCCCGCGCAGCTCTTCCGCAAGCCGCACCCGCGCCGAGCGCCTCCGCCGTCCCCCCCCCCCGCGCTGCGGTACGCGCCCGGACGCATCGAGCTCGTGGGCGTCGTCGAGCCCAAATCGATTTCGGGCGCCGAGACCGGAGTTCCCGTGGCTTTCGTCTCGGCGGACTCCACGGCGAGGTCTGCCGAGACGAAAGCCGTTGGCAATACTCCGCATTGCCAGTACCGCATCGTGGCCGTCCGCGCGGACGGCGCCGTCGGCGCGCACCGCCTCGCGTTCGACGCGAGCAAGCGCGAGTACTCGCTCGAGTGCGACGCCTTCGGCGGTTTGTCCGGTTCGTCGCGAAGGGCGCCGGCGTCGCCCTTCGCCGCCGACGCGGCGAAAGCTCTGTCTCCGAAGAGCTTCGCGACGCTCGCCGGCGGGCGCGTGCTCGTGTCTTGCGGGCACTGGGACCACGGCGTGCGCGCGGCGGCCACCGAGGACGGCCGCGAGCTGCAGATCGCTACCGGGCACAGGGACCTGGTGACGTGCCTGGCGACGGCGGCGCTCGGCGCCGGCGCGGTGCGGCGGCCGTGGGCGAAGCGACGCTTCGACGAAAGCCTCGGGCTCGACGCTTTGGCGGGCGCGGAGGCTGAGTCGGCGTCCGCGCTGGTGGTGAGCGGCTCGCGCGACACCACGCTGTGCGTGTGGGAGGTTTCCCCTCCCCCCGGGGGCTGGGGCCTGGCGCTCTCGAGGTCGGGAAGCGCGAAGCAGCTCTCTTTCGCGCGGGGGGGTGGGCTCGGGGAACGGCCGAAGCGCACCCTCTTCGGCCACGACGACGCCGTCACGTGCGCGGCCGTCTCCGCCGAGCTGGACCTCGTCGCGTCCGGCGGCGCGGACGGCGCCGTTTTGCTGCACGCGCTCCGCGCGGGGAGGTTCCTGCGAGCGGTGCGGCGCGGGGGAGGCAGAGGCGGAGAGCGGACGTCGGGAGGCGTGCCTTCCTGGGTGGCGCTTCTCGAGGGGAAAATCGGAACCGCGCGGGTTTTGGTGTACTGCGCGGACGCGCTCTCTTTGAATTCTTTCGGCGTCAACGCGTCTACGGCGGATGCGCCGGCTTTAGCGTCGGCGTCGCTCGCGGAGCGCGCGAACGCGCTGTGCGTGACCCCCGATGAGCGGTTCCTGGCGCTCGCGCAGGAGAAAGGCTCCGTGGCTGTGCGTTCGACGCACGATCTGTCGCCGTGGGCGCGGCTGGAGGGGCCCGGGCCGGCGGTGACGGCGATTCGCGTCGCCGCGGATGACGTCTTCGTCGGGGGTTTGCGCGACGGGCGAATCGCCGTCTGGGCGCCCGCGCGGTCGTAGGGTAGGAGTCACTCTAGCTAGTAGAGTCGAGATGACGAATACGACGAAGCTTATTAGACAACCGTATCGCTTCCGCTCGCGTTATCTATACTCTCTTCATCTTCTCGCGCGCGTCTCTCCGCCGCCGCCTCGTTTTCGATCCGGCGCACGTACTCGTCGATTTTGAACTTGCGTTTGCACCCGGCGTAGTTCATGTAGCGCACCTTCCCGAACACGGAACGCTCCTTCCAGCCCTGGTCGTGCACGCCCCCTATTGACCACGCGACACCCACGAACCCGTTGCAGTCGCGCCCGTCCAGCGCGTACGCGTCGTTTAAACGCAACGCGATTTTAAACGCCTCGTGCGGACCGCCCTCTGTCCACTCCAGAATCTTCTTACACCAGTACATGCGCATGAAACCGTGCATCGCGCCCAGCGTCGTGAGTTCCGTCTGCGCGGCGTTCCACAGCTCGTCGTGCGTCCGCGCGTGCTCCAGCTCATCCGCCGTGTACGCGGGGTCGCGCACGTCGCCGGCGTGCAGCTCCAGGCTCTCCAGCGCCCACCCCGGCGCGACGCCGCGAAGCGTGTCGTACTCGGGCGTGAACAAACAGAAGTTCTCGGCGAGCTCGCGACGCACGATGAGCTCCTCGAGGAACGACGCGCACGCCTCCGCCGTGACACGGTCTGCGTCGTTTTCTGTTTTTCGTGAAGCGCTTGCCTTCTCCGCCTCGAGCGCGGCTCTCTGCGCGGAGATGTGCCCGAAGCGCACGTACGGAGACAGACCGGACGGCGCGCCGAGAACGTTGGGGTCGTTGCGGTGCGCGTACAGATGAAGGTTTTCGCAAAACGAGAACAAACGTCTTCGCGCGGCGGTTTCGCCCGGCGTAACGCGACGCGCCGCCGAGATAACCTCCGGAGCGCCGCCCGAGCGTCTCGCGCGAGACAGCAACGCATCCCAGTCGATGGGTGATGGTTGTGTATGTATGTGCTCGCTCTGTTGTCGGTCTGCGTCGGTCCGGTCCGATGGGCTGAAAGAAATCGAAGAAGCGCTTCTGACGTCGCTGATACCGATACCGACGTCGCACGCCTCTACGGACTCGCGTATCGCGCGTTCGTTTGGGAACTCGGTGAGGAACTCGGGAAGCCGGTTGGTGATTTTTTTGCGAATCGTGCGCGCCGCGTACTCGCGCTTGTCCGAGGCTTCCCAGACCGGCACGACGTTCCGCGCGTCCACCTCGTGCACCGGGACGTCGCAAGGACACAGCAGCAGCGCAACTGTGTCCCGCGCCTCGCGCGCGGGACGCAGGGGAGAGAAGTCCGTGACCACGAAAGAAGGCGCGAGGTGTTCGAGCGCGGCGGATACAGAGGCGCCGCCCATCTCGGCGTCGTCGGCGGCGTCGCGCGCGTCGAAGAGATGGAAAGGCACGCCGAGTTTTCTCAGTCGCTCCTGCGTCTCTCGCAGACCCTCGAGTTCGAACAGTCTGTGCCTGGCGCCCGCGAACGCGTCCTGCTCGTGGTCCAGGACGTACAGAACGTGGAAAGGCTTGCGCGCGCGCGCGGCGACGGCTAAAGCGTGCGCCAGCGCCCAGTTATCCATCACGCGTCGTTCCCGCGACATCCAATACACGACCGGCCCGTCGCCCACCGGGTTCGGGCCGCCGCGGAGCACGCGCACGCGTCGGGGGTCACACCACGCGCCGGCCGCGGGAGGCGTGAACGGCGCAGGCGCGACGGGCGGCGCCTTCGTGGACGCCCGCGACGCGCTCGCGACGGTCCGCGTCGGTGCCGCCGCCGCTCGCGAAAAGGCACCGGAGCGCCACGTCATCGACTGGTGGGACCGACGCGTCGCGTCCGTCGCGGGGCGCGCCGCGGGCGCGCGCGACGCCGCCGCGGCCGCGAAGGTGGTCATCGCGCGCGCGGCGGAGACCAGGTCGCGCGCCTGCCTCACCCGCGGCGTCGTGGTGGCCGTGCGGACACCGAGCCGCGCGGTGCCGAGAATGAAGTCGTGATGAGAGCATGCGGACGTGACGACTTTGTGGGACATTTCACGGAACCTGTGCGGCTTACAAACGCGCGTGTCACGACTCGTCCTGTCTACCACGCCCCCGCGTTGTCCTTCTCCCCCTTCCCCGCGCGCTCCGCCGCGGCCGGCTCGGTGTCGTCCGGCCTGCCCGTCATCACGCTCTCCTTGTCCATGGTGACCATGCCCAGCCGAGCGCCGGAGGGCTTGCGCACGAACTTGGGGGACGTGAAGCTCACGTCCACCTTCCCGCCGGTTCGGAGCTTGGAGTGGAACGCCGCCAAATCCGCGGCGTAACGCAAGTCCTCCGCCGACGCGGTCTCGCCGGGCTGCTGTCTCAAGATGACGTGCGCGCCGGGCGCGCCCCGCACGTGGAACCACACGTCCTGGTCCTGGCCCAGTTTCAAAGAAACAGCCTCGTTCCCGGTGCTGTTCCTGCCCACCAACACTTCCTTGCCGCTAGGAGCGACGTACCGACGCACGTTGCTCATCGCCGCTTCGCGCGCTAAACGCTTCTTGTTGTTTTTGTTCTTCGCCGAAGTCGCCGCCGCCGACGAGCTCTTCTTCCCTTTCCCTCCCTTCTTCCCTCCTCTCGCCTGCTCCTCGCGGATCTGCGCCGCCGCGCCCTTGCCCGCGGGCTTGATCAACCTCGCGTCCACCAGCTCCTGCGCAATCTCCTCCAGCGCCAGCGCGTCGTCCGCGCCGCCGCCGGAGAGCTCCGATAGCGAAAACTCGATTTGCTCCAGGTACGCCTCCTCGGCGACGGCGGCGGAGAGAAGCGGCTCGACGGCGCTCGCCGTTCGCTTCCGCTTCCGGGCTTGCTTGTACAGCTTCTCGGCGGTGGCCTTGGCGCCCACCAGCGGGTCGATGGCCACCGAGCGCGCCTCGCCCGTTTCAAAATCAAACACCTCGATTGAGTTCGAACCCTCGACGTACCCGTGCAAGTACGCCATGATCTCATCCGCCGCCGTCTTGGTCTTTTCGAAATCCGCCGCGTCGGCGATTTGCTTCCGGAACGAAAAAACTTTCTGCCGGGTCTTCTTCAACGCCGCGCGCGCGCCCTGCGTCACACGGTCCTTCTCGCGGCGGAACACGTCCGTGTCCTTGGCCTCGCCGTAGACGGAGAAAAAGAGCGCGCCGACGGGAGGCACCGGCATCGAGCGCGCGAGGTCCTCCGCGGCGGTCGCGTCCGCGCGCGTCGACGCGGCGGCGGCGGCGGCGGCGAGACACAACGCGCCCTCCGCCTTTAAATCGCTCGCGGCGGCGTGCAGGAGCAGTTGGCCCTCGTCCTCGCGCCACCGCGCGGTCGCGAGGTAGCGGTCGGCGGCGGACGACTCATCCGTCACGGAGTTCGATGTAGGATCGGTCGTTTCGTCGAGCCTCTCGAGAGACGACACGACGGACGAAGTCGTTCGCGCCCACGCCGTCCACTCGGCGTGCGTCGCGTCCCAGTCTTTGTCGGAGAGATCGCCGACGGCGACGCCGGCGTCGAAGCCTGCGTCCTTGAGCAAAGACCGCGCGAGCGCGGGGGAGACCCCGCGCCACGCGCGCACCAGGCCATCCCGAACGGACGCGGCGTCCGTAAAGGTGTCCGAGGTGTCCGAGTCGGTTCGTTCGGCCTCGTTTTTCTTTTTCGCGCGAGACTGTTTCTTCGGCGCGGTCGCGGCGGCGACAGTCACCGCCTCGCGGAACGTCTCTCGGTCCGCGCACGCGCCGTCGCCGAACGCGTCCGGGGCGACACCCGGCGCGGGCGGCGGAGGCTGATACGCGAACCCCGGCGATAACGGGCGCACGGAGGTCTGGCTCGAGCCCACCTGGTACGCGCACGCCACGATCTTGTCCGCGAAAGTAGGGTCGTCTCCTCCGGGGTCTGCCGTTTTTTTCCCCCGGTCGGCTCGCGCGCCGACTTGCGTGAGCACGGCGTTTGAGTTCCGGCCCTGAGTCTCGACGTGCAGGCGGAACGCCACGGCGTCGCCCGGCCGCGCGGCGAACCCGAACACCGCGACGCGTTCCCAGGGCTCGGGAACTACGGCCTGAACGAGGATCAGGTTCCGGAGCACCGCCTGCGCCTGCTCGCCGAAGGAAAGGTTCTCGGTCTTGTGCACGCGCGGCGGGGGCGGACCCAGGCTGACGCGCGCGGCGTCGGGGTGCCAAGACACGTGCAGCGCGGTCTTCCCCTCCAGCCCGCGCAGACCCAGCACCAGCGTGTACGCGTCCGCCTGCACCGCCACCTCCACCTTCGTCGGGACCGCGAGCGCGCGGATCTCCGCCACGGAGGCCACCAGCGCGGTGTAGTCGAACGCGGGGAGCTTCTTCCGCGCGGGGGGGGCGGGAGGCGCGGCGGGCGCATCCGCGTCGGCGGAGACGCGCGTGGCGATGGCCTGCGTCCGCAGGTGGCCCCGCCGCGCGGGCGCGCGCACGGCGGCGTACGCGCGGCGCAGGCACCGCGCGGGCGCGGAGCTCGACCGCAGCATCGCGACGGGGGGCCCTCCGACCGCGGGCGAGGCCGCGTGCGCGTGCATAGCGCAGTGGCGCGATCGACGAAACCACGTGGCGATAAGTTTCGGTGTCCTCTGTCGACGACCTGCCCGGGTACGGTGCTCACTCTCGAGTGCTGTGGAAAAACGACTTCACACCGGGGGCGCGCGTCCTCCGGTGTGACCGACCCAAACTATGCGCGGCCCGACGGGCCTCACGAAGGCAGCGCACATCGCCCTCGCCGGGGGGATCGTGGCGGTCACCACCTGGGACGTGAACCGCCACGTCGCCGCGAACATGGTCCCCGTGTCTCCAGAGCAGGAAGCGGAGATTCACGCGTGGAAAAGGGCGCAAAGAAAACATCTCGAGGAGGCATCCTCGGCGAGCTCGATGCGGTTCATGCAGACTCTGGCGTCGCGGGGAGGCGGGAGGGACGATGCGAGCGGGAACGCGAATGCTCGGAGTGACGCGGGGGAGGCAGGGGGGAGCGTGGAGTGGGGAGATCGAGATCGACCGCGGCGATAGCCTGTCCAGCATCGGACGCGAACGACGCCCACTTCCAAAAACCGACGTAGAAATCGCTCGTCAAGCTTTTGCCAAATTCTCGTCGACCCGTCTCCGTCCCGCGAAACTCGTGGCGCCGATCTCGCGCGGGGTCTCGCGATGGCGCGAAACGACGCCGAAACGCGATCTTGCCGCGTCCGAGTCGGATTTCGCGCCGTTTTCAAATGCCCCCCTCCCGCGCGAGGGGCGCAAAGACCGACGCGCGGGACGCGCGGCGACCTTGTAGACACGATCCGGATGTCGTCGACGACCCCTCGACGAGCGTTCGTGACGCTGGTCCGCGATGCTCTCGCCTCCGCGAACGCATCGCGGCTCGCGCGGCCGCTTCACGCCAAGGTTAAAGTCCAACCGCCACACGAAGATGCGCCCGCGCCCCCCTCGTACCGGTTCGCCGAACCGACGCGGTCCGCGGACGCGCCCGCCCCACTCGCGAGCTGGCGGGGCGCGTCCGCGAGCTGGCTCGAAGGAGGACGCGCGAGAGGCGCGTCCAAGCTCCCCTCGTTCCGGTTCCCCGAGGCGCTCTCGGCGACCGACACGAACGAACGAGGCGCGTACGCCTCGGACGTCAAATCCGCGTCCTCGCGCGCCGCCTCCCTCGAGGCTGAGGCGAGCGAGGCCCTGCGCGCGTACGCAGCCTCAAGACGCGACCCCGTCCTCGCGGACGCGCTCGGGTCGGAGTTCAACCAGAGAGCGATGCGTTCGTTCCACTCGCCCATGCGTAAGCACCTCACGCTGGACCCGCTGATCAGCGAGTATTCCGTGGACTCGCCCGAGGGCGTCGCGCTCATGTCGCTCGCCGAGGCGCTCATCCGCGTGCCCGACGGCGCCGGCACGTACATGCCCGACCGCCTGATCCGCGACACCATCGGCGCCTCCCACCTGGACTTCATGTCGCACTTAAGAAAGGACAAGAGCGCGCTGGTCAACGCCTCCGCGATGGCGCTCGCCGCCGTCCGCCGCGTCGTCGGCGACGAAGGCCGCGCCGACGCTTTCTTCTCCGACGACGCCGACTTCGCGAGGCTGGACCCGAAGCCGCGTTTCGCGGTGGACGCGCCGCTGCGGTTCGCGGTCAAGCGCGCCATCGGCTTGCTGTCGAACAAGTTCACCATGGGGGACACGATCGGCAACGCGCTGCGACGCGCGAAGCGGGACGAACGCGCGGCGTGGGCGAAGCGACAGCGAGTCGTCTCGCACTCGTTCGACGTGCTCGGCGAAGGCGCGCGGACGGAAAACGACGCGGCGCGGTACCTGGCGTCGTACGTGGACGCCGCGTCACAGATCGCCACCTCAGGCGTGACCTCACCGCAGATGAGCGTCAAGCTCTCTTCTTTATCGCCGCGTTTCGATGAGCTCTCGCGCGGCGAGTGTGTCGACGACCTGGCGAGGAAATTGGCGTCGGTGGTGCCCGGCGCGGCTTCGCCCCTGTGCGTCTTTGTGGACGCCGAAGAGCAGCGCCGGCTGGAGTTGACTCTGTCGGTGGTGGAGGCGACGCTGCGTTTGAAACGTCACGACCCGCCCGCGGCGCTGGGCGTGGTCGTGCAGGCGTACGGCCGGCGCGCGATGCAGACGCTCGAGTTTCTGCGCGAGCTCGCCGCGAAGCACCCGGCGACGGAGATTCGCGTGCGGCTCGTGAAGGGCGCGTACTGGGACGCGGAGATGAAGGAGGCGCAAGTCGCCGGCGCCGACCAGTACCCGGTGTGGACGGAGAAGCGCATGACGGATATCTCGTACCTCTCCTGTGCGGCGTTTTTGTTGGACAACGCCGATGTTTTGCCAAAACCCGCGTTCGCGACGCACAACGCGCGGACGGTCGCGGACGTGCTCGCCATGGCGGGCGGCGACGCGCGACTGTTTGCTCATATGCGTCGCGACGGCGGCGACGCCGAACGCGCCGTGGGCGACGCCTACGGGTCGTTTTTAGAGATGGGGTGCGAGTTCCAGCGTCTGCACGGCATGGGCGAGAGCTTCGACTACGCGGGTCTGCCCACGCGCGTGTACTCGCCGGTGGGCGCGCCGGACGATCTGCTGGCGTACCTCATCCGGCGCCTGCTCGAGAACGGCGCCAACTCCAGCTTCCTCAAGAGCCTGGCGAACGGGCGTACAGATCTGATGAACAAAGACGCGCTTTTCCCGGGGCCGCCGATCGTTACGAACACCGCGGAGACTACGTTGACTGAGTCTCCCTTGAACGTACCGAGCGGCCTTCCCGCGTCGCCGCGCGACGTGTACGGCGGGTCGCGCCTCAGCGCGCGGGGCGTCGACTACGAGAATCCTACGTTCCCGTCTTTGTTCGCGGCCACGGAAGCGTTCGCGCCGAGCGCCGAGCGCGTCGCCGCCTTTCCCTTTTCCGGCGTCGCGGATGAGGGTTTCGCGACGTTTTTGAACGACGTCAAGTCTTCTAAAACGAGTTGCGTCGTGTCCGGGGACGCGATGTCCGCGCGCGTCACGCGCCGCGCGGAGACGCTGGAGCGCGCGGCGGACCTCATCGAAGGCGACACGACCGCCATGGCGAAGCTGATCATGCGGGAGGCGGGCAAGACGCTGGTGGACGCCGTGGACGAGGTGCGCGAGTGCGTCGACTTTTTCCGCTTCTACGCGCGTCGCGCCAGGGAAACCTTGACCACCCCTACGACGTTGCGCACCGTGACCGGCGAGTCGTGCGCGCTCCGCGCGCAGCCGCGTGGGCCGTGGCTGTGCGTCGGGCCGTTCAACTTCCCGTTCGCCATCGTCGGGGGTCTCGCCAGCAGCGCGTTCGTCGCGGGGAACCCCGTGGTGATCAAGCCGCACCCGGCGACGCCAATGTGCGCGGCGGCGCTGGTGGACGTCCTGAAGCGCGCGGGAGCGGAGGACGACGCCGTCAAGGTTGTGACGGATGCGGTACACGGCGGACCGATTACCGAAAACGCCGGGTCCGCGTTGGTGAACTCCGGCGTCTTCGCGGGCGTCTCCTTCGTGGGCTCCACCAAGGTCGCGGCGGACATCAACCTGTCGCTCGCGAAGATCGCGGCGGAGCGCGACGCGCCGCTCGCGCGGCTGGTGGCGGAGACTGGCGGACTGAACGCGCTGGTGGTGGACGCGTCGGCGCTCCCCGAGCAAGCCTGCGACGCCATCGTGCGTTCCTTCGCGCAGTCCGCCGGACAAAGGTGCTCTTCCGCGCGTGTGCTTGTCGTGGACGCGGGCGTCAAGCGCGAGCTGCTCGACATGCTGAAAGGCGCGCTTCAGGCGATGCGCGTCTCTGAAGACGTCGCGGACGTCGCGACGGATGTCGGCCCGCTCATCTCCGCCGCCGCCGCCGACGCCGCGCGCGCGCACTGCGCGGCGCTGGAATCTCTCGGCGGCGTTTTGGTCGCCAAGACCAACGGCGAGGACGACGGCGCTTTGTTCCACCCAAGAGTGTACGACCTGAACCCCGACCCTGGATCGGACCCTTTGGACGGGCTGGAGATGTGCAAAAAAGAGGTTTTCGCCCCGGTGCTGCACGTCGTGACGTACGACGGCTCGCGCGAGTCCCTTCGCGAAACGCTTTTGGCGATGAACGAAAAAGGGTTCGCGCTCACCGGCGGCGTGATGACAAGATGCGAGTCCACCAAGGCGCTCGTCACGGACACGCTGGACTGCGGCAACTTCTACGTCAACCGCGACGTGGTCGGCGCGGTGGTGGAGTCGCAGCCCTTCGGGGGGCACGGTCTGTCCGGGAACGGCGCCAAGGCGGGCTCGGAGCACTACCTCGAGCAGTTTGTCGCGAGAAAGGTGGTGTGCGAAGACACCACCGCCGCGGGCGGCAACCTGGAGCTCATGAGGACCACGGGGTGATGACCTTTTGAAGCCAGGAGCGAAAACGCACCACCCATTCGGCTTTCATAGCTACGTACGACCACGATGTACCTTTATTGTGTAAAATATGTGTAAAATATACCGGTACTTATAACTACGCGACGCGAAAGACATGAAAAAGCCGAGTGTCGTCGGTTTACTTCCGCTTGGGCGTCACCTCGGCGTCCTCGACGCGGCGCACGAAGACGGCGTCGGAAAACGCATCCGACGTTTGCTTGTCCGCCGTTTCGTTTCGCCGCGCGCGGCTCACCGCGACGGCGATTCGTCTCCCGTCCCCGCTGAACGCCAGACACGCGACACTCGCGGGAAAACGCGCGCTCTGCCACAGACGCTTCTTCTTGAGCCCGTCCCACACGCACACAAAGCCGTCCCCGCCGCCGGTGGCAAACGCGCCGGTGACGGGATGAAACGCGACGGCGTTTACTGCGAAGGGTTTCGGCGCTTCTTCGGCAGAAGCCTCTTCCGCTTTCGTCCGGTGGCACTTGAACGCGTACTGCGAAGACTTGTCTCCCTCGCTCTCCCCGAACCGCTCCCACGCGACGCGGCCCTCCACGGAGGCGTTCACGAAGCTCTCGCCGTCCGGCGCGCACGCCAACGCGCGCGTCTGGTGCGCGAGCGTCGAGTCTCGGTTGAGAACGAATCCCGCCCCCTCGAGGAACGCGCGCGGGGACGCGGCGACCGTCTTGCCGCCGGAGGTGGCCAGCACCAGACGACGTCGGGACGCGTCTTCTGGACGGCTCAGGGCCATCGCGTGCGCCTTGCCGGGGAGGGACGCCGAGCGCACGAGCCTGGTCTCGGCGGGCAGACGCGGGTCCCACGCGCGCACGGTGCCGTCCCACGACGCCGAGAAGATCACGCCCGTCTCCTCGTCCCAGGCGACGCACCGGACCGCGTCTCCGTGCGTGCCGACCACGGAGGACGTTCCCGAGGCCAGGTCGTGGTACGTCACGGCGTTGCACAGGCCGCCGGTGACCACCGCTCGGTCGTCCGCGCCGGCGAAGCACGCGTCCAGGACGGGGAAGTCCCCGTCGAACCGGTGCCGAAGCGTCGAAGCGCCGCTCTCGGGATCGACGTCGTACACGCGCGTCGTGCCGTCCCAGCTCGTCACGAGCAACGCGCCCGATTTTCGCCCGAACGCAAGACTGCTGATCCCGTCCGTGGGCGGATCCCGGACCTCCATGCCCAGAGGCGCGGTCGTCGTCGCCATCGCGATCGCGTCGGAAACGCCGAAAAACGTGCCGCGAAAGTGACGGTTATTTTGGTCGGCTCGCCGGATTTTTCCCCTCGTTCGTCGGAGTAATGAGTTTCAGTCTGGAATTTTCGGATCACTCTCAGCGCGAAGGCAGTCGTAAACAAACGCAAAGTCAGCACCTGTCAATACCCCGGAAAAAGCTTCGCTTTTTTCGCCAGGTCTTGTTCGGGTCGTTTCTTCATTGCCATCGGAGCGTCGCGGACGTCGGGCTTCCCGGCGGTGTGCGCGAGTCGCGATGGCGCCCAAGTACCGCATGGCGGCGGTGAAGGAGGCCCCCGTGTTCCACCCCTCGGCGGAGGAGTTCGCGGACCCGCTGCGGTACATCGCGTCGATTCGCGCGGAGGCGGAGCCGTGCGGGTTGTGCCGGATCGTCCCTCCCGCCGGGTGGGCGGTCCCTTTCAATCAAGACCCGGCGACGTTCTCGTTCAAGACGCGCGTGCAGACGGTGAACGAGCTGCAGCTGCGCCTGAACAAGGGCAAGAACAAGACGTTCCGGGTGGAGTACGTGGAGTTCATGAAGGAGCACGAGAACGTCACCGTCACGCGGTGGCCGGTGTTCGGAGGGAAGAAGCTGGATTTGCGCTTGCTGTACGAGTCCGTGGCACGACACGGCGGATTCGACGCGGCGTGTCGCGCCAAGGCGTGGGCGGCGATCGCGGCCGGGCTCGACGCCGGGGACTCGCGCGCCGCGGACGCGTCCGGGCTCAAGCAGCTGTACCAGAAGTGGCTCCTGGCGTTCGAGACGCACAAGAAGCAGCGCGGGGAGCTGACGCCCGCGGGGAAGGCCAAGGAGGCGGCCGCGACGAAGAAGGAGCGCGAGGAGGAGCGGAAGCGCGAGAAGGCGTCGCAGGCGGCGGCGGAGCGCGCGGCCGCTCAGCACGAGCCCACTTCGGAAAAAGAGGAGGACCTCCTCGAGGCGCTCTTCGAGCTCGGGAACGTCGCGGAACCGCCGCCGAAGCGGCTGAAGCTCGAGATGGTGCGCGCGCGTCGGACGACCCGCGATCCCCGCGTGTTTTCTTTTTCTTTTCGCGCGATCTGCACGCGCGACGCCTCGTCGCGTGTCTCGCGTCCGACCGGGTCGCCCGGGGCGTCCGGCGCCGAGACAGACACGTCGCGGCCGGGCAAACGCACGCATCCGCCGCTCGACGCCTCGCGCGCGACGCGTGGCGCGTTTTCCGCATCCCCCGACCCCCCCCCGCGCGGCGGTTCGCGCGTTCGACGCTTCTCAATCGCCTCTGACCCATTCCTTTTCCCTCTCGCCTCCGCGTCTCCTCCGCGCAGGGCCTCGAGGAGGTGGCGGAACAGCTGGAGACCTTCGGGTGCCAGAACTGCGGCGGTTCCGCGCACGAGGACTCCATGATCCTCTGCGACGGATGCGACGTGGGGTGCGTGGACGCCCGGCCCCGCCCGGCCCGAACGAAAACCGCGACCTGCCCCGTCATCGAATCCGCGTCGGTCCGGGAAAACCAGACAGACAGACGCGCGTCGCGTCGGCGTCGCGACAGAAAGCCAGTCGCGATGTTTTCCGGGGCCCCGTCTTCTTGGCTTTCGCTTTCTTTTTTTTCGTTTTTTCGCCGAAAAGAAGACGCGCTCACCGAAACCCATATGCCTCTCTTTGTCCCTCGCCCGCCGCCCGCTCCTTTCGCTCGCAGGTACCACACGTACTGCCTCGCCCCCCCGCTCGATGCCATCCCCGAGGGCGACTGGTTCTGCCCCGACTGCATCGCCGCGGCGAACCACGCGGAGGATCTGGGGTTCAACACCGGCAAGACGTTCACGGTGGCTGAGTTTGAGGCGCACTGCGCGGCGTTCGACGCGCGCTTCTTCGGCGCCGAGGACAAGAAGGCCAAGGACCAAACTAAGGAAACGTCAAGACAGCGCCCTTCGATCGCGGTCATCGAGGAGCACTTCTGGCGCATGGTGGAGGAGGGCGGCGGGGACGCCGTGGACGTGCACTACGGCGCGGACGTCGACACCTCCGCGCACGGAAGCGCGTTCCCGCGTGTCTGGGACTTGGACCACGGCGCGCGCGACGCGGCGAAGGACGCGGCGGCGACGCACCCTTGGAACCTGAACAACGTGCCGAGACATCCCAAGCCCGGGACGGGACCTGGGGGCGTGTTGAGTTCTGCCGATGACGTTACGGACGCCGACGACGACGGCGAGCACCGCTCTCTGCTCCGGCGCGTGCACGACCACATCCCCGGAGTCTTGGTGCCCTGGCTGTACTTTGGGAGCACCTTCTCCTCTTTCTGCTGGCACTTCGAGGACCACGCTCTGTACTCCATGAACTACAACCACCTCGGCGCGGCGAAGACGTGGTACGGCGTGCCCGGCGCGAGCGCGGACGACTTCGAGCAGAGCTTCAAGAAGGCCATGCCGGACCTGTTCGCGTCGCAGCCGGACCTGCTGTTCCAGCTCGTCACCATGCTCTCGCCGTCGCTGCTGCAAAAAGACGGCGTGCCGGTGTTCCGCACGGACCAGCACGCGGGCGAGTTCGTGGTGACGTTCCCGCGGTCGTACCACGCGGGCTTCAACACGGGCTTCAACGTCGCGGAGGCGGTCAACTTCGCGCCACCCGACTGGCTCAGGTTCGGCCGCGACGGCGTCGAGAGGTACCGCGATTACCGCAAACCCAGCGTGTTGTGTCACGACGAGCTGCTGTGCGTCGCCGCAGCCGACGCGCCGATGGGCCCGGAGACGGCGAAGTGGCTCCTCGGCGACCTGAAGCGCACGGTCGCCGACGAGCGCGCGGCGCGCGAGGAGCTCATCGCGAACGGCGTCGTGCGGTCGCGCAGGTACACGCCCAAGAAGCTCGCCGCGAAGGCGGCGGCGGCGGCGGGCGCCCTCGAGCTCCGGCGGGAGGCGATGGCCGGCGGTCGCAAGGAGAAGAAGTCGTCGGGCGCGAAGCCGATCGCGCCTTCGGGACCCGAGGACCCGCACGACGCCGCCGAGCGCGTGCTCCCCAACGAGAACGCCAACGGGGCGTACGACCGTGAGTGTACCATCTGCAGGTACATCCTGCACCTCTCCGGCGTCGCGTGCACGTGCAACCCCGACCGCCCGGCGTGTCTGCGACACAGCGCCGAACTTTGCGACTGCCCCAACTCGCGCCGCGTCTTATTTTACCGCAAGTCCATCGCGCAGCTGGAGCAGCTCGTCAAGGGGGTCGAGCGCGCGTGCGGGGGCAAGAAGCAGAAGTCCTCGCAGTCCGCGGACGCCTCCGCGAAGGCTCGCCAGAAGAAGGCGGCGGCGTGGGCCAAGGAGGCGAAAGCCGTGTTGGCGCAGAAGTCCCCCCCGCCGGCGCCCGAGGCGCTGGAGAAAATGCTGGTGGCGTCCGAGGAGTTCACGTGGGCGGGCGAGGACATGGACGACGTGCGCAAGGTGGCGCACCTCGTGAGCATCGCCATCGCGTTCCAGCGGGAGCTGGCGGTGCTGAAGCGGCGCATCGACGCCGCGGGAGACGCGGGAGACGCCGCCTCCGAGCCCATCACGTGGTCCGAGCCGGCGGTGGACGACGCCGACATCGTCGTCGCCGCCGCCGCCGGCGCGCCCGTGCGCGTGCGCCGCGGAGGCAAGTACGTGGACCGCGAGACGGAGCAGGAGGCGGCCGCGCGGCGCGCCGCCGAGAGCGAGGCGGCTGCGGCCGCGGAGGCCAAGGTGAATAAGGCCGTGGAGCTCTCGGTGAAGGAGACGGAGCGCGAGGAGAAGGATTCCAAGGATTCCAAGGAGACGGCTTCGAAGGAGACTCCCGAGCGCGCCGCCCCGACGGTGGCGCCGCCCCGGCGCATGACGCTTCGTCGCCTGCGCGAGCTTCTGGACGCCGCGCCTTACCCCGTCCCCGATGCGGACGCCGCGGCGTTCGCGGCAGCTCTGGCCGCTGGCGAGGACCTGGAGGCGCGCGTGGCGTCCGTGCTGGCCGAGCGCCCGCACCCCAACCCCAAGAAGTGCATCAGCCTCGCCGCCGAGACCACGCGCGGGCCGCTGGAGGTGACCTCGGCGCGGCGGCTCCGCGAAACCGTCGCCGCCGCGCACGCCTGGAGCGAGCGCGTGCGCAAGACTCTCCCCGGCAAGAGGCACCGCAACCGCGCCGAGCTCCCGCGCGCGGCGGACCTCGCGGCGCTGCGCGCGGACGCCGCTGAGCTCCCCGTGCAGCCTAACGATTTGTCTGCTCTGGACGCGGCGCTCGAAGAGACGGAGACGTGGCGCGAAAAGTCTCGCGCGCTTCTCGATGCCGACGTCTTCGGCACCGAGCGCTTTTCGCTCGAGCGCGCCGAGAAGCTGCTGGAGGAGGGTGAGACGCTCCCCGTCGCGTGCGACGAGGTGGACGCCGTCGCCGCCGCCGTCGCGGCGGCCAAGGCGTGGGACGAGGAGGCGGAGAAGGCGGACGAGGCGGACGCCAAGCTGGACGCGCTCAAGAGGCTGCTCCGCCGCGCGCGGCGCGCGAAGGGCGACACGTCCGCCGACGCATCCGCGGACCCGCCGCTGCTGCTGGTGCTCCCGGAGGAGGTGGATGCGCTGGAGGAGCGCATCCGCGTCCGCGAGTGGGCGGACCCGGCGAAACGCGTCGCCGCGGGCAAACCCACAGCCGCGACGCTCGCGGAGATCCGCGAGCTCGTCGCCGCCGGCGCCGCCATCCTGGAGGGCGCCGGCGCCGGCGCGGCGCCGGCGGAGAAGGAGAAGGAGAAGGAGAAGGATAAGAAACGCGGAGGACGCAAGAAGGGCAGGGCCTCGCGATCTCCCCCCGCCCCCCCTCCCCCCGTGGCCGTGCGCGACGACCACGTGAAGGATTTCGAGCGGCAGCTCCTGGAGCGTCTGCGCGCGAGCGTCGTCGCCGGCGAGGCGTGGGAGGCGAAGGCGTCCTCGGCGCTCGCCGAGGCGGAGAAGGGCTCGCTCCCGGCCCTGGAGGACGTCGAGCGGCTTGTGAAGGAGGCTTCCGGCATCTCCGCCACGCTCGAGGGGTTCGAGCGGCTCGCCGAGGCTGCGGGCGAGGCGCGCAAGTGGGCGGAGAAGGCTCAGTCCTGCCTTAAGGGCAAGCAACTCACGCGTCGCGGCGCCAACGCGCCTCCTCCCACTTTGGCGCACGCCGAGCGCCTCGTGCGCGACGCCGGTAAGTTCTCGGTGTGTGTGCGGGAGCTGTCCTCATTGCGCGAGCGCGTGGCGGAGGCCAAAGCGTGGGGCGAAAAAGCAGAGACCGCCGTGGAGACGTGGCGCGAGGTTGGCGCGTTGGACGCGTTCGCCGAGATCATGGCGGATCACGACCGATTCGGTCTGGAACTCCCCGCCGCCGTCGACGTGCGCGCGTGCGTCGCCGCGCTCGAGTGGGAACGCGAGGCGCGCGACGCGCTCGAAGAGAGCGCTGACGACGCAATCGACCAAGACGAAACCGAAACGGCTAAGCCCTCGTTGTCGGTGTTGGAGGATCTGCGTTTACGTCTGGAGGACCTCGACGCGGACGTGCTCGAGGAGATGGAGCAGGTATTAGTGGAGGAGGTGAAGCGACGTTTGGATTTGTGCGACGCGTGGACCGCGCGCGTCGACGCGCTTCGCGGAGGTTTCGGGTCCGAAAAAAGCGGAGTCGAGAAAACGGAGACGCGAGAAACGACGCGCGAAAGCGCGCGGGTCGGGGTTAACTCCGGCGATGCGCGTTTGATCGGTTCGGGATCGGGAGTCGCGTCCGCCGCGTTCGGGTCGGGGGACCAGTTGAGCCTCCCGCGTGTCGGAGGACTCGCCGAAAGAGGAGGCTTCTCGTCGAAAGCCAAGCCCGTCTCCGCGGAGCGCGCCGCCGCCGAGGCCAAGGCGCTCGCGGGGAAGAGGCCCACCCCCGAGGCGGTGCGCGCGCTCGTCGAGGAGGGGAAAAACCTCCCCGTCTTGTGCCCCCGCGTCGCCGAGCTCGAGGCGACCCTCGAGGAGCACTTCGCGTGGGTCGAGGCGGCGCGCGAGCTGCTCGGCCCGCCGCCGCCCGAGCCCACCGCCGAGGAGCTCGCCGCCGCCGCGACCTCGGCGGCGGCGGAGGCGTCCGCGGACGCCGCCGCGCTGGAGGAGGCGCTCGCCGCGGAGAGGCGCCGCGCCGCCAAGTCCTCCAAGAAGGGCAAGAAGAAGGGTGGCAAGAAGAGTGGCGGGGACGGCGGGGTCGGGGACGGCGGCGGCGGCGGAGGCTCGGATGACGTCGCCGCGGAGGGCGAGACGGACGACGCCGCCGAGCGCGCTCGCGTCGCGCGTCGTGCCAAGAGCATCCTCGCCGCGGTCGAGTCGAAGCTGGAGAAACGGCGAGCGCCCGATTTCGTCGACGCGCGACCCGCGATGTCCGCCGTGCTCGAGATGTTATCGCGAGGGGACTCGATGCCTCTGCGCTCGGAGGAGGGCGCCGCGCTGGCGGCCACCGCCGCCGGCGCCGTCGCGTGGTCCGAGCGTCTCCGCCGGACGCTCGTCCGCCCGCGCTCGAGCGCGGGCGCGCACGCCGCCGCAGTGGAGGACACCGCGACCGCGCTCCGCGTGGTCGTGCAGTCCATCCGCGCGGCGATCGCGGACCTGGAAGGCACGGGCGAGCCCCCCGAGAGCGAGGAGGGCCAGTTTTGCCTGTGCCGCCAGCCCGGCGGCAAGGAGATGATCGGCTGCGACGAGTGCGGCGACTGGTACCACCTGCGGTGCGTGCAGGTCACCGCCAACTTCGCGCGCACGGCGAAGCACTACGTGTGCCCCGCGTGCCGCGCGAGCGCGCCTGACGGGGACGTCTTCGAGATCAACAAGCCCGAAACCACGCACAGGCACATCCACCGCACGCGCCGCGCCTCGCTGGCGACGCTCGGCGAGGCGCTTCTCGAGTCGATTTCGTTTCGCGGACGCCCGGAGGAGGAAGACTTACTCGTCCAAGTCTTCGAGACGCACAAAAAGTGGCGCGACGCCGTCGCCGAGGCGAAGTCACGGCGAGCGAAAGTGGCTGAGATCGAAACGAAGACGCAGTTCGCGAAACGAGAGTGGGAAGAAGCGGAGGCGAAAGCCGCGGTGCCTCGCGACGCGCGCTTAGAGCGCGCGAAAGGCGTGCGCGATCGCGCCGCCGCCGTGCAGCAAGCGCAGGTGCTCGCCGGCGCGACGGCGATGGCGGCGGCGCTGCTCGGCGCCGGCGGCGGAGGCACCGCGGCTGCGGCGCTCGAGGCGACGCAGAGGTGCGCGACGCTTCCTCCCGAGCAGCAGCTCGACGCGCTCGGGCAGCAGGTGGCTGCCGCCGCGGCCATCAAGCAGCAGCAGCTGATGCAGCTCAAGGGCGCCGTGGCGGCGGCGGCGGCGGCGGGGCTCGCCGGCGGAGACGCCAGCCAGGAATCCGTCGCCGCCGCCGCCGACTCGGCGGGTCCGTTTGAAGCGCTTCTCATCGCGCAGCTGCAGGAGCTGGGCACGTTCGTGCACCAGCTGGCGACGTCGCAGCAGCACATCCAGGCGCAGCTCGCGGCGGCGAGCGGAACGCAAGACCTCGCCGCGCAGCAGTACCAGGTGGTCATACAGGTGATGATGCTGCAGCAGCACTACGTCGCGCTCAGCAAACAGCAGGACGTGCAGCTCGAGACGCTCGGCTCGGGTTTGCTCGAGCAGCAAAGAGTCGTCGCCGCCGCGGCGGCGGCGGCGATGGAGCAGGACGAGGAGGACGACCCCACCGCAGTGCAGGCGGAGACTCCGAACGAAGAAGCGCCGAAAGAAGAAGCGCCGGAACCTGTGGAAGCCGCCGCCGACGCCGCCGCCGCGCCCGAAGAGGAACGAAACGAGGAGGAGAAGGCGGCGGCGGAGGCGTCTCCGACGCCGGCGCCGGCGGCGGATGCCGACGCCGCGGAGGGCGCCGTCGCGGCGCCCGCGCCTGAGCCCGCCATTTCGCCCGGCGAGCCGAAAGCGGAGCCTAAAGCGGAGCCTCCCGAGCCGAAAGCGGAACCCCTCCCCGTCCCCGCGGAGGATGCCACTCGAGATGACGCGGCGGTGTTCGCCGCGGACGTTCCCGCGGCTGAAAAGGAGACGGAAAAGGAAAAGGAAGCCCCCGCGCCTCGTCCCGTGGCGCGTCGCAAGAAAGCCCCCGAGCAGGCTTCCGAAGAGGAGCTGGCACTCGCGGCGGCGGCGAAGGCGGCGAAGGCGGCGTACGACGAGGCCGCTGCGGTGCTCGCGGAGGCCACCAGGCCCTCTCCCGCGCGCCAGATGCTCGCCGGGCTCAAGAGCGCGCTCGCGATGGAGCTGGAGCACGACCCGTCGGACCCGGAGCTTCCCATTCTGCTCAGGGAAGTCTGCGGCGCGGCGTGGCTCGCGCGCGCCGAAAAGACGCTGGCGCCGGCGCTGGCGCTGGGTGCCTTTTTCGAGCCCGACTTTCCCACCGTCGCGGCTTCTTCGGATTCTTCCGTGTTCCCGACGCTGGGCGTCTTGACGCGCCTGCGCGAGACGGGCGTGGCGTCTGGGATGATCGTTCCCGGTCTCGAGGCTCCGGCGCCGGACGCGCTCGGCGAGAAGGTGTATCGCCTGGAACGACTCGGGCAAAAGTGGCTGGACCGCGCGGCGGATGCCGTCGATAAGAGAAACGACGTTCCCGTAGACGCGGTGAAGGCGTTGATGGCGGAGGGGAAAGCGTTACCCATCAACTTGAAGGAGGAGCTCGAAGAGCTGGGCGAGCGGTGCGAGGTGTACTGCGTCTGCGAAACCGCGTACGACGCCACGAGACCGATGATCTCGTGCGACAATTGCGAGGGCTGGTTCCACTACGAGTGCTGCGACATGCGCCCGCCGACGCCGGACGAGCCCGAAGACGAAGGCGCGCGATTCACGTGCCCGCCGTGCTGCGAAAAAAACGGCGCGACGTACGCGCCCTTCCGACCGCCGCCGGACCGCGCGGCGGCGCCGCCGCCGCCGAAAGAGAAGGAGAAGGAGAAAGAGGAGGCGTCTGAGGAGGCTTCCGAGGAGGACGACGCGTCCAAGGAGAAGCCGGCGAAGCCGGCGAAGCCGGCGGCGGAGGCGCCGGCCGAACCCGACGCGGCGCCGGCGCCATCCGGGCGCGGCGCGAGGCGAAGCAGACGCGGCTAAAGATAGAAAAGAGGGACCTCTTGTATTGTCGGTCCCTCGTCGTGTTTTATGCATAACATGCTTTGAGTGTCTACGACTGTGTTTTGAGTGTCTATCGACTCACTCGTCCGGGTCCGGCGAACCTCTCGCGAGTTCCACCTCGCTCATGATCCTCTTGTGGTCATCCAACACGGGCCGGCCCCACTTCTTCTTGCGCGGTCGCTTTACGATTTTGGAAACCTCCAGCGCGTTGAGAAGCGCGACTTCGTCGGCGATTTCGTCGGCGACGCCGACGCCGTTTTCTTCAGCGTTTCTTGCCGCGTTTTCGTTTTCGTCCGCCGCGTTTTCCAAAGCTTCGTCGGCGTGTTCCGGAAGGCCTTCCTCTCCCCTTTCGCGCCTCGCGCGCTCCAGGAGCTGGCGCAGGTATCCCTGCCTGGAGTAGTTGGGCACCAGCTTGGCGAGGTACAGCGCGCGCAGCGTGTTTTTCTCCTTCGCCGAGAGGTTCCCAGACGCGTTCGTCGGCGATCGCCTCTTTCGGTCCTGCGCGGCGTGGTGCATGACGAGCGCGGACGCGACGGAGACGTTCAGGCTCTCCGTGAAGCCGCTCATGGAGATGTACACGCCCCCGTCCGCCATTTCTTTGGCCTCCTCCGAGACACCCTCGCGCTCGTTCCCCAAGATCACAGCCGTGGGAACTGTCCAGTCGTACGCCTCCAGCGGGTGGCCGCCTTCAAACACCGTGACTAACACGCGGTACCCTCGTTTTTTCAAGTCGTCGATCGCGTTTGGAGTGCTCCGCCACTGGTCCAGATGCGTCCACTTGACCGCGCCGCCCGAAGTGCGGCCGCTCTGCTTGAACGCCAGCCCTGCGTCCGAGATGACCCCGAGGCAGCCCACCCCTAGGGCCTCCGCGCTGCGGCACGCCGCCAGCACGTTGCCGATGTCGTACACGCCTTCCAGCACGGGCATCAGGTCGAACGTCCGGTGGTCGATGACCGATTCCAGCCTCGCCATGCGCTCGGGGGAGACGAGTTTACCGAACGCGTTTTCGACGTCCGCGGCGGTCGCGCTGAAGCCGTCGAAGTCGAAATCGTCGTGCGAGTACGGGAACCGCGATTTCTCAAACGCCGCTTCAGACGCGCGCTTGACGAACTTCTTCACGCGGCGTTTCCGATGCCGCTCCATCGGGTTCTCGGGAAGCGAGGACGGGTCCGCGGTGCGTCTCGGCGCGACTCTCTGCGCGGTGCGCTTGATGGAATGGCCCTGGTGCGCGCTGGAGTTGACCGTCCCGACGGGGACGGGGTCCACGATGGTCCCCATCCCAAGACCAGCCGGGGCGTCGCTCGAGGGCGCCGAGCCGTCGTCCGAGGACGAGGCGGCGAACCTAACCCTGAATCGCTCGGCGCCGCGTCCGAGGCGCCGGGGCGCGGCGAAGACCGCGGTCGCGCGTCTGCTCGCCAGCGCGAGCATCGCGGTGCGTGGAAAGGGCGTCAACCGGGCCGCGGGCGCGCACGGAGCGCTGCTCGGCAGGCGGGGGTACCTCTCTCGCGCTCGCGAAGATGGCGAAGATGATGGGAAACAAGCGAAGGAAAGTACATGAAGTACCCTCACAAAAAAAAATGACACCGAAAAAACAAAGTCTATGCGCGCGCCGCGTCGCGTCAATCCAGCTCGTACAGGAGGTCGTGCTCGTCCAGCGGCTCCAAGCGCGCCTCTGGACCGGCCGCGGGCGTCTCTCGCGAGCCGACCCCGGAGACGGCCATCTTCCGAGCCGCGGGAGGCGCCTCCGCTTTGGGTTCCGCGCTCGTCCGACGTTTCGAAACGCCGGGGGGCGCGTGCGACGTCATCCACGGCGGAAGCGCGGGCGCGTCCAAATCGTCGTCCAAAGCGTCATCCTCTCCCTCCGTCGTCGCCGTCGTCGCCGTCGTCGCCGCAAAGTTTTTGTCTTTCGCCGTCTCAAGTATAGATATCTCAGTCTCCGTTTCGGAACCGCTTCCTCCCGAAACGACGCGCGCGTCCGCCGAAGCCGACGCCGCCGTCTCTGTCTCGGCGGAACCGATGTCGTTCGCGTCCGCGCGCGGAGACGCGACGCTCGCCTCCGCCTCCGCCTCCGCCTCAGAATCCGAATCCGACTCGTCAGACTCGTCCGACTCAGACTCCACCACAAGCGCGCGCCGCGCCGGCGCCGCAGCCGCGGGCGTTTCTTTCGCCGTCGCTTCGCCGGGCGCGACGCACTTCCCCTTGTGCCCGTCGCGCCAGTGCGTCCGCTGGCAGTGCGTCGAGCAGTAGCGCGCGGATTTGCAGCGCGAGCACCGGAGCATCGAGCGCCCCGAACCGAGCGTGTCTTCGCGCGCCACGCACGTCGGGTTCGAACAACAGCGCGCGCCGTCCGCCGTGGCGCGCACGTTCGGGTCGCGAGCCACGCCCGCGCCGTCCATCGCGCGCTGTTTCGCGCGAGCCTCCTCTTCCTCCCGCTTCACACGCGAAGCCTCTTCCTCCGGCGAAACGCTCTGTGCGGAACCGGCGAGCGCGCGCGACGCCGAAAAACCAGACGACGACCCTCCGGCGTCCTCCGGACCCGCCGGCGGTTTTTTCGCCGCCTCGCCCTCTGTCGGCGGGACGTAGGCGCCCTCCCACACGGGCACGCGCCTGGTGAACGCGTCGAAGGAGGCGAACGAGGACGGCGCGGACCCGGGGTCGTGGCGCAGCGCGTACCGGTACGCGGGAACGACCCCGGCAGCGGCGGAGGAAAAGTCCTTTGTCGGGAGAAAGGCTTTCGCGCGCCGCGCCTCGACCAACTCTTTGTCCGGCTCGGCGTCGTCGGGCGCGGGCAGCGAAAAAACCTCGACGAACCCGTCCTGCGTGCCCGCGACCGCCAGCCTCGGCGTCGAAACAGCAAGGCACGTCACGGGCGACCCCAGCTCGAGCCGCGCGAGAGGCCGCAACGCCTTGTCCCAGAGCAGCAACGCGCGGTCCGCGCCGCCGGATAAGATCCGCGAAGGCTCGCCGGGCACCACTTTAACGGCGCCGACGGCGGCGGCGTTCGCGGCGCCGGCGTGCGCGCCGATCGCCGGCGCGTCTCCGGTTTGCAGGTTCCAGGCGATTAAAACACCCAGGCTGGTCGCCACCACGAACAGCTCCCCGTCGAACGCGGCGCACGTGGGCGTGCCTTTGTTCGCGAGAAGGTCCGAATCGCGCAACGCGCCGCCCTCGCCGGTTCTGACGTCCAGCAGCGCCGCGACGGGCGCGCGCGCGCTCTTTGAGGTGTTTCTTTTTTCCGACGCGCTCTCCGTTTCCGCTTCGGCGTCGGCGTGCACGCACGCCATCACGGTGGCGCAGCTCTCCACGAGCAGCAGCGGGACGCCTTTCGCGACCCCGTCCGTGTTGAACGCGCCCCTGAGCTTACCTGTGTCCAGCTCCCACACCACGAACGCGCGCTTGGAAGGCGCGTGGCACGCTAAGAGCTGCGAACCGGGTTCGCCCAGGATGCGCGCCTTGGTGACGGGCACGCCGTCCACGCGCAGCGGCTGAAGCAGACGCACGTACCCCCGCTTCTCCCCCCGCGCCATGAGACGCCACGTGTGCACGAAACCCTCGTGCGTCGCCGCGACGATGGTCGTGCCGTCGAAGGCGAGCGCCGAGACGGCGGCCGCGATGGTCCGCGCGTCGGCGTCGTCGTCGGCGGCGTCGCCGCGCTCGGACACGGCGCCGACGCGGATCGTCTGCTTCTCCGTCCAGTCGCGCACGTCGAAGACGCGCAAGCGCGCGCTATTGTCGCCGTCCGCGGCGACGAGGATGTTCTTGAACAGCGCGCAGTGCTGGAACGCGCCGCGGACGGGCGCGTCCGGGGTCGAGGAGACCCTCCGGACGAGCGGGGGCTCGTCTGCGGAAAACGAGGAGGACGCGGAGGCGCCTCGCTGCGGGCCGAAACCCGCGAACGAGCTCGCGAGGCCCGCGGCGCCCACCGTCGGCGGGAACGTGGACGAGCACACCACCTGCGTGACCGACGCGCCGGGGTGGTACTGTCGTGTGACGAAATAAAAACGAGGGTGGGAACGCGCGTCAGTCGCGGGGAAGCCGATGAGCGGTACGCGGAGGCACGCGCGCGAAGCGTCGGACGCGACCGACGCGATCGCGCGTGTTCCCATCTCGGCACGCGATCTCGCGCGCGACCGCGAGATCCGCTTCGCGGACGGGACCCACGCGGGCTCCGGGGACCGTACCTTCAGGGGCGCGCAGACCGTGTCCATCCGCGTCGACGCATCTTCTATGACCACCATCTCGCGAGGCACGCCACGCGCGGCCGCGCGCGTGCGAGTGGAAGGCGTTGACGAAGCCGAGAGAACTGCCGCGAACAAGAAAAAACGAAAACGACAGCTGCATTTCGCTGCATTTCGAGTGGAACGGTGTCGATTCACGTCGATTCATGTTTTAGCACAAGTCGCGCTACTATAACGCCCGCGCTTCGCGCGGCGCCTCACCCCCTGGCGCGTTCCATCTCCGAGGCGCGCAGCACGAACTCCGGTCCGTCCTGCAGGAACTCCCCGAGCGCCTTCACCGCGCTCGGGGGCCACAGCCGCGCGCGCGCTTCCTGCACGGTGAAGATGGCGCACGGCGACGACGATCCCCCCGACCCGGGGATCCCGGCGTCGTCGCACGGCAGAGGCGTCCCGCTCGTGAAATCCTCGCACCTCTTGTCCATCAGGACGCCGTACGCGTCGAACTGCGCCTGCGCGGCTTTGTTCACGGCAGCCTTCACGCCGTTCTTCGGCACAGCGGGCGGGTTCGGTCGGGTCGGCCGGCAGAGCGCCGCCCACTCGGCTTCCGCGCGCGGCTTGGCGCCGCTGGCCCACAACGCCACCGCGCGAGCCGCGCGCGCCTCCCAGAACTGCGGGTACCCCGCGTCCGGCTCGGGACCGAGGTCTACGACATCCAGCATCGCCGCCGCCACAGCGGGCTCGCCCGCGCCCCATCGCGCCATCGCCGCGTTGAACGCGACGCGCTGCGCGACGGTGGGCGCGCCGCCGCGCATACCGGCTTTGAACGCCGTCGTCGGGACGTCCACGCTTCGTCCCGAGCCGCCGAGGCCCGCCGCGGCGGCGGCGCGTCTCGAGGCCTCGACCGCTGAAGGCCAATCGTCGATCGCGCCGGCGGCGAGCGCTTGCCCGTCGTGCGCCATCGCGAGACGCGCGTACATCGGCACCGACGCCTCGTCGGAGTCGATCCGCCCGCCCGTCCCGGCGACGGTCACCTGCGCGGCGACGACGCGCGCCAGCGCCTCGGCGGCGTCGCCGTAGGCCCTCTCGGCGTCCGCCCAGCGCCGCAGGCTCGCGAGGCAGTCCGCGCGCGCGGCGAGCCACAGGGAGACGGTCTCCTCGGGCAGGGGCGCGCCCGAGGCCGCGGCGGCGGCGGCGAGACGCACAACCTCGTCCCAGGCGTCCACCGCGATTTCGGCATCCGGCTCGGCGTAGGCGAGCCTCGCGAGCGAGAGAGCTTCCCGCGCGGAGGGGTCCATGTCCGCGGGTCTCGCGTCGCAACGCGCGGTCGTGGCGACGCCGAGGCCCAGGAGCGACACCGACGCGGACATCGACAAGGCTGCGCGGCGGGACAGGCGCGGGGGGTCACCACGAGGGGAACCCTCCGGCGTCGAGGCATCCCCGATCGCCTCGAAGAGCGGTGCCGACATGCCGAACGCGTGACACGTCGCGCGCTTTCGGGACGGGATCGCTCCGAGACTCCCGGACCGCGGCGCGCGCGCACCGGATGCGCCGCGCTGAGGCGCGTGGACCGAGGCGCGTATCGCGAGGGACATGAAGCGCGACGATGGGAGGCGGAAACTTGAACGATGGGGCTCCACCGCGAGCGCGGTTGTGATGGATAAGCGCGCGTCGGACGTGGAGAAAAGGCCCGGCGCGATGTCGGCGGTTGAAGTCGGCGCGAAACGGCGAATTTCTCACTTCGAGCGCTTCCCGCTTTTTGAAACGTGCCTCCGCGCATTCGCGCGCGCGCGTGGAAGGCGGGTCTCCACCTCGCCGCTCTCACGCGTCTCTGCGAGACCTCGAGAATCGGTGCGATCTCGGGGGCACTCGATCCGCACGCGTGAAACAATCCGATCGCGCCCCCAGCGCGGACCGGCCCCAAACGAAAACGCGCCATCCCGAGATCGGCGACCGGCCGATCGGCGCCGGGATCCCTAGCACAAGAGACAACATGACCGCGCTCTCCACGACGAGCCTGTCTTCCGCGGGCGAGGCCGCGCTGGAGACGCTCGTGTCTTGCCTCCCCGCGGACCTGTCGCGCGTCGCCAAGCTGCGCGAGGTGCACGCCGCGTGCTCTGCCGCGGGCGTGGTGGATGCGCGCTCGGCGACGGCGGAGACTTCGGCGGGCGACGACGACGACGGCGCCGGCGACGTCGCGCGCCTGCACAGTCTGTTCGACGCCGCTGTGCGGCACGGCGCGTCCTCGCTGGTGTGCCACTACGTGGATGAGGTGTGCGGCCGGGACGACTTCTCCTCCCCCGACGGCGTCGAGGCGTACCTGCGCGACGGCGAGATGGTGGCGGAGTGGGCCGTCGCCGCGACGCGCCGCGCAGAGGCGGTTCTGGCGAGCGCCTCGGCGTCCGCCGCCTCGAACGTCCCCAGCGCGGCGGACGCCGCGGACGCCGCCGCCGCGGTGTTCGAGGCCACGCGGGACGTGCTCGGTCTGCTCGGCGCGCGTCCCGACGCCGCGGGCGAGCCCGAGCCGCTCGAGCAGCACAGAGGCGCCGGCCGCGCCGGCGGCGCGGACGGCGCGACGGACGCGGCGTCGATGCGCAGAAAGCTGCAGATTTCGTTCGACGACGCGAGCCGGGGCGGCGCGCACGCCACGGCGCTGGCGTGGCTCGTGCGCGAGGGGCTCGGCGGCGCGACCACGCCGGACAGGCACGGCGGACCCGCGGCGTGGACCGGCGCGGTCCGCGCGCGCCGCGCCGCCGCCGCCGCGGCGAGCGCGGACGGATCCGAGACGTCGGACGGACCTTCGGGGACGGGCGTCGTCTCCGGCATCCCTGCTCTG
>ENA-OUOG01000317-OUOG01000317.1-marine-metagenome-genome-assembly--contig:-NODE-317-length-64240-cov-5.662843_pt1 | contig 64240 bp, 36 predicted proteins | sample MGYA00248635_ERZ508505 | MGnify/ENA primary metagenome ERZ508505 (study PRJEB26176, sample SAMN06267871) | marine metagenome | isolation source: Saanich Inlet, British Columbia, Canada | place: Pacific... | reverse complement strand
GATTCGGCTCCCGCAGCACCGCGCCGCGGGCGCGGGAAGGTACCGCCACGCCTCGAAGCCCTCCTCGTCGCACGACTGACGCTGAATCCTTCTCCTCCAACTCCCTCGCAGGCTGCGGCGGTCGAGGGCGCGCGCCTCGCGACGCTCGCGGCGAGCCGCGCGAACGCGACGTCGCGAGGCGCGACGATGCCGCCGCTCGGCGCGTCCGGCGCGCCCGCCGCGGCGAACGCGGAGTACCGCGAAGAGGCGGCTTTCGCGAGCGTGCACGACCTCGTGCACTACGCCATCATCTCCTGCCCCGCGCAGAGGTGCGCGCGACGCCGACCACCCCCGTCTTCCCCTTCTCGCAACACGCGCTCCGAGACACGAGCGGTCGCGCGTTTCACAACCGCGCACGACACGAATTCCGCTGACCACCGCCTCCCGCCCCTCGACGCGCAGGGCCTCGCTCCGCCAGGTGTACCACATATGCGAGAGCCAGGGGCGCATCGCCCTCAAGCGTACGTCCCTACCGCGTTTCTCGCGCCCCGCGCGTCCTCGCCTCCCGTCGCGGCGGCCCCACGAACGCGTCCGCCGCGCGCGGCGGTCGCGGTGTTTCCCGTCTCGTGAACTGCCGAAATCTCGCGTCGATTGCGGAGACACCCAAAAACCCGCGATTTTCTGCCGTTTCGCTGACGCGTCGCGCGCGCCCCTCGTTCGCAGACGGCGTCGGCTCGCGGCACCTGACCGCGAACGAGCACTGGAAGAGCCAGATCCGCCACGCGCTGTACACGTCCCCCCGATTCACGCGCGCGGAGGAGGGCGAGGACGACTGGCGCGTCTCCAACTGCGACGCGCCCGCGCCCGCGACCACCGTCGTGCGCGTCTACCCCGCCGACGAGCCCGTGTTCGGCCCCGCTAAGCCGCGCGGGCGGCCGCGCAAGCGCAAACCCGACTCGGAGGCGGCGGTCGCCGGCGCGCCCGGTCCCGGGCGCTTCGTCGAGCAGGACACCGCCGCGCGTCCGGGTCCGCGTCCGGGTCCCGACGCGCGGGCGCCCGCGCGCGACGCCTGGGTCGGGCCGCCGCTCGGGCTCGCCGTGTCAAAGGCCTCGGCGACCCTGGCGAAGCCGGTCGCGCGCGTCCGCGACGACGACGAGCGCGCTGGGAACGAAAACGGGAACGAAAACGCGAACGACGACGAGAACCTCGCCGCGTTCGAGTCGCCTTCCAAAGGGGGATCCTCTTCCAAGGAAGAGGGGAGGTCGCCGCCGCCTCGCCGGCTGGCGGTTTCGCCGCCCCGCCGACCGTTCGCGGCGGCGAACGCGAACGCGCCGGCGGACGGGAACCTCCCGGCGCTCGTCCCGGGCTTCGCGTCCCCGGACCCGGAGGGGTCTCCCGGACGCGCCACCGACCCTAAACCCAAGAAGCGCGCGCGCGTTCTTTCGCGCGCTCCCGGTCCGGCGGCGGCGAAAGAAACGCGCGCGTCGCCGCCGCGCGCCGCGCCGCGCCTCGCCGGCGGGCCGGTGCTGGTGATGGTCGGCGACAAGGCGGTGGCTCCCGCGGCGCGCGACCGCAGCGTGAACCGCCGCAAGCCTTTGTCCGGAAGGCGCGCCGCGCTCCCGCACGGGGTCGTTCCGATGTCGCCGCCGAAACGCGTCGTGCGGCGCACGTCGAACACGCTCAGCCGCCTGTGGGAGACGGAGACGCGCCGTTGACGACGAAGCGCGCGCTCCACGTGTGGTTTTGTCTTTCGTTTTTTCGCGCGCGCGTCGCGAGACGTCGCGTCGCGCGCGAAGGGTCGTAGCGCTTTCGTAGCGTTTTCGAGTGTCGTTCGTATCGTTCGTATCGTTTGTAAATATTCGCGTTAAAAAAAGCAGAAGATTCGTCCGCGCTTCACGTGCACGCCCCCAGAGACACCCCCTCCACGGCCGCTTGCAGCAGCTCCTTGGCGCTGGGCTTGGCGATGTCGGCGCTGAAGATGGCATCCGACATGCTCCTCTGCTCGCGCCACTCGCGCGCCAGCTTCGCCAGGCGCAGGAACCGCTCGGGCGTGCTCTCCTCGAGCTGCAACCCGACGCCGCCGTAGAACCGCGCGGCGTTGGTCTCGTCGCGAACCTCGTGCTCGTCCCCGCTGCGGCGCGCCGCGCTCGTGCGCGCGGCGGTCTCCTCCGCCGACTAGCCAAAGGCGCGCGCGCGAATCACTTTTTTGCGGTGCAGCCCCGCGAGCTGCGAGTTGAGCCGCTCGTGCGCCGACTCCGTGCTGTGCCTGTCGGACTGGTACCCGCGCGTCCGGCGCGCCTCGCGCGCGTGCCTCGCCTGCTTCGAGACCTCGTCCTCGTCCTCGGAGGCTTCCGAAACTTCGTCAGCCTCGAAATCCGTCGAGCACCCGTCGCTCGGGCAGTCGCCCTCGTCCTCCGACGGCGGTCGCGTCGCCGCCGCGAACTTTTCCGCCGCCTCCGTCTTCGGGCCGCCCAAACCGATCGGCTTCACCACGCGCCGTTTCCGCCGCGTCGGCGCGGACGCCATCGCCGAGAGCTGCGCCTCGAGCCGAGCTTTGCGCTCAGCCTCCTCCACCTTCCTCGTCGCGCCCAGCAGGTCGTCCAGCGGGCGGTCGCTGCCGCCCGCCGTCTCGTCGTCGTCCCCCGCGTTTCCTCGGTTGTATCTCATGGCCCATCTCCAGTCGTGCGCGGACCACTCCAGGTCCTCCGGGAGCGGCACGTCCAGCGCGCCCTCGCCGTCGTCCGCGAGCACGCGGTAGGCTTCCTGCAGCTCCTGGAACTTCTCCACCGCGCCCTCTTCGCGCGCGATGTCGGGGTGGTATCGCAGACACAACTTGCGGAACGCGCGTTTCAGCTTTTTCCCGTCCGCGGCTTCCTGCGAAACAAAACGTACGAACAAACGCGAAAGAGACGCGTATGTTCGCGTCGGGTGACGTATCGCGTGAGCGTCTGAAAGGAGGACGCGCTTTCTGTTCGTTCGCGCGAACAGACGGCGAAAGAGACGTCACGAGAAGCGCCGTGACCAAAAAACCAAACGCGATTCCCAACGACGACGACGTTCGACGGAGGCTCCGTCGGCGACGTCTTCGCGCGCGCCGGCGGGGAGATATTTTTCCTCTCGGCGCGCGTTTGAAACGCCGCGAAACGATGCGACTTGGTTCTTGGCGAGAATCGCTCGCTCGCAACGCAGTCTGGGAAAAGCGCCCGCGAGAGGAAAATAAAGAAGATGCGGGCGGGACGCGGCGCGGCGCGCGGAGACGGACGCACCTCTCGGGTCAGGCCCATGAGCTCGGCCGCGCGCCGGCGTCCGTCGTCGGTCCAGATTTTCGCCTCCACGACGACGGCGCCGGTTCGGCCCCTGGACGCGCCCGCGCCTCGCGCGGAGCGCGCGCGACGGCTCGGGCCGCCCTGACTCAGCAGAGCCGCTTTTTCCACCCGCCACGCGGACGCGCGCAGAGATCGCGCGTTCGGTCGCGCGGTGGCGAGCGAGCCCGCGGCGGACGCGGAGGCCATCGCGGCAGGGGGTCGCCGAGGGAGTCGCCGGAACGCCGGGCGAACGCCGAGGCTGGGATCGACCCGAGTCGACGGACAGTCGCACGCGCTCGGCGCGTGAAACGTCTGAGGCTGGGAACGCGGCGACGGCAACGGCGGGAAACGCGCCATTTCGTGGCTGCGTCGATTTGGCCAAGACCGACGCACTGCTCCGAAGAAGTCTTCGTTTCCGGCTTTCGGCAGCCTTCTGAGAAACGCGCCGATCGAGCGTCGGCGGACGCTGGGCGCGGCCCTGGCCAGAATTTCGCGCGCGCCGCGGAGCCGACACCATGGCCGACGAACTCAAGGTACGCGGAACGGGCGTTCACGACGCGAGCGTCACGCGTGAGCCCATCGCGTGTCTCGCCCCCGCGCCGATCGACGAAGAGAGGGCACCTCAGATCGCTTTTCCTCTCGCCGCCGCGCGGATCTCGAAACGGCGCCCGCTCGTCTTCTCTCCCTCGCGGGAGGAGCCTGCCCCGCGAGAGAGAGCCGCGGTCTCCGCGCGGACGCGCCCAACGCGCTTCACCGCGACGAGCGCGCGCGTGCCACGGAGCTCCCACCCGCCAGACGCGAGCCACGATCGACTGACACCCCCCCTCCCCGACGCGACTCGCGAACGATCTCGATGCGACAAACCGCCGTTCTTCGTCCTTCGTCTTTCGCGACGACAGAAACTCGGCAACGACGCCTTCGCCGCCGGTCGGTACGCGGAGGCTATCGAGCACTTCACGAAAGCAGCCGCGCTGGACCCCACCAACCACGTGTTTTACAGCAACCGGAGCGCCGCTCACGCCGGTTTGGGCGACTTCGAGAGCGCTCTGGCGGATGCCGAGAAGACCGTCGCGTACAAGCCGGATTGGCCCAAGGGGTACTCGCGCAAGGGCGCGGCTTTGTACGGCCTGAGAAGGTTCAACGACGCCGTCGAGGCGTACGAGGCGGGGCTCGCGATCGACCCCGCGTCCGAGGTGCTGAAGTCCGGCCTGGAGGACGTCAAGGCGGCGAAGGCCAGATCTTTGCGCCCTCCGACGGGCGCCACAGAAGACCCGATGGGCAACATCGCCGCCATGCTTAACGCGCCCGACCTCATGGGCAAGCTCGCGGTGGACCCGTCCACGCGCGGCTTTTTGGCGCAGCCGGACTTCATGGCGATGCTCTCCGAGGTGCAGAAGAAGCCGGACACCTTCGCGCAGCACATGAACGACCCGCGCATGATGAAGGTGCTCTCGGTGGCGCTCGGGATCAACGTCATGTCCGGCGAGGAAGCGGCCAAGAGCGGATTCGGCGGGGACGACGCCATGGACACCGCGTCGGCGCCGCCGCCGCCGCCGCGCGCGCCTCCCCCTCCCCCTCCCGCGCCCGCGCCCGAGCCCGAGCTTCCCAGCCACAAGGCGGACGCTCTGAAGCAGAAGGAGCTCGGGAACGCGGCGTACAAGGCGAAGGACTTTTCGACGGCTCTTTCGCACTACGACAAGGCGATCGAGCTCGACCCCGAGGAGATTTCGTTCCTCACCAACAAAGCCGCCGTGTTTTTCGAGCGGGCGGAGTACGACGAGTGCATCGAGACGTGCGACACGGCGATCGAGAAGGGGCGCGAGCTTCGCGTGGATTACAAAGTCGTGGCTCGCGCGATGACCCGCAAAGGCAACGCGCTGGTGAAGCAGGACAAGCTCGAAGAGGCTGTGGAGGTGTACTCGAAGTCGCTGATGGAGCACCGCACCGCGGACACGCTGAAGCGCAAAGACGACGCCGAGCGCGAGATCAAGGACCGGAAGGTGAAGGCGTACTTAGACCCCGCGAAGGCTGAGATCGCTCGCGAGGAGGGCAACGAGCTTTTTAAGCAGCAGAAGTACCCCGAGGCGGTCGAGCGGTACACGGAGGCGATCGCGCGCGACCCGGAGGATCACCGCGTGTACTCGAACCGCGCGGCGTGCTACACCAAGTTGACGGCGTTCAACGAAGCTTTGAAAGACGCGGAGAAGTGCATCGCTCTCAAGCCGGACTTCCCGAAAGGGTACACGCGAAAGGGCCACGTCGAGTTCTTCACGAAGCAGTACGACAAAGCGCTGGAGACGTACCAGCTCGGTTTATCGAAGGACCCGACGAACGAGGAGCTCAAGGACGGTTTGCGGCGGACGATGATCGAGATCCAGAAGGGTCAGACCGGGCAGGTGGACGAGGCGGAGATGAAGCAGAGGCAGGAGCGCGCGATGCAGGACCCCGAGATCCAGAACATCCTGAGCGACCCGGTGATGCGCCAGGTGTTGAACGACATGAGCACGGACCCGAAAGCCGCGGCGGAGCACCAGAAGAACCCCATGGTCATGGCGAAGATCCAGAAGCTCATCAACGCGGGCATCGTGCAGACCCGCTGACGGGCGCGAGATCGGAAACGTCGCGTTTTTGTTTCGACAATGGGCGATTGACGCGATGAAAAACGACGCGACGACGAATGAATCGCGGAGCTTTCGCCGCGTCGCGAGACGACGTACGCGGTGCTGAAAGAATCATATGCCGTCACGAAAGCGCACGACCGTAGCTACTGGTAGACTCCATTTAGTCTACCTTAATGGACGTTCACGCCAATAAGTGATGTGTTCTACCTAGTCTACTGATCTTTCGCCAGGACCACGAACAGCGCGGCGGCTTTGGCGAAGATCGTTCCTCCTTCGCCGCCGTCTTTCGCGTACGCCGCGCCGTCCATCACGCGGACGTCGCAGCGCACTTTCCTCCCGTCGACGCTTCGCAGGCCCGCGACGACCAGCACGTGCGACTCCGTGGGCAAGGGCGCGCAGTAGTCGATGGTCAGGTTCGCGGTCACGCCCGGGCCCCTCGTGCACTGCACGAACTCGCAGTACGCCTGGCCCGCCATCTCGTCGAGCAGCAGAGACGTGAATCCGCCGTGCGTGATACCCGGGTGTCCGGCGGTGTCCCGCCCGGTCCGCATCGTCAAGAGGACCTGCTGCTTCGCCTCGTCCACGAGCAGGCACGGGTCGTGGAACGCGCCCGCGGCGTGCAGGAGCCCGAACACGCTGTCCTCGCCGTGGACCTGCCTGCCTCCCTTGCCGATCTCCCCCCCTTTCCAGTAGAGGTTCGGTTCGTCCGCGAACCGAGGCTTCAGGCGGTCGCGGAGCTCCCCGACCCACTCGGGCGCGGTGGACGCCGTCGAGGCGGACGCCGCGCGCGCGGAAGACGCCATCGCGGGGCACGCGCGGGAGGGCGCACGCGCGAGGGACCCGAACCGCGCGGAGACGCGAGGCAGCAAACGCCTCGCCGCGTGCATGGAGATGTGAATCGGAGGTTTCGCGGTGGCGAAAGAGCGAAAGAACTTCGCGAACGAGACACGCGAGACGACGTAATATCGATACGGCATACGAACGCGCGCGCGACGTTTACGGCGGCTCTACTCCTTCTTCGCGAGAAAGATGCTCTGTCCCATGGACGCGCTCATGGACGCGCTCAGGTCCACCCCACGAGCCGAGGGATCGACATCGACCGGGCCAAACAGACAAGAGTCGTCGTCCGGTGACCCGTCCACCGCGTCGTCGTCCGCCAAACCCGACCAGTCGCGTCGCGGCAAACGCGCCGCCGCTTTGCTCTTTTTTTCTTTTTCGTCGGCGGTTTCGGATTCGCTGTCGGCGGACGCCTCCGCCGCGAAATCCGTCGCGAGGTCCCGCGTCGTCGCCTCCGCGCGCGCGACGCACCGCTCGCGCTCGAGCACGGCACAGCACGTGTCGTTTTTGTCCAGACCGACCGAGTACTCGCACAGCAACGCGTCGCCGTTCACCGCGACGACGCGAATGGAACCGCCGCTTTTCTCGTCGTTCCCGTCCTCCGTCACTCGTGACTCCGCGAAACTCGCCGGCGCGGCGCGCACGGCGCACGCGCCGGCGACGCCGAAGCCCCCGCGCGCGGCGGCTTTCGCGCGCGCCGCTTCGCATCCCTCGGAAACGGCGGGGAGGCGAACGGTCGCCACCTCGCGCTCGGCGTCCAGCGCGTCCGCCGCGCTCCGCGCGAGCTCGCGCCCGAGCGCCGCGCCCGCCAGTTTTTTTGACACGGCGCCCGCCAGTTTCGCAGTCGCCGACGCCGCGCCGACGCCCAGAGCGCGCCACGTTTGCCATTTGGTTTTCCTTTCGTCCCCACCCTCCGCGTCTCGGGCGTCCGATGCGGTTCGATCCGGATCGGAGGCTCGGAGGCTCGATGCGTTTTTGTTTTTTTCAACAGCCTCGTCGTCGTCTTCAAACGTCGCCAGCCTGAACACGTGCACGGTGCCCTTCTCCGAGGACGCCGCCAAGGCGATTCCCCCGTTTGGCGTTTTCGGCCCGAACGCGATTTGCCGCACGACGGCGCCCTGGACGCCTCTTCGGAACGTTTTCGTTAAACGCTCGTCCGCGGCGGGCAGGACGTGCACGCGCACGACCGTCCCCCGCTCCGACGCGGTCGCGAGAAAGCGCCCGTCGGACGAGAACGCCATCGCCGCGAGCGGTGCCCTGTGCGCGCGGATCTCGCACACCGCGTGGTGGTTCAGGCAGTCGTGAACGACGACGACGCCCAGGCGCGACGCGAGTCGCGAGTCCGTCGCGCCGTCGCGCGTGCCGTCGCCTCTCGCGCTCTTATTCGCCTTCGTCCCCGTTTGGACGAACGCCGGAAGTAAGGTCTCAGCGGGCAGCGCCACGAGGCTCGTCTCCCCCGTCTCGTCCGCGGTCATGGCGACGACGCCGCGTTCGTTTCGCGCGGTGGCAATCGTACGCTGCGTGGCGAGCGTCGCGAGGTCGAAAATCGTCGCGCGCCTCGCCTCCACCACGACGAGCTTCTGGCGGTCCAGGCGCACGGCGGCGATGGTGTCGGGGAAGGGGAGGTCCGCGATGACCGCGCGCGTGCTCGTGTTGAACACCTTCAAGCGCCGGGGGCTCATGTCGTGCGTCTCGCCCGCGCCGACCACCACGAGCAGGCTGCTGCGGAAGAGCATCTCGGCGATGCGGCAAGCTCCCATGCGGTGTTCGAAAACGCACTCCAGGCCGGCGTCCAGGCTGAAGATCTTCACGCCCCGCGTGGTGGCCACCGCCAGGCACGACTGGTCCTGGTTGAACGAAACAGCCAGGACCTCCGAGGCGTCCGCGGCCTCGCCGCCGGGAGGGCCGGGAGGGCCCGACATGAGGGGCGCGCTTTCACTTTTGGCGCACGAGTTGGCGCGAACGAGATTCGGATCGGGTCGCGGGTGCCGAATCTGGCGGGACTGCAACTCGCGTGCTCGCGGCTTGCAGGCAGTTTCGGAGCTTCAGAGAGAAATTAATTGTCTCGGTACGAGCGCGCCATTGGTGACGCCGCGCGACGTTCGCGCGGGGCAGGAGCGGGACCTGCCGGCGGCATGGCACCGGAGCTCGGCGCGGGGACGCGGGGCGCTCGCGTGGACGACCCCTCTCCCGCGTTCGACCCGTGGGTGACCGGCGGTTCGGGGGAGACGAATCCCGACACGCGCGAACGCGCGCGCCGACTCGTCTCGAGCGAAGCCGACGCGATGACCGGTCTCGAGTCGAAGGCTTCGCGCGCGCGCGCGCGGCGGCAGTGGCGCACCGCCGCCGCCGCGTTCCGGCAGTGGAGGCAGCGCGGCCGCGTCGCCGCGGGCGCGCGGCGCGCGCTGGCCACGGTCGGCAAGCACCGCGCGTTCGACCGCACCACCGCGGTGGCTGCGATCGCGTCGTGGCGGTGCCTGACGACGCGCGAGCGCCGCGCGAAAAACGACGCCGACGCCGCGCGCGTCGCGGTACAGGCGGACGCGGTCTCGCTGCGCGAGCGCGCGGTGGACGCGACGGTGGAGAAACTGGTCGCCGGAAGGCTCCGGGACGCCGCGCGGGAAATCGAGGCGGCGCGCGCGTCCGAGGAGGAGACCACGCGTCGCGCGCACATGCGCGTGCGCGCGGCGGAGCTCGAACGCGACGCGCACTGCGAGGACGCCGAGCGCGAGCGCAGACGTGCAGACGCCGCCGAGGCCGAGGGCGTCGCGATGTGCCGCCGCGTCACCGAGAGCCTCGCGGAAGAGGCGCGTAGGGCTTTATCCGTCGCGGCGGCGGACGCCGCGGCGGAAAGAGAGTGGCTCCGCGTGGCGCTCGAGAAGGCGTGGGCGGAGGTGCTCGCGCGGCGGCGCGTCGCCGGCGCAAAAGACGCGGACGCCAGTCTGCACGAGCACTTGGCTACTGTCGCGGGCGAGGCGTGGGCGGATGAGCTCGCCAAGGCGCTCGTGCCGCCCGCCGCGCACGGAGGACCCGCGCCGATGCTGGCGCCGGCGCTCGCGAACGGCGCCGCCGCGTTACCGAGAACGGACGGAGGGAAAAAAAAGGCGTCTCCTTCGACGAAAACGCAGAAAACGACGCGATATATCTCGCGGGGTTTGTGCCCGCCGAAATCCGTCGGCCGCGTCGTCGGCGTCCCTCGGCGCGACTTCGCGCCGCAGAACGTTTCGACGCCTCCGAAAACGAACGCCTCGGCGCGAGCGTTACGGGCCCCCGCGTGGCGCGCGCCGAGCGCGGCGGACCCCTCGCCGCTGGCGGCGGAGGACAAGCGGGACCGCGACGCGGCTCGCGAGCGCGCGCGCGTTCGGCGCGAGGGGCGGTTCGGCGATTCGGGACACAGCACGCGCGCCAAGTCCTCGCCGTGGACGCCACGGAGTTTGAGCGTGTCGAGCCGCGCGGCGAGCCTGCTCGGTTTGGAGACGGAACCGCTCGAGCTTTTGAAAACGGTTTCTGACGCTCTTCCGGTGGAAGCGACGACGTCCGAGAGGCGAATGGGACGAATAGGACTCCCGAGCTCGCCCTCCGGAGGAGGTGTTCGCGTGGACCAAACAAACGTTTTCGCGAACCGCGCCTCGCCGACTCGCGCGACGCTCGCCAGGAAGGACCGGCTCGCCGACGAGGCGTGGGAGACCTCGCGCGCGCGGTTCGCGCTGAGCAGAGAGGCGTTCGGGGCGGCGGTCGAACAGAGGCTCCGTGAGGCGGATCGTGAGGGTGAGGGTGAGGCGAATAGTGACGGCGCGGCGGACGGCGACGACGCAAGGACTCGCGCCGACGCGGCGGACGCTCCGTACTCCGTGCAAACCCCGGGCGGCTCTGTGCGACCCGGAGGCGGCGGGACGAGTAATAGACCGTCCCGGCTGGGCGTCGCGAGCGCCGAGGGCGGCGCTCTGGCGCTCGCGGCGACGGCCGCGCGGCGATTCGCGCTGCCCGGGGACACGGACACGGACTCGGACGGGGGCTCCGGCGACAGCGACGACCACGAGTGGCTGTTTCGGGAGGAGAAGTCGTCCACAGTCTGATGAGTAGAAAGCGTGCAATGTTTTTAACAGCTTCCCATCGCCTTTTGGAGAGCATCGATCGCGTCATTCGTTTGTCGCGCTCCGCACGTTCGCCGTCATGCTTCGCGCGACGCGCGACGCGGTGCGCCGCGCGGCGTCTGCGTCGCGCGCGACGTCGACGCGCGGCATGAGCGCGGGTGGCGCCGCGAAGAAGCCTCTGGACGGGAGACGGCAGGCCGAGGAGATGACCGCGGAGCAAATCGATGAGCTCTCCGTGTTCAACGCGGTGGGCGGGCTCGTGGGTGCCGCGGTGGGGGGAATCGGCGTGTTCGTCATAGGCGCGGCGGCGACGCTGGGCGTCGCGTCGGGTGCTGCATCGTTGCTAGGTGCGTCGCGAATCAGCTCGACTCCCGAACCCGCGTCCGGCACGCCCGGCGGAGCGCACCGAGCCGTCTCACCGGAACGCCCCAGGCGAGAACCGCTGCGTTTTCGTTTTCCACTCAGCGCGACTGACCGGAGCCGAGCCGACCCTCCCCTCCCCCTCTGTCTCTCGCAGGGCACAGCATGAACTCGAAGAGCGTCCCCGGGGACGCGCGCGCGTCGCCGACGCGCGCGGACCTGCAGGCTGAGCTGGACGCCCTGCGCCGACAACCCAGGTCCAAGTCGACGGATGCCGCGAAGAAGGACCTCAAGAAGAGGCTCAAGGCGGCAAACGCGTGACCTTTGTGTTATGGCATAAATGACTAAAGTAGACTACCTTCGCGTGACTACACGCACGAAAGCGTGTCGTGACGAAGACGACGACGACGACGACGACCGAGAGACCGATGCGCGCTTTCGCCTACTCCGTCACATCCGTTCCTCCTGTCGCGCCGAGACGCGCCAGCGCGGGCGCCGCCTCGCGCGCGTCTCTCGCGGTTAACCGCGCCAGAGCCTCCGCCGCCGCCGCCGCCGCCGCGCCTCGCGTTTTCTTCTCCGCCTCGGACCCCTCCGCGGAGACGGCGCTTTCGAGCGCGGCGCCGAGCCCCGCGTCGAACACCGCCGCGATCTTCAAAAACACCTCGTCCGCGTCCTGTTTCTCTAAGTGCTCTAAAACCACGCGCCCGATGGTCCCGAGCTCTCGCGTCACCGCCTCGGCGGTTTCGGCGAAAAAAGTTTCGGAGCGTTTCAGCAAAGACGCATCCGTCTCCGTCTCCGCCGTACGGAAAGAGCATTCGCCTTCGCCGGTAATCTCCGCGCATCGCGCGTCGCACCGCTCGCGCATGATGGCCACGAGCTTTAACCGGATCTCCGCGCAGTGCACGTCCAGGTCTTTAGACGTCTTGTGTAACTCCTTCTCCCACGCGTCGCGGCGCGCGTGCGTGACCACGAGCGGAGACAACTCGTCTTTGGCGGCGCGCAAAACCGCATTCCCCGCCAAAAAACGCAAAGAGCCGTGCGTCGCGGCGAGGTGCGCGGCGGTGACGCTCTTCAGGCGCGAGGCGTTCCGCGTCGCCTCCGCGCCGAGAACCAGGCGGCACGAGCGCGCGTTGTACACGCGCACGAGCTCGCTGACGCGCCGAGCGACGTCCGGCGCGAGCGCAGGCGCGCGACGCGCGAAACGCAGGAACTCGCGAGAGACGCGCGACGCCAGCCGAGCCGAAGCGACGACTTTGTTTTTTTCGTCGCCGTCTTTTGTTTTCGCGTCGGGGTTGGGTCCGTCTTCGTCTTCGTCTTCGTCGCGCCGAACGGCGGCCCAGGTTTCCGTCTCCAGCGCGTCGTTCAGCGCCTCGGTCGCGTCCGCGGCGAACCGCGCGAGCCACCGCGCGCTCCGGCGCGTCACGGCGGACCGGAGCGCCAGGCACCGCCGCCGCCCGAGCGTCTCCGCGGCGCGCGCAAACGCCTCGCAGACGTCCACCGTCGCAAAGTGGTCGCGCGCGTTTTTTTCGGCGACGTCTCGTCCCGAAAAAAACGCGCTTTCATTCTTCCTCCCAGACGAAAACGATGACTCGTCCTTTCCGTCGCGGCCGGTCTCGGACTCGAACCCGAGCAGAAACTCAGCGAAGGTTCTCTGCGCGGCGTCCGCGACGTGGCGCGCGGCGTCCGACGCCGCCGACGCGATGGCCGCCCGGCGGTGCGCCGGCGCGCGTCGCGCCGCCTCCTGCGCGGCGCGGACCACGGAGGACGCCGCCACCTCCGCGCCGCGCGCGGACTCGTCCGTCTCGGCGTCGTCGTCGAAGGTTTCGAAGCCGAACGCCGTCTCCAGGCGGTCGGCCGGTTCCTCCTCCATCTCGGAGGACGCCGCCGAGGACGCGGACGCCGCCGAGACGGACGAGTCCACGCGCGGAAGCGAAGACGCGGAGCCGCCTCGGGAGACGGCGAAAACGCCGAGCGCGCGCCGCGTCCACGTAGCGCACATCGCGACGCGCGCAAAGTGTTCGTGCGCCGCCGCCGCCGCCGTCTCCAACACACGCGCCAGCACGGTTTCCGGCAGAGCGCCCAGGGCCTGCGGAAGGGCGTTTTGATTGTTTTTAGTTCCTTTCGCGCGCGGCGTGTCTCCCCCCGCGCCCGCGGCGACCAGCGCGGCGCGCGCCGCGCGGCGCATCGCCGCGGCGACGTCCTTGGCGGCGGCGTCGGACCACAGACGCATCGCGTCGCCGGCGACTCCCCCCGGCGAGGAAGACGCGTTGGATTCTTTTCCGACGCACGACGCCCTGAGCGCGCGGGTGAGGCGCGGGTAGACCGCCTCCGCCGCGTCCGCGAACGAGCGCTCGTTCGGCCCGAGCCCGCCGCGCGACTCGCCCCAGAAGGCGTCCTTCGTCGAAAGCGCCGAAAAAACGCTCGTCTCGACGTCGTCGTCGTCCGAGTCGCGCGCGTACGAGAAGCGCTCCCACTCCCCCGCGGGCGGGGGGCTGAGGCCTGCGTCCCGCGCGGCGGCGCCCACGATGGCGAAGCAGGATTCCGGCGCGGGCGCTCCTCCGCCTCTCTGCGCGGTGGCGCCGCGAGGGACCAAAGCGCAGTCGCGCCACTGCTCGGCGACGGCGCCGCCGCAGAGCGCCTCTATTTCGGCGACGTTTTTCTTCAACGCGTCTCCCGCGCACGCGACTCCGGCGAGCGCGGGGTCTTTTTGAATCGCCCGCACCTCCTCGGCGGCTTCCAACGCGCCCGCGTGCTCCTCCGCCTCCACGAACAGCGCCAGGTCCTGTCGCGCGTCTCGGAGTTTAACAAGGACGTGACACGCCCTCTCGATAAACGCGAGGTTCGAGCGGAGCCGGTTTAGGGTGTCCAGTTTTTTATGCCCTTCGTGAACGAGCGCGGCGGCGCGGCGCGTCACGCGCCGCGCGCCCGCGCACGTCACGCGCGCGCGCTCCACGGCGTCGACCAGGTCGTTCACCTGGGACGCCGCGTCCATGAACTGTGCGCTCCGTCGCTCCACCGCGCGCGTCAAACGCGTCTCGACGACGTCCAGGTGCACGCCTAACGTTTCCTGCAGAGCTCTCTCGGCGACATCCGACGATCCGTTCGATTCGCCGTCCCGCGCAAAAGGTGCGCGCGCCATCAGCGAGCGCGCGGCGATGCTGACGTGCGTCGCGTCCGGCGCGTACGCGTCCCCGCACACCGCGGCGAACGCCGCCGGGTCGGAGAGCTCGAACGCCTCCTCGAAAAACGCCGGCGGGACGAGCCTAAGCGGGTCATCCGCGGCGGCGGCGGCGGCGTCCACGACCACATCCGCGTCGTCGCGAGAACCGGCGTTTGGCGACGCCGACGGCGCGCGTTCTTCGTCCGTCCGACCTCGAGGCGCGGGTCCCCTCCCGGGGTGGGACGAAAACGCGACGGCATCCTCCGTGGACGACTCTCGGGACGACTCCCGGGACGCTTCGTCCTCGGACGTACGCGGCGAGCCGAGCAGGCGCGTCCTCCTGAGGTACGGCTCGAAATCCGAGAGGAGCACCTCGGGAAGCACGCCGGGTTGAATCGGGGGAGGCGTCGGCTCGACGTACGCGCCGCCGCCGCCGACGCCGCCCACGGACAGGCCCGCGTACGCCAGGATGGAGGACCACGAGCCGTCGGACGCGGACGCGTCGTGGCCGCGGCCTCGGCGCGGGTCCTGCAGCGCGGACGCCACCTGGTGGGCGATGCGAATGCGAAGCTCCGCCTGCGCCTCGGGGGACATGCGGACCGGCGGGTCGCCGTCCGCCGAGCCCGCGCCGGCGTCACCCGGCGTCGCCTCGCCCGCCGACGCCATCGCGCGCGGTTCGCCACACCGCGCGCCTGCCACTAGCGAAGCACGGGACGCGACGAACGAAGTTTGCGAATCTCGTCTCCGGCAGGTGCCGCCTCCGAAGCGGCAAGCAGGCGTTTGTAAACGAGCGTATCTTATATGGGCATTTAGTCTGAGTGAAATGCTGAATCGGTACGACTCGTCTTCGCGAAAAAAAGCCAAGACGGCGCCGGCGCCGCGGCGCGCCCCCATTGCTCGGCCGCCGGCACGGCTCCACGGCTCGTGGAAGACGCGCGAGGCGAAGCGACCATGGTGCGTCCCGTCTCGCCCATGCGCGAAGACACTCCCGACACGCGACGAAGCCCCCCGTCCCCGCGACCGCCCGACTCGGATCTGAAGCGCGCGCCTCGCGAGACCGCACGCGCACCGCATCGTTCGCGCGTCGCGCTGACGAGTCCCTCCCCCCGCCTCGTCCCGTCCACCCGCCCCGCGTCCGTCCTCCCCCCGATCTCGCGCGCCCCGCCGCTCGCTCCGCGCCCGGCTCCCTCGCCGCCCTCGTTCGCGCAGGCGTCTCGCCAGAACGCCGACCCCGAGGAGGAGGGCTGGGAGAAGACGGATTTCCCGGTGGTGTGCGAGGATTGCCTCGGGCCCAACCCGTACATCCGCATGCAGCGGCAGGACTACGCCGCGGAGTGCGCCATCTCCGGCCGGCCGTTCACCGTGTTCCGCTGGCGCCCGGGCACGGAGGCGAGGTACAAGAAGACGGTCGTGTGCAAGGAGATCGCCCTCGCCAAGAACGTGTGCCAGGTGTGCTTGCTGGACCTGGACTACGGCATCCCCGTGCAGGCGCGCGACGCCGCGCTCGGTCGCGAGGCGGCGAACAACGACACGGCGTTGATGGGCGCCAAGTCCGACGTCAACATCGAGTACCAGACCGAGCAGATCGCGCGGCGCATCGCGAACGGCGAGGACGTCGCCGCGGAGGCTTCCGGGCTCGCCGCCGGCGGCGCACTCGAGCATCACGGCGGCGCGGGGGGCAAGGCGCGCGCACACGAGATTCTTTCGAAAATGGCGCGCAAAAAGCCGTACTACAACAAAAACAAAACCGCAATCTGCACTTTTTGGCTGAGGAACGCGTGCACGCGCGCGGACTGCCCGTACCGCCCCTGCAACGGAGACACGCACATGCCCGAGCTGACGTCCGCGCCGGAGATGCGCACGCAGAACATCAAGGACCGGTACTACGGGGTGAACGACCCGGTGGCGGAGAAGATGCTCAAGCGAAACGAGGAAAGAGACGCCAAAGCGAAGGCGTCCATGGCGCCTCCCGAAGACGCTACGATCGCGACGTTGTACGTCGGGGGCATAGACGAGCGGGTGACGGAGGATTCATTGCGTGATCACTTTTACGCGTTCGGCAAACTCAAGTCCGTGCGTGTCATGCACGCGAAGAAGTGCGCGTTCGTCACCTTCGACGACCGCCAGGGCGCCGAGGCGGCGGCGGCGGCGGGGCACGAAGCGCACGTCGCCGGCTTGCGCTGCCGCGTGATGTGGGGGAAGCCCTCGGCGGCGAAGAGGAAGAACGCGCCCGGCGGGCCGCAGCAGGCGCCCGCCGGGAGCGCGCAGCAAGCGCACCAGCAGGCTTCGAACCCGGGAGCGTTCGACCCGGCTTCCATGCCTTTGCCGTTCGCGCCGCCCGCGTCCACCGACGCGCGCGCCGCGTACCCGTCCACGGACCCAAGAGCGCTCGGGTCGCGCGGCGCGGAGAAAGAGTGAGCGCGCGTTTTTAGCGGCTGTGCTGTGTTACATGTGACACGCCACACTGAAAGTGATAACTACATTAAAAAGAGTACCGCCTCGCATGGTACGTGTATCGCGCGGTATCGTGGACCTATAGAACATATACCTTTCGTGAAGTATCTTAGATACTTCGAAATTCCGCGCTTTCGTTCTTTTACGTTAACGTCATTCACGCCTCCGCGGCTTTGAGCGTCTGCGAGAGCTCGACCCACTTTTTGAGCGTCTCGCCTCCGAGCCCCTTGGCGTGCGCTTCTTTGCACATCGCGACGCCCTCCTCGACGCTCTCCGCCTGCGCGGCGGCGGCCATCGCGACGCCCGCGTTGAGCATCAGCGTGTCCGCCACGGGGCCCTTCTCGCCGCCCAGCGCGTCCGTGAGCATGCGCGCGTTCAAGGCCGCGTCGCCGCCTCGCAAGTCGCTTAACTCGCACGGCGGAATGCCGACGTCTTTTGGGTTGAACGCGTACGTCTTCACCCCGTCCGGCGTGACCTCCATCACGTTCGTGGGCCCGCAAGGGGTCATCTCGTCCAGTGATAAATCACCCACGGTGCTGCACACCACGAGCGCTTTTTTCATCCCCAGTAACATCAGCGAGTCCGCCATGAGCGGCATGAGCTCGGGCGTGTACACGCCCACCAGCGCGTACTTGGAGGAGGCCGGGTTGAGCATGGGCCCTAATAAGTTAAACGCGGTGCGCACTTTCAGTTTCTTGCGCACGGGCGCCACCGCCTTCATCGACGGGTGGTACCTCGGCGCGAACATGAAGCCCATGCCGGTTTGCTTGACGCACTCCGCGACGCCCTCCGGGCCGAGGTCCACCGCGACGCCCAACGCTTCCAGCACGTCCGCGGAACCGCACAGAGACGAGACGCTTCGATTGCCGTGCTTCGCGACTCGCGCCCCCGCCGCGGCGGCGAGGATACACGAGCCGGTGGAGATGTTCACCGTGCCCGCGTCGTCGCCTCCCGTGCCGACGATATCGAGCACGTCGTCGCCCGCGTGCACGGGGACGCCGCGCGCCTTCATAGCGCGAGCCAAACCCGCCATCTCCGCGCCCGTCTCGCCCTTCGCGCGGAGAAGCACCAAAAACGCCGCGATCTGCTCCGGCTCGGCATCGAGCAGCGCGTCCATGGAGGCCTGCGCCTCAGCCTCGGAAAGGTCCTCGGCGTCGCACAGGCGCTCGATCACGCGGCGCAGGTCCACGCCCGCGGCGCAGGACACGGAGCGGGAGGGCGACGCGCGGCGCAGCGACGCGGGCGCGCGGCCGCGCGCGGCGAATCGAGCCGAGACGGGCGCGCGCGTCGAAGCGGCGCGGACGGACGAGGCGCGCGGGGCGGCCGGCGCGGGCCGGGCGACGGGCGCCGTCACCGAGGTGGTGGCGAACATGGCGGCCGTGATCTTCGGGTGTGCGCGCGCGAGGCGACAGCCAGGCGCGTGGAAGAGTGTGTCGAAGAGCGCTCCGATCGTGCCAACGATGATGCAGAGTTTTATCCCCTTCCGGAGATTGCTCAGATCGCGCGCTGACGCTGACGGAGTTCGGGCGCCCGAGTGCGGGGGCCGGCGCCGAGCCTCCTTTTTCTGAAGCGCGCGCCAAAACATCCCGCCTGTTCTGGCAAGAAAAAGGAAGTCTCCCGGGCGATCTGCCCTCGCGCACATATCGTCGCGCGTGAACGACGCGTCGTTCGTGCGTCGGGCGTTCCCGCAGGCAGTCGGCGCGCGTCCCGAGGAGCGTTCGCGATGTCCTTCGGCATGCACGGCGGCGGGATGGGGGGCGGGGTCCCCAACCCCAACAACGATTTCCAGGTGGCGAATCCCCCCAGCGACGGGGTGTCTTCGCTGTCGTGGTCCCCCACGGCCAACTTCCTCGTGGCGACGTGCTGGGCGTACGACGCGGACAACGTGCTGTGCTACGAGGTACAGGCGAACGGCCAGGCGATGCCGAAAGCCGCGATCAAGCACGACGCACCGGTGCTGTGCAGCGCGTGGTCCGCAGACGGGAGCGCGGTGTTCAGCGGCGGGTGCGACAATCAGGTTAAAAAATGGGATCTCGCCACCAACCAGAGCACGCAGGTGGCGCAGCACGACGCCCCCGTGCGCCACTGCGCGTGGATCAACGAGGTGAACCTGTTAGTCACCGGGTCGTGGGACAAGACGTTAAAATACTGGGACACCAGGCAACCCAACCCGGCGATGCAGGTGCAGCTTCCCGAGCGGTGCTACGCTCTGTCCGTCTCGCACCCGTTACTGGTGGTGGGCACGGCGGAGCGCCACTTGTTGGTGTACAACCTGTCGGACCCCTCTCGGCCGTACAAGCAGCTGATGAGCCCCTTGAAGTACCAGACGCGCGCGGTCGCGGCGTTCCCGAACAAACAAGGCTACCTGGTGGGCTCCATCGAGGGCAGAGTCGCGGTGAACCACGTCGACGAGTCGCTGGCGTCGAAAAACTTCACGTTCAAGTGCCACCGCGAGCAGGCGGACATCTACGCCGTGAACGACATAAAGTTCCACCCCAGGCACGGCACGTTCGTGACGTGCGGCAGCGACGGCGTGTTCAACTTCTGGGACAAGGACTCGAAGCAAAGACTGAAGCAGATGGCCAAGTGCAACGCGCCCATCCCCTGCGGGGACTTCAACCGCGACGGATCCATCTTCGCCTACGCCGTGTCCTACGACTGGTCCAAGGGCGGATCGGACCCCATGGCCAGCTCGGGCCAGAACAACATCTTCCTGCACGGCGTCGCGGACGCGGAGGTGCAGCCCAGGCCGCCCGCCGCCAACAGGGGGCGCAGGTAACGACGGGGAGCGGTAGGCGACGCGGAAGAGGGGCGGGGAGGGAAAGGGCGCGGAGGTCTCGACGCGCGAGGGTAGGTTGTGCTACCTTCGCGGCGCTAGACTAAAACGATATACGCCGACCCGAGAAGAAACCGAGATATTGTGATGGTTAAACGAGCGCGACTCGATCGAAACGAAGCTTTCGAAACGCCTTCTCTGCGTGTTACGATGTCGTCGCGACGCTCGACCCTTTCCCGACGTATAAACCAACTTCTCGCGCGACTGACTGACTTTCATGACTTTGTGAAAAAAAAACATACGCGTACTAGTCTCAAGCCTCGAACGCGTCGCGGCTCGCGTGCAGCAGGTCGTACCTCTCGCCGAGCTTCTCCGCGGCGTGCAGCCCCGCGCCGAAGGCGGCCGCCTCCACGACGAGGTACCGCAGCGCGTCCAGCGGCGCGACGGATGCGTTTCCGCAGATGTCGGACCCCGGGTAATCTCCCGCGATTCCGCGAAATTCGTCGAAAGATTTCGCGCCTCGCGCCTTTTCAGTCGCGCTCCGGTACCGGTTGTAAGGCCCGAACAGAGCGTCCACGTGGTCGTGGAGCACGGCTTTGGTTTCCTTGCCCGCGATCTGCGCTAAAGACGCGCGTAGGCCGAGGTCCATCGACGACACGACCGCGCTCAGCGACGGCGACGGCGCCGGCGCGGAAGAGAATCCGCCGAAACCCACCCCCGCCACGCCGTTTTCGTTTTCCTTCGCTTCGGTCGTCGCGGCGGTCTCGTTCGCGTCTCCGGCGTCACCGGCCGACACAGCTGGGGCATCGGAACCGCCGAGCGGAACGTCGTCGTCGAGCGGAATGTCGTCGGCGATCCAGTCGCCGATGCTCGCGAAAGTGTCGTACGCCGCGCCTAAACTTGCGGCGCGCTTCGCCTCGTCGCGCGCGCGGCGGCTTTCTCGCGCTTTCTCGCGCAGGACGGACTCCTCGGGCGCCTCCACTTTCAGCCACGCGGTGTGTTCCTGCTCCTCCACGGGCTCGACCCAGTCGCCCACCGAGTCGGGGTACGCGGGCAAGGGGCCGACGATGTTGCTCGCCAGGCTGGCCATGTCCTCCTTCGAGGACATGCCGGCGTCGCCCCGCGACGCTCTCAGCCACATCGACGCGGCGTCGGGCTCCCGCGCCTCCGCGAGCCATCGCGGCGGGCGCAGCGCGTTCGCCACGCCGTGCGACCGCAACAGCGTGGGCGCGCTTCCGTGCAGGCGGTCGACGTGAAGCGCCTCCATCGCGCACCGCTCGAGCCGCACGCGCGCTGAGACGGCTCTCAAAAAATACCCGTACCGCGCCGATCGTTGATACACGCGCGCCAAACTCGTGGCGTCGGCGAGCGACTCGGCGGCGGCGGCGCCCTCGGTGGTTCCCTCCTCTCTGAGGCGCTCGATGGCGCTCGCCGCCGCCGCCGCGTCCTTGACGATGCTCTCCAGGTGGTCGTCCAGGAGCGTCTCCGCGCCCTCGGGGAGCATCTCGCGCTGCAGACGTCTCGTCTTCTCGGCGAAGCGGCGGCGACGACGCCGCGCGCTCGCGTCGCCGGCGCCGGGCGCGGCGGCGACGGCGCGCTCGAGCGCGCCCACCACGTGCTTCGTGTCGTAAAATCGCGTCGCGTTTTTGTTTGTCGTGTGCATGCTCTGTGTGTGCTTTGAGGGCAACGGCGTGGCGCCGTAGTCGCTCGGGTCCACCACCAGAGGCACGCCGCAGGCGTTGAACTTGTGCACCACCGAGAGGTAGAGCGCGTCGCGAACCTCGCCCTCGCGCGCCTTCGCCGCCGCCTTCGCCGCCGCCGCCGCGAGCTCCGCCGCGAGGCTCTCGTCCTTGGGCAAATCCCTCTTCGCCTCCTCGTCCTCCAGGCCCTCCATCGCGAAGTACTCGGGGTTGCACGCGCACGCGTTTGGGTCGGAGCCCAGGCCGGCGACGAAACGCACGTCCCACTCGAGATTCGAGGATGGCGGGTCGGCGTCGCGCGCGTCGCGCAGCGCGCCGGACCGGCCCCCGGGGAACGAGGGGTGCACCACCTCAGACGCGAGGCTCCGAAGCTGCGAGTGAGTCGTTTCAGTGAGTCGTTTTTTACGGTCAGTCTCGCGGACGCTTCCGACGCAGACGCGAACGACACTAACGTTTTTTCGCGCTCGACGCGAAGAAAAAGAAAAAGAAAAAAGCAAAAACGTTTCACCGACGCGTCACGAAAGCGAGCGACGGGTTCGTCGCACCGGTCGACCGGCGATGAACGACAAAGTCGACCCGGCGTCGACCGGGGCGCGGAAAGAGGTTTTCTTCGGGGGTGTCGACGAAACGGGCGCTCGGTCGGGGGACGCGGACGCACCTGGTCCGCGAGCGCGCGCTCGAACGCGAGCGGGTCCGCTTTCATGATGAGCTCGAGCTCTGCGCCGACCAGGGTCTTGACGTCCAGCGGCGCGAGGCGCCCGGAGGCGGCGGCGGCGTCCCGCGCGCGCGCCGCGTCCTCGTCGTGCTCTGAACGCCCCGGCCCATTCGAGGCGTGCGCGACTGTTGTTGGCGTTCCCCGGCTCGGCGCGAACCGCCGGAACGCGCCCCGCGCGGGTCTCGCGAGCGCCCCCCGCGCGCCGAACCCCGGCGCGTCGCTTCGCGCGCGTCTTCCGCGCGACGCGCCCGCGTCGGCCAGGCATCGCGCGACGCGGCACGGCCCCGCGGTCGCCAGCGCGTGCGTCGACATGTTGGCGCTCGCGAAATGCCGAGCGCCGGTGCGCTTTTCCCGGGAAGCGGCGGTCCTCGCTCCGACGCGCGCGACCGCTGCGCGACGCGCGCCGAAGGCTGCGTCGGGTCGACGCGGGTCCTCGAGACGTCTGACCCGAACCCGGGCGTCTTCGCGTGCGTGGTGGTCACGCGCGCGGGTCTCTGCCGGCCGAGGACCGCGGCGTCGTGTCGTTGTTCGTTCGCGAGACGGATGACCCAAGGAATACTGGCGGACGCGAGCCTCGCTGGCGTTTTCCTCCGGTCAATAACCCCGTAACGGGCCAATTCCCCCGCGAAGCGCGGTTCGCAGCGAATCCTTATCCGCGTCTGGCTCGACTTTTCGCCGTTTTCGAGTCCTCGACCATTTTTTTTGGCAGTCTGCAGACTCGCGAGAGAAATACAACCTGTGCCTGGTATCGGCCCGCGCCACACGGCGGTCGCGCCCGAGCGAGATTCGCCGTCTCACACGTGTCACACTCCGCGCGGCATCCACTGCGTACCGCACAGAGCGAAGAGATGAGCGCCGCCACGATCACCGCGCCGTCCCCGGTCGCGCGTCTCGCGCCGGCGACCGGACGCGCCGCGAGCGGAAGAGCGCGCGCCGCGGTCAGGGCGTCCGCCGCGCGCGCGCGCGACGCCTCGGACGCGCGCGCCTTTGTCGCGATCGACGAATCGACGTCGGTGTCTCGGCGCGCGTCCCTGGCCGCGGCCGCGGCCGCGACCGGGCTGGCCTTGGTCGCCGCCCCTCCCCGCGCGCGCGCCTCCGCGGCCGCGTCCCTGGAGCAGGTGGTCGAGCTCACCCCCGAGAACTTCGCCGCGGAGGTGGAGGGCGCGGGCGCGGGTCGCGTGTTCGTGGAGTTCTACGCGCCGTGGTGCCCGTTCTGCCAGAAGCTGGAGCCGGTGTGGAACGGCCTGCCCGCGAAGCTGCGCGAGGCGAACGTGGACACGAAGATCGCGCGCATGAACGTGGACACGTTCGTGGAGTACGGCGCCGCGTACGGCGTCACCGGGTTCCCAACTTTGATGCTGTTCGAGGACGGGAAGCCCATCGGCCAGAAAACCGGGCTCATCGACGAAAGAGCGGCGCTGCGCTACGCGGGCGTGAAGCTCGACGGCGTCGCAAATTTGGCCCCCGCGCCGAAAATGAACTTAGTGCTGAGCGGCGCGCAGGTGGACGCCGCGATGGATGACCTGTCAGAGCTACGGAAGGCGGTGCGCGAGATTCCGGGGGGGGAGAAGAGGGAAGCCGCGGAGCAGAGGCTCAGGGCGCTCGAGCTCGCCTTCGGGAAAAGGACGCTGTGATGTTTTTATTGGCCTATTGTATGAAAAAAAGACTCAAGCTCTCGCGCTCGTCTCACTTTCACTAAAAAAACGCTTGACTAAGATGCCTCTCTTCTCTTGGCGTAGCGCAGCAGCGCGAGCCTCGCCGCGGGCGTCACACCCGCCAGCCGGTTGGCTTCCCCCAGCGTCTCCGGCCTGTGCCGGTTGAGATGTTCGATATCCTCCGCGCGTAACCCGCCGACGTCTTCGTACAAAACGTCGTTCGGAATGTGAAGCGATTCCTCCGCCGAAAGCGCGGCGACGTCTCTTCTCTGCCGCTCGAGGTACGGCGCGTAGAAACACTCCGTCGCCGCGGACTCGAGCGCGGAACCGTCTGAGCGAACAACAGCCTGGAGCTCGCGCGACGCCGCCGCGAAAGACGAAGAAGCGGACGAAGACGAATCGGCGACGCGCGCCGCCGCCGCCGCTACGCGATGGACGTCCACGCCGGAGACGGCGAGCATCTCCGCGGCGGATATCGCGCGCCCGTGGCGCGCGGCTGGCGTCTCCGGCAACGAACCGTGCGTGCGCCACTCGTGCGGCGACAGACGCAGGGCCTCCAGCGCGTCCAGCGCCCTCCGTATGAGCGCCGAGCGCCGCGCGGCGGCGGCGGCGCGCCGCGCCGAAACCACGCCCAGCGCGGCGCCCGCCGCGCTCAGCCGCGCGTCGGCGTTTTCCGGCCGCACGCTGAGCCTGTTCTCCACGCGCGAGCTGAACATGCGGTAGGGCTCGGACGCGCCGCGGCGGGTCAGGTCGTCCACCAGCACACCGAGGTAGGAGGTGTCGCGCGCCGTCACGCGACGGAGCGCCGACGCGAACGAATCCGAATCGTCCGCGGAGGAATCGTCCGAGACGGAGGAAAGAGAAATCGGAAAGCGTCTCCCGGCGTCGCCTTTGAGCGCGACTCCCGCAGCCGCCGCGCCCGCGACGAGTCCCTGCGCGGCGGCTTCTTCGTACCCGGTGGTGCCGTTGATCTGGCCGGCGAGGAACAATCCCGCGATTTTCTTCGTCTCCAGCGACGCGCGGAGCTCGCGCGGGTCGACGTAATCGTACTCGACGCCGTACCCAGGTTTTAAAATCGCCGCGTTTTCCAGGCCCGGGATCGATCGCACCGCTCTTCTCTGCGTCTCCGGCTCCAGCGAGCACGACAGCCCGTTCGGGTACACCACGTCGGTGTCCAGCCCCTCGGGCTCGAGCCACACCAGGTGCGTGCGCCCCGGGAAACGACGGATCTTGCTCTCGAGGCTGGGGCAGTACCGGGGCGCGGGGACCGGCGTTCGGTCGACGCCACCGGAGGACGGAGGTACGACTCGAACCTCCGACGGATCTTGGTCGTTCATAGAGTCGAGCGGAATGTCGAACTCCACGGCGGCGATCTCGTGCGGGGACGTAGGCGCCGCCGCGACGATGCGTTCGGTGGCCTCCGTCGTGCGCGTGGCGTGGCACAGAACCTGCGGCATGGGCGGCTTGAACCGGTTCGGGCCGGCGCCCGGCCTTGACCCGTTTTCAAACGCGAAAGGCGACGGCGCGGCGTCGCCGGGCTGCGGCGTCAAACGTTCGTCCGACCAGTCGATGGATTTGCCGTCCAGTCGCGGGGGTGTACCGGTCTTCATGCGCCCCATTTTAAAGCCCGCGCCGTACAGACGCGCGGCCAGCGCGTTTGCGGCGGCCGCCGCCGCCGCGTCGGGCTTTTCCGTCAAAGCGGTGGGCGCGCGGCCGGCGGGCACGGGAGGCCTCGTCCCGACGCGTATGACGCCTCTAAGGAACGTTCCCGTGGCGATCACGGCGGTGGGCGCGTTTAGGACGACGCCCGAGTCCAGCTTGACGCCCGCGACGCGCGCTGATGTGTGCGCGGTGCCGTTTTCGTTCGCGGTCAACACGAGATCCTCGACGGCGGCGTCGATCACCTCCAGCCGGGGCGTCGCGCCGACCAACGCTTGGATCTCCCTCTTGTACGCGGTGCGGTCCATCTGCGCCCTCGGGCCCCGCACGGCGGGGCCCTTGGAGGCGTTCAGCACGCGGAACTGAATGCCCGCGCGGTCCGCGGCGACGCCCATGAGCCCGTCCAGGGCGTCGATCTCGCGGACCAGCGCGCCCTTCGCCAGTCCGCCGATGGAGGGGTTGCACGACATCTCGCCGATGGTGCGCTCGGGCGAGGGCGTGACGAGCGCGACGGACGCGCCCAGCCGAGCCGCCGCCGCGGCAGCCTCCGTGCCGGCGTGGCCGCCGCCGATCACGACGACGTCGAAGTCGCGGTCCGCGACCGCGGACCACGACGCGAACGCCCGTCGGCACGTCGCCCCGTCGGCTCGCGACGACCGCCGGTGCGGGCGCCCCAGCGCTCGCAGCGCGTCGTCCGCTCGCGCGAGCCCGCGGTCCGCGGCGGCGCGGGCCGCCGCGAGCGATCGCGCGGACGCGCGTCGCCACATGGCACGTCCGCTCCGGCGCCGCGCGGCGAGCGGTGACGCGCGGACGGGAGCCGTCGTCGAACGAAGTTGAAGAAAAAAAACACACGCGCGCGTTTCGAGTTTCTCGAGAAGGCGCGCTCTATGAGACGACGCGTCGCGCGATTGACCACTCGTGTTATCCGTATTTCAAACAGGCGCGTTCTCACCGCACTCTGCGATGCAAACTCGCATGATGCGAGCAGAGCGCACTACTGGTAGTAAACAAGTTTACTTGGGCGCCTTGGACGCCTTGATGCCGGCGATGGCGGCGGCGTAGTCGGGCGAGTTGAACACCGCGGATCCCGCGACGAGCGCGTTCGCGCCGGCTTCGATAACCTTGTACGCGTTGGCGGGGGTCACGCCGCCGTCCACCTCGATCCAGGGGTTCACACCCTTCGCGTCGCACATAGCCTTGATCTTCGCGATCTTCTCCACCTGGGACTCGATGAAGCTCTGGCCGCCGAACCCGGGGTTGACGGACATGACGAGGATCAGGTCAACCTCGTCGAGGACGTACTCCAGGCACTCGGGGGGCGTCCCGGGGTTCAGCACCACGCCGGCTTTGCACCCCAGGTCCTTGATCTGGTTCACCGTGCGGTGCAGGTGGATGGTGGAGGTGCCGGGGTCGGCGTGCACGGAGATGATGTCCGCGCCCGCCTTGGCGAAGTCCGCGACTCGGAGCTCGGGCTCGACGATCATCAAATGGCAGTCCAGCACCTTGTCCGTCACGGGGCGCAGCGCGTCCACCACCAGAGGGCCGATGGTGATGTTGGGCACGAAGCGACCGTCCATCACGTCGATGTGGATCCACTCCGCGCCAGCCTCGTCCACGGCTTTGACCTGTGAGGAGTCGTGTGAGAAGAAGGTGTGTGACGATCGGAGCGTTTGAGAGGAGAGTATAGGATACGGTCAGAACCAAGAGGGACCGTCACGCGTCGTCGCGACGAACGTTTTTTCGCCACCACGCGAAAGCCGCGCACGTCGCCGGCCAGTCAGTCAAGTCACGGAAGCGCGATTCCGGGTGGCTTTATCCGATCGATCGATCCGGCGAGAGGCGCCGGAGGGGCTCGGCCCGTGCGCGAACCGCGGGCGTGTGGCTGCGCCAGCGCGCGGCGATCGCTTCACGCGCGCGTGCGGACGGGACGGGCGGGCGCGGGGCCTTCCGATCGCAATCGCGCGGGGGTTGGGGCGCGTACCTCGGCGCCGAGGGTGGCGAAGTTGGCGGAGAGGATGGAGGGGGACACGATGACGGAGTTCTTGTCGCACGCGTCAACCTTGGCGCTGGCGGAGACGTTGAACGCCGCCTTGGCCTTGACGGCGGAGCGCTTGGAGGCGACCTGCGCGCCGGCGAGGGCCTTGCGCGCGAAGACGGCGGAGTTAGCGGAGATGGCGGACATTGTACGGACGGAGTGCGTCGAGTGAAGTGTGTCGAAACCGAACCTACGTGACGCACTCGGTTCGTTTTGGTGGCTGCCGCGCGCCGACTGCCACGGTGGCCGTCGCGTCGGTCCCGGTTCGATAACTCGTCGTTTTATCGATCGAACCCACGGTCTGCGACCCGGGAAAATCGCCGTATATCCAGAACCGGCTTTTTTCCGAAAAGTTTAGCGGCGCTCGGCGAGCGGATGCGCCACAGATTCGCGCGCGGTCCGTCGTCGACGACCACACGCCACGTCCACCATGGCTTTCTCTCTCACCATGTCCTCCGCGATGATCGCGGCGCCCGTGAAGGTGCGTGGCCAGGCGCGATGCCGACGAACGCGGCCGGACTCCGGCGCGACTCGGCGCGAAATCGGTCGGCTTTTTCAGGGTTAGGTCTACGTCGCGCGCGGTCGCATCGCGACCGCGCGCGGCCGGCGAGGGGCGAGGACAAATCCGGCGACCCCGAGACCTCGCGTGCGACCGCGGGACCACGACCCACGCGGTGCTCGGAGTGGCGCGCGCGCGTCTCTGGACGCGTCCCGGCGTCTGAGGCGCGCCGCGCGCAGGAGGCGCGCGCGGCGTGGCACGTCACGCTCGAGCCCTATCCAGAGCGCGTTGGCCACTTTCTTCGCTCATCGTCGTCATCGTCATCGTCTCGTTCCCTCCTCGCGTAACGCGCTGACGACGACCCCCCATTTCCGTGCCTCCTCTCTCAAAACCCGCAGGTGCGTTCCGCGGTCGTCTCGCGCAAGGCTGCGCGCGTGTCGCACGTCGTGCGCGCCGCGGATGGGGACGCCGAGGCGGCGCCGGATGCGTTTGCCGGGCTCAAGCCCACGAAGGCGTCGGAGTTCAAGGCGATGTCCAACGACGACCTTCTGGCTGAGATGACCGCCGCGAAGAAGATGCTGTTCGAGCTCCGCATGCGCCAGTCCACGCGCAAGGAGTACAAGGGCCACCACTTCGGGATCCTGAAGACCAAGATCGCGCAGATCCGCACGGTGAAGCGCGAGCGCGAGGTGGCGGAGGGCGTGAACAAGCGCGACAGCCGCAAGATTAAGCGCGAGGAGCGCGTGGCTAACTTGTACCTGTGAGCGCGTTAAGATGCTTCGTTCGCCGGCACGCGAACGAACACCATACTTATAGGTCCGGGTCAACAGTCTTCTAGCGCGTCATTCTTTGAATAAAGCATAGCCTCAACGAAGAGAACGCCGCGGCGTCGTCGCCGACTTTTCGGCGCCGACGACGCGTGAAAAAAAAAAAAAACGACTCCTCTCGAATACAAACAATCTCCGCTCGCGCGCGCCGCGCTACTTCCCGTTGAACAGGTTGAGCGTGTCCCTCAAGATGAGGAACATCCCCGAGCCCAGCAGCAGGAGCACGCCGGACGCGGTGATGCTCTGCTCCACCTCCGTGGGCAGTTTCTTCCCCCCGCGCAGAGCTTCTATGGCGATCAACAGCAAGAAGCCGCCGTCCAGCGCGGGAAGCGGCAGGATGTTCACCACCGCGAGGTTGATGTTTATGACGGACGCGAACTGACACAGACCCGTCAAGTCCGAGGTCCGCATCACCTCCGCGCCGACGCCCACGATGGCGATCGGGCCGCTCACGTTCTCCTTCGCCTTGTCGAAGTCGGAGACGAGCGAAAACAGAGACTTGCTGACGAGCGCGGTGAGCCGCGCGAATTCGCGAAGCGCCAAACCCGCGGCTTCCGCCGGATCGCGCGCGACGCGCTTGGAAACCTCCGCGTTCGCCTCGAGCTGCGCGCCGATGCGCCCCTCGCCGGAGGGGGAGACGTTGGGCGTCACGACGATGCTCAGCGACTCGACTTTGACCTGACTCGTGTCGACCTTCACCCCGGGCGCGGTTGTCGCGACGTTTTCGCGGCGGTTCACCTCGAAGCGCACCGGGTCGCTCCCGCTTTTCCGCACCGCGTCCACGACGCGCGCGACGGCGCTTTTGTCGGGGAGCAAAGCTTCGCCGTTGACGGCGACGATGACGTCCCCTTGCCGTACGCCGTACTCGCGCGCCGCGGACGTGCCCAGTAACGACGTGACCTTCACGCCCGGCGCGTAGCTCTGCTCCACTAAACCCACGGTCGTGACCTGCGCGAAGAGGATTGCTAATGCGAACGCGACGTTGGCGGCGACCCCCGCGGAAACCACCAGCGCGCGATCGAGCGTAGGGCGGTTTCGGAGGAGGTCCGGGTCGTCCTCCGGGTACGGGCAGTCCGGGTCATCGTCCGGGAACGCCACGAAGCCCCCGAGCGGGATCGCTCTGAGCGAGTACTCCACCTCCGGGCCCTGGTACGAAAGCAGGTTGGGCCCGAACCCGACCGAGAACTTGGAAACGTGGATGTTCTGCGAGCGCGCGGCGAAGAAGTGCCCGCACTCGTGCACGAAGATGATGGACGCGAGCACCGCCACCGCCTCGAGCGACGATGCGGGGCCGTCCAGCTGGAAATTTGTGCCGAACACGCCCGCGCCGCCCAACGCGAGGCCCGCGGGGAGCAGGCGCCGGATCGCCGGAGAGACGTCGAAGGCGTCCGCGAAGGGCGCCGAAGTCGAGACTTCGGCGTCTTCCACGTCCGATCCGGCCAGAGACGTCGACGAGGCGCGCTCGGAGGGTGCCGTTTTGTCCGGACGCTCCACCGCCGCGTCCCCTCTGTCGACCGCGGGGAGGCGCGACGCGAGGGAGGCGTGCCTCCCCCGGCGGCGGGGAACCGTCGTCCGGGGTCTCGACGCGGCGGAGCCGGAGACGCTCGCGCGAGCGATCGTGACAACTGTCGACGTAGCGCCTCTCGACGTGGTGGCGCGTCGTCGCGAGGCGACCGCGAGCGGACGCGCCGCCGCCGTCATCGACGCCGTCGTCGCCATCATCGCCATCGTCGCGGCCGCGTCTTCGGACGAAGGCGCGCGGTGCTTTGCCCGACCTCGGGCGGCGAAGGCGAAGGCACCTTCGACATCGTTGGCGCGAGACGTCGGGCCAAAACGACGCGCGCACCACTCACGTGAGATCTCGCAACTCAGGGGTCGGCAGTGTGCGAATCCCGAGTTTGAGTTTCTCTCGGGGTGACCGAGAGGCACTCCGACGCGCACGCGACTCGCGCCACGCCCGCCCGCTCTGCCGCAGACGCCGCCTCGCGCGCGGGAGGCTGCGCGAGCCGCGCACGCCACTCCTCGTCTCGGCGCGCGTCGCCCCGAGCGCGACCCTCCGTGCCGGGAGGCTCGAGAACGGCCCTGCTCGTGGGCGTCCCATTTTTCGCGCGAGCTGACGTTGCACGCTCGTTGCTCGCCTCCGTTTGAAGCGCCGCGCCCCGCGCGCGATGGCGGCCGCCCCGCCGAGGCGCGTGATCGGCGGGCGATGGGAGCTGGACAAGCAGATCGGCAAGGGCTCGTTCGCGGTGGTGTGGCGCGCGCGGGAGGTTCCCGAGGGCGCGCGCGTCGCGCCCGACCGCGAAGCGACGGGGGGCCCACGCGAGGTGCCCCCCGCGCCACCAACGGCGTCGTCTCCGCGTTCGGTGGATGATGCGTCGTTTTCGTATCCCGGCCGACTCCCCGGGACTTCAGAAACCGGGAGATTGCCGAACTGCGATGACGAGACGGAAGTGGAATCGATGAAAAACCAAAAAAGCGCGACAGTGTTCCAAAAAGACCCGGCCGACGCGGATGACGCGGCTCACTCCGCGCCTGACTCCTCAACTCGTTGGGTCGCCGTCAAGGAGATCTGCACGCGTCGTCTGAACCGCAAGCTGCTGCGTTCGCTGGAGTCCGAGATCGACGTGCTTCGCGCGTGCCGCCATACAAACATCATCGCGCTGCTGGACATCATCAAGGATGAGCCGAACCAGACGGTGTTCCTGGTGCTCGAGCACTGCGAACAAGGCGACGTCTCGGAGTTTCTAAAACGCAACGGACGCGTCGCCGAAAAAACGGCGCGCACGTTCGCGAGGCAGATCGCGGGCGGTCTGCGCGAGATGCGCGCGCGGAACCTCATACACCGGGACCTCAAGCCGCAGAATCTGTTGCTGTGTTGCGAAAAAAAAAACAAAAGCGACGCCGACGCGACGGAGGAGGTGACTTTAAAAATCGCCGATTTCGGATTCGCGCGGTACGTGCACCCGAGCGGGCTCGCCGAGACGCTGTGCGGCTCGCCCCTGTACATGGCGCCCGAGATCCTGAGCTACCAGAAGTACGACGCCAAGGCGGACCTCTGGAGCGTCGGGTGCATCCTCTTCGAGCTCGTGTGCGGAAAGCCGCCGTTCACGGGCGCCAACCCGATGCAGCTCCTGCGGAACATCACGCGTTCCGACGCGCGCGTCCCGGGAGCGGTGGCGACGACTCTGTCGAGCGAGTGCGTGGACTTGATGCGCGGGCTTTTACAAAAAGACCCGAGTAGACGCATGTCCTTCGAGCAGTTCTTCGACCACCCGTTCCTCGCAACGGAAACACACCAGGCGCCCATGCGTATGGCACGCGGTCTGGACGAACGCAAAGCAAAGGCGCCCGCGCCGAGTCTCGCCGCCGGCGCCGACTCGGACTCGGACGCGTCCGAGTCCGAGGCGCTCGGAGAGCGCGACCCGCGCGCGATCGCGCTGGGGACGGACGCGGACGCGCGTCCCGGGGACGCCGAGGCTCCGCGCGTCTCGGCGTCCCCGAAGGAGAAAAAGTTTTCGTTGCCTGCTGCGGCGGAGCGCGCGCGCGACGCCGCGGCGGCGGCGGGCGCGTGGCTGGGTTCGTCTCCGCTCGCGCGGGGGGGCTCGACGTTTTCCAAGCTCCTCTCGAGCTCGCCCCTCTCCGCGAAGAAGGGGTCCCTCGCGAGCTTTTCCAGTTCGCCGCGCGGGACTCGTCCGCCGCGCACGCCCGCGAAGCGCGAGTGCTTCGAGGGAAACGAAAGAGGCGAGGCGGAGGACATGGACGCGGAGTACGTGCTGGTGGAGACGGACGTCTCCCGAAACGCGGGCTCTTCAACTCCGGCGCTCAAAAAAGGCCTCCCCGACGCGAGCGCGTCGCGTACAAAAAAAACAAAAACAAAAACAAAAGTCTCCCCTGTGCTCTCCTCGGAGCGCCTGCGTCGCGCGGCGCTCCTCGAGCGCGCCGCGCGCGCGCTCCGCGACGCCGCCGGCGAGAAGTGGGACGCGGGCGACAGGCTGGACGCCGTCGCGCTGTCTCTCGCGGCGACGGCGGCGCTGCGCCGCGCGGCGGCGCTCGCCGAGGCGGCGCGGCGCGCGGCTGCGGCGGAGGGGGACGACGACGACGCCGAAGAGGTGGCCGAGGCGTCCCGTCGCCTGGATGCCGCGTTCGAGGCTGCTCTGCGCCGCGCGGAGCGCGCGGCGAGCGCCGCGGAGACGCGCGTCGCGCGAACGCGTTCGCCGAGCTCGTCGGATCCTGACGACCTCGGGTCGCGCGACGCGTCGTTTTCCGACGCCGACGCCGACGTCGTCCCCGACGGCATGCGCGCGACGTACGCGGCGGCGCTCGGTTGGGGTCGCGCCGCCGCCGCCGCCGAGCTGGTGGGCGACGCGCGCGAGGCGGCTTCGACGTACGCGCGAGCGCACGTCCTGTTGTCCTTTCTGCTCTCGGAAGGGCCGGACTTTTGCGCCTTTGACGAACGTGACGCGTGCCGGACTTTTGCGCCGGCGCCGGCGCCGGAGTCGACGGCGGGTCCGGGCCCCGACGACGGCGGGTCCCCCGCGTCCGCCTGGCGGAGCGCGGAGGAGAGGGGTCGCGTCGCGCGCTTCGCCGACGCGTTCGCCGCGAGGCGCGCGGCGTGCCTCGAGCGCGGAGGGGTATGACCGCGGCCGTCGCGGGCGAAGAGGCGTTTTTTTTTGTTTCGCGCGACGTGAGCGTAGTCTACGCGTGACGCGTACGACGTACTTGTACATTTGTAACAACGAAAAGATTGGCAGAAAGTCATAATGCGCGCCGCCGCGCCAAAGAGGACAGGACCCGCGCGTGTTCACTGGTACCTCACGATGACGACGCCGTCCGCGCCGCGGCCCGCGGGTCCCGTCGCGGCGGCGCCTCCGCCGCCGCCCGAGTTTTGGTGCGCGTCGCACCGCCACGCCGCGCACTTAAAAGAAGCGTCGCCGCCGGTGGCGCTGCCCGCCGAGCACCCGTGGTCCCACACGCACGCGCCGCCTCCGCCCGCGTACGCGCGGGAAACGCCCGACGCCGGGGACACCACCGCGGCGCCCGCGAAGGCGCGCCAGTTGGTAGTGGCTTCGTCCATTTTCCACCCGGCGCGCATCGCGCCGGTGCCTCCGGCGGCGGTGGTGGCGTCGGTGACCGACGCGCCCGCCGCGCCGCCGTCGGCGGTGACGAGGCTGCCGAAGGCGCTCTGCGCGCCGCTCGCGCCGGCCACCGCGCCGCTCGCGCCGGCGCCGCCGGCGCCGACGACGACGTCGAAGGCGTCGCCCGACGAGACCGCAATCGACGAGTTCGCGGCGACGGCGCCGCCGTCGCCTCCGCCGGCGCCGCCCACCTCGCCGACGACCGCGCCGCCGCCGCCTCCGCCGCCCACGACGAGCACCTCCAAGGAGGCCAGGTCGTCGCGGAGCACTTCGAACGTCCCGTTTCGCGTGAAGGTGTGCACGGTGAACCCGCCTTCGAACGTGACGGCGCCGCCGACAGCCTTCATCCCGCACTCGCCGGTGTCGAAGCCGGCGGAGGCGAGGCACGCGCTGCACGCCTCCGGCTCGATCGCCGCGCACCCGTCGTACACGCCCCAGGGGCCGCAAGGAGCGTCCGAGGGCGTCGACGGCGGGCGCGTGTACGCGTCGATCGCCGGCGCGCTCGCCGCCGTCTCCACGAAGTCGGCGGGCGCCGTCGCCGCCGCGCCTCGGCCGCTCGCGTCCACCTGGTCGCCCGCTCGGTCCAGGGGCAGCCAGAGGACGAGGAACTCGGCGCTGGGGGGGGAACAGACACCCGGCCCGGTCGGGAACGTCGGCGGCACAGCCGCGGAGTACACCTGGAAATCCGAGAAGGAGGCTTTGGTCGCGACGGCGTCCTTCGACTTCCCGCCGAGGAACAACCCGGCGTCGGAGTCCACACGGGCGCCGTCGAGCCGGAGCGCGGGGTAGCCGACGTCCGTCGAAGACAGCTTCAGGACGCCGTCCACGAAGACGCGCGCCTCGCCGGCTTCCACGTCCCTCTGCACCGCGAGGTGGTACCACCGGTCGATCTCGAGAGCGTCTCCGTCGAGAACGCTCTCTTTGTGGGCGAATCCGTCAGATTTGTACTCAAGCGTTAACCCGTAGAATCCCGAATTCGTCCCTGGTTGCGCCGCGAGGTTGAAGAAATTTGGAACGCTCGAACTCGACGTGTCGTAGTTGCCGAACACCTGATGGCTTCCGGCGGTGAGGTCCCCGTCCGCGCGGAACCACGCCTGCATGGTGAAGCTCCCCTCGTATATGTGCGCGTACGACTTGGATTTCGCCACCGCGACGGGCGCGTCGCCGGCGGTGGCTTTGAGAAACGTACTGAGCGACGGCGCGGCGGGCGCTTTTCGGTACGCCGGCGTCGGTCCGAAGTACGCCCGGAGCGTGTCCGCGCCGCCGACGCCGCGGAAGTGGTCGCGCACCACCGAGCCGGCGCCCTCGTCGAAGTTGAAGTGGTGCGTCGGCCGCGGGATGTACCGGTAATCCGCGCGGCTCATCCGTTTCACGTTCTGGGGGCTCAGCGCGACGCCGCTCCAAGTGGTGAGAAAACTCAGGAAACCCTTGGTGACGTACGTTCCGGTGTCGTCGAACGAGCTCGACGCTTCGCCCATCGACCAGCGCGCGTCCGCGAGCGACGGAACGCCGGGGTTGGCGCACGGCTCGCCGCCGTTCAGTTCGTAGCTGTACCACTGCTCGCCGTCCACGTACAGATTCACGTACGAGCCGTCGTACGTCACGACAATCTCCGTGGACCCGGAGAAAGCAGGCGCCTGCAGCATCGAGGAGCTCCCGTCCGCGACCGTCGGGGAAGAGCGCTCGCACAAGCCCGTGAATCGAAGTACGAAGTTGTTGTCGTTTGTGGTCGCGACTGTGGTCGTCGTGATGGACAGGAGGCCGGGAATGTCGAGCAGGTTGGCGTGGTCGGAGCCGACCAGATCCGCGCGCGTCCGAATCGTGAACGCGTCCGCGCCGCCCAGGCTCAGGTCCCCGGCGGCCGAGATGGCGTTCGAGCCCGTGAACTCCGCCTGGTTCGAGTCCAGGGGGGGCGCGAACGCGTCTCCGAACGCGACGGGCGCCGGCGATTCCACGAAAACCGCGTGGTCCGTCGGCGAATCAGCGCTCAGGCGGAGACTCGCGTACTGCGGCGCCGAGTTTGCGTCCGGCGCGCATCCGCCCGGGAACGGCGCGCCGGCGACGTTCGCGCAGTGAGTCCACCTCGCCTTCTTCGAGCGCGCGAGCGCGTCTTCGTACGTGGAGTACAGCTCAAAGTCGACGTTCAACGCGGCGTGCGTCGTGGTGTCCACGTCGAGCCACTCGACGAACAGTCTGTCGTAAATGTCCGCGGCGAACGTCGCGACGTCGCGCGTGACGCGCAGGTACGCGAGCGGTACCCCTTTCCAGTCCACGCGGACGATGGCGTTCTCAGACTCGAAGAAGGCCTCCGCCAGGCGATTCGCGTCCGACTTATACGAAACCGGAAGCCACCGCGCGGTGGGCACGCTCTCGGGGCACGGCTCGGCGCCAACCGCGCTTTCACATCTGTTCCTCTCCGTTGACCAGTGGCAGTAATACGGCTTGGAAGCGCACCGCGTCTGGTCCACGTCCGAGCCCTCGCAGGCCAGAGCGCACCCGACGAGGCCCGGGTACGAGGACGAACTGCTCGAACCGCTCGGACTGCTGGACGAACTGCTTGGACCGCTCGAACCGCTGGAATAGCTCGTCGGGCTGTCGAGTCCGTTGTCTGTCACGAACGCCTGCAGGGCCGCCCAGTTAGCAATACTTTGACTCGTGGCGACGGCGATGGAATTTTTTTGTGTATCCGTGAAAGAGGACGCGCCAGCAGCGTTAGCAGCCTCATCGCACGCCGTCACCACATCCCACACGCCGAACTCGGGCGCGTACTGACAGCTCCCATTCAAGACGTGACATCCCGCTTGGTCGGGGCAACCGTCCAAGCCGGCTGTCGGGCAATATTGGCTTTGCCGGATGCTGTGGTAATACGCCTGGATCACGTTACTCGCGCCATCGGCTGACAACAAGCTCACCCCCGTTTTGGGAAACGGATAGCACGTGCCTCCGTACAAGTCACAACCGTTGTTGGGAGAGCAAGCCGGGCCCGTTAGGCCGTGACAGGCTGACCCCGTGTCGACCGCCGGAAACCAACCGGACAGCGCGCCCTCAAACGCGGTGCTGCCGTCAGCGCTCATGCTGCACGTTGACGTTGTACTATCCCAGCTGCAACCGTATGCGGTGTCGCACTTGTCAGAGGAAAACTGCGCGCCGTCTCCTTCGCAAATCGCCTTGCGCCCGAACGCGCCGCAAAAGTTGTAATCGGAGGGATACGACAGTTGATCCGCGAAGGATCCCGGGATGCCCGCGACGAGAAATATGAGCGTCAGGAACCCGGCGCGGGCGAAACGGCTCGCCTCCGCGCGCGCGACGCCGGAGCCGCGGAGGCGCGTCCGAGAAGCACCCATGGCCCTCGGAGCGCGCGTTCGGGGACCGCGCGAGGTGTTCCTCCGCGCGATCGTCTCTCGCGCGCGTCGCAAAATCAGATATTCCCCCGAAAACGAGACGGCGCGTTTCCCTCGGTGGGGGCAGACCACGCAGCTCAGTTCCCGCGGGTCGCGAACCGCCGCGAGCCTCGGGACGGCGCGTGCGGCGCGACGCAAACGAACTCGACCGCGTCGCTCGCGAGGCGCGCGCTGGGTGTGGGAGCGTTGTCGGTCGGAGAGGGCGAAAACTTCGATGGTGACGACGGCAAGAGACTGCGCAACAGTCAACACCCAGACTGCCAAGAATGTGTCATTGAGTGGGCATTTAGTCACACCCGAGCAATACAAATTTTCGACTGCCAATACCAGGTCGCACTCCTTTTCTCGCGCTCGCCCGCGCGCTCCGGGCCGGTCACCGCACCGTGACCACCTCCACCAGCTCCCCGTCGTCCGGCGCGTCCCGCCCCTCTTCGGGGCTCTCTACACCAGCGTCCTCCTTTGGGACGGTCCCGGGCGCCGTATGAGCGTTTAGTCTCGTTCCGCGCTCCGAAGCGAGCAGCGCGCCGCGCAGGCTGGCGGGCGTGAACCGCGAACAAGTCGGCGGCGGCGTCGGCGGCGGCGCCGCGGTGGACTCGGGCGCGCGCGGGCGCCGCGGGAGCGCTTCGAGGTCGAGCGGCTCGGACGCGAGCGCCGAGGCGAGCACGCCGCGGAGCGCGGAGGCGTTCCCCAAAAACGTGAAAGCCTCCGGTTTTTGTGTTCTCTCAGACTCGAGAACCAGACCCGCAAACAAATTTGCGCGCGCCGACGCGTTTTTTTCAAACGGAGCGCTCGAGGCGACCGGCAAAAAAGACGTAGACGTTTTGTCTGCGGAGACCAGCTCTTCGTCGCGCGCGTCTCCGCGTCTCCCGTCTCGCGTCTCCGCGCGCGCGCCTGGTTCGCTCGCGGCGCTCGCCGCCTCCGCCTCCGCGAGCGCCGCCAGCAGGCGCGCGGCGGGCTCGACGCACGCGAAAAAACGGCGCGCGCGCGTCGACGAAAAAAGCGCCGCTTCCAGAAAACGTCTCCCCGCGCCGCCGTCGCGCGCAAGCGACGTCAAGACGTCTTCGCCCGTTCCCGAACGTCGCGCGTCTCTCGCGCCGTCTCCCGGGAGGCCGAGGCTCACCGGGAGGCTTCCGTCGCGCGCCAGCGCGTCCAGCGCGCGCAGCGCGGCCGAGCACACCTCCGGGTCGTTCCAAGGCGCGTCCCCGGGGACGAAGCGGAAAGCGACGGAGGTGGCGGCTTCGCCACCTCCGCGCCCCGCGGCGAGGAGTGACGCCGACGAGGCGTCGGCGGAGACGTCGAGCCGAGACGCCGACGCGAGTCCGCGCGACCGGAGCGCGCGCCAGTCCACGTCGGGCGCGTCGCGAGTCGCGTCGCGAGTCTCGTCGCCTTCTTCGTTCAAATCCTTCGTCTCCTCCGCGTCCTCCGTCCCCGCCGAATCAAAGCCGTCGCGCGCGGAGGACGGCGGCGGGAAACGCTCGAACCGTTCCGGAAACGGCGGGGCGGGCGCCGAGGCGGCCGCGGGCGCCGCCGCCGCCTCCGCGGCGTCGTCGCCGTCCTCCCCCTCAAGCGACGCGGGTTCCGCGTCGCCTGCGTCCTCCCCCGGGAGGACCTCGCCGGCGGGATCCGCGTCGTCCGCCGGAGAGGGCGCCGGCGCGTCCGGAGGCGCCTCCGCGTCGTCCGCCTCGGCAGTTCCCGCGTCCGGCGGCGCCTCCGCGTCGTCCGCCTCGGCGCCCGCCGCGGGCATCGCCTGGTGCAGCAGCGTCCACGCCCACGGCGTCCCGCCTCTCCGCTCCAAGTCGCGCGCGGCGTCGCGCGCGAACGCGTGCGCGGCGAGCGCCTCCAGCAGACGCAGCGCGGCGGCGGCGAACGACGCCGTCGCGGGGACAGACGCGAAAGCGCTTCGCGCGTCGCGCGAAAGCGAAAGCTCGCCGACGTCTTCATCCGTCGTCGCCGAGTCTGTCTTCCCCGGGGCTACCCCGAACGCCTCCGCGAACAAAGTATCGGCGGCTTCGTCCCCGTCCCCCGCGGCGCCTGCTTCGCGCTCGAGGCGGTCGGCGGCCGGCAGCGCCGCCTCGATGGCCGCGAGCGCGCCGTACGAGCAAATAGTCTCGGCGACGCGCGCGTCGGCGGCGACGAGCCGCGCGAGCGCGTCGCCGGCGGCGACGCGCGCCGAAACCGGAACCTCAACCGTCGCGCGGAAAAACAAATCGTACATCGTACGAGCCGCGCGCGCGCGCGCGGCGTCTGCCGCGATGGCGACGGCTCCGAACGCTGGGTCCGGCATAAAAATGCCGCGGGATACCTCCAAACACCCGAGAAGACGCGCGCACGTCGCCGCGACGCGCGCCGCGGCGAGACGTCGTCGTTTTTTTCTTTTCATCGACGCGTCTTTTTCTTCGGAGGCGTTTTCGGTTTCGGTTTCGGTTTCGTCATCCTTTTCCCCCGGAACCGAACGGAGAGCACGCGCGCCCGCCTCGACGGCAGCCACGAGCGCGTCCGGGAGGTTCGCGCCCTCCTCGTGGCACAGAGCCGCGCGGCCGTGCGCCGTGCGCGCCAGCAGAGAAAGAAGCCTCGCCGCCTTCTCGCGAGTCGCGTCGCCGACGGCGTCGGCGTCCGACGCTGGGCCGGGTCCGGGTCCCGCCGCCGCCGGGCGCACCAGCCTCGTGAGCGGCTCGAGGTCGCGGTGGAACACGGGCGCGCGCGCGCCGCGCGACGTGTTCGGCGCGCCGCCCACCAGCAGCTCGGCGCCGCGCCAGCTCGCGGAGACGATCGCGATGAGCGCGCGCAACGCGTGGAATCGCGAGCGGGCATCGACGCGCAAAAAAGTCGTTTTTTTCTCGGTTTCGTCGGTGGTCCCCTCGTCGTCGTTCCCATCGCCGGACGCCTCCGCTTCGTCGGGAGACGCCTCGGGATCGCCGGGCTCGGGATCGCCGGGCTCGGCGTCCGCCGCGCCGTCCGGCGGGTCCGCGGTCGCGTCGGAGTCGGAGACGCGCGCGGCGCGCGCGTCGGGCGCCACCAGCGCCCAGAGCGCCTCCACGAACGCGGGCACGCCGATCTTCAGCCTCGCCAGGTCGCCTCGGCGGGACGCGAGCGCGCGCGTCGCCCGGAGCGACGCGACTCGCGTCGCCGCTCGTTCCGAGCGCAACATGGCGACGAGAGGCGCGAAGATGTCCGATTCCAGGAGCGCCGTTTCGTTCCTGCGCGCGTGAAGGGGACGAGGGGTCAGGGTCGCGCGAGGTGGAGGCGACGGTGGAGTTCCAATTTAGGATTGCGACGTGCCGAAAGGAACCGCGCGCACCTCGGATCGGACGCGAGCTTCTCTACGCTCGCCGCGCCCTCTTCGCGCTTGGAGTCCTCATCCGACACGAGGAGCTCCCGGGCGGACGCCACCGCCGCGAGGGGGTCCTCCTCCTCGGGGGGCGCCTCCTCGCTCATCGCGGACTGCCGTCGCCGTGCCGAGTTCCGACACGAAACCCGACGACGAGCACCAAAACGTCGTTGTCAGAAATCTCGTTGCTTCGTCAGTTGGGCGTCGCGCGAGGCCGGGCGCGATGGGCCGCGGCGGCCACTCCGACGACGAGGCGACCCCCTACGACCAGAGCCTGGAGGAGTTGGAGTTCATGCGCGGCGCGTGCGCGGCGGCGCAGCGCGGCGATCTGCGGACGCTCCGAGACGCCGTGGCGCGCCGACCGCATCTCCTGGCGGACGACGGCGTGGGGGGGGACAGCGGGTACGCGCCGCTTCACTACGCCGCGCGCGAGGGACACGCCGCGTGCGTTTCCTTCCTGCTCGAGGCGGGCGCGCGCGTGGACCGGGCCACCAAAGAGGGCCGCGCCACCGCGCTGCACCGCGCCGCGTACACCGGGCGGAGGGATGTGATCGACATTTTGTTGCGCGCCGGCGCCGACGCGAGCGTCGCCGACGCCGACGGCGAGACGGCGCTGCACAAGGCGGCGGCGCGTGGCTTTGCGGATTCGTGCGCGCTGCTGCTGCGCGCGTGCCCGGAGGCGTCCGAGGCGCGAGACAGGCGCGGCGCGGTGCCGCTGGAACGCGTGCCGGACGGGGACCGGGCGACACGCGACGCGTTTCGGGAGTCGGACCTTCCGGAGTAGACGATTAGACGGCTCGTAGTCTCGTGAACGACGTCACTGCGCTCTACCACCGCGCTCTACCCTTCCTCGTCGACGCACGGGTGGACGCTCTCGTCCCCGACGGGGTCGAACGCGAGCAACAGCGACACGGAGACGTCGTCTTCGTCGGAGACGTCGTTCTTTTCCCGCTCGTCCCTTTTTTCGCGCGATATACTTTCCGTAAATACGTCCGAATCGCGCTCCAGGGTCTCCAGGGTCACGACGTGGTGCCACCAGAACGGAGGTATGTACAGCGTGTCCCCCGGCCAAAGGGTCACCTCGCGGATCTCCCCGAGCGCGACGCGCGTCTTCGGGAACCGCGCGCGTTCCGAGTCGGCGCGTTTTTTTTCAGCCCCCGAAAAACGTCTCGCGTTTTTTTCGTGTTCGAGGCCCGTCACGAACAGCGCGAGGTCCACCGGCGAGGAGTTGGGGTTGACGCCGCTCGGGTCGGCGCGGTACATCGACCGCGTGTGCTCGGGGGGCACCAGGAGCACGCGCTTCCTGCCCCGGATCTGCGTCAGAAACCCGTGGCACAGGTCGAAGTGCGTGGGCGTAACGCTCCCGCGCGAAGAGCACCACAGGCTCGCCGTCTTCTCCGAGAACGGGCTCGGCAGCGCGTTTCCCGACGCGTCATCGAAAACGCATTCGTTTTTCCCCGAGTCGCCCCCGAACAAGGTCCGCGCCGCTCGAAAGTCGAGGTCCTCGCGGAGCTCGGGGCCGAGCGGCGCTCTGAAGTAACACCGATCGGAGGCCGTGGACGCGCGCGCGGACGCGCGCGGCTCGTTACCTCGGCGAACGCGAGCCCACGCCTCGTGCGCGGGGACCCCGTCCACGCGCGAGCAGAGCTCTCCCCTCCCGAGGAAAGTTCTTCCATCCTTTGGTCTCTCGAGGAGTACTACCGGCACGTCACGCGCCGCGCCTTGCGCCCCGAAGACAGCTTCGCCCCCCCCGCGCCCGATGCGCGATCCAGACATCCACTGCGCGGCCGCGCGCCGCGTGACGCACGGCGACTTCGAGCGGAACTCGCTCGCGAAGCGAGTCGCGAGATTTTCGAGCGATTCGGCGGCTGCGTGCTCGAGAACCGGCACGGGCACAGTGCACGCCGAGGCGTCGCGAGCGGTCTCGCCGGCGTCCCCGAAGTCGAAGGCGTCCGCCATGGACGCCCAGCACTCCACCTCATCCGCATCCGCCATCGCCGCGGCGACCCCTCGGTCGTCCTCGCGCGCGACGCGTGCGAGATCGCGTGTGGAGTGCCGAGTGTGCGCGAGGTGCAGTGTTGGAAATGAAACGCGATGACGGACTACTTTCAACTTCGCCGACGTTCGGTACTATACCAACCGCTGTCTTCTTCTTCTTCGTTTTCGTCTTCCCGCCGCTCGAGGGCTCGACACGTCCCATCATCACTGTTTCTCCGCGTTCAGGCCCTGCAGCTGGGCCATGAGGTCCTCCAGGCCCGCGCCGGTGTCCCGCACCTTGAACGCGTCGAGGGTCTCGGCGTCCAGCTTTTCGTTTCGGGGCATGGCGAACGAGATTCCGGCGGCGCCCGTCTCGGCATCCTTGCCGCCGCCCGAGGTGGAGCCCTGCCCCTCCCCCGGGGAGCCTCCCGTCCCCGGGGGCTCGTCCCCGCCGCTCACGCAGATGCCCCACTCGTTCGCCTCGTGCAGCGGCCTGGCCGCCTCCTCCGCGGCAGCCGCCGCGGCGACCCGCGCCTCCTCGGCTCTTTTCGCGACGTACTCGGGCGACTCTAACGTCTCTCGGCGTCTGCGCTGCGCGGCGCGGCACGCGGCGTTGTCGCACTCCGCCGTGCATCCCACCGTCATGGTGGGGAAGAAGTCCTTGAGCGCGGAGTAGCCCAGGTACTTCGTGACGCTTCCGAAGTGCAGCATGTGTTTCAAAGAGTTCTGCACGAGCATCCCCGCGACCATCCCCATGGTGGTGGGCAGACTCGCCGCGCACACGCCCTCGCGCTTGAGCGTCTTCTCGTCAATCCCGCTCGCGACGACCAAAGGCGGGACGCACGCGAAACACGCGGTTTCGCCGGGAATCATCACCTGTATGTGCCCCGACACGGCGTCTTCGCTCACGCCGCTCTCCATCCACACCTGGTCGAGTTCCAAACACGCCTGGTTGATGGCCATGCGCGCTTCGTAATTGTCCACGCACGCGAACACGAGGTCGACGCGAGACTTCTTGGTGTGTTGGTCCACGAGCGAGTCCGCGAAACGTTTAAAGCCGTCCACGGTGGTGATGTTCATGTGGTACGACTCGTACGTCACGTCGGGGTTGATCTCGCGCAGCGTCTTGACCGCGGCGTCCGTCTTCGTTAACCCGGCGTGCTCGGGGCGGAAGAACAGACGGTTCATGTTGGCGATCTCGACGGTATCGAAATCGTACAGCTGCAGGCGCCCGACGCCGCACCGCGTCAGCATCTCAGCGGCCACGCTGCCGACGCCGCCGACGCCCACGACGGCGACAGCCTTCTCGCGGATCTTGCGGTACTCGCTGACGATGCCCATGCGCTGCAGAGCCATCAGGCGCGAGTAAGGGTTGGAGTCCACCACCTCCGCGCTCATCTCCTCCGCGGAGATCTTCGCGCGCGCCGAGGGCGCGGAGGACGCCACCACGGAGGCGCACCGAGAGCGGAGCTCGGCGATCGCGGGCGCGTCCGCGTCGCCGGCGGCATCGGCCGCGTCCAGCGCGCGGCGAAGCGCCGCGAGGTCATCGCGAAGGGTGGACATGTGGCGTGAGCGACGTGCACTGCTGGCTGCCCGGACGCGGCCTCGGGAAAAAGCGCGAGCGCCGGGCCGCCGGTCCCGGACCTGCTTGACTCTGTTCTTCACGTGAGCGCAGCGAATTTTTTCCGAGTTACACTCGCGCGAGTGGATGAGGGAAACGAGGGTCTAACGACGATTTATCCGATAAATGAATCGTGAGCGCTGAGAAAAAACTTTTTACTTTTGTGTACTCTTCGCAAAAATACAACTTCGGACAGGTACAACATCGCGTTGGACGTAGTGCTCTGAGCGCGCGCCTGCGGTTCGACCGCACGACATGGCGGAGAGATATGGCACCGTCCCCGCGAACGACCAGGTATACGCGCGTCCCCACCTCGTTCCCGTCCCCGCGGGCCCTTGCCGGGCGGCGTGACCGGCGTCGACGCATCCGACGAAGATCTCGCGCGGTGATCCTCTCGTAACGTGTCGATAGTCCGCCACCGTCCGCTTCGACCGGCGCGATCGCCGCGCCCGTCCCCGCTGACCCCGAACACCTCCCCTCGCGCCTCGCGACCCGCAGGAAACCGCGGTGAACGTCCCTGGCGGCGGCCTCAAACAGGCTGGCTCGCGCGCCCGTTCGAACGTCACCGCGCATCTGCGCGTCGTGATGCTCGGCGGCCTCGCGGTTGTGGTTTTCGCGCTGGGCCTCGCCGCGGGTTCGCTCGGGGGCGCGCGCATGCGCGAGCAGCTCGAGCAGGCTCACGGCCGGTGCGTGGTGTACACGTACTTCGAGGACCAGGGCATGGGCGACGGCCCCGCGGTGGACGTGTGGCGCGAAGTCTGGTCCAAAGCCGGCTGGGACCCCAAAGTGCTGACGCAGAACGACGCGGCGAAGCACCCTCGGTACAACGAGATGGTGGATCGGTTCATGACGTACCCGACGTCCAACCCCGCGGGGTACGAGCTGGCGTGCTACCTTCGGTACCTCGCGATGGCCGAGGCGGGCGGAGGGTTCATGACCGACTACGACGTGGTCAACGTGAACGTCCCGCCGCCACCGCAATGCGACTGGCTTCCCAACGACGGCGCGTTCACGACGCACGAAAACTTCGTGCCTTCGCTCGCCACCGGCTCGGCGGCGGAGTTCGAGCGCGTCGCCGGCGAGTTTTACGACGCCGACGTCCAAGACGTGCTCGCGGCAACGAATAGCGGAAATCAGGTGAGCGACATGATTTTGGACCTGTACCTGTACAAGCAGGACAAGATTCGCGTCGGCTCGAGTCTGGTCGGCGCCGAGCACGTCCAGGAGTCCCCCTGCGACGATCGCGGCGAGGCGCGGCCTCTGCTGTTCCACTTCTCGCACTCCGCGATGGAGCAGCTGGGGCAGACGTTGGCGGACCGCCCGGGCACCATGCGCTCGTGGGCGGACAGGCTGCGGGACGAAGCGAGCGCGAAGTGCGACGGCGTGCCGGCCGAGGACATCCAGGATATCGAGAAGTACGCCAAGCGCTTCTTCGCGTAGCCGACGCCGAGATCTTGGCGGAGGCGGCGAAACGCTTTTCCCGAAAACGACGGACGGGCGAGACGCCGGGAGATGGATGTTAGACGCGCATCAAAGCTCCGTGGTGGAGACTTCCGCGTCGGCGGATCACGCGCGAGATGGAGGACATGCGCGCCATACCGTGAGGAGCGATGCGAGCAGTGCGATGGGCCGCGCGCGATGCGAACGCGACGCGAACGCGTAGCGCGTACGGTAACACGTTCATCAGATGACGACGACGACACTTTCTACGCTGCGAAAACCTGGCGCGCTTTTCCCTCATTCGTCAGATCCGCGGGGCGCGCTCGGCCGATGGCGGACGACGCGCCCGGTCCGCGCGCGGCCGCGGAGGTTCCCCCCGCGGGACTCGCGCGTGCGGAGGCGGAGGCGGCGAAGGCGGTGTGCAGGCACTTCGCCAGGAGGGGCGCGTGCTTGTTCGGGGACGCGTGTGCGTTTTCGCACGACATCGAGCCGGGGACGCGGAGACCCCCCGCCTTTGTGGACGCGCGCGTCTCACCCGGCGCCGCGCCCCCGACCCCCCCCCCGGTCCCGACGTTCGGAGCGCGCCGGCGTAACGTCGGGAACAAGGCGAAGTGCTCGGTGTTCCGCCGCTGGGTGCTGCAGACCTTCGGCCACGCGTTCCTGTGTTCGGGCGCGGGCGTGCTGGACGTCGCGGGCGGCAAAGGCGAGCTCGCGTTCGAGCTTCTCAACGTCTCCGGCGTCCCGGTGACGGTGGTGGACCCTAGACCCATGCGCCTGGACACGTACGCGCGCAAGTTCAGGGCGGGGTTTTACCACAAAAACCGCGCGCCCGCGGTCGTCGCGTCCGTTCTCAGACCCGCGGACGCGCCGCTCGCCGCGCCCAAACACTGCCGCGTGTATTTTTTCCCAGACGCCTGGCGCGAACCCGATTTGGAAAAGAGAAGAGCCGCGACGTTCGCGTCGTGGCGCGTCGCGCACGAAACCAGGTGGTCGCGCCGAGGTCTGGTTTTGGACGAAGGCTCCGAAGAAGGCGAAGAAGGATCTGGTGGCGCGATGACGTTTCGCGACGATGTCTCAAACACGAGTCGGAGCGAAACGGGAGACGGTTCCGACGGGGACAAAAACGCGTCGACGCGAAGTCTGAGCGCTCGGTACCGCGCGCGCGGCGATGTCGCGCGCCAGCGCTGTTTGTTCGAGACGAAGCGGCGCGAGCTGTTTGAATCGCCTATGGATTCGGCTTTTCGCGAACAAGTCCCGTTAGGTACGAAAAAAGAAGAGACTACTCTCGGAAGAGGCTCCGTCCGAGACTCCGACACGGATTCGCTCGCGTACGATACGCGACTCGTCCCCGATGCTATGGACGCGGACGAAACGTTTTCGACGCTCGAACAAACGCTCTCCGAGTGCTCGATCGTACTCGGTATGCACCCCGACCAGGCCACGGACGCGATCGTGGACTTCGCGCTCGAATTTGGTAAGCCCTTCGCGGTCGTGCCGTGCTGCACGTACTCGAAGGAGTTCCCGAAACGGCGGCGCCCGCCCTCGCCCGCCAACCCAAACGGCGGCGGATTGGTCACGACGCATAAACACCTGGTGGAGTACCTGCTCGCCAAGGCGCCGGGTTTGTGCCGGACCGCGACGTTGCCGTTCGGGGGGATGAACACGGTGGTGTACTCGCTGGGAACGGAGCCGGGGCAACACGAGACGTGCGCGGAAATAAAGCCGTGACGTGTTCTAGTCTAGCGAGCTAGACTACGTACAGCCGAAAGGGAGTCTCCGAAAGACAGTCGGTAGTCGTCTCACTGAAACGACGTTTTGGGAGGAGAGACTTTCGTCTCTATGCGCGTTTTTGTTAGTCTACGCGTCATAGGTACGCGTAGTACTACGAATAACAGGTCACACGTAAAGCCCTTTGTTCGTGTCTTCATCGCGCATCATCGCGATGAAGAGTCTCTTTGTACACGCGGTCGTACGCCTCGCGCACGTCCCGGAACGTCTCCGCGACCTTTCTCTGGGTCAAAGCGGTTTCGGCGGCGTCCGCGCGCGCGACGCGCGAAGCGAAGGTTTGTAAAAATTTGTCGGGGTGCCAACGCAGCGCGGCGGCGCGGAAGGCTCTCTTGAGCGCGTGGAGCGCGCGCGCGCGAGATGGCGGGGACGCCGCGGACGCGTCTTCGCCGAACACGACCGCGCCGCGCGCGGCGGTGGGGGTCCCGTCGGCGGCGGTGTTCCGCGTCGCGCCGTCCCGCGCGTCGGAGTCCTCGCGCAGAAAAACGCTCTGCAGCGCCAGCAGCAGGTCCTCCCCCGACGCCGGGAACGGCGCCGCGAGCGGCGACGCCTGGTCGTCGCGGCAAAACGACGCCCAGCGCGCCTCGTGCGTTTGCCACCGCGCGCGGCGCTCGGCGTCGAGCGCCGCCGCGGACCTGACGCTGAGGTTGCCGCCGCGAGACGCGGCGCGCGCAGCCGCGGCGCGCATGCGCGCCATCTCGCGCGCGCGCCTCTCCTCCGCGGCCGCCTCGCGCGTCCTCCGCGCGCGCGTCTCCGCCTCCCGGGGCGTGCGCGGCACGTCGACGCGCGTTTTTTGCCCATCCGCGCGCGCGACGGAAACGTCTCGGCGCGCGCGCAACGCCGCGCGCTCGAACTCCGCCGCCGCCTCGAGCGTCGCCGCCTCGGCGGAGGCCGTCGCGGCGGCGCGCGCGGCGGCGCGCGCGCGAGACGCCACCTCCGCGGACTCGGGCTCCATGCGCGACTCGCACTGCGCCGCGGGAGGCGTTTCGCCGCGCGAGAGAAAAGAAAGATTCTGCCGAGGGGGCAGGTTTTGCGTCGCTTGAAAGAGCTCTTTGAAATACCTTATGAAAGACCAGGTTTCGCCGCCGCGCGCGACGGTCATTCCTCGACGCACCCGAGGCGCCGCGAGACGAACCACCGGGACGCGTCCTCCGAGCGACAGTCTCCGAAGCGCCCTCGAGCGAGCCCGCGGTCCTCGAACGCGCCCGGTCTTCGCGAGGCGGCGACCTCACCCGGCGCGAACGAGATGATGGCTGCGACGCACGCGAAGCACGTGGTCCGCCCGGCGGCCACGTCGCTGGGCGGACGCCGCCCCGCCGCGCGCGGGGCCGTCGCGCGCCGCACGCCCAGCACACGCCAGGTGCGTTCTCCCGCCGGCGCGGCCGCGAGACGCGCGCGCGAGCCCCATCCCCGGCCCTGGACGCGCGGCGCGATGGCCGCGCGTCCAACGACCTTCTCGGGGCGGCGAACGCGAACGCGCTCTCGGATTTTTCGTTTTCTCGGCACTGAACGTTCACACGGGCATCGGGCTAAATCGCGGGTGCCACCCCACGACGGAAGAGCGCTTCTTCTCACGCGATCGGTGGACGCGGTTTTCTTTTTTTCTTTCTCGTCGGCGAAAAGAAGCGATTTTTTCGCCTTTTTTCCCAACCCGCGCCGCGCGCGCGACCCTCGCTGACCACCTCATCGACCTCCCTCATACGACCTCATACGACCCTCACTTAAAAACACGACTCATAGACGAGCACCGCTCGTGTCCGAGCCGCCCCCCCGGACGGCGCCGCGCCCGAGACGGAGAGTTCCGCCGAGCCGCGTCGCGCATCCGGCGGGACGTTTGACGAGGCGGACGCTCCGGATGCGACGAAACAAAACGTACCGTTCCGGACGGAGTTCGCGTCTTCGGTGTTATCCGACCGCCCGAAGAAGGAGGAGTCGCGCGCGGCGCAGTACATGCGCGAGCTCATCTCGAGGCAGGTGAAGAGCAACCAGCTGTCTCGCGCCGGGTCTTTGGCGGATAGCGCGGTGCTTCGCCGTAAGGGCCGCCTGAAGGAGCAAGATCCGTTCATCGAGTTCATCGTCGATTTGTTCAAGACGCACGAGACGGACGAGGCGTTGGCGAAAACCGAGCGGTGGGTCGCGGACGCGCTGAGCCTGCCCGTCTCCAAGCGGCGCTTCAGCAACATCTACCGCCAGGTGCCCAAGCTCGGGTTCATCTTCCACCCGCTGCCGCTTTCGAAAGCGCTGGCGGAGTACGACGAGTTTTGCGCGCTCACCAAGCGGCGGTACGTGCGGCCTAACTTCGCGGAGGTCCGGCACATCATCAACATCGCGCAGGTGCACGCCTCTGCGAAGGATGTGAAGCTGGTGACGTTCGACGCGGACGGCACGTTGTACGCGGACGGGAAACACTTCGAGGAGGATAACCAGATGATCGATAAGATTCAGCAGCTGATGGAGATTGGCGTGCACGTCGCCATCGTCACGGCGGCGGGGTACCCCGACGACGCCAAGCGCTTCGAGAACCGCCTCCGGGGCTTACTGGACGCGTTCGAGGCGAACCAGCTCACGGAGGAGGTTCGGAGGCGGTTCCACGTGATGGGCGGCGAGTGCAACTACCTGCTGGAGGTGAACGACAAGTTCGAGCTGGAGTTTATCGACTGCGACGTCTGGCGCGACGGCGACCCGGAGACGCGCTCGCTTTATTGGTACGCGCAGCCGGAGAACAAAAAGAAGGTTGAGACCTTTCTGGACCGCGCGCAGGCGTTTTTGACGGACGAGGCGGAGCACTTAGAGCTGGACGTGGACGTGATGCGCAAAGAGTACGCGGTGGGTGTTTTACCGCGCACCGGCACAGTGTACGAGAACCTCGAGGAGCTCTCCATCGGGGCGATGATTGAGTTGTCGGACGCCGAGGTGCCGTACTGCGCGTTCAACGGCGGGAACGACGTCTTCGTGGACGTCGGGAACAAAAACATCGGACTCACCACGCTCATGAACTACCTGGGGTACTCCGGGCACCAGACCTTGCACGTGGGGGACCGGTTCACCAGCACCGGCAACGACTCGAGAGTGCGCGACGCGTGTTCCATCCTGTGGGTCGCGAGCCCGGACGAGACGACGTTTTTCATGCGTCTGCTCTACCGCGACATCGTCAACATGCGCGTGCTGTAGATTGACAAACGCGTTTTCTTTTTTTTTTGCAGTGAAGCGAAAAAGAGAGCGACGAGAGAGCGACGCTTCGCGCGCGTCGCGCGCGTTAAAGATAGACTAGTACTACGAGTATTGTGGTGGTACGACGATGCGTCTACGAACGTACGATACGCGGGCGGTCGACGCGTCTACGTGTCACCGCATAAAATAGACTACTAGCTACGTAGTGACTACCATGGTAGCTCCTTTTGCGCTAAACTCTCCGTCGGTCGAGCGACGGACTACGACGAGAAGAAACCGCGGCGCGCCGCGCTATTTTTTTTCGTCGGCGACGCCGTTCGGTCCATCGCCTCGGCGAGCGCGGCTCTGGCGTGCGCCGCCTCGTTCGCGACGAACGCCGCGCGCCGTTCCAGCGCCTGGAGTTCCAGCTCCAGCAACGCCGCGCGCCGCTTCCAGCGCGCGACGTCCGCGACATCGGAGTCGCGAGAGGTGAAGAGGCGCTCCAGATGCTCGCCGGAAAAAAAACGCGCCAAGGAGGAAAACGACGACGCCTCGTCGTCAGAAAAGCCGCGCGTCTTCTCGAACGCGTGTAACGCGAGCCAGACGAAGAGCGCCGCCGTTAGGATTCGTCGGAGCAGGAGGGACGCGAGCACCGCGCGCGAACTCTTCGCGACGCGCACGAGCGATGTCGCGACGAAATCCACCCCCCGCGCGCCCGGCGTGGCGTCGATTTTGTCTTCGACTTCGTCGTCTTCGACTTCGGAGGATTCGTCATCCTCCGCCGACGTCTCGCCGACGACGCTCAAAAGGCGTTTTTGTTTTTGAGCGCCGGCGCGGCGCTGGCGAAACGCGTCGGCGTCTCGCCCGCCGTCCGCCTCGCGAAGCGAGCCGAGCGGTGTCCGACCTACGGCGTGGAATTCGGCTCTCTTCTTTTCGTTTTGGTTTTGGTCATGGGCATCGTCTCGCGCGCTCGCGGACGCGTCCTTGGACCCGAAGAGCATGCGCCAGATAACGTCACGCGATCCCTCGGGGATGAGCAGCTTGGAGACGTCCACCGTCTCGGCGACGGCATCCGCGAAGGAGCGCTGCCGCCGGTGCTTCGGTCTTTGTCTCGTCGCCGGTGAGCTCACCGATTGTGACCGCTCATCTCGCTGCGCCGCGCTGGACGTTACCGCCTCCGCGAGTCTCCGCTCGACCAGCGCCAGCACGCCCTGCGCGGACTGCCGGCTCTCCTCCAGCGCGCTCTTCTCAATCACCTTTCTTAACATGGTGGTCTTCTGGAACGGGATCCGCAACCCGACCCACACCTCGCACCGCTCGTTGAGTTTCGTGACGCCGTCCGGCAGGAGAAGCGGTGGCAACTCTTTGACCTCCCAGCGGCTCTCCACGCGGAAGTAGTCACCGTACGGGATGTCCTTCTGCACCTGGGAAGTGTCCACGACCAACGCGACGCGAGCCGTCTCTTCGTCTTTTCGTTCTACGTCGTTTTCATTTTCAGACGTTTTTAAAGACGTTCGGTACACGCGGTAGCTCTGCGTCTGGTGGCAGTGCGTCTCGCGCGGGCCGATGGACGCGTTCGTGGGCGCGACGAAGGTGAGGTCGCGCGCGTGGCCGTAGCCCCTGTGTTTGCGCCAGGGCGTCACGCGCAGCTCCCTGTGTTTCCGCTCCTCCGCGCACGCGGGCGAAAAGGCTTCGCCGGCGGCGTCCGACCACGCCAGCGCGAAGAACTGTGACACGGAGCACTCCACTGTGAACGACTCGACAATCGTAGTGTGGTCCGCCGGCCGCGGAGGCAACGGGGGCAACGAATGTACGTCCGGAACGGAAAGCGTGTCCGATAGGTCTACATTTTGAACGAAGGGTACCGCGCGGAAGGACTCGTTGTCGTCGTCCTCGTCGGACTCGTCCGCGCTCAGAGGGCCGGAGACGCGGCTCGGCGGAAAGTCCAGCTCCTCGCCGCCCGCCGGCGCGGCGGCCAAAACCGCGGAAGACGCGAGGCGCAGCGCGGGCGCGCTGGCGCGTCGGCCGTGGCCGCCGCCGACCGCGACGGTGGACGCCTTGAACGGGCGCGCGACGCGATCGGAAGAGCTCATATGTCCTTCTCTTGTAAGGTCCGTCCTCGAAGAAGAGCGCGGAGTCGCGGTTTCTTCGTCGCGAAAAATTGTCAAATGTTTTTCCGTCTCCGCGACGGCCGCCGCGTCGCCGTCGTTCGATTCAAAAAGCGACCCCGCCGATCCGGGTCCATCCGCGGGTCCGTCCGACAGCGTCGCTCTTCGCGTCGCGAGCCGGCCTGGGCGCTCGACACTCACGTCGAGTTCTTCCCCGAGCATCGCCCGCACCTCCGGCGCGATCGACTTCAACGCGCGTTCCTCGTCGCTCCGTTTGCGTTCCTCGTCGCCGCTTTTTTTGTCGCGAGCGTCGTGCGCGCCCGAGAGGGTCTTCTGGTCGGCGAAGATTTTGGAGTAGCGGCTGCACGCGCGCCAGGCTCTCGTGATTGTTTTGTACGTGCGGTCCGGGAAGATGAACGAGGTGAAGAACTCGCACTTCCCTTTGTGCACGATCTCGATGGCGTTGAACACCACCTGCGCGGTGTACGCGCGGTTGACGATGGTCACGTCCTCGAGCGCGATGGTCTTGACTTTCGTGTACCCGAAGACGTTGCTGTAGAAACACACGTGGTTCTGAAAGACGTACATGCGCCCCTGCAGCAAAATCTTCTTGTACAGCGCGCACAGGTACTCCTCCACGAAAACCTCCGAGTCGGGGAGCTTGAACAGTCGACGCAGCGAGTCTTTGCCGTCCCCGAGCGGGCCAGACGCGCCGGAAGAGCGCGCGCCGACGAGAGCGCTCTTGTCTTTTTTCTGGCGCGCCGACGACGACTCGCGCGCGCCGGTGACATTTTTTTCCGCTCGCGACCCGGCGGCGTGGGAAACCTCCGTTGTCGACTCGCGGCCGTCGTACGACGGCGGGCCGGAGGACGGCGGGCCGCTTCTGACCGGCGACGTCGGGGACGACGGCGTCTCCGGCGACGACGGCCGCGGCGGCGAGTGGAACGGAATCGCCGCGTCGTACGGCGTCGAGCGCGGACCGTTGCTGAAGATGGAGTTGGAGGAGGGCCCGCTCGCGCTCTCGGACGCTCGCAGATGCGGGACGGATGCGTACAGACCGCCCCCTTCACCGCTCGAGCCCCGGAGGTCGCGTCTCGGTCTCTTCACCTGCTCGTCCGCATCACCCGCGAGGGGGTCGCGAAGTGCGGGGGGCGTCTCGCGCCCGGCCGTCTCTGAAGAGAAGTCGGCGTCTTCGTCCTCGGGCAGAGGCAGGTCCGGAAGAAACTCGCCGCCGGGGTCGAACTCGGATCCCTCCGAAACGACGCGCCGGCGCGTGGGCGTCCCGGGCGCGCTCGCGGGCGAGGGCGAGCGAGGCGACGACGAGGCATCGTCCGAGGCGCGCGCGGGTGCGGCGCCGGCGCTCGATCGCGCGCGGTGCGACGGGGGGGGGGGCATCCCCACGCCTCTGACGCTCGCGCGGGCGGAATGCGAGGAGGCACGACCGGTCACGCCGAAATGATCGCGCACGCGAAACCGACGCGAACGCGCCACGCGAGGCCCTGGGGCTGGACCGTCCCGCCCTCGCGGAAGTTCCGGAGACCCACGCGACGCCGTCGAGTGTCCCCCTCCGGTGCGAACCGCGCGCGCGCGCGCGCGAGACTGCGGCGTCGCGTCGCGAATTCGCGTGACGAGACTCGCGCGATTCGTTTCGCGAAAAATGACGCGACGATCTCGTGCGAAATCGCCGCGCGATGAACCAGCTTCGTCTCCGCGACCGAGAAAACCGGCACGCTTTCATCCTATCCTGCCAGAACACGCCTGAGATGTCCACGAGCGTCACCTTCCGCGCGCTCGCGCCGACGCGTCGCGCGGCACCGACGGCTCCCGGCGCGCGTCGGCGCGCGGCCGCGCCGCGCGCGCCCGCGCGACGCGGGGAGGCGCTCGCGCGTACCGCCAGTCGTAAACGCCGAAAACAGAAGGGCGGGTCCGGCGGTGACGTGGATGCGATCGTCGCGCCGGAGAGGTCGGCGTCTGAGGCGGAGGCGCCCCCTGAGACGTCCCCTTCGCCGCCGCCGCTTGACGTGTCCTCCGAGTCGGGTCCGTCCGGCTCGACCAACTCCACGTCCCCTTCCGAGCCCCTCCCCGTCGCGACGCGCGACGACGTGCTCGATTCGTGCTACGGCACGACGTTCTGGCTGCTGGCGCTCGGCGTCGCCGCGCGCGAGGGCGCGCACTTCGGCCAGGGAACGCTGCCCTCTTTCGTCTCCGACTGGACCGCGGACCTGCCTTTAGTCGCGGCTCTGCACCCGCCGTCCAGTCCCGGCCTGGTGTTAACGCACGCCGGCGTCGCGCTCGGCGTCGCCGCGACAGTCACCGCCGCGCGCCGTTTACTTCTCGCGACGTCAAACGAGTTCCGCGAAGCCACCAACCGAAGCAACGCGCAGGTGCTTCGCCCTCTGTCATCCGGCGACGTCGTCACCGTCTCGCTGCTGCCCGCGGTGGCGGAGGAGACGGTGTTCCGAGGCGTGCTGATTCCCGCGTTCTCGAGCGTGTCTTCGACGTACGGCGCCGTCGTCATCAGCGGTTTAGTGTTCGGCGCGCTGCACGTCGGCGGCGGGCGAAATTTGGCTTTCGCGGCGTGGGCGAGTTTAGTGGGGGTTTTATACGGCGCCGCCGCCGTCGCAACCGGCGACGTCGCGACGGCGATGCTCGCGCACGGAATCGCCAACTACGCGTCCGCGTCTTTGTGGCTGAAAGAAGACGCCGAGGGAGGCGCGCCGATGACGGAAAACCGGGGGAGGGTGTGAACGCGTAGGTAGTACTTAGTCTACTGGCTTTTGTCACGAGGAGTAGTCCAGACGACTTCGGTAGACTATCGTCGTTCGCCGCGACGTTCGCGTCGAGTCCGAACTCTCAACGCCGGTGCCGATTTCCGCGAAAAAAAACTTTGCGCTCGAGGGAACGCGCGAGCTCGCCACTTCCGGGTGCGCGGGGGATGTCGCGCCGCGTGGGTCTGGACGCCGGGAGTCGCGAGGTGCTCCTCGACCTGATCTACCGCCTGTCGCTGGACGACAAGGCGTCCGACGGCAAGGCGAGGGCTCCCGGGGATGGCGCGGCGAAGGAGAGGCACCGAAAAGAGCGTTCGGGGGATGACGAGGACGATGAGGCTCGGCGGCTTCGCGCGCGCGCCAAGGAGGCGCGCAGGGAGGAGCGCGAGCGCGAGAAGAAGGAGAAGGTGCTGCACAAGGCTCTGAAGGAGGACAGACGCGCCGAGCGGCGGGACAAGGCGTCCGGCGGCGTCGGTCCCGACGACGACGACGACCCGAACCGACACCCGCATCTGTTGGACCGCCCGAAGCCGGCGGGCGAGAAGATCGCCGTGACTGTGACGTGCGCCTCCGGCGAGACCAAGCTGTTGCAGATCGCGCGCGCGGGCGACCTGGAGTCTCTGTTCAGGGCTGCGCGGAGCAAGTTCAAGGCGATGAAGAAGGCCCCAAACGTCGCGAGAATGCACGCGCCGCCGGGACCGACCATAGATGACTCTCTGTCCCTCGCGCCGGGCGCCGTCGTATTCGTCGACTTCGAAAAGGAGAAGGAGAAAAAAAAAGAAAAAAAAAAGGAGACGCGTTCGGATCCCGCCGACGATCCGAACGCGGAGACCGTCGTGGACGCTGGGATCGAACCCGCGCGCGCGTCCGACGGCGCGGTCGACGAGTCGACGGATGCGGGCGCCGCGAGTCCCTCGCGACGCGCGCCGACGCTGAGCGACGACGTGCGCGGCGCGAACCCGGAAGCCGTCGCCGCCGAGAACAAACGGTTGCTCGCGGCGGTCACCTCTCGGCGCCGCGCGTTCGGCGGCGAAACGAAACACGAGCTTCCCGCGCATCGCGCGCGCGACGAGATCGTGCGCGCCATCGAACAATCGGGGTCGCCCGTGACGTTGCTCGCGGGCGAGACGGGTTCCGGGAAAACCACGCAGGCGCCGATGTTCGTGCTCGAGCACTACGCCGCGAACGGTCGCGGCGCCGACGCGAACGTGCTTGTCGCGCAGCCGCGTCGCGTGGCGGCGGTTTCCGTCGCGCGGCGCGTCGCGGAGGAGTTCGGGGAGCCCGTCGGGGAGACCATCGGGTACGCCGTCCGCGGAGACGCCCGCGTCTGCCCGAGAAGGACGCGCGTCACGTTCGTCACCACCGGCGTCTTGCTGCGTCGTCTGGCGCGCGACCCGACGCTGCGCGGCGTGTCGCACGTCTTCGTCGACGAGATCCACGAGCGAACCGCGGACGCCGACTTTCTGCTCGCGCACTTGCGGGACGTTGTGGTGGACCGGTGGTTCGCGAAGGAAGAGTCGAAACACGCGTCGAGTCCTGACGGGAGATCGTCAGGACTCGCTTTGGAGAAAATCTCGACAAGTCTCGAAGGAGAAAAAAATAAACTGCGCGTCGTGCTGATGAGCGCGACGATGGCGTCCGCGACGTTGCGCGAGTACTTCGCGTCTTCGTTTCCGAAAAGCGCGCCGTCGATCCCGACACCGCACATCGAGGGACGCGCGTTCCCGGTCGAGGAGCGGTTCGCGGAGGCGTACGTATCGTCGTCCGAAAAGAAAACGAGGACATTTCGTCGCGACAAAAACGATACTTCGTCGGACGCGTTCGAGAAATACTCGCGCGCGCTGCTCGCGTCTCTCCCGCCGGTTCTCGCCGAGCTGGAAGCGCAAAGGTCACACGAAGGTCATAGCTCGGCGTTTCCCGGAAACGGCCACGGCGCGTGCCTGGTGTTCCTCCCGGGCTCTTTGGAGATTTCTAAGATCGAGCGCGTGCTTAAAGACTCCTTACCGAACGGTCTGTTCGCGAAGCTCCACGTCGCGCCCCTTCACGGGCGTTTATCCGTCGCGGAGCAGCGGCGCGCGTTTGAGCCCGCGCCTAAGGGTTTTATTAAAATGGTGTTGGCGACGAACGTCGCCGAGACGTCGCTGACGATTCCGGACGTCGTCGCCGTCTTCGACAGCGGCCGCTCGAAGAAGCTTTTATTCGACCCGAAGACGCAAATCTCGTCGCTGAAAGAGGGCTGGTGCAGCCTCGCCTCCGCCGCGCAGAGGAAGGGGAGAGCGGGGCGCGTCCGACCCGGCGTCTGCGTGCGGCTGTACACGTCAAACGAGTCGGCGGCGAACCAACCGACAAGCGACGCGCCTGAGATTTCGACCATGCCGCTGGAGAGCCTGGTGATGCACGCCATGCTCACAAGACCCGAGCGGGACCCGGAAACGACGCTCGCCTCGACGCCGGACCCGCCGCCGCCGGAGGCGGTGCGCGCCGCGACGGCGCGGCTGAAAATGGTGGGCGCGGTGGCGGAGGCGGAGGCGTCTCCAACGGCGGAAAACGAAAACGCGCGAAAAAAAAACTCGCCAAAACCAAAACTCGTCTTGACGCCTCTCGGCGCGCACTTAGCGCACCTCCCCGTGGAGCCGAGGCTGGGCAAGATGCTCGTGTACGCGTGCGTGCTCGGGTGTTTACCCCCCATCCTCACCGCCGCCGCGGCTATGTCGTGCAAGCCCGCGTTCGGGGTCGACCCCGCCGATAAAGACGCGGCGGTTATCGCGAAGCGATCGGCGTCGCGCGTCGCCGACTTCGGCGCGCGGTCCGATCAACTCGCCGTCGCCGCCGCGTTCGACGCGTGGTCGCGCGATCAAAGCGACCCGCATACAAAATCGCTTCGCTTGAACCGAGCCGCCATGCGGGACATCGCGCGCGAGCGCGAGGCGCTCAAGAAGAAGCTGCGCGAGAGCGGGTTCGAGGTGGACTCTTTATCGGCGCGCGCGAACGAAGCCAACGACGACGTCGCGCGGTGCGTACTCGCCGCCGGTTTGTTTCCCAACGTCGCGCGCGTCAGGCGGGGGGAACTCAGAGCCGGTAAGACCAACCGGAACGCCACGCGTGGCAGGTCGGTCGTGCTCGACGCGCGCGGCGCGGAGGTGGCGGTGCACCCCGGCGGCGTGAACGGGTACCAGGGCGGCGGCGGCGGCGGCGCGGCGACTGGCGGTCCCCCGGAGGGCTTCCTCGTGTATCAGGAGGCGGTGGAGACGTCGCGCGTGTTCCTGCGGGACACCACCGCCGTTTCGATCGAAGCGTTGCTTCTGTTCGGGGGGGACATCTCGGTGAACCACTCGGCGGCCACGGTCAGCGTGAGCGTGGGCGGAGGCGCGGGCGACGCGAAGGGCGCCGGGAAGATGGACTTTCCGGCGGCGCCGGAAGTCGGCGTCCTCTTCAAGCTGCTCCGGCGCGAACTGGACCGCGCGCTGCGCGTCGCCGCCGCCGATCCCGGAGCCGAGCAGGCGTCGCTCCAGGGGACGCCGGAGGGCAGGAGGCTCATGGACGTACTGCTGCGGCTGTTCCCGGGGGGTTCCATGCGGTAGCGCGTCGGCGGTTGGTAGCGCGAATCAAATAAGCGTCGCTTTTTCGTCGAGACGCGAAACCGGCTTCCCCGAAACCTGACAGGACTCCAGCCAGGACTGGGGTCTCAATCTCCGCCAGTCCGCCTTCGGGGGATTTTTTTAAAATCCGAGTCAAGCATGACTCGTGGGCACACGCCTCTCGCAGATCCGCTCGCGCGTCTCCGTGAGCGGTCGTCGCGACGCCGCGCATCGCCCCGGGCTGCTCTCGGGCGTTCCCGGCACACGTCCGAGCGAGACGCGCGAGGCTCGCACCCGCCTCAGGCCTCGGCGCGTCCCGTCGACGCGAGACGTCTCGGGTGCCTCGATCGCATCCGACACGCCCTCTTGGTTTTCCGCTTCCGCGCGCGGCGTCGAAGCGCACCCGTAGCACACGCGCGCGCGCGATGACCTCCCTCGCGAAGCAGCGCCTGGCGCTCGAGCGCAAGGGCTGGCGCAAGGACCACCCGCACGGTTTCGTGGCTCGCCCGATGACCGCGAAGGACGGCTCCGTGCAGATGTCCATCTGGGAGTGCAAGGTCCCAGGCAAAGCGGGCACCGTCTGGGAGCAGGGCCTGTACCCGGTGCGCCTGGAGTTCCCGGACGAGTACCCGAGCAAACCCCCGAAAGTCTCGTTGCCCGGCGGTTTCTTCCACCCCAACGTCTACCCGAGCGGCAAGGTGTGTTTGTCCATCCTGAACGAGGAGAAGGCGTGGAAACCGTCCATCACGGTGAAGCAGATTTTGGTGGGCGTGCAGGAGCTCCTCGACAATCCCAACAACGGCGACGCCGCGCAGCACGCCGCGTACGCGCTCTTCAAAAAAAGCAAGGTGGAGTACGCCAAGCGCGTGAGAGTGGAGGCTGCCAAGTACGCCGAGACGCCCACCGCGGTGTTCATGAGCAACGCGGGGGGGACCACGGAGGAGGTGATCTGCCTGTGACCACTTTTAGGGTCCGCTCGTTAGACTACGTAGTCGAGCGACGTACTTGTAGCATCGTCGGAACGAAAACGAAAACGAAAACGTTCGTCGAAACAAAAAAATCTATACACGCGCGTAGATCTCTCCCGGATCTAACGCGTATTCTAACTCGAAACTAACGTAACGTAGTGGTCCTTTATCTTTGAACGGTTCGCCCCGCGCGACGCGTCAAGCCCGGGTTTAGGCTCGCCGAGAGCGGCGTTTGAGAGAAAAGCGGCGGGCGTTCCGGGGTGGCGCCCCCCGCCGGAGTTCTCGAAAACTCGAAGAGCACCGCGTTGGATCGGTAGATGCGCACTAATAGCCAGAAGAGCTTCTCCTCGAGCACAAACTCGCGCGCGGCGCGCATGGCGTAGATGTCGTCGCACAGCTTCAAAAGCCTGTGCGTGCTGGGCAGCTCCACGAACGGTATGCGGGACACCAGGTTGGTGGTCATGCCCCTCGCGAAGTGGCCCACCGCTAACACGTACGCGACGTACATTCCCGTCACGCCGCCGACGAGTTTCGAGAAACTCGCCAAAGCGCCCGTCGCGACTTCCGCGGAGACGAGAACGATCTCCGGCCCGAACCCGACGCTCGCGCACGGCGAGAAGGCGGGGTTCTCTTCCTCTTCCGTCAAGGACGGACTGTCCTTCCCGACGTCCACGAAACACCGCAACGCCCACCACCGCGCGGGAAACGACGAGTCTTTGTCAGAGGCGCGGCGGTCGTTTCTAAGCGACAAAACACAGTCCACGCCCTGCGTGGTCGTGTAGTTCGCGGCGGGCTCGCCCGCGCCGTACAGGCGCCACACGCGCGGGTACAGGTTCTTCACGAGAACCGAGGGGAAGCCCGCGTCTGGCTTGTCTTTTTCGTCTGTGGAGTCGCGTTTTTCGCCGTCGCGATCGCCGTCGAAAGAGAGCGCGTCGCGAAACGCGGCAACCGTCTTTTCGTCTAACACGACGCCGCGGCTCGCGGCGACGACGACGGTTTCGTCGGCGGGCAGCGCTCTGGTGAGACGCCATTCCGCCGTTAATCTCGACCCGACGGCGATTCCGGTTTCGTTAAAGTCACTCAGCGCGGGCGGCGGTAAGTGCCAGACCGTGTCCGAGTCCGGCGCGAGGCACACCTCCTGTACTTGCTCTTGAGCCTTGACGGGCGGCGCGAAGCGCGACGCCGTGCGCAGAGACGCCCAAGACTCGGGCGTCGCGAGCGACGCGCGGCGCCCGCCGAGGAAGAGCGGGTACGAAGCCGCCAACTTTTTCGGCGTCACGTGACCGCCGTTGGAAGGAAGAGATCCGTGTACGCGATGTACGCCGTTTGGAACAGCGCTGCTTATGCTCACGTTCAGGCTGACTTTGTACACCGGGTTCACACCCACCTGCGGGTTGGAGGTGGAGAAGATGAAGAACGGCGCTAACACCACGGAGAGCAACAAGACGAACGCGCCGCCGCCTTGCGCGAGCACTTTTTTGCTCCGCGGCTGCGGCGAGCCAAACGGGTGCTTCGCGCGCGCGTTTCTGTTGCGGAAATCGCACTTCCGCAGGTCGCGCTTGATGTTCTCCAGCTTGAGCCAGTCGTGTAGGTCCAGGCTGGAGTCCACGCAGGCGTAGTCCAGCAAAACGCGCAGCTCGTACAGGAACGGCGTCGCGAAGTACAGAGCCGAGCCCAGGTACGTCAGCGCGTCGACGCGCGAAGCGGACGACGCGGGGGAAGAGTAGACGCCGTCGTGGCCGTGTCGCTTGTACCCCGACCGCACTTGCCTCGCGTTGAGCGCGAAGGAACAAGACTTTAGGAGAAAAAAAACACGCAGCAGACCGTCGCGCCCCGTTTCGGTGGCTCTTAAAGTAAGCGCGCCGTGGTGGTGGTACAGCTTAAACGTGAACGCGGAGAAGAACGCGAAGGACAGGAAGTGGTACGCCGTCTTCAAAACGTGCGCCTTGTGCAGGTAGAGGATCCTGTCCAAGACGACGAGCGCGAGGCACGACGTCGTCGCCAGCACGTAGTCGATCGGGAACAAACCCTGGTGGTACGTCTCCACCAGCGCCTCGCCCGCGGCGTCCGCGTGGACGGTGAGCTGGTAAAACAGAACCACGAACGCGAACGCGGCGAAGTCCACGGCGCAGGTGGCGAAGTAGAAGTCGCGCCCGCCGCGGTGGAACGGAGCGACGCGAACCAGGTCGGGGAAGGGGAACGACGCGGAGTCGGACCTCTCGGGAAACGACGCGAAAGCCGCGCGCGCGAGCTGCGCAGCCTCCAGCGCCGCGGCGACGTCCGCCGCCGGGGTCGAAGAGACGCTCCCAGACGCATCAACCGCGAACACCGCACATGAAATGTCTTCCGTGTCGCTCCCTTGTTCGCTTTTCCCGGTTGCGTTTTTCTTCGCGCGACGGCGTCGCCTCTCCTCCGCGTCGAAGAGGAACGTCTCGGCGACGCGCGCGTCCGTCGACGCGAGAGACAGGCGCGGCGGCGGCGACGTCTGGTCGTCGCGTTTGTGCTCCCGAATAGCCACGTTCAGGGACGCCTCCACCTCGTTCCAGGCGATCGACTTTTTCCCCGGGGACGCGTTCGTCTCGGCGACGAACGGCGCTTTCGCGTCCCCGGGGACGCGAACGGAGACCGCCACGAAGGACGGGTCGCGCTCGGCGTCGGGGGACAGGACGCGCGCGTAAAACGCCTCCGCCGACGCGACGAACCGTCGCGCCGCGTCCGTCGGCGAATCGCCGCCGTTCGCGGCGATTCGCGACGAAAAAAAACCTTCGCCCTCCCCGTCCCCGTCCCCGTCCCCGTCCCGCAGCAGCGAGAACCTGTGCATCAGCACGGCGACGTACGCGACGAACACGCCGAGCGACGAGCGGAGGTAGGACGCGCCGACGGCGGCGTCGCTCTCGTCTCCCCTCGAGGTCGTACCGGGCAGGCCCACTTGTCGCGACCCTCGCCACCCGCACGCCGCCCAGTCGACGCACGCGTTGGCGCACGGGATGGAAACCGCGAAGCCGATGAGCAGGCACGCCTCCGAGTACACCAGCATGAAAAGCCAGAAGCGGTTTGACGGTTTGCGCGGCGCCAGCAGCGCGTAGCACAGAAGCGACGCCGGGTACGCCGCGGTGACCAGCGAGAAGTCCATCGCGAACGCCAGGAAAAACGCGAGGTACACGAAGGACCAGTTGGGCGCGGCGAGCCACGGCGCGACGCGCGCGAGCGCGCCGAACACCAGACCGAGCGCCGAGCTCCTGTCCGCCGCCCAAAGCTGCGTTTTTTGCCACCAGTGCGTGCCGGTTCGATCCGGAAACACCGCGTCGTCCTTCTCCGAAAACGACGTTTCCGGCGCGTCGTCCGATGATTCATACAGAGGCGAGATTTCGTCTCGATTTCCTGAGTCCTCGCCGTCCGTCTTCCCGGAGGATACACCCAAACGCGCGTTCGTCTCGGAGGGTCCCTCCTCCGCGACGTTTCGCGGACCCGGGTCCGCGCCGTGCTCAATCAAAAGCACCTCGCGCGAGAGCTTCTCGACGTCCTTGCGCACATCCTCCGCGCGGCGCCGGCGCGCCTCGTGCTCCAAAGCGAGCGCCGCGCGCCGCCGCAGCGCCCCCGTTTGCCATCGCCCGCGCCGCGCCGCGGCGTCCGCGCGCGCCGCCGCGCGCGCCTCGCGCTCCGCCGCAACCACGCGCGCGTGCGTTTCCGACTCGAGCGCGAAACGCACGAAAAGCGTCGCGCAAAAGACGCACGCGTCGGGCGCGAGCGTGCCGCTTTGGCTCGCGAGGCCCAGGAGGCGGTCGGCGACGCACTTGTTTTCTTTTCCAGTCGAGTCTCGCGAGACGGCGCTCTCGCCGTCGTCGAACAGGCGCCAGGCGCACGACACGCACATCGCGAGAAGCGCGTACCACCTGAGAACCTTCCAGAGCGTATCGCCCTTGACGGCGACGGCGTCGCGGTTGCGGAGAAACGCGAGCGCCAGCGCGAGGTACCCTCCGTGCACGACGTCGCGGCTGGACGCGCCGGCGGCGAAGACGCAAATCAAACCGAGCTCCAGGCAATACCGATACAAACCGTACCGCGCCCACTCCAGGTGCGTGAACGTCGCGAAGTTTTCTCGACGCACCTCCGCGAAGAGACGCGAAGCGACGCGCGTTTCGGGCGCGTCGTCCGACGCGAGGCTGGACTCTTTTCGCCTCTCTCTTCTCGCGGGCAACAACGCGATTTGCGTCGGGGTGACGCGCGGAAGCAAGCGATGCGCGACGCGTTCGTGCCGGGAGGAAACGCGCGCGGAGGCGGCGTCGGAAGCCGCCGACGACGACG
>ENA-OUOG01000316-OUOG01000316.1-marine-metagenome-genome-assembly--contig:-NODE-316-length-64458-cov-4.599602_pt1 | contig 64458 bp, 58 predicted proteins | sample MGYA00248635_ERZ508505 | MGnify/ENA primary metagenome ERZ508505 (study PRJEB26176, sample SAMN06267871) | marine metagenome | isolation source: Saanich Inlet, British Columbia, Canada | place: Pacific... | reverse complement strand
TATCTTGGTAAAAATCCAAACGGCTATTGCGGTCTTGGTGGGACTGGTGTCAGCTGCCCCATTGGCTTCCCTTCGCTTTAGAAATTACGTTTCAGCGTCACCGAGAAGTGACGAGGTTCACCGGGGAAATATCTGTCTCTTCCATTTGCACCATTAAAATCTGCACGCTTGGCATATTTCTCATCGGAAATATTATAAATACGAATAGATAAATTCGAGCTGTCGTTTAGATCTTCTTGCCATATAAAGTGAAAGAGGTCATGACCGTCATATTGATGCAGGTTTCCTGCATCAGCGTAATACTCTCCGCTATGCTCAAGTTCTATTTTAGCGATCGTTTCGCTGCGTGGTTGCCAAGTAAGTGCGATGTTGGCAATAGTTTTGGGTGCGGAATCGATTTGGTTACCGCTGGTGATGACGTTCTCTAAACGCGAATTGTTATTAGGCGTATGTGCAAAATCATATTCATGCTCGGCGATAGATGCAGCACCTGATAAGGTCCAAGTAGGTGAGAAAGTCCAAGCGCCATCAATCTCAATTCCCATATGTTTCGTTTTACCATTGGTTACATTATTATTTGAACTATCTCGGAAATAGAAGTTACGTTTTTCCATGGCGTAAGCGGCAACTGAATAACGTATATCCCCCTTATTAACGCGAATACCTACTTCAGCGCTATTCAGGCTTTCAGATTTTACTTCACCAACGGTTTGCCCAACGCGCAGTCGATAGGCATCTGTCGTTTGTGGCGCTCGGTTTCCGCGTGCAAAGTTTGCAAAAAGGCTCACGTCATCACTTAAGCCGTGGGTAACGCCAAGCTTTGGTGAGATATCCGCATAATCATCGGTCCTATCGCTTGGGCGGTAAAATTTACCCCCTGAACCGAAATTACCGTCGGCTGTTTTATTGTCATAGTCATAACGTGTTAGTTCGGCGCGCAGTCCCATCGTAACTTTGGTTTGATCGGTGAGATCCATCACATGATGCGCATAGGGTGCTATAACTAATGCCTCAACTTCATAATCGTAATGTAGGCCTGGTTCATAGCCAAATATTGTTGGTTTTCGTTGGAATTCGCTCAATTCACCGCGCGTAAATTCCGTATCCACGCCCAATGTTAATAATCCTGAGAGGACCGGTGTGGCATAGGCCGATAATAAACCAATGCTAGTGTGTTCATTTTCTTCAACGGGGTCTCCCGGAAGGAAATGCTGTCCAAAGCGCATAGAGTTTGTACGCAAATAAGGGGTTAAAGAGAGCGCGCTACCGTTTGAGGTTGGGTAGTCAATCCGCAAGCTTGCGCGCATCGACCATGCATCGCGAAATGCATCATCTGCGTCGGTATTGAGTTTAGCTGCATCGCGGTTTTTATAGCTATCGGTTCCCTCAATATATCCGGCTGTCTCCTGATTCAAAGACATACCCGAAATATTTGCTCGATAGCGTGCGCGTGTTGTTTCCCAGCTATGCTGTATGCGTAATTTTTGTTGCGCGAATCCCGCCTCTTGACGATAAGCATTTTCTTCGCCGTTTAATGAAGCGGCAACACGCGTTTGACGGTCATTACCTGATAATGTCATCGCGCCACGTAAAGCGTAGCGTCCATAGCTACCATATGTGGCTTCGATGGACTGGCGATTATCATCAGCCTCACGTGTGATAAAATTTACTAGGCCGTGGACGGCGTTGGAGCCATAAAGTGCGCTTCCTGGGCCACGGATAACTTCAACGCGTTCGGTGTCGAAACTCATGGCATCCATCAGTGCGTTTACATTAGCAAAACCCGCTGCGCGAAAAGCGATGCCATCTTCCATAAATAAAAATGACCCAGCACCAGCACCGCCAGTTAAGACTGGCGACCGAATGGACGTTAAATGTTCTTGCCCATTGCCTCTATGCACTAAAACACCCGGAGCACGGTTTAAAAGGTCTGATGGGTAAAGGCTTGGGAGCTCGGAGGTTGAGATAATGGCAATATTACCTGCATTATCTTTCAATGCCGTTTGTTGACGCGACGTTGTGACGACGATCTCATTAATAGCTATGCTATCTTGATTGCCCGTTATCGAAGGGCCATCTGCGCGCACGAGCGGGGAATGTGTGAGGGCCAGAAGAGCTGAAACTAAAATTATCTTTTCTATACGATACATCGTTTACTCCGGTTATTCTATCTACTGACTTATTCAGAGAATTTAGGGGCCTAGGCTGTGCCAATGCGCAGCAGGTCTAGAATGCGCACAAGGCCTATCGGTTTATTGTCTGAGCAAACAAACACGCACTGTATACTGGCATCGTTCATAATGCTCAAGGCCTCTGCCGTTAGCATGCCACGAGAAATTGTAAGCGGACTATGCGTCATTACAGCACGGGCGGTCTGCTCCAAAATATTTGCAGACATATGGCGTCTTAAATCGCCATCGGTAATAATACCGGACAACATTCCTTCGCTGTTAATGATACCTAAGCATCCAAAACCTTTTTTCGTCATTTCGACGATTGCATCGCTCATCAAAACATTCTCGTCCATAAGCGGCAATTCGGCCTCTTGATGCATGATGTCGTCGATCAGCATTAAACTCGCGCCGAGCTTCCCACCCGGATGGAAGTTTTTAAAATCCGATGGAGAAAAGTTCTTAAGTTTGAGCAGGGCAACTGCCAAAGCATCGCCGATCGCGAGTTGCATTGTCGTTGAAGTCGTCGGGGCTAGGCCATTTGGACAAGCTTCTGGCGCTTTTGGCAAGGTTAAACAAACTTGAGCTGTACGTCCCAAAAGGCTCTTCGCGTTGGAGGTGATCGCTATAAGGGGAATGCTAAAGCGAGCCGAGTAAGCCAGTAAATTGGCGAGTTCAGCTGTTTCGCCGGACCATGACAATCCCAAAATGACATCTTCACTTGTAATCATGCCGAGATCGCCATGACTGGCTTCTGCTGGATGTACAAATTGTGCAGGTGTTCCGGTCGACGCCATGGTTGCCACAATTTTATTAGCGATGTGCCCGCTCTTGCCCATGCCCGAGACAATGACACGGCCCTTTGCATTGCTTAATAGTTTAATTGCATCAACAAAATCCTGCCCCAGAGAGTTCTCGAGTTGAAGAAGTCCCTCCCGTTCAGCTGCAAGTGTTTCTTGGGCGGACTTTAAAACATCAAAACTCATATTACTTTTTCTCCGGCGTCATATTGATGATATCGTTTAACTTACTTCGCGTGGCGCTCCCCATGTTAGCGCCATATGGGGAGAGGGCATAGGCAATATTAGCGGTGAGAAAACCGTCGCGGTTGCCGCAATCATAACGGTCACCTGCGAAGCGATATCCTTTGGTTTGTGTCGAAGGTATCATGGTCGCAATGGCGTCGGTCAATTGGATTTCTCCACCGGCGCCAGCTTTCTGCGTCTCTAGTGCCGCCATAATGCCGCCATCTAAAATATAGCGTCCAACGACAGCCAAAGTAGATGGTGCATTTTCAGGTTTCGGCTTCTCCGTAATGCTAGAAATAGTGACAATCTTGTCTGAGCCTGAGCCTGAGCCTGAGCCTGAGCCTGAGCCTGAGCCTGCTGCCACGATGCCATATTTATCAGTATCTTCGGCTGGAACGTTTTCAAGTGCGATCATCGTTCCCCCCTCATAATGAGATAGCATCTGCGATAGACAGCCTCGTGGTCCTAAAATAAGGTCGTCTGGTAAAATAACGGCAAAAGGCTCGCCATGCGTATAGTCGCGCGCGCACCAAATAGCATGTCCTAAGCCCAAGGGTTCATCTTGATGAACTTCAATTATTCTTGCGTTTTTAGGCAATCCTGCTTGCAGGAGGGCGAGAGCCTCTGTTTTACCGCGTGCGGTAAGTGTTTCTTCATAATGCGGTGCATTAGAAAAATGGGCGCAAATAGATGATTTTTCTGGCGACGTTACGAAAATAAACTCTGTACACCCGGCAGCTGCGGCTTCTTCAACCACCCATTGGATGAGTGGTCTGTCGACGACAGGTAGCATTTCTTTCGGTATTGCCTTGGTCGCTGGTAAAAACCGCGTTCCGAGACCAGCAACAGGAAATACAACGCGCGATATCGATCCCTTTAACATTACTTGAAATTCTTTCACTTTTAAACGAACTTCCGTAACATACAGAAATTATAACTTAGCTCAATGCTTTAAGGCGGTTAAACGAAGGTGATGCCATGATCCGATTGAAAAATAAGCCCAGATCTAAACTCCAGCGTGATTTCTTATGTATGGGTTTGATAGTCGTCACCATGACATTTTCGAATGTCTTATCAGCCGTGCCGTCACATGCTCTTGATCAAGAATTTAGCAAATTTATCGCTGAAATAAAAAAGGAGGCACGCGCCAAAGGAATTTCTGATGTTTACATCAATGTGCTTGATACATTGCAGCCTAATACTCGCGTTAGCGAATTGGCGGCGCGACAGCCAGAATATATAAGGCCGATATGGGAATATCTTGATATTATGATTACGGATCGTCGGATCGCTGATGGTCGCCAAAAATTAAAAGAATATGAGGTGTTTCTTCATAAATTATCTGCTGAATATGGAATGCCGCCGGAAGTTTTGACAACAATTTGGGGTATGGAAACAAATTTTGGTGCCATTAAAGGTAGTTTTCCAGTTTTAGAGGCATTGGCAACGCTTGGCTATAAGGGGCGCCGCGCCAAGTTTGGCCGGCAGCAATTATTAGCTGCGCTCGAAATTCTTGAGTCTGGAGATGTTTCTCTAGAAGACTTTAAAGGAAGCTGGGCTGGCGCAATGGGGCATACACAATTTATTCCGACGACCTATCTTGGCTATGCGGTCGATGCCACTAACGACGATAAACGCGATATTTGGACGAGCCCTCACGATGCATTAGGATCGACGGCAAATTACTTAAAGGTTTCGGGTTGGCGGCAAGGCGTACCTTGGGGTTTGCAAATCGAATTGCCCAGTGATTTTGACCATGGCCTCGCGAACTTGAAAACAAAAAAGCCGATAAGTGAATGGTTGGCGCTAGGGGTCAAAGGCGTTGAGCGCGAGATCGACCCAGCATGGGGTGAAGGTGCAATTTATCTGCCGGCAGGACATCGTGGACCAGTCTATCTTGCGACGGTCAACTTCTATGCAATACTGCGCTATAACAACGCACCAGCTTACGGATTATCTGTTGGTCTTTTGAGTGAGCGTCTGAGTGGACGAGATCAGCATGATATGGCTTGGCCGTCTGAGGACAGACCATTACAACCTCATGAAATCAAAGAATTACAAGGGTTATTGAAAGATGCGGGATATGAGATTGATCTTGTTGACGGTATTCCTGGTGCACAAACACGCGCAGCAGTTCTTCAGTTTCAACGCAAACATGGCTTGATAGCGGATGGTTATGCGACCCCGGGCGTTTTATCTCAAATACGAAAAATTGTGCGTAATTAGAAAAATTGAGATACGGTGCACGCCATGGACACAATTACAGAAACAGCTGTGACAGCTATTGAGACAATTTCGCGAGGCTTCGCGGATATAGGTTATATTTGCGATCAAGACATTGCCACAGCGTTATTTTTGGCGCGCCAGCTCCAAAAGCCGCTTCTTGTCGAAGGGCCGCCTGGGGTTGGTAAAACGGAATTGGCCAAGGCCGCAGCAGAATATCTTGATCTCAGCCTCATTCGGCTCCAGTGTTACGAGGGGCTTGACGAGAGCAAGGCACTCTATGAATGGCAATATGGTAAGCAGCTCCTTTATACTCAGGTGCTACGTGAAAAGCTTGCCGACCTTATGGAGGGCGCAAAAGGTTTAGACCAGTCGATGGAGCGCTTAAATGGCTTTGAAGATGTTTTCTTTTCTGAGCAGTTTCTTCTGCCGCGGCCGCTTCTCTCGGCATTAAAATCAGACGATGGTTGCGTGTTGTTAATCGATGAGATTGATAAGGCAGATAATGAATTTGAGGCGTTTTTGCTTGAGATTCTGTCTGATTATCAAATATCGGTGCCGGAACTTGGCACGATTAAAGCTAAAGTCCCGCCGTTGGTCTTCTTAACATCAAATAACACGCGAGAATTAAGCGACGCGCTTAAACGCAGATGTTTACATCTATATATTCCTTTTCCTGAACCTAGCCGGGAGGCTGAAATTATTGCGACACGTGTTCCAGATCTTGATGCGCGTTTACGGACACATTTGGTTGATTTTGTTGCGGCGATACGTCGTCAAGATCTGAAGAAACCGCCTGCAGTTTCGGAGACGATTGATTGGGCGCGCGCTCTTATTCTGCTCAACGCCAAAGATTTGTCTCCGGATTTTGTGGCGTCGACGTTGAACGTTTTGCTTAAATTTAGAAGCGATATCGATATTATTGAACCCCAGCTAACAAGCCTAATTCGTGAGAGCGCGCCGGCGACTGATCCGCGCGGCGTATAGCCATGTTTATGCTCGGAGATTTCATTCGGGTATTGCGCGCGGCAGAGGTGCGCATTTCGACGGCGGAGTCGATAGAGGCTGCCGCTATTGTTGAGACGATAGGTTTGGGTGATCGGCAGTTAATGAAGGTTGCCCTTAGCCAAGCATTAGCCAAAACCGACGAAGAAAAAGAAGCTTTTAACGCCTGTTTTGATGATTATTTTGGCGCCATGTTGGATGCTGTAAAGGCCAACGACGGGTCTACATCGAATGATGAACAAGATAAAGCTTCGTTATCAGATGACAATCAAGATGCCCAATCTGGAAATGAGAATGAAGATGACGCGATCGCCAATGACAACCTCGCTGATATGTTACTCAATCATGATGAGGCTGGGTTGTCGGCTCGGCTAGCTCAGGCCGCGAGTGCGGCGCAAATGAGCGATGTGCGCCTATTTACGCAGCAAGGGCTTTTTACGCGCCGCATTATGGAGGCTATGGGGCTCGCGGATGTGGAGGCCGCTATTCAAAATGCGCGTAATAGCGGTGACGGGGTATATGAAGCTAATTTGCGTCAAGCACGCCAGAGTTTATTTGAGATGTCGCGCGATTTCGTAGAAAAGCAAATTTCTATGCGTACGGCCAATTCAGGCAAGTTGGTGCGCGAAGAAGCCCTATCACGTGTCAAACTATCTAATCTCGATCGTAGTGATATGCATATCATGCGCGGACTTATTGAAAAATTAGCAAAACGGCTTGCGACGCTTCACGCGCGCCGCCAAAAGCGCTCTAAGCGGGGACTGTTAGATGTTCGAAAAACGCTTCGTAAAAACCAAAGTCATGACGGTCTTTTGATCGACCTTAAGTGGCGACATGTGGAGGTCTCGCGACCACGTCTGATTACGATGTGTGATGTATCTGGTTCAGTTGCCGCTGTGTCACGTTTTCTTCTTATGTTTCTATACAGTCTTGATGAGGTTATGCCGCGCACGCGTTCTTTTGCTTTTTCGCATGCTTGTGGAGAAATCACAGATTTGTTTGAGCGCAAAGATCCTGAAGCCGCGTTAACAGAAGCCTTAATGCGGCATGGCGGTGGTTCGACCGATTATGGAAAATCTTTTACAGACCTCGCGCATATGGTGATGGATGATCTGGATCATAAAACGACTTTGATGGTTTTGGGTGATGGCAGGTCAAATTATGGCGATCCGGGTCACGAAATTTTACGCGAAATGTCTAACCGCTGTCGTCGCGTGGTTTGGTTGAACCCTGAGAGCAAAGCATTATGGGATACTGGAGATAGCGAAATGAAGCGTCTCGGTGCCTATTGCCATTCAGTTCAAGTATGTAATTCAGTGCGCCATTTAGAGCGCGTGCTCGACGATATGTTACGTCTGAGCATCTAGCTCAGACGTAATTAAATATCATGAATCCTATAAGTCGTTTTTTAGCGTGGAAGTGCAGTTGTGCCCATTAAAAATAAGTCGACTTCACGAGCACATTGACGACCCTCGCGGATTGCCCATACGACCAGTGATTGGCCTCGGCGCATATCGCCACACGCAAACACTTTTTTGACTGAGCTTTCATATGTTTCTGTGTCGGCCGCAACATTTCCGCGTCCATCAAATTCAACCTTCAATTGCTCTAGCATGCCATCATGGATTGGGTTAACAAAGCCCATGGCCAAAAGCACAATATCAGCTGGCAATTCAAATTCACTGCCGGCCATTGGTTTCATGGACTCGTCGACTTTAACGCATTTAATGGCTTTTACATGTCCATCTTCACCAACGAAACCCTGAGTCATAACTGAGAAGTCCCGCTCAGCTCCTTCTGCTTGGCTTGATGATGTCCGCATCTTGAGTGGCCAATTTGGCCATGTTAGACCTTTATCTTCTTTTTCGGGCGGCATTGGCATAATTTCTAGTTGCGTCACGGATGTAGCACCTTGACGAATAGAAGTGCCAATACAGTCAGAGCCTGTATCGCCGCCGCCGATTACTATAACGTTCTTACCTTCGGCTGAGATCGGTGCGATGTCGCCAATGGGCTCCTGACCAATACGTCGGTTTTGCTGTGGTAAGAAGTCCATTGCATACTCCACCCCCGCTAGTTCGCGGCCATCGACGGGCAAATCACGCGGTTTCTCAGAACCGCCCGCGAGAATGACACTGTCATAGTCTTTGGCGAGGTCGGTTGCTGTAATGTCTTGACCGACATTTACATTATAGTGGAAGTGAACGCCTTCGGCCTCTAATTGCTCGATGCGACGATCGATGAAATGCTTTTCCATTTTGAAATCAGGGATCCCATAGCGGAGCAGGCCACCGGCTTTCGCATTCTTTTCATAAATATGCACATCGTGGCCCGCACGTGCTAATTGCTGTCCCGCGGCTAGCCCCGCAGGTCCGGAGCCGACAATAGCTATTTTCTTACCTGTTTTGGTAGGGTTTATTTGAGGTATGATCCAGCCGTTTTCCCATCCGCGGTCAACGATCGCGCACTCGATAGATTTAATAGTCACTGGCTGGTCATCTATATTAAGGGTACATGAGGCTTCGCATGGAGCCGGGCAAATGCGTCCTGTAAATTCAGGAAAATTATTTGTCGACTGTAAGTTCTGAAGTGCTAATTCCCAGTCACCCGTGTATACCAAATCATTCCAATCTGGGATTTGGTTATTAACCGGACAGCCATTATGGCAATAAGGAATGCCGCAGTCCATGCAACGCGAAGCTTGTTCTTTGAGTGTTGTGTCTGACAAAGGCACCACGAATTCACGGAAATTCTGTATCCGCTCTTCGGCTGGCAGGTAGCCCCTGTCTTGCCGATCAATTTCTAGAAATCCAGTAGATTTACCCATAATTATTCTCCTGCAACGTGTTGCGGTGCTTCCTGCGCGGTCTCTAATTCAGTTAGTGCGCGGCGGAAGTCAGTCGGCATGACCTTAATAAACATTGATTGATAGCTCTCAAAATTTTGGAGTATTTCTTGAGCGCGCGCTGAATTTGTATAGCGCGCATGGTTCTCAATCAAACGGTAAAGTCGGGCCGCATCATTATAACGCATATCGCTTCGTAAATTCGTTAACTCAGCTTTGGGGTCGCCCGTTACCGGCTCTAGGTCTACCATTGCCGTGTTACATTTTAGACCAAATGACCCATCTTCGTCGAGAACATAGGCAATACCACCGGACATGCCGGCGGCGAAATTACGCCCTGTCGCGCCCAACACAACGACGACACCCCCTGTCATATATTCACAGCAATGGTCACCAGACCCTTCAATCACACTTAAGGCGCCCGAATTTCTAACAGCGAACCGCTCACCCACAACACCGCGCAAATAGGCTTCGCCGTCAATCGCACCATAGAGTAAGGTGTTGCCAGCGATAATACTTTCTTCAGGCACAATCGCGGAATGGGCAGGTGGGTATATGGCAATGCGGCCACCAGAGAGCCCTTTACCGACATAGTCATTGCCTTCACCTTCAAGCTCAAATGAAACGCCTCGACTTAAAAATGCTCCGAAGCTCTGACCTGATGTTCCTTTAAACTTTACAGAAACCGTGTCTTCAGGAAGTCCGGCATGGCCATACTTCTTGGCAATGACGCCAGATAGCATCGCTCCGGCACTACGGTCGACATTTGTAATTGTGCTGTCGATTTGAACTGCGGTACCATTTTCGATCGCTGCCGTTGCATCACTGATGAGGCGGCGATCGAGAATATCATGAATAGGGTGTTCTTGCGCTTCACAACGATGAACGGGCTGACCTTTGGAATCTATTTTGGCGAAAAGTTTGGTAAAGTCTAATCCTTGCGCTTTCCAATGGTCGAGTGCATGGCGCATATCTAAACGGTCGGTCTGCCCAATAATTTCATTGAGCGAGCGCACACCCATTTCTGCCAAGATTTCTCGTACTTCCTCAGCAACAAAGAACAGATAGTTGATGACGTGTTCGGGTGTTCCAGTGAAACGCTTTCGCAATTCTTCGTTCTGCGTCGCAATCCCAACGGGGCAGGTGTTGAGGTGGCATTTGCGCATCATCACACAACCAGCGGCTACCAATGGGGCTGTCGCGAAACCAAATTCGTCGGCACCAAGTAAAGCACCAATAATAACATCGCGGCCAGTCCGCAAGCCACCATCGACCTGAACAGTGATACGTTTGCGCAAATCATTTAACACAAGAGTTTGGTGGGTTTCGGCCAGCCCAATTTCCCACGGTGAACCAGCGTGTTTTATGGATGTTAATGGTGAGGCACCGGTACCACCATCATAACCAGAAATGGTCACATGGTCTGCTCGGGCTTTAGATACGCCTGCGGCGACGGTTCCCACCCCAACTTCAGATACTAATTTGACTGAGACATCCGCAGCAGGGTTTACGTTTTTGAGGTCAAAAATAAGCTGTGCTAAGTCTTCGATTGAATAGATATCGTGGTGGGGAGGCGGCGAGATAAGCCCAACCCCTGGTGTTGAGTGACGAACGGCCGCTATGCGCCGATCAACTTTGTGACCAGGCAATTGTCCGCCTTCACCGGGCTTAGCGCCCTGTGCCATTTTAATTTGTATCATGTCTGAATTTGCTAAATATTCAGCCGTGACACCAAATCGACCCGAAGCTACCTGTTTAATGGCGGAGCGCATGCTGTCTCCGTTTTCCATTGGTGTGAAGCGTTCAACTTCTTCTCCGCCTTCACCTGTATTGGATTTCCCACCGATACGGTTCATTGCAATGGCCAATGTCGAGTGTGCCTCAGGGCTAATTGAACCAAGAGACATTGCGCCTGTTGCAAACCGTTTGACGATTTCACTCACGGGCTCAACGTCATCAATTGAGACTGCCGTATTACCAATATCCTCTGCTGTCTTAACGTCGAAAAGTCCGCGTAAGGTCAAAAGCTCGCGGTCCTGATCGTTTATTAAGCGTGCAAATTCGCGATACTGATCACGGTTATTGCCACGTACAGCATGCTGTAAATTTGTTATGGACTCGGCGTTCCATGCATGGCTTTCACCTCGAGTTCTTACTGCGTATTCACCGCCAACATCTAGGCTACTTTTCAAAACCATATCATTACCAAATGCGGCTGCATGACGACGAAGTGTTTCTTCGGCTACTTCACGAATACCAATACCTTCAATTGTGGTCACGGTTCCTGTGAAATAAGCGTCGATTAGTTTTTGAGATAAACCGATCGCGTCAAAAATTTGTGCACCACAATAAGACTGATAGGTCGAAATGCCCATTTTGGACATAACTTTCCGAATACCTTTATCTGCCGCTTTGATGAAATTTGCTTCGGCCTTCTCTTGGGTAATATCAAGCTCTAGCTTGCGGCGCATATCGTCAATTGTATCAAATAATAAATAGGGGTTTATGGCCTCAGCGCCATAGCCGGCGAGACAGCAAAGATGGTGAATTTCGCGAGGCTCGCCACTCTCAACGACCAAACCGGCTGATGTCCGGAGGCCTTTGCGGATAAGGTGGTGGTGAACGCTAGAAACAGCCAGCAATGCAGGAACGCCGATATTATCCGCATCCACATTGCGGTCCGACAGAATAATAATATTTTCATGGCCGTTACGAATAGCGTCTTCTGCTTGAGCGCATAGTTCGGCAATTCTTTTTTCCATACCATCCAGCCCATTTTTGGCAGGCCAGGTGATGTCTAGGGTGATGGCATGGAAGTTATTGTCTTTGATATCGCTGATACCACGAATTTTTTCGAGATCATTATTGGTCAAAATTGGAGAGTGCACTTCAAGGCGTTTCTCGCTTGCGGCGTGTTTCATGTCCAGCAGGTTGGCTCTTGGTCCAATGAATGAAATGAGTGACATAACCAATTCTTCACGGATGGGGTCAATCGGTGGGTTTGTTACTTGCGCAAAGTTCTGCTTGAAATAGGTATAGAGGGGCTTTGACTTGTTGGATAAGGCGGCTATCGGCGTATCGGTGCCCATTGAGCCTGTGCCTTCTTCGCCACCTTCCATCATTGGTGTGATAAGGAATTTGAGGTCTTCTGCCGTATAGCCATAGGCTTGCTGCAGGTCTAGGAGTGACGCATGATTCTCAACATGAGGCGTGCCTGTCGGCGATGGCAGATCCTCTAGTTTTATCTGCGACTTCATCAGCCACTCTCCATAGGGGTGAGCTTCGGCTAAGTCATTTTTGATTTCTTCGTCATCAATTATGCGGCCTTGCTCGAGATCAATGAGGAGCATTTTGCCTGGCTGCAAACGCCATTTCTTAATGATTAATTCTTCAGCTGTTGGCAACACGCCCATTTCAGAGGCCATAACAACGCGGTCATCGCTGGTGACATAATACCGAGCTGGGCGCAAACCGTTACGGTCTAGGGTCGCACCGATTTGATTGCCATTGGTAAAGGCAACAGCGGCGGGACCATCCCATGGCTCCATGATAGCTGCATTATATTCGTAAAAAGCCTTACGCTTATTGTCCATTAATTTATGGCCTGACCATGCCTCGGGGATCATCATCATCATCGCATGTGGCAATGAATAACCACCCTGCACGAGGAGTTCTAGCGCATTATCAAAATTTGCGGTGTCTGATTGGCCTTCGCTAATTAACGGCCACAGAGACTGAAGGTCGTCGCCTAGAATATCCGATTGTAATGTTCCTTGCCGCGCTGCCATCCAGTTTACGTTGCCACGGACTGTGTTGATCTCGCCATTGTGACAAATCATGCGGAAAGGGTGCGCCAATTTCCATGTTGGGAAGGTGTTTGTAGAAAAGCGCTGATGAACCAAAGCAAGCGCTGACATCATGTCTTCGTCTTTGAGATCTAGGAAATAGGCCCCCAGTTGGGCAGACAAGAGCATGCCTTTATAAAGTAGGGTGCAGCTGGACATTGAGGAAATATAGAAATTCTTTTCTGCCTCTTTTCCCATTTTTTCAGCTTTGATTTCGATTTTGCGCCGTATCACGAAGAGCGCACGCTCAAATGCCTGCCTATCTTCAAGAGCCTCAGATTTGCCAATAAACATCTGTCGCGTAAAGGGTTCGGTTGGTTTAACGCTGTAACCGAGGCCGCTACTGTCCACGGGTACATCACGCCAGCCAATTACTGTATTGCCAGATGCAATGACTTCTTCTTCCATGAGCGCGATGAGCCTGTCTGTTAATGTCTCGTCCTTTGGAAAAAACACCATTGCCACGCCGTATGATCCTTCTGGCGGCAATGAAAAGCCCGCTTTTTCGGCTTCTTTGCGCAAAAATTTGTCGGGCGTCTGGATTAAGATTCCACATCCATCGCCAGCAAGTGGATCGGCGCCGACAGCACCTCGGTGCTCAAGGTTTTCCAATATTGTTAGACCATCGCGAATGATTTGGTGGCTCTGAACATTTTTGATATGCGCGACAAATCCAAGACCGCAAGCATCATGTTCATTGCGCGGGTCATATAATCCCTGCTTCTCAGGAGCAAATGCAGAGAATGAATTTTCCATAATTTTTGCCTCATTATTTTTGTGCGTCATATTATGTTCTCCAGTGTCACGTTCGCTGGGCTTCGCAATTGAAAATGCGAGAGCTTTGCGCGTCGAATTAAAAATAAACGAAGGTCTATTGAGACCTCTAAAAAGTCAGACTTAGAATCTGCTCCGATTTAGTTAGTTAATATGCCCCACTAGAGGTAATATTTCAAGCTAAAAGGTCAACATTGCTGACCTAAAAAACCTCATTCTATTTGATTGAAACTGCTCATTTTTAGCGGATTCTATAGGTTTTTTAGGATATGTGGAAAACTTTAGCTTTTCAGTGTTTAGACGCATTCATTTCCCATGAACGAACGTAACCCCATGTGTTAGTTATAAAAATTGGGCTTGGCTAAGTGCTTATTTGTTATGCTTTTACGTTTATGTGTCAAAACGTCTCGCGGCTTTATATATTCGTCCAAAAAACCCAGATAATCCCGAGCGGCGAGACTATTCTGCCCAGCCATAACCAGATTACGAATATCCAGCGGTCATGTCCAAAAGCCACCTGTAGTCGCATCGACTTAATGCCCCAATAAGCAAATAGGACGATTAGTAGGCCGCTGAGCGGCATTAGGATCGACGATGTAATATAATCTTTGACTTCAAAAAGTGTTTTACCGGCGAGAAAGCCTGTGTCGCTGACCCTAAATTCACTCAAAGCGTTGAAGGAAAACACGGTTAAAAGCCCAATCGCAAAATTACTGCACAGAATTATCCAGCTGGCGATGCGTCTAGAAATATTCATCCTATATGCCGCCCAAGAAATGGTAACTTCGGCAAGCGCGAGAGCAGACGTCAGCGCGGCAAATAAAACCAGCAGAAAGAATAATATTGCCAGTATATATCCACCGGGAATGCTGGCAAAGGCAACAGGAAGCGTAATGAAAATAAGACCTGGACCAGCGGCTGGGTCCAACCCCTGACTAAAAACAATCGCAAAAATGCCAAATCCAGCAAGAAGTGCGATTGCCGTATCTGCCAAACCTATGGTGAGTGCGGCCGAGCCAATTTTTATGTTTTTGTTCATATAGGCGCCAAATGTAATCAGCATAGCAGCGCCAACGCCGACAGAGAAAAACCCTTGTCCAACCGCCGCGGCGATGGTTGCGTTGTCAATTTTACTAAAATCGGGTGTTAGTAAATAGACCATGGCTTCTTTGGGGCTGCCTGCAACCAAACCATATGCGGCGACCGCGAGTAACATAATAAAAAGAGCTGGCATCATGATCCGATTGGCGCGCTCGAGACCGCTTGCAATGTCACGCGACAAAATAAAAGTAATCGTTAAAAGGAAAAGTCCTTGCGCAATAATCATCTCTGTTGGGTTGCCTTGAAGCGTTTCAAACATGGCTTGTGATGTCTCGCTCGATAATCCATCAAATGCGTCTAGTCCAGCGCGATAGACATAAGACAAAACCCAGCCGGCGATCACGGCGTAAAATGTGAGAAGTAAGTATGACGCCATGACCCCAATATCAGCGCCAAGGCTTACCCAGCTGGAGCGCCCTTCGTCTTTTGCGATATTATGCAAGCTTTCAACGGGACCAGCTTGACCCATGCGGCCAAGCATAATTTCAGCAGCGGCAACGGGTATCGCGATAGCAGCGATCGTCAGCAAATAAACGAGAACAAAGGCACTGCCGCCATTTGCGCCAACCATATAGGGAAATTTCCAAATATTTCCGAGGCCGACAGCCGCGCCGATACAGGCGAGCATGAACCCGCTATAGGATGACCAATGCTGCGAGCCGGTTGTTGAATGTGCCATGTCTCATTCCCTTTGAGTTGCAGTTTGCTTTTTTAAATGTAATTGGTCAATAATCACGCCCGTAGATAAAGTGAGTATTATGAAAAAAATTAAGATTGAGTGGGATGCGCCGTCTTCCTTTGCTGAGACCCTGGATTTTCCGGCACCGAAACGCGCCGATATCGGTTTTCTGACAACAGGTGACGGCACGAAATTAAGAACAGCGATTTTTTATCCTACAGGTGAGCCTCGGGGTACCTTGGTCTTAATGACTGGTTATGCTGAATATATTGAAAAATATGTCCATGTTGCTGAAACTTTTACGCGAGAAGGTTTCTGTGTGGTTTTACCTGAGTGGCGCGGCCATGGCCGAAGCACACGAGCCTCGGTTGAGCATGCGAGGTTACATATTCTGGACTTCGACCAAAATTGTACAGATTTGATGATACGGATGGAACGTCTTGTTTTGCCATTGTGTCCAGCGCCTTATGTCGGTTTAGCGCACTCTATGGGTGGCCTTATAAGCCTTAGAACAGTTATGAAAAACCCAAAAATATTTGAGGCTCTCGCGCTTTGTGCGCCGATGCTTGGTGTGCAGATGAGTTCTGTTCAGCAATCTATTGTTAAATTTTTGGGTCATTTTTATCGTCTTCTTGGCAAGCTTGATAATTGGCCGCCAAGTGATCCGCCGACGCGCACGCCTGAAAACCCGCCGCAAAATAGAGTGGCCTTCAACCACGAATTTTGGTTGAAAAATGAGGCCTTTCTGCAAGCTCACCCTGACCTTCAGGTTAATGGGCGCTCGATGGCGTGGGTTGTTTCTGCCATTAAGGCCATGAATGCGTCAGCACGCCCTGAATTACTGCAGGATATTCATACCCCTATGTTTATTGCATCGGCTTCCGATGAAAAACTAGTTGATAATGAGAGCATTGTGCATGCGCTTGGGCATTTGCCAAATGCGATGGGTAAAGAATATGCGCCCGCAATGCATGAATTACTGATGGAGAATAAAGATATTTATGATGCATTCGTCAGTGACATCATGGCTTTTTTTGTCCCCTATTTAGAAGCCAAATAGTTTTACGCTAAGTCTTGCTAAGGATGTTTAAGATTTGGGCGTGAAGCGCTCGGTCTCCGCAAGCGATCACATGCCCGCCAGATGTGACAGGGTTGCCCTGCCAATCAGTAATAATTCCGCCCGCCCCCTCAATAATGGGGCGCAAGGGTAAAATGTCATATGCTTGTAGGTCGCGTTCGATAACCGCATCAACATGACCGGCCGCCAATAAGGCATAATTATAGCTGTCACCGCCATACCTGGTTAGATTTGCAGTACTTGAAACTTCTTCCCACAAAGGAGCAATATCGGCTGCCTCAAAAAAGTGAGGAGCGGTGGTTGCAAGGATGGCGTTCGAAAGGCTTTTACAGGCTCTCGTTTTTATGGGTTTATCAATATTATTGACGCGCCAATAGGTATTGCCATCGGCGGCCCAAAAACGTTCCCCTACAAATGGTTGGTCCATAACGCCGAGGAGTGGGGTAAAGCCATCGTAAAGTCCGATTAAGCTCGCCCATGTTGGCAGGCCGGATATATATGCCCGCGTGCCATCTATCGGGTCAATGACCCAGCTTAAGCAGTCTTCTTTCAGCGAGCCCTCGGCATTAAACTCTTCGCTTAAAAGTTTGTGATTAGGAAAATTCTCGGTGATTATCGCGATGATGGCTTTTTCCGCATTTTTATCAGCAATGGTGACAGGGTCAAAACCGATTGTTGCTTTATTCTCGACATTGATAGGCGCTCGAAAATGGGCCAATGTTTCTTTCGCTGCCGCCTTGGCCATATTATGCACGAGTTCTATTTGACGCGGTGTGCTTGGCATAGCTTACTCGGCAGCCTTGCGTGCTGTGATGAGATCCGGTGCTATGTCTTCAATGTTTTCACTTAGAGCATTGATCAAACCATCAATATCACGTTTTAAATTAGTAAAGTTAGCCTGACGTTTATAAGACTTTTCATCCATATAAAGGCTGCGGTTAATTTCGATTTGAATCGCGTGAACGCCGCTTTCAGGGCGGCCATAATGGCTCGTGATATAACCGCCTGCATAGGGGTTATTATAAGCCACATTATAGCCAGCGCGCATGAAATGGTTGCCGATAAAGTCTGCTAAAATCTTGCTGCATGAATTGCCATGGCAATTACCGAGAACGATGTCAATTTGTGCAGAGCGATTACGCGGAGCCACTTGTCGTCCCGCTTGAGATGGCATCGAGTGAGCATCAATTAAAAGTGCAAAGTTATTTTCGGCTAGCAAATGGGCCAAGGTATGATTCAATTGTTTGTGGAATGGCTTATAAATATCGCGAATGCGGGCCCTAATTTCGACAATACTTAGTTTATCATCATAAATGGGTGTATCTTCTGCAACAATGCTTGGAATGGTTCCTAAGCCCGCCTGCACGCGCGGCAAAGACTGGTCTTTATGCGACGGGATATCTTCGACAACCAAGTCGGGGTCAATTTCATTTTCGCCTCGATTGAGATCAACAAAAGCGCGAGGATAATGCGCGGCCAATAGGTTTGCACGCAGTTCAGGTGTTCCCTCAAATAGGGCATCAACATACATATCTTCGGATTGGCGGATAAGATGTGCGTTGAGAAGTGAGTGATCGATGAAGGCATCTGAATAATGGGCGCCACTATGGGGTGACGTAATTAAAAGCGGCAAACCATCAAGACCTTTCGCGGTCGAAAAGGTGAAGGGTTGTTCATAGGTCGGGGGTGTTGCGCCCTCGTGATCAAATGGGTCTGCCATACGCCCTCTATAGCACTTTTCAGAAAAAAACTGCTAGAAAACTTTGCACAATAGCAAGCGCGCATTTGGCGCACTAGAAATATAATAGCATGCGTAGTTTTTTATCTCTCCATTTATTATGAAGGGCCCATGAGATTTTTGTATGACTTTAACCCCCAGCCAAACTCAAGTGCGAATTGATTTCATGGCGAGATTTTGTCTTGTCCAAATCGCAGAATATGCTATACCGCATCTCTGTTTTCGGAAGGCTAGCTTCCCTTGTGGCGAAGACGGGCGATTAGCTCAGCGGGAGAGCACTACATTGACATTGTAGGGGTCACTGGTTCAATCCCAGTATCGCCCACCACGCTTAAAGGACCTATCAGCTTAAATATTCTAGCCTGCCTTGTGGACGTGGCGCTAAAATAGCTGTCAATTAGCTCTATTTCTCAATCATTTCCAGTTTTACGTTCTGCTGTCTCGCCAGTTCAATGCGTTGGTTCTCAACACGGCTAGTGCGGCACGCGGGGGGGGTATGTAAAGCGAGAGCTGAGCGTGTTGTGCCAACTTCAACCTTGCTGCCTCGCGAAATGTTGAAATTGGAAATCGGAAATTATTCAACAAGGGCCATTAGTAACAAATTATTTTGCTCTAAATAAAAGAGGTTTTTACATCGCCAAAGCCATGGTTAAAGCGGGCGATGACTTCATCGCCCGCTTTAACCGGCATGGCACGTACGAAAGAGCCCGTGAGGATAACGTCACCTGGGTTGAAGCTGACACCAAACGCCCCCATTTTATTGGCTAGCCATGCGACAGAGGTTACAGGATTACCAAGAACCGCGCTTGAATAGCCCTCCTGCACAACGTCACCATTTATAAGCATTTCGCCATGAATGTCGCGAATATCAATGCTTTTCAAATCCATCGGATTGCCACCGAGTACCGTTGCACCGCAAGCTGCCAAATCCGCTATCGTATCTATGACATTCATCCCTTGTGCCGGCCCGACCCTGAAGTCAACAATTTCAATCGCTGGTAAAACGAAGTCTGTCGCACGGATAACATCTACCGTTGAAATGCCGGGTCCTTTGAGGGCGTCTTTCATAACAAAAGCAATTTCAATCTCGATGAGAGGGTAGAAAAACTGGTTGGCGGAAAGTGGGGTGTCCTCGTCTAAAAATTGATCATCGGTCATAGCACTATAGTCTGGTTCTGTTGCACCTGACATTTCTTGCATGACTTTAGATGTTAGCCCAACTTTATAACCGCGAATACTTCTGCCCTGTGAGAGCCGCTCTTTTATAAAGGCCTCTTGTATGGCGTAAGCGTCTTCAACCGTTATGCCAGGGTATGTTTGTGTGAGTAGTGGCAAAGGTTGTCGTGTGTCATAAACATTTAAAATATTTTGTGTAATTGTTTTCCTGACTTTGGTATCCAACATTTTGTTACTCTCTCTTAATTAAAATTTGGTTGGCTATTTAAACTTAGCTTGCCTTAGGCTTGTTCGATTGTTTCTTTTGCGTGAGCCACCGCTGCGCGTCCTGCCGCCATTATGGCAGCGCTATCTGTGATAACCGAAATCATCTGAAAGCCTTGTTTGGCGCGTAGCGGCGCTAACTCAGCTGTCGAGAGGACTGCCGTTGCTATGCCTGCTTTTTTTGAGGCGTCATTGATTTTTTTAACCGCGTCATCAAATATCTTTTCGCCATCATTGTCTCCAGGCGGTAGGCCAATCGCAAGTGAAAGGTCAAATGGGCCCATAAATAGGGCGCTCACGCCGGGCACCTGCGCGATGTCCTCCACCGCTGCTAAAGCCTCGGCTGTTTCGATCATTGGGATGACGGCAATGCGGTCATTAGCTGTTGGAAAATACCCCATGCCATCGCGTGCACCGACCCTGATGGGGCCTAGACTACGACGTCCCTTGGGTGGATAAAGGCAGGCGTCAACGACCCGCTTGGCATCTTCAACTGTGTCGATCATTGGCACCACGACGCCCATCGCGCCGGCATCGAGTAGGCGGCCGATAGTGCCAGAATCGTTTGAGGTAACGCGCACGAGCGGTGTTATACCCGCGAGATCAATGGCTCGGATCATCCCGACGGCAGTTTCATAATCCATACAGCCGTGCTGCATATCGATAAGTACCCAGTCGTAGCCGCATTTTGCTAAAATCTCCGCCGTTAGCGCATCAGGTATCATGCACCATGCACCCAAAGTTATGTCACCATTGCGCCAGCGTTGATTGAGACTTTGTTCCATTTGATACCCCAAAAATGATTATACTCACTAATATGGCTAGCATCAAAAATATATTTGGGTCAATCAGATTGTTTTCTATTAATGATAACGGATAACTGGCTGTGCAAGTTCCGCATAAATTCTTCACGCGTGTTGACGCCACCAACCCAGCCTATGAGCTCTAAGTAGTAGGTTGCGAAGAGTGATCGTGCGATGGATAGCGCCGCCATGTCTGATGATAATTCGCCTTTAGCTTGTGCTTGAGACGCTAACTTGGCTAGGCCGCTGAAGATGACGTCCGTCAGCGCCCGCAAATCCTTTATACGTTGCTCTGTTTCGGGTATTGTGATTTCTCGCAAAATAATACGTGTTAGCGCTAAGTCCCGAGCATGATATTCAATCATTCGCGTAAAAACCACCATTACATTATCAATTAATATATTGTTTTTATTTGTTTTTTTGAAAGAAAGCTCTGCCGCTTCAAGCATTTCGTCTTTAAATACCATGAACAATAGGTCTTCTTTTGTTCGCGCATATAGAAAGAGGGTTCCAACACCGATACCGGCGGCTTCTGCTATCTGAAGTGTCGTCGTTTTTTCAAACCCTTGGCTGGCAAATAAGCCGCGCGTAGCGCCGATAATTCGAGATAGTTTCTCGAGCTTGTTACGCTCTCTACGTCCAAGCTTGCGATCTGTATTTGAAAGTGGGTTGTTCATATTATTATCACTTAAGTCTATGGCAGGTTCTTTTTTGTATCTCAGAATATACAGGATTACAAATTGGTTATTTAAAATATGTGAAATATCAAAATAATGTTTGACCTACCAGTTTGTTTGCATAAACTGAGCATAGTCAGATTTGTAGAAGAGTATCAATTTAACACAGCATCATTTTAACAATGTGCGAAAGGTTAAAGGGGAGGATTAGCAGCGTGACACAAAATACAGCCGAGGTATGTGGGGTTGATGTTTCCCTAGATCATTTTATCAATGGAAAAAGAGTTGCATCTGCCGAACGTTTTGATGTGTTTTCTCCTACGACAGAGCAACACTTAGGTGCTGTCTCGAGTGGTGATACAGCGATCGTTGACCAAGCTGTTGAGGCGGCACGGACAGCATTTCCAGATTGGGCTGGTTTAGGGCCAGCTGGTCGCAAGAAAATATTGGATAAGTTCGCTCAAGGTATTCTTGATCGCGCAGACGATTTGGCTAATGTCGAAACGGCCGATAATGGTTCTTTGTTGATGGGTAATAAGCATCGTATGGTGCCGCGTGCTAGCCAGAATATATCATTCTTTGCTGATTGGGCTATGTCACTCCTTGATCATAAAATTGACTCTGAAGAGGTTGTTAATAATGTTCAGTATGACCCAGCTGGTGTTGCTGCACTGATTACACCTTGGAACGCCCCATTAATGCTGACCACATGGAAGCTGGGTCCGACTCTGGCAGCGGGTAATACTGTCGTGGTTAAGCCGCCAGAGTGGGCACCACTAACATGTTCTTTACTTGCTGAGATTTCTGCTCAAGCTGGCATACCAGCTGGTGTTCTCAACGTCGTGCAAGGTATCGGGGAAGTGGCTGGGGATGCGTTGGTGAAGCATAGCGATATAAATCGCATTAGCTTTACGGGATCGACGGACACCGCCATTTTAATCGGTCAGGCGGCCGCGCGCTCTATCACACCTCTGAGCGCTGAATTAGGTGGGAAGTCACCTTTTATCGTCTGTGCAGACGCCAACCTCGACGAGGCAGCAGCAACTGTAGGCATGCAATACATGAATGCTGGGCAGGTTTGTTTGGCTGGCACGCGTGTGATTGTTGAGTCGTCCATCGAGCAAGAGTTTCTCGAAAAAGTACGCGCGGTCGTAAGCCAAATCTCTGTTGGTGATCCGGCAAACCCAAAAACTCGTATGGGGCCACTCATACACCCTGAACATTATGCCCGCGTGAGTGGGTTTGTTGAGCGTGCAAAAGCAGCTGGTGCTGAAGTTTTGTGGGGCGGTCAACAAGATGATGCTGGTCAGTTGTTTTTTCAGCCCACAATGTTTGCTGGCGTCAAAAAAGACGCCGAAATTATGCAACGCGAGGTCTTTGGGCCTGTGCTGACATGGCAGACATTCGATACTGATGATGAGGTCGTCGCGATTGCCAATGGAACAGAGTATGGCCTAGCCGGAACCCTGTTCTGCGGTAATGAAAAGCGCGCCATGGGCATTGCCAGTAAAGTCGTTGCCGGCACGCTATGGGTCAATTGCTATTTCGTACGCGAGCTTGCTGCCCCGTTTGGTGGCAGTCGTGCATCAGGTTATGGGCGCGAAGGTGGCAGTTGGAGCTTTGATTTTTTCTGTGACATTAAAAATGTCGCAGTACGTCGCAATTCATTTACCAGTTAAGCCTGGAAATATAAATTAGGGGGTTAATAATGAGCCAAGTTACTGAATTAGGTTATGCAACAATCGGGGTGAGTGATATCGCTCAGTGGGAAGCCTATTGTAGAGATGTTATGGGTATGCAGGTCGTTCCGGGGGAAGATGATAAAACCCGCTATGTCCGAATGGATTATCAGCATCACCGGATTAAGCTGGTTGAAGATGGCTTAGACGATGTAACTTCCATCGGCCTAAGGGTCGCTGGTTTGGAAGAGTTCCGCGCAATGGCTGAAAAGCTTGAGAAAGCTAATGTCAAATTCCGTATTGGTACAAAAGAAGAGGCTGATAAAAGTTTCGTTCTCGATGTTATGTTTTTAGAGGATCCAAATGGCTATGCTATGGAGATCTATCATGGTCCGCTCATGCAATATAATTCGCCGTTCCACCCTGGGCGGGGCATGCACGGAGGTTTTAAAACGAGCCAAGGTGGATTTGGACATTTTATGCAGTCTAGTAAAGTGAGTTTTGAGGAATTACATGCTTTTTATAGTCTGTTAGGTTTTAAGGGTGGGGTTGAGTATAAAATGCCTATCCCGCTTTTTGAAGAGCCTGTTGAGATTATGTTCTTGCACTGTAATGATCGGCAACACAGTTTGGCATTTGTAGGAACACCTGCCGACAAACGTGCCAATCATTTTATGTTTGAGGTTGAAGAATTAGCCGACGTTGGGCTTACTCATGATTTCGTCAAATTAGCTGGTGTGCCGGTTGTGATTGAGTTTGGTAGTCATGCGAACGACCATAATTTCTCATTTTATTTTAAGAACCCTTCCAGCTTTATGTGTGAGATAGGGTGGGGCGGTCGTAAGCCAACCGGTCAATCTGAATATTATGAGACAGATACATATGGCCACGCGCCAGAACTCGAAAACATGAAAGGCTTTATGATTCCTGCATAGGGTCATATTGAAAGGTAGTTATGTCAGTTCTTGAAGGACCAAGAGAAGAGTGGCGGCAAATAGTTTACCAAGGTACACCGCACTGGGTAAAAGTCGATGAGGGTGATAGCCAGTTGATATTGGCAGATGGGAGAACTCTGGCAGAGAAGGATGCTGTTTATTTGCCACCATGTAACCCGAGTAAAATTATTTGTATTCACCTTAACTACGAATCGCGTCGGGTTGAGTTTCGGGCGCCTGATTTGGTGACGCCAACATATTTTCAAAAACCCCTGAGCACTTTAAATGTGCACCGTGGTTTTGTTAACCGTGGGGCGGACTGCCAATACTTAAATTACGAGGGCGAGATTGCGGCAATTGTGGGCAAACCTATGAAAAACGTTGCGCCAGCCGATGTTTGGGATCATCTCGCAGGTTTTGCTCCCGCCAATGATGTGGGCGCGCAGGACTTTCGCGACACAGATGCAGGCTCAATGCTTCGGGTGAAAGGCCAAGACGGTTTTTGCCCTATAGGGCCTGGCATTGTCCGCGGCGTCGATATTCGGGAACAAACATTACGCACATATATCAATGGAAAAGTTGTGCAAGAAGACCCCGTAAAAGCCATGAATTTTAGTATTGATTATATTCTTGCTGACCTTTGCCGACACATAACACTTGTGCCGGGCGACGTGGTGTTAACGGGCACACCCGCAAATAGTCGTCCGATGAATATCGGCGATACGGTTGATGTGGAGGTTACTCAGATTGGTCGGATATCTAATACTGTTCAGGAGGTGCCGGCTCCAGCACATAATGTTGGACACGGACCAACCGACAGTGAAGCGGTGCGTCGCGTTGCTCTTGCGGGCGACTTTTGGGCGGCTGAAGACGCTAAATCATAAGCATATATAGGAGAGAGCATTATGTCCCAGTTATCAATCGATACTAATATCATAGACCCTTCATTATTCCCTCAAGAGCAAGGGCCGCCGCATAAGGTTTTCGATTTATGGCGAGAACAAGATCCTGTTCATTGGAATCCTGTGAACCCAGATTACATATGTACACAGCCCATGTCTAAAATGGAAAAAGGGTTTTGGGTGCTGACACGCTATGATGATGTTTGGAAAGTATCCATGGACCAAGAACTTTTTTGTTCACATGAAGATGGTTTCATGATCTGGGATTTAGATGAGCCAATGTTGCAAGCGCATAGAGCCAACTTTATGGGTATGTTGCCTGATAAACATAAGAAGGTGCGTCTAAAAATGATGCCACCCTTTATGCCCAAAAGCATGAATGACTTTGAACCACGCGTGTTTCAGGTGGCTAAAGAACTTATAGATGAAGCTTCACAACAAAATAGTTGCGAGTTTGTGTTTGAAGTGGCCTCTAAGTTGCCGATTTATACATTCTGTGAATTAATGGGCATACCTGAGGAGCTTCGAGAAGAAGTAGCGCATTATGGTAATGGTATCTCAGATGTCGAAACAAGAGCGAGCCATTCGCTGGACCCTATGATTTCATTGCATCAAATTGCTGAGAATCTGACTAAAGAAAAACGCGCAAATCCGGACGGTTTGCTGATGAGTACGATCGTAAATGATACAGACCTAAGTTTGTCGCAAGAGGAAATCAATCAGTTCTTTGTTGTATATGCAATGGCTGGTCATGAAACAACGCGCAGTACGTCGGCACATTTTTTGTATTTAATGGACCAAAACCCTGATCAATTTGAAATTCTAATGAGTGATTTCGATGCGCATATTGATAACGCGATTGATGAGGTGTTGCGTTATACATCAACGACCACCAATTTTAGGCGTACTGCCATGGAAGATACTGATATTGGTGGTTGTGCGGTTAAAAAGGGTGACAAAATTTACCTGGGTTATGCTGCAGCAAATCGTGACCCGTCAGTTTTTGAGAACCCACATAAATTTGATATCACGCGGCCAAATGCATCAAAGCATCTTGCTTTTGGTGTGGGGCCACATGTCTGCATTGGTGCGCGTTTAGCGCGCATGCAATTACGTGCAATTCTATCCGAAATTTACAAGCGTTTTCCGAATATTAAAATAACCGGAGAAGCTGAGTGGATGGCGTCTATATGGTTTAATGCTATTATTAAATTGCCTGTTGCATTTACACCAGACGCGTAAACTAAGTATCAGGAAACGGAGCGCATCGTCGTGTAGGAAGTTCGCGACGATGCGCCCAGGTACCTCGCTCAAGACTTCTACTCAATTCTCTAACGCGAGCCTTTAACGCAAGTCTTTAACGCAAGTCTTTAATTCAAATTTAGACATTAAGGCCTGTGGCGATTAAAGTCCTGTAAGTTTTAGAATGTCAGCCTCGGTTAGGCGCATAAATTTGATACCCGATTTTTGAGCGGCTAATTTAATGCGAAATTCAAAGCGGCCCTCAACGCCATCTGTATCATAAATTACGACGAGGGGTTTTTTGCCGGTTATATGCGCGGCGAATAACGCTTGTTGAATACTGTCGAGGCTAGAGCGTTTGTCTAGGCCCCCTTCAATAACATAATCATTGGTTTCAATATCCACGCGGATAGTTCCATTGTCTGGTCCATACCTATAAGTGTGTATAACCTCATGTTTGCCATCGATTGCACGCGCGAGGAGCTGATTATAATATTCTTCATTTGATGAGGTTTTTTTATTAATCGCTTGGGTGTTAAGTGGTATGTGGATCGCAGGTTTTGGTGTTTGGCAATGATAGGTTTGGGCCGCTGTTTCGTGATCACAACCTAAGCGATTTGTGCGTCCGCTATGCGCGGACGACGAGGTATTTGCACTTAGTAGTGCGAGAGCCATTAAGTAACAAAAACGGGAGTGTCTCATCCGCTAATACTCGTCACGAATACTATTAAATTCTGGATGTATGTCATTATAAATAAGTTTGATTGATCATCTTAGGTAATCATCTAGAAATCGCGTATAAATGTCAATTTGGTAATAACTCAACCTATGCGCGATGCCACTTACCTCAACCCTGCGCTGCCAAAAAAAGGGGCTTTCGCGCCTTTCTCCAAACTCGCTGATAAGGCGTTGCTTTTATTGGGCATCGCACTCGTGCGAATACCGTAAGTAGAGTTGAAACTTGTTGTGCGAGTATAATCGGTTGCGACCCCATGAATGGAAGTATTCGCAGAGCTTTAGGTGCACCAAATGCTTGACTGAAATACAGGGCGGTTGCTAAATTTATTCCACATTAGGGAGGAGCACTTATGAACACAGATATTAATCGTTCAATTTTGGCTTGCGCGGCCCACTATGGCGAGGAAGCGGATGCCATGCGTGATTATCTCCTTGAAGGCGAGCGACAAGCCTATACCTTAGGTAATCGTGGCCCTATCCGGTTTGATGAAAAAGGCGACCTAGCGGAAGATATTCTGGAGGCATATTCTGAATATGGATTTTATATTTTTGAGGGCGTTTTGTGTGAAGAAGAGCTTGAGGATATCAAGACCGATCTAGAGGCCATCCGCGACGCCTATCCTTCAGAGCCCAACGGAAAATTTACGGTAGACGGTAGGCCGGCGCTTGGAGCTGATTGTCTTGCTCCAAATCTAATATGGTCTAAGCCTTTAGGCGACCCTCTCGGAGGAACGGCGATGGCTAATGGGCGTCATCAGGTTAAGTTATTTGAGCCCCAAGCCAGCGAAGATGCCCCTGAGTTTGCCCCTTTCATTTTGCTAGGTTCGTTACAATTTTCTGAGAGTTGTTTGCGTGTCTATGGTCACCCTCAATTATTGCGTGTGGCAGAGGCCGTTAATGGGAAGGATTTTGCACCATTTAATGAGACTTTATTTATCAAGGACCCTGGTGTCGGGGCAGCGGTCTCTTGGCACCAAGATGGTGACACACACTGGGCTAGTGAAGACTTTGATGAGGGCATCCATGGGTTCAATTTTATGGCCCAAGTATATGGCAGCACCGCTGTAAACGGTGTTTGGGTAAAGCCAGGCACGCATAAAGTTGGGAAAATTGACATTAAGCAATTGATCGAGGAGTGTGGAAGTGAACGTCTGGAGGGAATGGTTCCTCTGATTTGTAATCCTGGCGATGTAATTATATGTAATCGTCAACTCCTCCACGGCTCATTTCCAAATTGCGGCTTTGAACCTAGGGTCACTGTAAACTTTGGGTTTCATCGCCGGTCGTCGGTGCTTGGCGTCCAGGGCGCTGGTCTTTATAGTGCCTCCATGTTTTTTGATGAGGCTTTTATTGAAGAACGTACTAAGCCTCTCGGTTATGCTATTGAGGCAAGAAAGCAACGCTTCCCTGAGGAAGTCCCTTACGTTTACCATCCCTTTCTTGAGGCAGGAAAAACTTTTGAATGGAATGAAGTGTCGAAAACGGAACTGAAAGATTATAATCTTCGCGATCTTAGTATCTAGTTCTGATTTGGTAGAAAAACGAATTTTGCGTGAAAAATCTGGTGCGCATTTCCTTAAAAAGGGCGGCTTGCGCGTCTTTTGCTAAATTTTCTTTCAAGGAGTGGCTTTTGTCGGGCCTTAAACTCGCGCCAATATTATAAGTAGGGTTGGCAACTGTTATGCGAGTATAACCGGCTGTGAGTTCATAAAAGGAAATATTACCAGTGCTGTCGTCACATCGTTTTCTGAAATGTATGCCGTCGAAGCCAATATAAGACCCACCCCAAAATGGTTAAAGCTATGCGCAGCGCTCGTTTATCGTTGCCCCATTAGACGTACCAAACGCGTAAATCATGGTAATATAAATGAGTGATGCTAGTCTGAAGACAACAACGGGTATTTTGGCGATCATATTTTCGTTATAGTTATAATTCGTCGCTGTTGCGACGCGGGATCAACCAAAGACCAAAAATCATCACGACTTATACATGCGTATTTCGCAAGCACTTAGGTATTGCAATGTTAAGCGTTCTACTGTCGTCAAAGCTACTCCCACGAATTTCGATGATATCTTGATGCATCTCCTAGTTGCAGGAAATGCAAACAAAAAGGTAAGTGCCGTATAGTGTGAATTTGGATATGGATGGCGAATTGCGCCTGATATGTCGCGAGCTATTAAGCCTCTGTTTTTTTACTCTTCGTCCAAGTTTGTATCCTGTTTAGCCTTCACCTCAGGCATCGGCGTCTCTATATCATAGATGATAACCTTGCCCTTATTTTCAGGGTTAAGCTCTCGAAAGCGCTCGCGTAACTTTTGGAGCCGCATTTTGTCTGCGTGTCGTAGCCCGGAGAAACCAAATCCATTTTCGATGCTTCCTTTGGCCAAGGCGCCTGCGGGTATCTCTGGGCTTATATTTCCAATGATTTGAGCTTCAGTGGTTTGGTAAGGCATGAGCGAGATCGCGATAAAAAGAAGAATACATTTAAATTTAGGGTTCATTCACAAGGCCGATCATAGATAAATAGTTGAGTTTTATGGTTATTGATTTCGCGTCTTAAGTAGATATGTGATTTTTCAAAAACATTGCTGCTCCGCGCACAGCGGCGCGCGCCTCGGGTACGAATTTATGTGCGAGCTGATGGACATGAGGCATATCTTGCCAGACTTGTAATTCGACAGGGCATTTTACTTTCTTGGCATTTTCAACAAGGCGTGTCGCATCATCGAAGAGAACCTCCTCTGTTCCGACTTGTACAAGCATGGGCGGAAATCCTGACAAGTCCGCAAATAGCGGAGAAATAAGCGGATTGCTTGTATCTTCATTATGGCAATAGAACTTAATCGCTTCAGGAATTCTATTTACGTTAATCATTGGGTCACGTTCGGCTCGGTCGTGATGAGACGCTCCAGATAAGGTAAGGTCGGTCCAAGGCGAAAATAAAACTGCCGCTTGTGGATGTGGTTTTTTATGCGACCCTAATTTTTGCATTAAGGCGAGGGCCAAGCCACCGCCAGCACTGTCACCCGCAATGACAATATTCCTGGGGTCGGACCCTGTCTCTATAAGGTAGTCATAAGCTTGTTCGGCATCTTCGATGGCAGCAGGAAAAGGGTTTTCTGGTGCAAGACGGTAGTCGATGATCAGGCCACGTAAACCTGCATCAGCGCATATTCTAGACACGAGTGACCTATGTGTGTTTATGCTACCAAAAACATAGCCGCCCCCATGGAGATATAAAAGTGTTTGTTGCGCGGCTTGGTTACCCACCCACTCGGCCTGTATATTGCCGATCGTTAATGGGATGCCTGGTCGGTCCGATACTATAATTTTGGTTAAGATAGATGCGCCATTTTCGCGGGCTCTTACTTTGTTAAGTGCCTGAATGCCGTTTCCAAAAATATTATTTTTAATCGTACGTCTAAGCACATATTTATAAATTCTTGCGCGAATGCTGGCCAAGTTGGGACTCCCTACAATTACTGATGTCGAGGTTAGCCCAGAAAGCTAATATCACAAGTCATTAGTTTGATGTCGAGCTTGTTTATCCGACGGGCTAATTTTGATTGTCAGATGCGGGCTTAAGCGTTAGCTTTATTCCTATATTAGGGAGGGTAGCATGACATTAAAAGTGCAGCCAAGTGGTCAAGCATGTGGTGCCATGATTAGAGGTGTGGATTTATCCAAACCACTATCTGATGAGAATATAGTGCAAATCCGCAAGGCTTGGCTCGAGCACCACGTTATTTGTTTTCCCGATCAGCCAATGAATGACGATGATTTAGAACGCTTTACACTAAGCTTTGGCCCTTTTGGTGATGATCCATTTATCGCGCCGATTGAAGGGCGCGAGCATGTTATTGCCGTCAAGCGACTTGCAGATGAGAAAGCGCCTATTTTTGCGGAAAATTGGCATACGGATTGGAGCTTTCAGAAGACGCCACCAGCGGGAACATGCTTATATGGCATCACCATTCCTCCTGAGGGTGGGGACACGTTATTTACGGACCAGCATAAGGCTTTAGAGGCGATGCCACCAGAAATGCGTGCGCGTTTTGAGGGCAAGGTTGCCATTCATTCAGCTAAAATGGCTTATGCCCCTGAGGGAAGCTATGGCGATGATGATGCGGCAAGCGACCGATCGATGGATATCAGGCCATCTGAAGATGCACGTGATCAGTATTCACACCCCCTTATTCGCCAGCATCCAGAGACTGGGGAGCTCGGTATCTTTGGCACTTTTGGCTATATTATTGGCATTGAAGGTATGAGCGATGAAGAAAGCTGGCCCTTGCTCATAGAACTTCAAGAGTGGCAGGGACGTGAGGAGTTTATTTATCGCCACAAGTGGTCGCCCAACTCTCTCCTCATGTGGGACAACCGGTCTGTATTACATCGTGCGACAGGCGGGTATCAGGGCTATGATCGTTTATTGCATCGCACTACCATCGGTGCGCCTGTCATATCATAATTAACGTTATGCCCATTAGTCGCGGAATCGGCTTTGAACGTGCAGTTTTTTTATAATACCTCTGCGAAGGTGGTCTGTGCCGCACAGGCAGCCGCACCGATCAACGGCGCAGTGCTATTTGTCATCAAACGTAAATTTATATTTTTCAGGTAATCTGTTTGGGGCCATACGTTATTGTAACGTGCTATGGACTCTGGCAGCAGCAAATGCCTTGCCAAGTGTTTGGCCACACCGCCGGCGATGGTAATGCCGCCCTGAGCCCCCGATACAAGAGCCATGCTGGCCACAGCGCGCAATACTGTATGGGCGCGTATCGTACATATTGCGGTGCAGACTTCGTCGCCTTCTTCCGATTTGGCAATAATATCGTGTGGTGAAACGCTCTCATATGGTTTGCCATAAATAGCAAAAACAGCCTTACTAAACTGAGCTAAAGTGGCGCCGCCGCATATATGCTCGACCGAAACAGAGCCGAATTCTTTTTTAAGAACTGATAGTAGTTCGATTTCTATGTCAGTTTCCGGTGCAAAACTTATGTGCCCACCTTCGCTGGGAATGACGCGCCAATGGTTTTTCTCCGGAAGTAGCGTCGCGCAACCAAAACCAGTTCCTGGACCAGCGACAAGTAACGGTGCCTCTTTAGCTTCGTGGCCCATTTGGATATTAATGAAGCTATCATCGCTAAGCTCTGGGACCGAGCGCGCCATCGCGGCGAAATCGTTGATCAATGAAACATTCTTTATATTACAATTTGCACTTAACGTGTCTTGCGACACTTCCCAAGCTCGGTTTGTAAATTTAACGGTACCATTGCTTATGGGTCCTGCTACTGCAAGCACGGCTGTTTTGGGCGTGAAGCCGCGCTTTTGAATATAGTCACATACCGCTTCATCTAGACTGTTCAGGTCATTTGCTTCGTATTTGTGGAAGTCCGAAATAACATAGCGTCCATTCGTAGGGGCATCAGCAAGTGCTAAGCGCACATAAGTGCCGCCAACATCTCCAACGAGTATCATATTGTCGTTTCCTGATAGTCTGTCGCATCGCCATAGCTGAAATATCCGCCGCCTTGCTCAGCCGAATTAGAGAGTCTTCGCATTGTCGAAAACAGATCTCGTCCAAAGCCTATCCGCTTCGCCTCTGGTGCCAATTTCGCGGTTGGTCGCATGGCGAGTGTTTCATTATCGACAGCGACGCTCAGTAAGCCGGTCTGGGTATTCAATGTTATGATGTCCCCGTCAACTATTTTGGATATGGCGCCACCCTTGCAGGCTTCCGGTGTCACATGAATAGCGGCAGGAACCTTACCTGAAGCACCTGACATGCGGCCATCCGTAACCAACGCTATCTGGTGCCCCTGATCAAGCAAGGCGCCGAGTGCCGGCGTTAATTTATGTAACTCGGGCATTCCATTGGCCGCTGGGCCTTGAAAGCGCAAGACGACGACCGTATCTTGATTTAACTGACCGTCTTCATAGGCTTCTATTACAGCTTCTTGGCTATCGAAGACCAATGCTGCTGCTTTTATGATGCGGTGCTCAGGTTTAACAGCTGAGACTTTTGCCACACTGCGACCAATATTGCCGGCGAGAATACGTAACCCACCTTCATTATCAAAAGGTGCTTTAGGATCAGCGATCACGTTTTTATCGCCTGATATATTCGGCGCTGGTTGCCAGGTTAATGCGCCCCCGCTCAAAATAGGCTCAACGGCATAGTCGCTAAGGTTGTCGCCGACGACGGTTCTCACGTCATTGTGAACAAGCCCCTCGTTCAAGAGTGTCCCGACCAGATAACCGACGCCGCCTGCTGCGTGGAAGTGGTTGACGTCGGCCTGGCCATTTGGATAAATTTTAGTGAGCAGTGGGGTGATGCGCGATAAAGCGTCGAAATCATCCCATGTTACGATGACGCCAGCCGCTCTGGCCATAGAAGGTATATGTATCGTGTGGTTCGTCGAGCCGCCTGTAGCAAGAAGACCAATAATCGCATTTACGATTGACTTCTCGCTGACGACATCGCAAATGGGACGATAGTCATCATTTACCGCTGAAATTTCGATCGCGCGTTTTGTGGCGCCTTCTGTTAAGGCGTCGCGTAAAGGCGTGTTTGGGTTAATAAAGGATGATGCCGGTAAATGTAGTCCCATCATCTCCATTAAAATTTGGTTTGAATTGGCGGTTCCATAAAATGTACAGGTGCCGGCGCTGTGATAACTTTTCATTTCGGCTTCTAAGAGTTCTTCGCGGCTCGCTTTTCCCTCGGCATAAAGCTGCCGGATACGCGCTTTATCGTTATTGGGGAGGCCCGAGGTCATTGGTCCAGCTGGCACAAATATTGCCGGAATGTGACCAAATTGAAGGGCGCCGATGAGAAGGCCAGGGACGATTTTATCGCAAATCCCCAAATATAGTGCGGCGTCAAAACTGTTATGGGATAATGCGATTGCCGTTCCCATCGCGATGGCGTCGCGCGAGAATAAAGACATTTCCATCCCCAATTGTCCTTGTGTCACACCATCACACATAGCGGGTACGCCGCCAGCGACTTGGGCTGTAGCACCATGTTTGCGCGCGGCGGCTTTAATGATATCGGGGTAGCCTTGATAAGGTTGATGCGCTGACAGCATATCATTATAGGCTGTCACTATACCTATATTGGGCCAGTTAGCACCTATCAGCGCTTTTTTGTCAGCGATCGGGCATGCGGCAAATGCGTGGGCTTTGTTGCCGGCGCTCAAGATATTGCGGTTTGGTCCGTCATGGCCCGCGTCAGTAATGGTCTTAATATACTCGGCGCGCGCTTGCTTTGACCGTTCAATAATTTTTTGGGTTACGTCTTCGAGAACATTATGAATGGTCATATTATTCTTCCTCTATGGTTAAAACAGTCATTTTGCTCCCCAAATCCTTCAGCGCATGGAGGATTGGAAGGTCTGTGTTATTCGAACACCACATTTCCAGAAGCTGTTTTTTGGCATTTCCTTTGATGATTAAAAATACTTGGGCGCAAGCTTGAAGCTTATGTCGGGTGATGGTCATCCGATCAAGGTAAATGCCCGTGACATCCGTTGGTGGCGCGGTAATCGGCGCAGTTATGTTGTGGTTATCAAGCGAGATGATGTCTCTATAGTTTTGCGCGCCAGAAAACCATGACGCTGTATGTCCATCGGGACCCATGCCAAGGATAGCGACACTCCTTGTTGGTAATGCCGCATAAGCGTTCTCGACATCGGACGCGCCTAATTGTGGTGTTGGTGCATCATTCTTCATTGGTATAAATTTAGCATTCTGTGCTTTGTTCGAAATGAGGGTCCGTCGAATAAGCGCGCCGTTAGAACCAGGATCTGTTTCGTTGACCCAACGGTCATCGACCAGAGCAAGCGCAATATTTTCCCAATTAATGTCTAGTTGTGACATTTTTGTATAAATGGGGCCTGGTGTTGAGCCGCCAGATAGAAATAATGTACACGGCTCTTGGAGCGCTGTGCTTATAATTTTAGCGCAGTTTGCATTTACCGCGTCGGCCCCTTGGTCCCTGGTATTGAGGTTTACCATCTTCGCACCAAAACGGGTAATAGAAGAGAGATTAGTCCCCATCGTGCCAGCTCCGGCCATCGCGATCCAATAGCATTGCCGATTGCAGAGGTCCGTCAGTGCCGGCGGCATAGTCGTGTAACGACTGATCTGCGTCTTGCCATGCTTTTAATATATTGTCCGTCCATTCCCATGCTGCTTCGACTTCGTCTTGGCTCATGAAGAGTGCTAGATTGCCGCGTGCGACGTCCATTAATAAGCGCTCATAAGCATCTGGATAGTTGACGGTTGAAAAGCTACGCGCATAAGACAGGTCTAGGGGTAGAGAACGAAGTTTCAAGCGGCCGGGTCCCGGTTCTTTTACTTGCATATACAGGCGCATGCCTTCGTCCGGCTGTAAGCGTAAGACCAATCGATTGGGCTCATTGCTGCCTTCGCCAAATAAATTATGCGGGGTTGCCTTAAACTGAATGATAATCTCAGAGCGTCGATCAGCCATGCGCTTGCCGGTTCTAAGATAAAACGGAACGCCGGCCCAGCGCCAATTTTTAACTTCAGTCTTAATGGCAACAAAGGTCTCAGTGGTGCTAGATTTTAATTCTTCTGGAAGGGTCTCTTTATACCCAGGCACAGGGGCACCGTCGACCATACCGCGTTTGTACTGCGCGCGAACGGTATTTGTACTGATATTCGTAGCATCAAACGCCTCTAATGCCTTTAACACTTTTATTTTTTCAATCCGCACACTATCGGCATCGAGGGCATTGGGCGGTTCCATGGCAATAAGGCATAGGAGCTGAAGTATATGGTTCTGAACGATGTCGCGCATGGCGCCGGAGCCGTCGTAATAGGCGTCTCTGCCCTCTGTGCCAAGACTTTCTGCAACGGTAATCTGAACGTGGTCAATCGCGTGGCTCGACCATAATGGTTCAAATAGCGTATTGGCGAACCTAAGCACAAGTAGGTTTTGGACGGTTTCTTTGCCGAGGTAATGATCCATTCGGAAAATAGCATGCTCTGGGAAAACAGCGCCGACACCCTGATTAATTCGTTGAGCGGAAGGGAGATCAACACCAATTGGCTTTTCAAGCACAACACGTGTGTTGTCGCTGACGAGGCCGGCGTTTTGCAGGCTCTCGCATATTTGAACATAAAGTTTGGGGGCAACAGCGAGATAGTGAATGAGTGTACTATTGCCTTCATTCACCTGTGCAACGAGCGCATGCCAGTCGGGGCTATAAGCTGTTGCATCTATTTGGTGATAACTTAATAGCGGGACGAAAGCGGACCACTTTGCTTCGTCGATATCATTTTGGTTTGCGGCCAAACATGCTTCACGCACCATTAAAATGAATTCGTCATGCGTTAAATTCGAACGCGAGGTGCCTATAATGTGGCTAGAAGGATCGATTTGACCATCCGCAAATCGGTGAAAAAGGGCAGGGAGTAACTTAACTTTCGAGAGGTCTCCTGACACGCCAAAGATCACGATGTCGAAGGGTTCTACGGGTACGAATTCAGCCATCAGGTTCTCTCGCCTATTCTAAGTTTCGATAGGGTTTCATCAAAAACTGGTTTCAAATGTATCATCGATGTTGCCAGATCATATATGAGATAATTACCAATAATTGACAGCGCTGTCAATTTTACATAACACGATGCCGGCTTGTATGTCATTAGGTGTCTTTAGATGAGCCGCTAAGGGGAGCTGTGCTTTCACGATTTATGATATTCACCTCGAAAGCTTTTTTGATGTAAGAAGATGGGGGTGTATCCGAAGGTGAGTGTGTCGACATATCGATCAGACGTTTTGCCGTTTCCTCTGCCATAAGGGCTATGGGCTGTGAGACGGTTGATAATGAAGGCCACATCATGCTCGCAAATTCGGTGTTATCAAAGCCTGCGACACTCAAGTTTTGAGGTATTTTTTTACCGTCGCGAAGAGCAGCCATAATCAGACCTATGGCCATTTCGTCATTGGCGGCGAAAATTGCGGTATAATCTGTCGATTGTTGGGTGATCTGTTCATAAGCACGCATGCCTGAGCGCAGAGAGAAGTCGCCTTGAAACAAGTTGTTATGTCTCTCTAAATTATATTGTTCAAGTGCACGCTTAAAGCCAGTGCGTCTTGCATCACTAGATGCGTGATTGTCAGGTCCGCTGACAAAAGCAATTTTTTTATGCCCTAATTCACATAGTCGACAAGTCATTTGGTAGGCTGCATTAACATCATCAATGCCGACAGATATAAACTGCGAAACATCGTTTGTGGGAGAAACTAGCCCCGTCAATACGCCCCGCTGGCTTAGTTCATCGAGAAGTTTGAGGTCATCACTCAGAGGTGGGGAGAGAACAATTGCATCAATATAATGCCGATCCAAATATGCTCTGACCGCTGATAGGTAGTTTCCTTCTTCGGGCGCAACGTATTGCGCCACTGCGTAAAATCCAGCCGGGTCACAAGCGCGTCGCATACCGTTATAGATATTAGCGACATAGTCAGCATTCGGATTATCATAGAGGTGGGTTATAATATACGAACGGTTTCCAGCCAGTTGTCTTGCTGAAATATTTGGACGATAAGCTAGCAATTTTGCGGCTTTTAAAACTGCATCTCGTTTTTCGGCTCTAACATTTGGGGCATTATTGAAGACGCGAGACGCTGTTTTCATTGAAACACCCGCACGTTTGGCGACATCTGCAATCGTTGCTAATTTTCGCGTCATCTCCGCGCCCTTCATGCTGCCGCCGCATTGGCGCTTCGGGTTATTTTACGCATAGGTTTCCCGCTCTGCAAGGCAAAGCTCAAAGATGAAAATATAGAGACGAAGTGATGTCGCGAGTTTAGTCTTTCGCGCCATCATTAAGATCACAGCCACGTAATTCAAGAATAGGACGCAACTCTCTTAACGCGGCTGGTGTTCGGTCAAGCGGAATTCGGGGGTGAAGATGATGCACGATATGAGCCGTCATACCAAGCGCACTTATATCTCCCAACCAACTGGAAAAAGAACGCGTGTTTTTATATCGGCCCATTTGTGGGTTAGGAAAATGTGGCCGCCAAGACAAAAAATAACGAATATAAGTAAATGCGAGTTTTATGGGCAACCACCACAACAAGAGAACTTCTAGGGCATAGCCAGAAAGCGCCATGCTAAATAAAAATAGGTGGTAGGTCAAAGTAATGATAATCTGGTCGCGGATGGCGCGTTTTGCCTCGGGTGTGCTCAAACGTTGCAGGGTTTCCATGTAACGGGCATTACTTTTCGATCCTGGTTGAAAATTATCGATCGACGTCATAATGCTGCCCCAGCCGTTTTGGGCATTACTAGAAAAATCCGGATCAAGCTCAGGATCGTTTGTATGCTTATGATGTTCAATGTGTGTTTCACGTAGGACGCGATAAGAGCTCGCCAATGGAATTAAGGCAGCGTGACCAATTAACTGATTAAGCCAATACAACTTTTCGCCCTTGCGAGCATAGATATCATGTTGGGCTTCATGTGATGGTAAATAGGATAACGTACAATTTACGATGGCGATAAGGAACGCGATGCCCAAGGGCATGATGTCCAAAAAGACCAATGGCCACAAGGACAACCAACAAATAGTATTAGTGAATGGCCAAATTATCATGAACCAAGATAAGCCCCCCATATATTTTCGCGCGATTTCGCGCTCAAGATGATATAATCCTGCTTCGTCTAGGGTTTGTAAGTGATTTGGGTCTAACGTTTCCGTGCTCATATCCAGCGTCCCGTTTTAAAAGCAATAAATCCGTACACGCCACCTATGGTCATACATATAAAAGTTATGGGTGCATTACGAAGTGAGGTGTTTAAAGCGCCTTGGATTAGACCGATGTCTAAACTTAGTATTAGAAGCTCAGCTATAACCGGACCGAGAAAAAAAAGTCCAAACCAAAGCGGCATTAATCCCAAAAATTTTGTTAGTACTGTTACCATAATTAAAAACATAATTTAATTTAAGCGGATTGTCCATGCGGAGCCTTAGGGCAGTTATGCGGACGTTATTTGCGCCGTAGCATATTTATGTGGATGATGCTTCGCTTTGCCTTGGTCTACTCGTCGCAATTATAAAGCTTCAAGTATCTTCGTATCCTGTAAAATTTTATTTAAGGGTTCGTGGCCTCTGAATGGCTTAAATTTTTCACGCAAAACAGCCAATGATTTGGCATGATATTTCTGCGGTTGTTGGCTGTAGGTATGACCAGATAGTTCTACGCTGAAAGTGGAGGCGCCATCTATTAAAGCCGCTGCATTTGCCAAGGACCATGGTAAAAAATAAGTCCCAATATTTTTCAGCAATGGCTTTAAAGTCAGCTCTAGGCTTTGCCAAGCCTCGAGTTCGCCACGGTCTGTGGGGTCTTGCATCCTTAAACACCATGCCAAGGTATTGGGATACTGTGCACGTAAATAGCCACCGAGAGTGGGGTCTAGAGACATTTCATAGACCTGGGCTGATGTACCAAAATCGCCCGCAACGGGTTTGCCGCCAAGTAAATAGGGGCGTGTTTCGAGATGCGGTTCAAGAAGGGCCATGAGGTCAAAGAAATATTGCTCTATCAAGGGCGCCGTTTCATCGCTTGAGCCTACAAAGTTGCCGCGTGAGGACATGTGCTGTTGGATCATACCTGCTGCATTGTCTATGGCGTCAGGCTTTGCAGACGCCGAGAAGGCGCGTGCCAAGATATACGCCGACGTCATTTGGTCAATCTCGCGAAACCACCTGAAGTGAAACATAATTTTGTTCAACCACTCGTCCCCATACTCTTCCAATAGGATAGACAAAAAATGCAAGGTCGGGTCTTTGGGTTGGCTGGGTACTTCCGGAAAAGACGTCTCTAGACGATCCATGATGGGCGTCGAGTCTTGCATTACAGTGCCGTCTGGGAAGTGCATTAACGGGATAATTGGTAACTTGGCTAAACGCTTATAAGCCTCTTCATGATCACCACGGTTAAGCCATTTATGCGGGATATTTTTATATCTGCAAAAAGCGCGTAACTTGACCGAGTAAGGCGACATTTCAGCCCCATATATTTCAATTAAATTACTCATGCTGATCTCCGAATTACTTGTCTGGCGTATTAGCTGGGAATGCTATTAGAAAATGCCCCTATCACAATAACGCCAACCACAATCAGGGCAATACCAAATAAGCCTATGAGATCGACTTGCTGTTTAAATATAAAAGTCCCAATCAGTGTTATTAAAACGATACCGAGCCCCGACCAAATCGCATAAATAATGCCGATCGGCGTTGTTCGCATGACCATAGATAGGCAAAAGAACGCAATCAGAAAGCCGATGGCCATGACGATTAATGGTGGCCATTTTGTGAAACCATCAGACATTTTTAAAGCTGATGTTGCTATGACTTCAGCAACGATAGCGATTGTGAGGTAATGCCACCAGAGCATATTTTTTCCGATCTATCGTTTTTAAATAGGGCATTCAATCTTCAATGCAGAGTGCCAATGGTTTATTGGTTAAAATCACCTAGCGTGCGCAAGGTAAAATAGAGGTTGATCGAGCTAGACGGTTCGACATTGCCGATTTGTGTATTATTGCGTTGGTAGCGGATTTCAAACAAGGTGCAATCGTCTTCATAGACGAGCCCAAATGCATCATTGATTGTACGTCCGGTTCTCAAGTTTTCTTGTCGTGCACCTTTAAGAGACCAGCTTTCCAAAATGCGATAACGTGCTGAATAAGTCGCCTCCTCAAGCCGATCGTTGATTTGGCCGCGCTCATAGAAACTATATCTGGCCTCCGTTGAAAAGCGCTCACCTTTGTAGTGCACTGAAGTTTGGTTGCGTAAAACAGATTGATCTACTTGATCAAGACGGAACTCTGTATTGATTGAGAAGTTTGCGTAGTCAATGCCCGCATCGGTTATCAAGTTCGACTCGTCATCCCCATAACCGGTTTTGGATGCGAGAGCGAAATTATCGAGATTATATGATTGCCCTATAAAAAACTCTGCCCTTAATTCAGCATTTGTTTCAATACTATATTCGACGCCGTAATTAACTCTTGATGTTTCTATGCCAGGAGAATCCATTCTAAATAAATCAGTTTGAGATAAGTCGTGAGACGTGCCAGCGCGCAAATATTGGGATACATAATCATTATCGCTTATGGCCCCAATGATTTGTAAGCGCGGCTTAAGTTTTTGGGTAGCTGTTGGGCCAAAACGTATAAGAGGGTATTCGACATTTAGTGATGTGCTGTTTGCAAGATAGGTTTCGTCGTCAGCGGCATTTGTTTGTAGGCTTTGATGTTTGCCTTGCGTGTAGTAGAAACCATCCCACTGCAAACGGTTATCGATCCGCCAAACAAAACCGTTTTGATCGATGTGGGTGGCGTTCCAGTCAAGCCGAGAGCGTAATTCGGTAAGGTCATAGCCATAATTTCTAACACTGTGGATTGCCGAATTGGTTAGCGTCAGTTCGCCTCCTAAAACTGTGTCATTGAATTGACGAATGTGCTTTAGGCTGGGTAGGACATGTTGAATACTAGTCGCGCTATTTCCGCCTGTTACATAACGGTAATTTAACATTTCGATGCTGATATTATCGTTCGCAAAATGCCGCTCTAGTTTTATCTCACTGGTTACGGTTGTGTCATCGCTGATATTATAGCGCTCAAAGAATGTGTCGTCGGTTGGCGCCATGATGTCGAAGTCGATAGCCCAGTCTTCTATTTTGAGCGCGCCTTTGGTGATAATAGCGCCCCTAAATGCGTTATCGCCATCAATGGTGGCGAGCTCGTCTTGCGGTTGGTTGCCGATCAGGGTGATGTCGTATTGTCCCGCCCGTGTGAGGTGGCGCCAGTCTGCACTGAGAACGAGGCCCTCATCAGTTGTCATTTGGGGGCGCAATGTAAGATCATAATTGGGCGCGAGATTGATAAAATATGGTGCTGTTAAATGTGTGCCGAGCGTGCCATCGTTTCCAATTGAGGGTGATAGGAAGCCTGACCGTTTTTTAACATCTGCGGTTGGGTGCGAAAAATAGGGTATGTAGGCTATCGGTATCCCATAAATATCGAGCGTATTATGCTTATAGCTGACTGTCTGCGCAAGATTGTCCTGCATCGCTTCTTTTGAACTGATTTGCCATAAAGGCGCATCATTGGGGTTTGCACAAGGCGCGCAAGCTGAGTAGATCGGTTCGCTCATTGCTAGTTGAGAGCCCTCTATAAGCAATGCACGTGGCGCTTTTAAATGCGCATTATTGGACAAGTGGACGACAATGTCCTCCATCTCACCGTTTTGCATTTTGTCGCGCAATTCCATGCGCGTGGCCTTTGTGCGCGTACCATTTGGATCGACTAAGTTGATTTTTCCATTTGCTTTGATGATGTCGTCTGTTTGGTTCCACAGAACATCATCTGCAGAGAGCGTCTTGCCCTGATAGATAATATTAACGTTTCCTTTTGCAGAAACAGCATTCTCTTTTTTGTCGAATACGAGGCTATCAGCTTCGATTTGCGCCTGATCTTGGGCGAAGGTGGTTTGTGATGAAATGATCAGTGTACCTAACATGATCGCGCGCATTGTTTTTGCATGACGCTTTTTAATATGCTTGATGATCACGTTATCACTCCTGATGCTTTTATGATTAGGCGTTAATCGTTTTATTTTGAAGAAACCAATTATAGGCGTCGGCTAGGCCATCGGATAGCTCATATGTATGCTGCCAACCCATTTTGTTTATTTTAGAGGTATCGAGCAATTTGCGCGGTGTTCCATCGGGTTTACTTGGGTCAAAAGTTAATTGCCCACCGAACCCGACGGTCTTGCAGACGGTTTCGGCTAATTCGCGGATTGTGATATCTTGTCCACTGCCGAGATTGACGTGTTCCATATCGGAATAGTTTTTGAGCAAAAAAACGATGCCTTTGGCGCAGTCGTCAACATGCAGAAATTCTCGCATCACGTTACCCGAACCCCAAATTTCCATATTGGGGGCGCCGCTCATTTTGGCTTCATGGCATTTTCTGAGAAGGGCGGGTATTACATGACTGGTCGTCAGGTCGTAATTGTCGCCTGGGCCATATAAATTTGTCGGCATGGCCGAAATATAGTCGACGCCATATTGCTGACGATAAGCTTGGCACAATTTTATACCAGCAATTTTTGCAATCGCGTACCATTGGTTGGTCGGCTCGAGCGCACCCGTTAAAAGGGCATCTTCGGCCATTGGCTGTGAGGCGAATTTTGGGTAAATGCAGCTTGAGCCTAAAAAGATTAGTTTCTCAATACCCGCATTAAACGCCGCATGGATGAGGTTTGCCTCGATCATCAGGTTCTCATATATGAATTCTGCTGGCATCTGATCATTGGCCAAAATGCCACCGACTTTAGCGGCGCAAATTATAATCACGTCAGGTTTATTGGTATTTACCCAATCACGCACCTGGTTTTGTTCCGTTAGGCTGCATTGGTCGCGGTCTGCTGTGATAATGTGGCAATTCTCGTTACTTAGCGCTCTCATCACAGCGCTCCCAACCATTCCCTTATGGCCAGCAACAAAAACTTTTTTATCAGTGAGGTCGTAAAGCATGATTAGAAATCTGCGAGTTTGAAATCGGGTTTTGGTTGGCGCGCATTGTGAAGAGCGATCCTTACCATTTCTTCAACCAACGCTTCGAGACTTGTGGTTGCCTCCCAGCCTAATATATTTTTGGCCTTGTCGGCGTTCCCGATAAGTAAGTCGACTTCCGTTGGGCGGAAATAACGTGGATCAATTCTAACCAATACCTGACCAGATTTGGCGTCTTTTCCAACTTCGTCAACGCCATCACCCTCCCACGTAATTTCGCGCCCAATATGTTTGAAGGCATATTCAACAAATTGACGAACTGTCTCTGTTCTGCCTGTTGCTAAGACAAAATCATCACCTTCTTTATGTTGTACGATCTGCCACATTCCCTCTACATAATCTTTAGCATGTCCCCAATCACGCTTAGCGTCCAGATTACCTAGAAATAGGCATTGTTGGCGACCCACTTCAATATTTGCAACCGCCATGGCAATTTTCTGAGTTACAAAAGTTTCACCACGCATGGGACTTTCGTGATTGAATAAAATGCCATTTGACGCATGAAAGCCATATGCTTCCCGATAATTGACGGTGATCCAATAAGCGTAAAGTTTGGCCGCGGCATAGGGTGAACGAGGATAAAACGGGGTTGTCTCTGATTGGGGTACTTCTTGCACTTTTCCGTAAAGCTCTGATGTTGATGCCTGATAGAAGCGTGTCTTTTCGCTCAAGCCGAGTGTTCGAATGGCCTCGAGAAGCCGCAATGTGCCAATGGCGTCCGCATTCGCTGTGTATTCTGCTGTTTCAAAACTAACTTGCACATGGCTTTGCGCCGCTAGATTATATATTTCATCTGGTTGAATTTCTTGAACCAAACGGATTAGATTGCTGGTGTCTGTGAGATCACCATAATGCATGAAAAACTTAACATTTTCCTCATGCGGGTCTATGTAAATATCGTCAACGCGTTGGGTGTTGAAACTTGATGCGCGTCGCTTCAAGCCATGAACAATGTACCCTTTAGACAAAAGCAGTCTCGTGAGGTAAGCACCGTCTTGACCTGTGACACCTGTAATGAACGCTATTTTTTGTGACATGTTTGACCCTCTAATATCGCGCACAATTTAAGAATGACATTTGTCCCAGAAAAGGCCGACAATAACGTTTATCGCAATTCGTTGAGGCGAGGCCAGTCATTTTTATAGAAAAGATGATATGCCGGGATATTGCAAGCCTTGGCCTAGAGAACAAAACAGCTTAGGTTTTTGCTCAAATCACGACGCGCATTAGTCGGGCGTATCGTTGTAACGGATTTGGATTAAATAAATATGGCGCGGACAGCAATTATTATCGGTGTGACAGGGCAAGATGGCGGCTATTTAGCTCAGCTTCTTCTGTCTAAAGGGTATAGGGTTATTGGCGCGCTCCGAAGAAGTTCAACGCTTAACTTGCCACGGCTATCAGAACTTGGAATTGTTGGGGACATTGATCTCCAAACTCTAGATATGCAAGAACTCCCCAATATGTGCCGCTTAATTGAGGAAACGGGGGCGGATGAAATTTATAATCTTGGCGGCCAAAGTAGCGTTCAAGTGAGTTTCCAACAGCCAATATACACGGTTGAGACGGCCGGGCTTGGCACTCTCCGACTGTTGGAGGCCATTAGAATAACAGGTGGTCATGCGCGGTTATTTCAGGCGTCATCTTCGGAAATTTTTGGTCGCACGGAGACGCCTTTGGTCAATGAGAATACGCCAATGCAGCCGCGATCACCTTATGGTGCAGCTAAACTATTTGCGCATTCCGTATTGGTGAATTATCGCGAAGCCCATAATATGCATTGTGCGTCGGGAATATTGTTTAATCATGAAAGCCCCATGCGCAGCCTTGAGTTCGTGTCGCGCAAAATAACAACAAGTTTAGCTCAGATAATATGTGGTGGGCAGGGCGTTTTAAGATTGGGTAATTTGGATACGAGCCGCGACTGGAGCTATGCCGGAGATGTGGTCAGGGCAATGTGGGCCATGATGCAAACTGACCGGGCTGATGACTTTGTTGTTGCGTCTGGTAAAATGCACAAGGTGCGCGATTGGGTTGAGGGTGTTTGCTCTTTTTTAGAGGTTGATTTGGTATGGGAGGGCGTTGGTGTTGATGAGATCGGTTTGGACAGAAAAACAGGTCGTAAGTTAGTCGAGATAGACCCCGCCTTTTTTAGACCTTTGGAGCCGATGGCCCTCATGGGGGATAGTTCAAAGGCAAACCGAGCTCTTAATTGGTTTCCAGAGGTAGATTTTCTTGGTCTCGTTGAGATGATGGCTAAACGGGACTATGATCGGGCACGCCACGGCGGAGATTGGTTCTAAGGGTTTTTATGTCAGATAATAATAAGAATGAACAAAAAGTAACGGATACTTTGGTCGTGGCTTTAACGAGCCCCGAAGAGCGTCGTCGCGGTCTAAGCCTGTTGTTTGTGACCTTGCTCTCTTTGGGGATGGGGCAATCATTGTTTTTCGCTATTTTTCCGCCGGTGGCGCGCGACCTCGGGTTGAGCGAAATTCAAGTCAGTGCGATCTTCACATTGTCAGCCGTTTTATGGGTTGTTTTAAGCCCAGTTTGGGGAAGGCTCAGCGACCATTGGGGGAGAAAGCCGGTTATTTTGATCGGTCTAGCAGGTTTTGGCGTTTCAACGGGCGGTTTTGGTGTTTTACTTTTGCTCGGCCAAGACGGTGTATTACCTTTGATGACGCTTTATGTCCTGATGATTATCGTGCGCGCTATATTCGGACTTTTTGGATCGGGCACGCCATCTGCGGCACAAGCTTATGTCGCGGACAGAACAACGCGCCAAGAGCGTACGTCGGGTGTTGCCGCTATTGGCGCTGCTTTTGGGATGGGCACAGTCGTCGGCCCCGGTTTTGCTGCGGCGCTCGCAGGCATACATTTGCTCTTGCCCTTTTTTGCTTTATCGGCTTTTGCGCTGGTCGGTGCCCTGGCGATATATTTGTTTTTGCCAGAACGTCGTCAGCCACGCCTTAAGCGCGATAAAAAAACCGAACTCAAGCTGATGGATCCGCGTCTTCGTCCATTCTTGTTTATGGGTATTGTTGTGTCTTTATCACAAGCCGCTGTTATGCAAGTAGCGGCTTTCTTTGTCATGGATACAATGCATATCTCTTCAGGCGAGACAGCTCAGATTGTCGGGATTGGCATGATGAGTATGGCAATGGCGACGCTATTTGCCCAATTGGTGCTTATTCCTAAAATGGATTTATCCGTACGCACACTTTTATTGTCTGGCATTTGGGTTAACATTGTTGGTATCGGAATCTTGTTAATACCGCTCAGCACTTCATCATTTGTTATTGCCATGACCTTGCAAGGGCTTGGGATGGGCTTGATGCGCCCCGGTGTCGCCGCCGGTGCCTCATTGGCGGTCGAAGCGCATGAACAGGGTGGTGCTGCTGGCTTTATCAGTTCAACGGCAGCGGTTGGTATTATATTTGTGCCATTGATTGCTATGCCGGTTTATTTAATTTTGCATACTGGACCTTTTTGGATCGCATTTTTCTTATCTTTTGGGATGCTCTGGATTTTATATAAGTCGGATATCGTCTCGCTCGCGGATCCAGTGGATATAGACGATGTTGAAGAGCAAACGATGAGTGACCCCTCGCGCCACTCAAAATACTAAGGTGCGAAACTTAGCCTATATATGAGAGCAGGTGATCGTTAAATAATTTCAATTATTTAAACATCAAAATGGCCAGCGGCGCGCCATTGCTCCATTTGTGTTGCAATGCTTGCGGCAAATGCATGCGGGCGATCTAGCATTATATGATGCCGCGCATCGGGTATCTCGTAAAATGGGACATCGGGCCTAGCTGCTCGGACATATTCGGCGATAGCGGGTTGTTGGAAATCTTTTGTGTCGTCGTTATGACTGCGACCACCAAACATGTAGGCTAGAGGAATTTTGAGTGCTTGCCACTTTTCGGCGAGATCTGCGCCGACGACGAAACCGTCATAGATATTATTATCGAATTTCCAGGTGAAACCCTCGGCTTCTCGCATGTCGCGGATAATGCCATCATCGATACTGAGGTCGCGGATTGAGCGTTCTCCTATGTAATCCACGATGAACTCGTTCTCACAAGGTTGTTCGGGCATGAGACGGAAGCGTTGAAGGGCGTCCTCTTTGGTTTCATATACGCGGGTTGGGGGCGAGTTTTCTCGGTCGCCATACCATTCTTGATGGAATTTAGGTGGTGGTGCTATGTAGTCACAAATAAGGCTACCAGCTATTTCCTCACTGTATAAATCCGACGCGACAACGCCCACCATACCGCCGAAGCTATGGGCCACCAGTGCTGGTTTGCCATTAAAGCCTGATTGACGGACAGTCTCGATAACTGCTTCGGCCATGATTTCGCGTGAATATTCGGGGAGCCAGTCGCTATCCCCCATGCCCGGTAAGTCGAGCGCAACAACGTGGTAATGAGGTAGCAGTAATGGTGCTATAAAATCAAACCAACGGGCATGTGCCCCATTGCCATGTATCAAGACAATACCTGGGGCTTTTGCCGCTGGCTTCCAATGTAAAGTGTGTATATGGCGGCCACGAAAGGGGAGGCGTCGCGATTCGCCTGGCTGGCTAAGCGCTTTTTTGAACCAAGTTGGTTCAAAATCAATGCGCTCTTGTTCTGGAATATTTGCCTGCTGACCGGCGTTAAAAGCTCTCATAACTTATCCTTACGTTTGCGCTTAAATTACCTTGATTTACGTATCTGCCAAGTGCTTTGTACTGATGTGATGCAAAACTTGACAAGCTCATCCAGCGGGACTATTTTGCGCCCTTAATTGGCATCATTTGGATGCCTTACTCAGTTTATGGAGCCGACGATGAAAGTCCGGAACTCATTGAAATCATTACGGGATCGCCACCAGAAAAACCAATTGGTTCGTCGCCGTGGTCGCCTGTTTGTAATCAACAAAGTGAACAAGCGCTTTAAAGCGCGTCAAGGTTAAACCCTTTTTCGATTTTATTTTGGGAACGTGGCAGTGTTAATACGCAGCCAATGGTTGCGTTGGCACGGCTAAATGGTATGAAATGACAATCATTCCAAGCGTTTAATGTTGATTATTGTAGAGTTTTACCCAAATGACGATTCTTTTAATTTTAATTGCCGCCATTATTTTCATATTTCTATGTTTTTGGCTTCATGACGCTTATTTGCGGCGCCAAATTGAAAAACGTTTCCCGTCTTCAGGTTTATTGGGTGCTTTTGATGGTGGTGTCCTCCATTATATCGAGGGCGGCGTGGAGACAGATGCGTCAACCGTTGTACTTATCCATGGCTCTAGCGGTTCAGCGCGTGACATGGAGGCCGCGTTTTTCCCTCACCTTACCAAAGCCACCCGTGTTATCAGCATTGATCGGCCCGGGATTGGCTATAGCCGTAATTATGTTGAAGACAAGACATTAACCTCCCCGCGCGCGCAGGCCAAAGCCATTCACGAGGTCATTACGGAGATGGGCATTTCGCGTCCCGTTATTGTGGGTCATAGTTGGGGTGGCGCCGTTGCGATGGCTTATGCCATGGAGTTCGGCGCGGAACTTAATGGTGTTGTGGCGATTGCGCCACCTCTCTACCCTTGGGGTGGCAAACCAGGGTGGTACGAACGATTGGTGACCACGCCGCTTTTAGGTTCACTATTTATGAATAGTATTTTGACGAAGTATGGTTTGACCCAACTTCAACCTGGGGTTGACAGAAACTACTACCCTGAGGTGACGCCAGATGGGTTTGTTGAAAAAATTGCTTTGCCATTGATTTTGCGACCAGGACCGTTCCGCACCAATAGTATTTATAGTATGGGGCTAGATGCACATCTTGGTGAAATGTCCGCACATTATAAAATGCCAGATTGTGATTTATTGCTGACCTCGGGTGATCAGGATCACACCGTGAGTTGCAAGCGCAATATCGAGCGCTTCCATGCTGATTTCCCCAAGGTGCGCTTGAAAATATTTAAGGGGGGTGGACATATGGTTCATCATAGCTATGCTGCTGTTTTAAGTGAGGAAATTCTCAGTATGGCAAACGAAAAAGTTTCTAAAAAGTCGCATCAAGCAGCACAGCAATAAGCTGTTCAGCACCGATAAAAATGCCGCTTCCATTTGAACACATTAAAGCCGATGGTGATTTAAGGATCCTTTTGTTATGCGATCACGCCAGCAATTACATTCCGCCAGAATATGACGGGTTGGGATTGCCCAAGTATAGTCTAGACGAACATATTGCTTATGATTTGGGCGCGGCGGATTTGACGCGTCTTCTCGCTGAGCGATTGAATTGTCCAGCAATCTTATCTCATTTTTCAAGGCTCCTGATTGACCCCAACCGTGGTATTGATGACCCGACCTTAGTCGTCAAGCTCTCAGATGGAAATATTATCCCGGCTAATAGGGAAGTTGATAAGTATCAAGACAAGACTGAGTGGCAAAAGCGCATTGATCACTTCTATCAACCTTATAATGCTGCAATTCACGCGCATTTAGATGAAGCAATTGGCGCTGGGTTTAGCCCAATTATATTGTCTGTTCATAGTTTTACGCCTATTTGGCGCGGCGAAGACCGCCCTTGGCATGGTGCCATTTTATGGGATCGCGACCCCAGGCTTAAGGATCATATGCTGGATTATTTTGACAAACAGGCCTCCATAAACTTTGGTGATAATACGCCGTATTCTGGGCGGTTGCTCGGGGATTGTCTTTATCGACACGCAACACGGCGCGGGTTAGCCCATGGCCTCATCGAAATTAGGCAAGATATTTCGACAAATAGGGTTGGTCGAGCCGAATGGACAGAGCATCTCTATCATGTGATGCAGGCCGCACTCGCCGATCCGAAAACACAGCGACAAAACTATTATGGATCAATGTCTGATATTAATGGTCGACCGTGATAAATGTACCATGAGAAAACCTAGATGAGTGCTTGTTTGGCGGTCGTCTTCTGTTATATTTCTTAACATAAATTTTAGGAGCAACCGATGAGCGACAATATCGATAATACCAAATGGGGTAAGGAGATGGATAAGCCAGAGCATGAGGCTACTTATGAGGCTTTTCTGAATTATTCCAAATACGGCACAATTCTCGTCTGTGTTTTATTGCTTGGTCTTCTTGTCTTTGTATACTGATTATCCAAGATAACGCGTTCATGTGCGGCCTCTCATAACAGGGGCTAGTATTGAAGATTGAGTATGTTTTAAGAGGAATCGCGATGAAGCTTATTGTTTTAAAAGAAAGTAACGCCAGTGAAAGCCGTGTGGCGGCGTCGCCTGAGAGCATAAAAAAATATGTATCTCTTGGGTTATCGGTAACCGTTGAAGCTGGGGCTGGCGCATTGTCTAACTTTAGTGACAAGGCTTTTTCTGATGCTGGAGCGAGTATTGCAAAGTCAGTCTCAGCCTCTCTTAAAACGGCTGACATTATTTTAGCAGTTCGAGCACCGGCGGCGAGTAAATTGTCAGGCGCAAAAAAAGGAGCTGTTCTTGTGGCAACTCTGAATCCATATGCGAATGGCCCATTGATTAAGCAATATGCCGCAATGGGTATAGAGGCCATGTCTATGGAGCTGATGCCGCGTATTACGCGCGCTCAATCAATGGATGTATTGTCGTCACAGTCAAACCTATCTGGTTATAAGGCTGTATTGGATGCAACGAGTGAATATAACAGAGCTCTGCCGATGATGATGACCGCAGCGGGTACAGTGCCTGCTGCTCGCGTCTTTGTCATGGGTGCAGGTGTCGCTGGTCTTCAAGCAATCGCGACGGCGAAGCGCTTGGGTGCTATCGTGACGGCGACCGATGTTCGCGCTGTTGCGAAGGAACAAGTTGAGAGCCTAGGTGGTACTTTCGTGATGGTTGAGGCCGATGCGGAAGATAGTGGCGAGACCGCCGGCGGATATGCCAAAGAAATGAGCGCTGATTATCAAAAGCGGCAAGCCGCACTTGTTGCCGAGCATATTGCGAAACAAGATATTGTCATTACCACTGCCTTGATTCCTGGACGGCCAGCGCCGGAATTGGTGACAACCAAAATGGTTGAAAGCATGAAGTCAGGTTCCGTGATTGTTGATCTTGCGGCCGAGCACGGCGGTAATTGTAAATTATCGCGCGCTGGTAAGGTTATCGAACACAAGGGTGTTAAAATTGTTGCGCATGAAAACGTGCCCGGCCGATTATCTGGAAATGCCAGCGAATTATTTGCCCGCAACCTCTTTAATTTTGTCCAAGCTTTTTGGGATCAAGAGAACAAGAGCCTCACATTAGATTGGGAAGATGAAATTGTAAAAGGTATTGGTCTCACCCATGGGGGTGCGGTCGTGCATGATATGTTTACAGCTTCAGCTTCGCAAAAAGCCAAACCAAAGGCTAAAGCTGCAACTAAAACTAATGGGAAAGCCAAGGCTGTTAAGAAGCCTGCAGCAAAAGCATTGTCGGCAAAAAAAGCCCCTGCTAAGCCCGTAGCAAAATCAAAAAAGCCAGCTGCAAAGGTAAAGGTAAGTAAGCCTGTAAAAGGAAATAAATAATGGAAATTTCAGCAACTATTTATTTGATTAGCATTCTCGTAATGGCTGTTTTTGTCGGTTATTATGTTGTCTGGTCGGTGACGCCGGCTTTGCACACCCCCTTAATGGCGGTTACCAATGCTATTTCGTCGGTCATCATTGTCGGTGCGCTGGTCGCGCTCGGTAAGTCAGGCTTAGAAAATACTGCCGATGGTTCACTGTCGCGCTGGCTTGGTTTTGGAGCGGTTATTCTCGCATCCATAAATATTTTTGGCGGCTTCCTCGTCACCCAGCGTATGCTGGCCATGTATCGTAAAAAAGACAAATAGGAGCCGCACATGTCAGCTAACCTTACAGCTATTTTATATCTCATTTCAGGCGTCCTATTTATCATGTCTTTGCGCGGCCTAAGTTCGCCTGAGACATCGCGTCAAGGAAACTATTTCGGTATGGCCGGTATGGCCGTTGCCGTTTTAACAACGCTTGTTCAATTGGACCAAAGCGATACGACAATCTGGCTAACTATTGCCGCAGGTATTGCGATTGGTGGTATTATTGGTGCGCAAATCGCACAACGCATTGCGATGACCGATATGCCCCAGCTTGTGGCAGGTTTTCACTCATTGGTTGGTCTTGCTGCAGTCCTTGTTGCATGGTCAGCATTTTTGGCGCCCGATGCTTTTGGCATCACAACACCTACGGGCGGTATTTTTGCTGCGAGTTTGATTGAAATGTCCATTGGTCTGTCCATTGGTGCCATTACATTTTCAGGCTCAGTTATTGCTTTCGCGAAGTTGCAGGGCTTGATGTCGGGTGCGCCAATTATGTTGCCGGGGCGCCACATTATTAATAGCGCGCTGGCGCTTGCTATTATTGGCGGAATTATTGTCCTTTGCTTGAGCGATTATCCTTCTCGCGACATATTCCTCATTGTGACGATTTTATCATTTATTATTGGCTTCTTACTGATTATCCCAATTGGCGGCGCCGATATGCCCGTTGTTGTATCTATGCTGAACTCATATTCGGGTTGGGCTGCTGCAGGTATTGGCTTTACGCTCGGCAATATGGCCTTGATTATTACAGGTGCCTTGGTTGGTTCATCAGGCGCAATACTCTCATACATCATGTGTCGTGGCATGAACCGTTCCTTTTTCTCTGTTATTTTAGGCGGTTTTGGTGGTGATACAGCGACTGCCACAGGTGCTGTTGAAACGCGCCCCGTGAAGCAAGGCAGTGCTGAAGATGCCGCATTTATTATGAAGAATGCTGGATCGGTTATCATTGTTCCGGGTTATGGTATGGCAGTGGCGCAAGCTCAGCATGCGTTGCGAGAGATGGTTGATGAACTTAAAAAAGCGGGCGTCAAAGTGTCTTATGCCATTCATCCGGTTGCTGGGCGTATGCCGGGCCATATGAATGTGCTCTTGGCAGAAGCTAATGTACCATATGATGAAGTTTTTGAGCTTGAAGATATTAATAGTTCATTTGCACAGGCTGATGTTGCCTTTGTCATCGGGGCGAATGACGTGACTAACCCGTCTGCTAAAACGGACACTGCGTCACCTATTTATGGGATGCCTATTCTCGATGTAGAGCGTGCTGGGACTGTATTATTTATTAAACGTGGCATGGGGTCTGGCTATGCAGGCGTTGAGAACGAATTGTTCTTCCGAGATAATACAATGATGTTGTTTGCAGATGCTAAGAAGATGGTAGAAAATATCATTAAGGCCTTCTAAGCAAGCGCAAGAGACGCAGAAAGAAAAAGCGCCCAAAGGGGCGCTTTTTTTATTTCTTAAATTTTCTGACGATCATGATCGCCACAAAGGCGCTAAGCGCAGCAATTAATATTTGCGCTTACCGATCACGGCACCTTCACGAATTGCTGCCTTGCGGGCTAGTTTGCGAACGCGGCGTACCGATTCTGCTTTCTCTCGGGCTTTCTTTTCAGATGGTTTTTCAAAAGCATTCCGAAGCTTCATTTCGCGGAAAACACCTTCGCGCTGAAGCTTTTTCTTCAGAACTTTATAGGCCTGATCAACGTTGTTATCGCGTACTGATACTTGCACTGTGTATCAACTCCATTCTAATCATTATACATCTGTCGATGCGTGAGCACCTGAAGTAGCAAAAACACACCCATATGTCTAGTCCTGAGGCTTGTTTTTCGTCATCATTAGGCCCATATTCGCCTCATGGATATGGAAAACCCGATTGATGGCCTTAAGTCGCAAATTTTAGAGGCAGCATTGCCCGATATCGTCTTTGACGGCTGGCATGCGGGCTTGATCAATGATGCTGCGGTTAATAGTGGTGTGAGTGTCTCAGACGCCCATTTAGCCTTCCCAAAAGGCCTCGATGACCTCCTAGACTATTACTTTATAACGGGTGATCAGCAAATGATGGCATGGTTAAATGAGGCTCCTTTTCCAGAAAAAATTCGTCAACGCGTTACCCAGGCAGTTCGTACTCGGGTTGAGGTTGATGCCGAACACAAAGAGGTTTTTCGGCGCGCGATTGCGGCGCTCAGCTTGCCTTCACGCGCCAGTTTGGCGTTGCGTATCAATTACCGGACTGTGGACGCTATTTGGCGCTGGGCTGGGGATACGTCAACTGATTATAATTTCTACACAAAGCGCGCAATTTTAACCGGTGTTTTAGCGAGTACGCGATTGTGTTGGTTGGGCGATGATAGCGAGGATTGCCTTGATAGCTGGGCTTTCCTTGATCGTCGCATAGATAATGTGATGTCTTTTGAGAAGACCAAAGCGCAAGTGGTTAAACTAGGCGCAAAATTGTCATCGTCCTTAGAGGATTGTCTAAAGACGCTTGGAAATATGCGCTATGGTTCCGCAGATTAATAGCGCGCCGCGACTAGCCGTTTATGGTAAGCGCGCTGGTTCTATTGATATGCCCCATTTTGCGACCTGGCTTAGCCTCATTTTTGCCGTATAAATGAATGTGACAGTTGGATTCTTGTGCAAACGAGAACCATTTTTCGATCTCATTACCCAGAAGGTTTTCCATTTCTACATTGCTATGTCGCGTTGTCTGGCCAAGCGGCCAGCCAGCCACGGCACGCATGTGTTGGCTAAATTGACTGGTGGCTGCAGCATCCATGGTCCAGTGGCCAGAATTATGGACGCGGGGCGCCATTTCATTCACGATCAATTTATCGCCGCTGACAAACAATTCGATTGCTAGGATACCCACATAGTCGAGCGCCGTTGCCAGTCTATTGGCGATATGACGCGCTTCTTGTTGAAGGTTTAACGCAATATTACCCGGAACGCGGCTAAAGCGCAGAATGTGGTTCTCGTGAATATTCTCCGTTGGATCATAGCATTCAGTATTTCCAAGATGATCGCGGGCGATAATTACGGATACTTCACGCTCGAATTTGACCAAGCCTTCCAAAATTGCGGGTTGATTTTTTAACTCTGCATAAACCCTCGTAAGGTCTGAGCCGCTTGAAATTCGCCATTGGCCTTTGCCATCATAGCCAAAACGTCTTGTTTTTAAGATACCTTCACCCCCGAGCGCTCCTAAAGCGTGCTCTAAATCATTGAGGCAGGTGATATCATAAAATGGTGCTACTTCTATGCCTTGACCTTGAATAAAGCTTTTTTCGATCCAGCGGTCTTGCGCGACGCCAAGCGCATCTGCTGAAGGAGCTACTGGTTTTTGTGCGCTTAAAAAACGTACCGTTTCCTGCGGGACATTTTCAAATTCATATGTAATTGCATCAACATCGGCAGCAAATTTTTGAAGTGCTTGTTGGTCCGTATAATCTGCGCAGGTAAAATATGCGGAAACTTGTGCTGCCGGGCAATCTTGTTCGGGGCAATATATGTGGACGAAGAAACCGAGTTCGGCGGCGGCTTGTGCTATCATGCGACCGAGTTGTCCGCCACCCAATATGCCAATTACGGCGCCAGGTGCTAAAGCCTCACGCGTCACGCGGCGCCTCTTGCACAGCAAGTGTTTGTTCTTCGCGCCATGCATGCAAGCGTTTTGAAAGAGCGGGGTCTGCTGTTGCGAGCATCGCGGCCCCAAGTAGGGCAGCGTTTATAGCACCCGCGCGGCCGATGGCTAAAGTGCCGACCGGAATGCCTGCGGGCATCTGGACGATTGATAGCAGTGAGTCTTTACCAGAAAGGGCTTTACTTTCTACCGGTACCCCTAAAACGGGAAGTATGGTCAAGGCCGCGGCCATGCCAGGCAAGTGCGCCGCGCCTCCTGCACCAGCTATAATAATTTTTAGGCCTCTATCTTCAGCTGTTTGAGCATATTCGTAGAGGCGCTTTGGCGTGCGGTGAGCGGAAACAATTTTTGCTTCGTGGCTGATCCCTAAACTGTTTAGCGTATCGCTCGCGTGTTTCATGGTTTCCCAGTCGGACTGGCTCCCCATGATAATACCGATGATTGGTTTTTGTGCCAATTTAACGCCTCCAAATGCACCTAAAATTTAGGCGATCGATCAGGTTTGAATACCGTTTATATAGGTTCATGAGGTGAAATAAAAGTCTCTTTTATGTCGTCTACTGGGTCCCGCACGATGTGACATAAAAACGGCGACCGAAGTCGCCGTTTAATACACTCTCTCATCTTTTGGATCATGGTTATTTATTCACTCTTCGTGAAATTTCCAAACACATCATCGGCAGTCAGATCGCTCCGCACTTCTGGTTCTTCGTATATTTCGACACTGGGTTGTAGCTCAGCCGTTGTTACATCTGCGTCTTGAAGAACGGCGCCGGTTAGGCCTGCTGCTTTTGCTTCGGCTTTACGCAGACGTTCTATGCGGCGTGCCGCTTTTCCAACTTCTGCATCGAGTTCCATTTGCTTGCAAAGGCCCAAAGAAACAGGATCGACGGGCTTAATATTCGATATGTTCCAGTGCGAGCGATCTCGCACTGTTTCAATGGTTGATTTCGTTGTGCCAACGAGACGGCTTATTTGTGCGTCATTAAGCTCTGGGTGATTACGAAGCAACCATGCAATTGCGTCTGGACGTTCTTGGCGTTTCGACAATGGTGTGTATTTAGCACCTTTGCGTGGTTTGGCTTCGGGTATATCGCGTTTGCTGGTAGAGATCGCAAGCACAGCAGCAGGATCGGACTGGCATCGCTCAATTTCTTCACGAGAAAGCTGCCCATTATTGATTGGATCAAGCCCTTTGATTCCACTTGCAACATCGCCATCTGCGATGCCGCGTACCTCAAGTGGATGGAGACCGCAAAAAAGTGCAATCTGATCAAATGTCAGCGCTGTGTTATCGATGAGCCATACGGCAGTAGCTTTTGGCATAAGTAGAGTAGACATGATTTCTCCTTATGTCGGATCGCCTCATGACGACCTGACCAGAACCTAGAATTTAGGGAATAAGCCTATATAGGCTGAAAAATGCCTCGAGAAAAGTCTTTTTTAACGGGTGCAATCAAGAATGATTTTACCAATGTGGAGGCTGGCTTCCATGCGGCTATGGGCGTCCCCCGCGGCACTCAATGGAAAAACCTGATCGATCACAGGTTTTATGCTGTTTTGTGCGAGCGGCCACACGTTACTGGCGATACATTTTGTTAATCTCGTTTTTTCTTCAGTCGCCCGTGCACGCAAGGTAGAACCCGTGAGTGTTAGGTTTTTTAGCATGACGGGCATGAGATCAATCTCGACCTTGGAGCCCTTTAGAAATGCGATGTTGACGATACGTCCACCTCGCGCAGCGCAAGCAATATTGCGTATGACATAGTCTCCGCCGACCATATCCAGAATAACATTTACGCCGCTGCCTTGAGTAAATTTGGCGATTTCATCGACGAAGTCTTGTGATTTATAATTAATCGCGAGATCCGCACCTAAGTCCAGGCAGGCTTTACATTTTTCATCTGAACCGGCTGTGGTGATAACGCGCGCACCTGATTGTTTCGCCATTTGGATTGCCGTCGTGCCAATCCCACTGGCGCCGCCATGAATGAGCAATGTATCGTCCGGCTTGAGGGATGCGCCCTCAAAAACATTTGTCCAAACGGTGAAAAGCGTTTCTGGCAGGCTCGCGGCTTCTGTCATTTCCATTGCGTCTGGTATGGGTAAAGCGTGGTCTTGGTGAACTGTTGCATATTCAGCATAGCCCCCGCCCGCGACGAGCGCCGCAACGCGGTCGCCAATCTTCCAACGCCTCGCGTTTTCCCCCAGAGCCACCACTGTACCCGCAAACTCAAGCCCCATAATTTTTGAGGCGCCAGGAGGGGCAGGATAGAATCCGAGACGCTGATAGCAATCCCCCCTGTTTACGCCGGCAGCGCTGACGGCAACGAGCACTTCAAATTCCGCGGGTTGTGGCAAGTCGATGGTTTCAATATATAAACTCTCTGGCGTTCGCTCTTCGCCTATTTGAACGGCGCGCATTTTTGTTGGTAAATCAAAAATATGTTCAGCCATGACGATGTATCCTTTTCACAATGTATAGTTTTACTTAAACTGGTCTTAACAGGCTTGGCAATATGGAGTGCGCTAATGGATGATCTTGAACCGCAGAAAATGTCCGATACGCTTAAAACTTTAGCACGTGAAGACTTAAGTCGATTAAGCATTGATGAGTTAAATGAGCGTGTTCGTTGTTTAGAAAGTGAGATCGCGCGCGTGAAACAAGTGTTAGATAGCAAAAAGGGCTCCCACGCTGACGCAGAAGCCCTTTTTAAAAAATAAGATAAGCCGCGCTTAGCTAATAAAGCCGTCAAACTTCTTATTAAAGCGACTGACACGGCCACCGCGATCAAGAAGCGTCTGCGAGCCTTTGGTCCAAGCAGGATGCGTTGTTGGGTCGATGTCGAGTGTTAAAGTTGCGCCTTCTTCACCGTAAGTAGAGCGCGTTTGATAAGTAGACCCATCGTTCATGACGACAGTAATCATGTGATAATCTGGGTGAATGTCTGATTTCATCGATTTATTCCATTACAACGTGTTTAAGAGCGTTTCATAGACGAAGATAACACGATAGGCAAGCCCGATTGGGCTAAATTGAGACAAAAAGGGGCAAAATGTCTTTCACTGTTCGGAATATGATTTGCCGGTGGTTTTGTGCCGGTGAGACTGTTATAAGAGCGGCGAAAGTATAGGTTATGGCACAAGCATCACAAGTAGGCGTACAGCAAGAGAATTTATCGCTCGAAGACCAAGCGCTTCGTCGCGCTAAATCGCGAAATTTGAAGCCTCTCAAAGCGCTTTTGCCCTTTATTTTAAAGTATCCTTATATGCTATTGGGCGCCTTTATCGCTTTGATTGGTGCTACTCTATCTACTTTGGTGTTACCTGTTGCCGCGCGTTTTGTTATTGATCGCGGTTTCTCCGGCACCGATAGTACAGTTATTGATCAGTATTTTATGGCAATGATCGGCGTTGCTGTTGCTTTAGGCGTTGCCAGTGCGACACGGTTTTTCTTTGTCAGTTGGATAGGCGAGCGCGTTACATCCGATCTAAGTAATGCAGTTTACGCGCACATCACGCGGTTAAGCCCAGCTTTTTTTGAGACAACGCGGACGGGTGAAGTTTTGTCTCGCCTAACGGCGGATACAGTTCTGATAAAGACGGTTGTTGGCTCTTCAGCTTCTATCGCCTTGAGAAATTTTTTCATGTTTATCGGCTCGGCGGCGATGCTCGTTTATACCAGTCCTAAGTTAAGCATGATGGCTGCACTTGCCTTGCCGGCCATTATTGTTCCTGTGATAGGCTTTGGCCGCTTGGTGCGGCGCCTCTCTCGCGATAGCCAGGACCGATTGGCCGACACCAGCGCCCATGCCGCAGAAACATTGTCGTCCATGCAGGTTGTGCAAGCCTTTACGCATGAACATGTTGACCGCGAGCGCTTTAGCCTTGCTGTTGAGCAATCATTTTTGGTAGCAAAGCGTCGCATTATTGCGCGGTCTATTTTAACAACCGTTGCCATTGTTTTAGTTTTTGCCGGCGTCGTAGGGCTTTTGTGGGTTGGCGCGCATGACGTTTTATCGGGCACTATGACGGGGGGTATATTAAGTCAATTTGTCCTTTATGCTGTTCTTTGCGCAACATCGATCGGCGCATTGTCTGAAGTTTGGGGTGATATTCAGCTAGCCGCAGGTGCGACCGAGCGGTTGATCGAATTACTTGATGAAGTGCCAGATATTGCAGCGCCGGAACACCCTGCGCATTTGCCAAACCCCGTCCGTGGTGCTGTGGCGTTTAACGGTGTGCATTTTAACTATCCATCACGCCCCGATCAGGCTGCGCTCCAAGATTTCTCTTTAACGGTCAATCCCGGCGAAACGGTGGCTTTAGTTGGTCCCTCTGGTGCTGGTAAATCGACTGTGTTCCAACTCTTGCCGCGTTTTTATGACCGTCAACTCGGTAATGTTCTAGTTGATGGTATTGACGTTATGTCGCTTGACCCGACTGAGTTGCGACAGTCATTATCAATTGTGCCGCAAGAAACGATTATCTTCGGCATGTCTGTTTTGGATAATATTCGTTTTGGTCGGCCCGACGCTTCGCTGGCAGAAGTTGAAGCGGCGGCCAAAGCGGCGCATGCGGCTGAGTTTATTGAGGCTTTACCTCATGGTTATGCTAGCCCTTTGGGCGAGCGCGGTGTGAATTTGTCTGGTGGTCAACGCCAAAGGTTGGCGATTGCGCGCGCGATCTTGCGTGACGCACCAATTTTATTGTTAGACGAAGCAACAAGTGCATTGGACGCCCAAAGCGAACGTTTAGTTCAAGATGCTTTGGCGCATTTGATGAAGGGTCGAACAACTTTGGTTATCGCCCATCGTCTTGCGACGATTTTACAAGCCGATCGTATCATTGTCATGGATCAAGGGCGGGTTATTGCAAGCGGCACGCATGAAACCTTGATAAAAGATGGCGGGCTTTATGCTCAACTCGCCAAACTTCAGTTTGGGAAAGAGGCTGCTGAATAACTAGATTTAAGGACGGCTTAGCGCTCGAGGCACTTTCCAAGCGCATCATAGGTGGCTTCATTGGCGGCTAAAATATTGCCACTTTCCATGAATTTTCCACTTAAATTAATGTCGCTGACCATTCCGCCTGCTTCACGCACGATCACTACACCAGCCGCCATGTCCCAAGGCTCAAGCGCACGATCCCAATAGCCATCCAAGCGTCCTGCTGCAACGTAAGCAAGGTCCAACGCAGCTGAACCAAAGCGACGAATGCCGGCTACTTTTGGCATGAGCGTATCCATATCTTTCATGAACTTTTCAGGATAGGAGCGTCCTTGGTGCGGAATGCCGGTCGCGAGGAGCGACTCTGACATCTTGCTGCGTGCGGATACGCGAATGCGCTTGTTGTTCAGATATGCACCGGTGCCGCGTTCTGCATGATAAACTTCATCCGTTACCGGATTATAAATAAGACCAGCCACGAGGACCCCGTCGCGTTCCAGGCCGATTGAAATAGCAAAATGGGGAATGCCATGGAGAAAATTTGTTGTGCCATCAAGAGGATCTATAATCCACCGATGAGTTTTGTCCTGGCCTTCGATGGTGCCATTTTCTTCCATCAAAAACCCATAACCCGGGCGGGCGCGGCTTAATTCCTCAAATAGCGTCTTTTCGGCTTTGAGGTCTGCATTTGAAACAAAATCTCCAGGCCCTTTGCTGGATACTTGAAGGTTCTCAATTTCACCAAAGTCACGGCGTAAAGAACGTGCCGCCTTTTCAGCAGCGGCAACCATAACATTCATAACGGGTGATTGAATGACCATTAATCAGCTCGCTTTAAATATGTAAGTTCTTCAGTATCGACGACAATCTTATCACCTGTGCCAACAAAAGGTGGCACCATCACACGCACGCCATTATCTAGGATTGCTGGCTTGTAAGATGATGTAGCGGTTTGCCCTTTAACGACAGGTTCTGTTTCAGAAATTTCGAGTGTGACTTGAGCCGGTAAACGAATGCCGATTGGCGTGCCCTCATGGTCTTCAACGACAACCATCATACCGTCTTGAAGAAAGCTTGCGCGTTCACCTACAAAGTCTTTGGCAAGTTCGATTTGTTCATAAGACGATGTATCCATAAAGGTGAGCATACCATCTACTTCGTATAGATATTGATAATCTTTTTGTTCTAATCTCGCGCGTTCTACTGTTTCTGATGACCGGAAACGCTCATTAAGCTTTGAGGACGTCAAAACGTTTTTAAGTTCTACCTGCGCAAAGGCACCGCCTTTGCCGGGCTTAACATGTTGTACTTTAACAGCAACCCATAACGCGTCATTATGTTTGATCACGTTGCCAGGACGAATTTCATTTCCGTTAATTTTCATTGCGATACCTATCCGTAAAACCGTTGAGATCTGATAGCACTCAATCTGGGGAAAACAAAGGCCAAGAATTCGTTTTTTACGAATTGGTGTCGTTGAATAGCTTATTAAATTCAACCACGGCCTCTGTCGAACCCTTCATGTGTCCCCAGATACCTTGGCTGACTGCTAAAAAATCTGCGCCGGCAGCGATCAGGGAGGATGCGTTTTGCGTGTTGATGCCGCCAATGGCAACACATGGTAGTGTTGTAACTTCTTGCCACCAACTCAATATGTCTGGTTCGGCTTTGCTGCTGGCTTGTTTGGTTTGTGTGTTAAAAAAGGCTCCAAAAGCAACATAATCGGCACCATCTTCACCGGCTACCATAGCAAGGTGGCGCGAGTCGTGGCAGGTAACTCCAATAATTTTATCGGCACCAAGGAGCTTGCGCGCGTCTTTGCAATTCATGTCGCTTTGTCCGATATGGCAGCCATCAGCCTGCGATCTTTGAACGAGGTCTGGACGGTCGTTTAATAAAAACGCAACATTATATTTTTGTGTGATGGGGATCAGTGTATCGCAGGCGCGCAATATGGTGTCATCGCTGATCGTTTTATCGTCTCTAGATTTCAGTCGTAGTTGAAAACTTGCGACATCGCCGGCGCTTAACGTTTCTTCTAATGTCTCCGCAAAGCTCTTAAGCTCTATATGCGGCGGACTGATAATATAAAGACGGCATCCAGACATTTATTGTCCAGTTTGACCACGATGCCGCAGTTTATGGTCTGCGAGTACGCATGCCATCATTGCCTCGCCCACGGGTACGGCCCGAATGCCTACGCATGGGTCATGACGGCCTTTTGTAATAATGTCATGTTCTATGCCTGCTTCGTCGATTGTTTGGCGTGGCGTTAAGATGGAAGAAGTTGGCTTAACAGCAAATCTGACAACGAGGTCTTGTCCTGTTGAAATGCCACCTAAAACGCCTCCGGCATTATTGCTTAAAAATGTTGGTCCATTTTCGCCGGCGCGCATTTCATCTGCGTTTTCTTCCCCAGAGAGGCTGGCCGCGTCAAAGCCATTGCCAATTTCGACGCCTTTAACGGCGTTGATGCTCATCATCGCCGCGGCTAAATCAGTGTCTAGTTTGGCATAAATAGGTGCGCCCCATCCGGCAGGCACCCCACGCGCAATAACCTCGATAACTGCGCCGCAAGATGACCCTGCTTTGCGAACGCCATCTAAATAGATTTCCCATTCTTTGGCGGCTATTGGGTCTGGGCACCAAAATGGATTATTGCTGATTTCAGCCCAATCCCATCGCGTGTGGTCAATTTTATGTGGGCCCATTTGAACCAGAGCACCTGTTATGGTTATACCGTCTAGCACTTTACGTGCGACGCCGCCTGCGGCAACCCGAGCGGCTGTTTCGCGCGCCGATTGGCGGCCACCACCGCGATAATCGCGGATGCCGTATTTTACTTGATAGCTGTAGTCCGCATGTCCGGGCCGGTATTTATCTTTAATGTCGCTATAATCTTTTGAGCGTTGATCTGTGTTCTCGATCAATAATTGAATAGGTGTACCAGTGGTTACTTGGGCACCTGTTTCGGGGTCTTCGAAGACCCCTGATAAAATTTTAACCCGATCAGGCTCTTGGCGCTGCGTGGTGAAACGATTTTGCCCTGGGCGTCGCAGGTCTAGCCAGTGCTGAATGTCCTCTTCGGTGATTGCTAATCGCGGCGGAGCGCCATCGACCACGCAACCGAGGGCTTTGCCATGCGACTCGCCCCATGTGGTTACCCGAAATAAATGACCGAATGTATTATGCGACATATCCGCGTTTAGTCCTCTTCAACGACAGTCATGCCGATCGCGTTATACCCAGCATCAACGTGATGGTTTTCGCCAGTAACCCCCGAACCAAGGTCTGAGAGCAAATAAAGAGCAGAGTTCCCTACTTCTTCGATGGTTACGTTTCGGCGTAGCGGCGCGTTCTCTTCATTCCATTTCAGCATCATACGCATGCCCGATATACCGGCCGCTGCTAGGGTTTTAATGGGGCCGGCAGAAATCGAGTTAACGCGAATGTTTTTTGG
>ENA-OUOG01000315-OUOG01000315.1-marine-metagenome-genome-assembly--contig:-NODE-315-length-64487-cov-6.291756_pt1 | contig 64487 bp, 28 predicted proteins | sample MGYA00248635_ERZ508505 | MGnify/ENA primary metagenome ERZ508505 (study PRJEB26176, sample SAMN06267871) | marine metagenome | isolation source: Saanich Inlet, British Columbia, Canada | place: Pacific... | reverse complement strand
GCCGACGGCGCGCCGGGGCGCCTCCGTCGGCGTCGCGCGACGACGCGCCGCGGAGCCTCGAGGCTTTCGAGCGCGAGATGCGTCGTTTGCGCGAGGAAAACCCGGATGGTCTCTTGGATGACTCGGAGGACGACCCGGAGGTGGACCTCGAGTCTCTCGACGCGCCTGAAATCAAAGGCGGGGGTGTTTTGCTCCGCGTCGTCGCGTTCGCGTTGGCGGCGTGGTGCCACGCGCTGGCGCCGCTGGGCGGGCGCTGGGGCCAGGCGGCGGCGTCCGCGAAGACCGCCACCGCCGTCGCGCTCTTCGCGACGCCGCTGCAGTGGTTCGGCGTCGCGTTCTTCCTCTCCGCGATCGCCAGCGGCGGCCTCGCCAGGCTGCTCCGCGAGGCGAAGGCGTTCCAGCCCATCCGCGCCGAGGGACCGGCGAAACACTCCGCTTCCCGGACCAAGACCAAGACCCCCACCGCCGGCGGCGTCGCGCTCGTGCCCGCGGGGTGCCTGGCGGCGCTCATCTTCACGCGCGCGGCGGACCCGGCCACGAACGCGGTCGTGGTGTGCACGCTCCTGTTCCTCGCAATCGGGTTCAAGGATGACCTCGGGAAGCTCCGCGCGAAGAACAACGACGCCGGCTTGTCTCCTCGCGTCAAACTCGCCGCGCAGGTTCTCGTCGCCTCCGCGTTCGTCGGCGTCGTCGCCGCGCTCGCCGGCGCGGACGTCGCGCCGGTGAGCACCACCGTGACGTTCGGGTTCGGAGTGGTCGGTGCGCTCTGGGAGCACTTCTTAACAGGCCAAGTCACGGGCCTCAGCGGTATTACAAGCCTGGCTGTTTCGATGGGGCGTTTGTATTACGCGTTAGCCGCGTTTGCAATCGTCAGCGAAAGCAACGCGGTGAACGTCGCCGACGGGCTCGACGGGCTCGCCGCGTCGCTTTGCGCCGTCGCGTTCGTCGCGCTCGGCGTGGTGTGCCTGGCGGGCGGCCGAGCCGAATTAGGGTGCTTCGCCATCGCCATGGGGGGTGCGAGCGCTGGGTTCCTCGTGGTCAACCGCCACCCGGCGTCCATGTTCATGGGCGACTCGGGGAGTCTGGCGCTCGGCGGCGCGCTCGGCGCCGTCGCCGCCGCCGCCGGCGGATGGGCCGTTTTCCCGCTCTTCGTCATCACCCTGGTTTTCGTCGCGGAGGTTGTCTCTGTGATTTTCCAAGTGGGCTGGTTCAAGTGGACGAAAAAACGCACGGGCGAAGGGAAACGGCTGTTCCGCATGGCGCCCCTGCACCACCACCTCGAGCTCGGAGGGTGGGGGGAAGTAAAAGTTGTCTCTATTCTCGTCGCGTTCGGAGCGATCTGCGCCGTCGTCGGCGTCGCCGTCGCCGGCGGATGAGCGATGCGATTTTTTTTTAAGTAGTACCGGGTGGTATAGTAGTGCACCATAGACGACGTTCGTTTTTATCCCTAACACGATCATAGCTCGCGCGTTGAAAGGAGTGAGCGTTCGTGCGGAAGGTCCTCGCGCGCGACGCTCGGAGCGCCGATTCGGACAAGAGCGCGGCGTTTTCGTTCGCACTATCCTTTCCGTAGTTTCGGGCAATTCGGTTGTCCGATAGTCCGAGTGTCCGACTGGGGTGCCAAGACGAGTCGTTGAAAAAGCGAGATCGCTCTCGACGCAGAGGTGGTCGCGCGGGCCGTGCGCGAGGACCTTCCGCGCTCGCGCGCCCGGTGGAGCCGCGATGGGGGCGTGTCTCTCGGCGCCGAAGCCGGCGGCGGACGGCCCTTCGGTCTCGGCGCGATCCGCGCGGACCTTCGGTGTCGCGCCCGTGCAGACGGCGAAGTCCGATGTCGAGTCGTCGGGGGAGATGGTGGAGATCCCCCTGGACACCCCGCCCGCCGCGGCGTCGGGCGCGGGGAAAGGCAACGGTTTCGGCTCCTTCCTGCAGGCGAAGGTCACCGTCGATCCGGGGTCGGCCGAGGACGCGAACGGCGCGGCGCATCGAGTGCTCGGCGCGCTCGTTCCCGAACGCGATCGAATCGACCAGGCGCTGGTGGACGACATGGACGCCGCGGTGGCGAGCGCGCTGGCAGGCAGTGACGAGAAGGACGCCGAGTCTGGTTCGAGCGCCGATCACGTGGCGACCGCAGAGGCGGAAGCCGCCGCGGCCCGGGAGCAGGACGTCAGCCTGGTGCTTTCGGACGACGCGTCGGATGAGGAGACGTTTTCGGGTTCGGAGGAGGACCGGGAGGAGGAGGAGGACGACGACGACGACTCGGACGAGTACGACTCGTCCGACGCGTCGTCCGCGGAGGTGGACGATGGGGAGGACGCGCATCCATCCGCGGGCTCGACCGAGGACGCGACCGAGGACGCGACCGAGGACGCGACCGACGACATTCCCGCGCCCGCGACTCCCCAGACGAACGAGCCCGCCTCGGACGACGCGCCGGTTCCGGTCCCCGGGACGCCCGAGCAGACGCGCGTCTGCTCGGCGTTGGAGGACGACTTCGAGGACTCGCTCAGCATGGTGGACATGGGCCCCGTGTCGGACTCGGAGGCGTCCGGTTCCGAGTTTGATTCCGCGGCGAGCGAGAGCTACGAGAGCGACGGCGACGAGGACGCCGAGAACGCCGCGGAGACGGCGCCGTCGACGGAACCGTCGGCGGACGTCTCGGCGTCGGCGCCGGAGGCGCCGCGCGCGCCCGACGCGGCGGCGGACGCCTCCCCGGACGCGACGGTCTCCGACATCCTCGACGAGGACTCTGTCGGCGATCGCGAGACGGACCCGTCAGCGGACGACTCGGAGTCTTCGTACGCCTCCTCCGCGTACAGCGACGAGGATGACCGCTTCGACGCCGACGCCGGCCCTACCGTCGCGTCCACGGTGGAGGCGTTCGGCTCCACCGTGGACGCGACGGTCACGGAGGTGCGCGCGCGCTCCAAGCACTCGCCGCCGCCGACGCCCCGCGTGCGCGGCGCCGCCGACCCCGAGGCGCTCGGGGCTTTCGGGTCGGGGAGCCTCGGCGCGACGCCGCGCTCGGCGCGGAGCGGCGGCGCGCTTCTTTCCAGCCGCAGCGGCGGCTCCGGCGGCCCGGACTCGCACCGCCGGGGGCCGGACTCGGCGCGCAGCGCCGCGTCCGAGGGGTGGACCAGCGTGGTTGTGCTGTACGTCACCTCCGTGAGCGCCGTGCGCGTGACCGCGGGCCGGTGCCAGCGCGTGCGCCAGACGCTGGCGAACCTCGGCGTCGAGTTCCTCGAGCGGGACATCTCCATGGCCACCGCGTACAAGGACGAGCTCGCCCGCCGCGTCGCGGCGACGGCGGCGGCGAAGGGCGAAGGCGACGCGAACGACGCCGCCACGGAGGGCGAAGAAAGTGAAAAAGAGCCCAAAAAGCCGTCGTCGGGTAAGCCGCCGACGTCCTCGGGCTCGTCCTCCGCGTCCCCCCGGGAGCTCGTGGTGCCTTGTTTGTTCGTGGACGACGCGTTCGTGGGTTCCGGCGAGGCGCTGGACGCGTCCGCCGCGGACGGCTCTCTGCGCGCGCTCCTCGAAGAGCGCGGTCGCGTCGGCCGCGCGCGCGCCGAGAAGGACGCGTGCGCGTCGTGCGCCGGCCGGAAACTCGTGATCTGCGACCGGTGCGACGGGAGCATGCGGTGGCTACTGGAGGACAAAAAGACGGGCGCGGTGCTGGGCGAGCGACGGTGCCCCTGGTGCAACGAGGTGGGCATGCAGGAGTGCCAGGCGTGCGTTCCGGCGTTCGCGAGGACCACGGGGGGGAGAAGAGGCGGGAGGTAGGTAGCCGCGTTTGTTCGAAATACCTTTTTCGCGAACTACGTGGAGTCTACTGATAAAAAAGTACCGTAGACCTACTCGTCGTCACCTCCGGCGCATCAATAGCCCCCCTCTTCTCCTCCCTCGTCCTCGCCGCCGCCCCGCTTGCTGTACTGCCCCGTGTAGTACCCCGCGTAGTACCACGCCATGAGAAGGTTCGCCAGCTCGTCCACGTCCGCGTCGGGATGCGCGCCCTCGTAATCGCCCGCCGCGCCGGAATCCAGCGCCGACGCCGCCGCCGCGCGCGCCCGCCGCCCGACGTCGCCTCCCAGCGGAGGCGGCGGGGGAGGCCCCCCGTGGCTCCCGTAGTGGTGCCCGTACGCGTCGTACGCGCCGCGGGGGGCGCGGGGACCGGGAGAAACGGGCGGGCCGCCGTATCCCCGAGGCGGCGGAGGCGGCGGATGGTGGAACCCGCCCGGGAACGCCGGCGCGCCGGGAGGACGCCGGCGGGGATGCGGCGGCGGGTGACGACCCGGGTAGTCGTGACTCGGAGGAGGCGCCGCGTCGTAGCCGTAGTACGGATCGTAGTACTCGCCCTGCGACGGGGCGTGCGCGTGCGCGGCGTAGTGCGCGTAGTAGGCGTCCCAGGACGCCGCCTCGCCGCCGGGGGCGGACCGGGGATCGGGCGCGGACGTCGCGGGGTTCCCGGGGAGGGGCGACCTGCGCGGCCGCGGCGCCGGGGAGGCGGGCGCGGGCGATCGCGGGGGGGCTCCCGCGATGCCCCCGCGCGCGGGAGACGCGGGCGTGGCGTTCCTGGACCCGCCCACCGAAGGCGAGAGCGTCGCCCTCGCCGCCCCCGACGCCGATCCCGCGCCTAGTCCGTGCGTGATCTTATACCGCTCCACCGCGCTGTTGTACGCATCCATCAAGGCGCTGTCATCCCAGGCGTCCTGGCCGCTCAGCCCGTCCTCGCGGGGGGGGACGTACGCGTACCCGTCGCGCTCCAGGCCGCGGCGCGACGCGCTCATCGCGGCTGCGGGCTCGGAAGGTGCCTGGACAATGCGTCGGGCCTCGGAACATCTCGGGAGTGACAGCGATCGCGTGAATCGACCCGCCCTGACGCGATTCGTGGTCGCCGCAGACTCGGTGGTTTCGGTGTGGAAAAAAGTTAACAACACCGCGACGGCGTCTCTACGCGTTCCGTTCCTTCGCTTTCTACGCTCCGCGTGTCACCCGAACCCGAACCCCTCGACGCCGTGCCTGAGCGCGGTCGCGATCCTGTGCTGCAGGATGGCCTCGCTGGGGTACTCGGGCAGACGCAGCTGGTTGAAACACGTCGCCGCCGTCGGGAGCGGGAACCGCTTCGGGTCCGTCCGGGTCTTTGTCTTTGTTCCCTTTGTTTTTGTTTTTCCATCGCCTCGCCTTTCCCCGCGGTCGGGCCCCCTCCGAGCGCGACGCGTCACCCACGCGTCCCCCTCCGAGTCGCTCTCGAGGACGTCGCCCTCCGCGTTTCCGATGTCCACACTGTCGTACAGAGGCGCGCGGACCACCGTGAGGGGGTACCGCAGGCTGGCGAATCCCCCGGGAGGCAGACGCGACGACCCGGTGACAAACTTCAAAAACGCGGCGCGATCGTGCGCCAAAGCGCGGCGCAGGAACCGCCAAAGCCACTCGGGCTGCGGGAACGTTCCGGGACCGGTTTCGTAGCCGCCGCCGTACCGCGCGTGCGTCGTGATCTCGTCCACGTCCACCGTCGCCGCGCCGCCCACCAGAAGCGCCACCTCCGCGGTGGAGAACATTGAGCGCGTGTGATCGGGAGGCACGAGCGTGGCGAATCCGGCGCGCGCGGCGCGCGCCGCCGCCGAATTTGAGACCCGCGCGACTTGGTGCGCGGCGCGCAGAGAAACGTACAAATCGCGGTTCGACGCGGTCACGGGCGTCGACATCTCGGTTTCCGTCTTTCCACAACCCATCAGAGGCACCTCCTTTGTTTCCGTGGCGACGCGCCACTTGTTCGAGTCGTTTGTTCCGTCGACCGACTCGACGCGCTCGTAGGTTTCGTCCAGGGAGAAGGTCAAGCAGAGGCCCTCAACCGCCTCCGCCGGCATCGTTTTCACGGCGCGCAGCGAGCGCGCCTCCTGCTCGTCCATCTCCTCGAGCTCCTCCAGCGGGTCGGCCGAAGGCGCGCCGCGGCCGAGCACGCCCCGCACGAACGCGCTCGCGAGCGCGACAGGCAGGGGCGACGCGTGCAGAACGGCGTACCCGAGGAGCTGCCCGAGCACGAAGTACTGCTCCTCCAGGCGCTTGGGGAGTCGGTCCGCCAGGTGCGGCGGGCGGTACGCGGTATCGGCGTCCGACGCGCGCGTCAGGAGCGGCGGCGGCTGAGCTCGAGGCTCCGCGCCGTCGATCGGAGCGTCGCGTTCGCCGCGATTACCTCCGCCGCCGCCGATCAGGTCCCGCGCGACGCGTTCCATGAAGTCGCGCTCGACGCCGGGCCCGGACGCGAAGTCGCCGGGCTCCGCCGAGAACCGCGCGTGCGTATGTAGCGGCGCGTTTTGGAACCCCGCCGCGCCGCGGCGCAACGCCCAGCGGAACAGGTCGTTCCAGGGCTCGCGCACGACCAGCGCTGCTTTTTCGTCGCGAGACACAAGATCCGCCCATTCCCGTTGCGATCCGCCGAGGGCCATTCGCCTGCGCAGCGCACGCTGCAGCCAGGCGCGGCGCGCGGGAAAGTCCACCGCGGAGACGCGCGCGTTTCCGTCGTTTTTTTCCCCCTTGGCGCCGCGCTTTCCAGGAATCTCGAGGCGCAGCAAAAACTCCAGCGGCGCGCCTTCGTCGAGCAGCTCGGGCCGGTCAGCCAGGAACGCGTTGAGGGCCTCGTAGCACGCCGGGTTCTCCGCGAGCGACCGCACGCACCGCACCACGCGGGGCTTGCCGATGGGGTCGTCCACCACCTCGCGGAGCGCCACGAGCTGCTCCTGCAGGTCGCGCGCCATCAAAACCGTCGCCGCCGACTTGGAGTCTAAACCGCACCCGAGTTCGTCCGCGAAGTCCGCGTACATCAACGGGATCCAGCCGCGCGCGTCCCTCGCGACGCGCGACGCGCCTAGCTCATCCGCGAGCACGCGCACGCACTCCACGTCCCCGCACGCCGCCGCGTGGTGTAAAGGCGTCGCGCCGTTGGCGTCCGCCGCGCGGACCGAACCGGGGTGCGCGCGCGCGAGCAAACGCAGCGACGCCGTCGCGCCCGAGCCGGCGGCGTAGTGCGCGGCGGAGGCTTTTAAGGCTTCGTCGCGCATAGCGGCGGCGGCGCCCGCGCCGACGAACGCTCGAGCCGCGGGCGTGGCGTTCGCGACCCTAGACTTGGTCTCCTCCGACGCGCCGCTGGCAAACAAACGCGCGCCGACGCCGCCGGCGCCGACGCCGTGCCTGAGGAAGGGGCTGTCGTTGACGAACACCGCGGCCGAGCGTAACAGCGCCGCCACGCACGCCTCCCACCCCTCGCCCCTCCCCGCCGCGCGCATCAGCGGCGTCGCGCCGGTCTCGTCCCCGACGCTCGCGGCGGGGCGGTCGCCGAGGGGCACGTACCGAGGCTTTTCGAGGAGTTTAGAGGGCGACGACGATTTGGAACCCGAGGCGTCGCTCGAAAGGAGGGGGTGCGTCCCGATCGTCCCGAGCGGGGTTTCCCGCAGAAACGCGGTTCCGGAAACGCGCTCCCGCGCCTCGAGCGCCGCGCGCGCCGCCGTGGCGGGCTCGGCGGTGTCCTCGAACCCCCCGGGCGGCGCCTCGCCCTCCGCCTCGAGCGCCAGCCACACGCACCGCGCGTCCCCCGCGTCGTTCTCCGCGGCGGAGTGCAGCAGCGTCCCGCCGTCGCCGAGAGGCGACAGGGGCCAACGCCGCGTCGAGCTGAACGGCGGCGGGTGCGCGAACGCCTCGCCCAGAACCGAGCGGATCGTCGCCGCCGCCTCGGCGTCGCCGCGCGCCAGGGAAACGTGCAGCGCGTTCCCGATATCCTCCGTGGAGGCGCGCGGAAGGCGAGACGGTTTCGCCGCGGAGTGCGCGTCGTCGCGCGCGCCGCGCGTCCACGGTCCGCCGAGGAGCGCGCGCAGGCACTTCCACGCGCGCGCCGCGCACGCCCGGTTCAGGAGCGCGCGCCGCGACGGGATCGAACCTCCGCCAACTTCCGCCGCGTACGAGCGCGAGTCCGATTCCGGGTCCGCCATCGCGTCCCGCAACGTCTCCTCGTCGTCCGCCAGGAACGCGGCTCTGAAACGCGCGTGGGGTGTTGCCTGGTACTCGAGGGACTCGTCGAGCGAGCCTCCTCGACGCCCGGCCGGATCAACTCCGCCCGGCTTCTCCGGCGGCGCGGGCGCGCGCTTCCCCCCCGCGGACGCGCAGTGACAGCAAAAGAAGGCGCGCGGAGTTCCGCGCGCGTCGCGGTCGACGCACGCCATGTGTTGCCACGCGCCGCATCGCGGGTTCTCGCACTGGACCATGGGCGCGCCGTCGTCCTCGCACGCGCCGCACTCGCAGTGCACCCAGCCGGCGGACTCGGACTCGGACCGCGATCCCGAACGACTTCCGCGCGACTCAGAGGACTCCGAGTCGGATTCCAGCACCGCGCGCGACCGCCGGCGCCGCGTCAAAGGCTCCCGCGCCTCCGGCTCCGCCACCACGAAGCCCTCGAGGTCGTCGTCGTCCCCCCCGAGCTGGTCGAACCGCATCTCTGCGTCCAGCTCTTCCCGCTCGATGTCCTCGATGTCGCGATACTCCAGCTCAGCCTCTTCCCGGCGCATGCCCTGCGCCAGCCGCTCGCGATTCAGGCGCCACTCGGCCGCCGCGCTGCGCCGCCGCGTGCGCAGCCGCGCGCTCCGCTTGGTGGGGGTCTCGCCGGGCGCGGGGGCGGGGGCGGGGGCCGGGGCGGGGGCGTCCTCGTCGTCGTCGAGGATGACGACTTTGTCTCTCGACCGAGTCGAGCGGCGTCCGCGCGACGGGACGTCGGCTTCGCTCGCCGGCGGCGACGGCGATGACTCGACGATTGCCGAAAATTTTCGCCGCGAAGGCTTTTTCCCACCCGGGACGCCGACCGACGCCTTCCCGCGCCTCCGCGTCGTCCGCCGCGGTTCGTCGGAGGAAGAAGACGACGTCCGCGAAGACGTCTTCGTGTCTCTCTTCCTCTTCCCCTTCGATAGCAGCGCCGCGGCCGCGTTTTTTTTTCTGGTCTCCTCGCGTTCGAACGCCTCGAGGCTCGTCTCGCTCGCGTCGCGCGCGCCCTCTGTCGCGTCGCTCGCACTCGCGTCGCCGTCGTCGATGAAATCGTCCGTGCTCGACCCCGGGCCGCTCGAGTCGTCGGACATCTTCTCCATGTTGACGATCCCGTGCTTCGCTCTTCTGTCGTAGAATTCGGGGCGATCCGTCATCGTGCCATACTCCCACGGGTTCTCATCCTGCGGCGCGCGAACCCTGCCCACCCACTTCGGCCGCGAAGCGTCGCCCGGCGTCCCAGAGGCGCGCGTCTTTTGAGTGCGGCGACTCTCGCGGGTCGTCAACTGTTTTTTTTGTCGGCGCCCGCGCGCGGGCGTGACCCGGACGGTGTCGCCATCGACGTCGTCGCTCGAGCTCGACGGACTGCGGTCGCGGATGCCGCGTCTCAGGTCGAACGGTTTGGGCTTTCCTCCCCGCGCGCGCGTCGCGCGCACCGGCCTCGAACTAGGTGCAGACCCGCTCGGCGCGCTCAGATCTCGTGGCTCGTCCTCGTCGGATTCGATGCGCACCTTCCTCTTGCTCCTCTTGCGCGCGGAAGACGGCTCGCCCAGGTCGTCCAGCTCGATGACCTCGTCGGACTCGGACGTAACCACCTCCGGGTCGAAGTCCGAGTCCGAGTCCGAGTCCGCCCGTCGCGGCATCGCGCCGCGACCCACTGGCGTTTCGTCTGCTTTTCGAGAGTTGACAACGAAAATCGGGCAGACCGAACGAACGCGTGTCACAGCGGTGATTTGATGTCAACATCGACGCGCACGCGGCGACCTGTGCGCTCGGCACTCCCGAGCCCTCACCGCGAGCCGCTCTCCGTGAGGCACTCTCGCACCTGCTGCCCGCGATGCCGTGCGAAGAAGCCGTGGAGCTCGCGACGCACGCCGTCGAGGCGGACATCGCGGGCGATGTCGCGAAAGCCATCGAATTCTACACGCGTGCGGCCGACGCGCTTGATCGCGCCGCCTCCGTGACCCCCGCGGAGGCTGCGGAGATGCGCGGGAAGTCCTCCGAGTACCGCAATCGCGCGGGCGTCCTGCAGGGTAAGCTGCAGGCGTCGCAGTTGGAGGCCATGGCGCAGAGCGCGCAGATGGCGCAGCAGGGTGCGCAGCTCGCTGGCCAGACCAACGCTGCGGTGAAGACCGCGGGGGGATACGGCACGGTGGCGGGTGCGGCGGCGGTCGGCGCGGTGGCGGGTGCGGTGGTTCTCGGCCCGATGACCGCCGTGGTGGCCGCGGGCGGCGCGGCGTACGCCACGACCCGCAAGGACACCGTCGGGGACGTCGCGCGGCAGACCGGGCAGGCGGCGGCGGCGACGGCGACCGCCGCGAAAAAGTTCAACGACGAGCACAACATCACCGGGAAGCTGTACGACGCGACCGCGGCGGCGGCGAACAAGGCGAAGGAGGTGAACACCAAGTATAACATCACCGGCAAGCTCACCGCGGGCGCCACCTCGGCGTACCAGAAAGCGTCCGAGTTTGACAAGAAGAACAACGTCTCCGGGAAGGTGGGGAGCTCCATCTCGAGCGGGCTCACCGCGTTCACCAGCGCCATGGGCGGCGCGCCGGCGAAGAAGAAGGATCTCCCTTCGGTGCCGCCGTGACGACGCGTCGCGTGGATGTTAGATACGCGGGAAGAAGCCGAGGAGCGGGAGTTTCGACGAGCGCCAACGGAGCTTCTTCGCCATCAGAGCGCGTCCGGAGATTAAGATTCTAACGAAGGTTAAAAAAAAAACCCGCCGTCGTCGACGGCGCGAGCTCGCCATCGCCTTCTCGCCATCACCCTCTCGCCCGCCCGCGGCCTCTTCCTCTCCCCCTTCCCCGTCCCCGCGCGCCCGTGCCCGCGCCGGCGCCCCCGGGCTTGCCGGGCTTGATTTTGGGCGTGTCGTCCACCAGCAGGGTGTCGAGGTTGAGCGAGTCGGGCAGGATGTAGTACCGGATGGTGTTCCCGCGAAGCGACAGATGATCCATGTGCGTCGGGTTCTTCCCCTTGAGCGTGAGTTTGACATTCTTCAAGTGCGTGTTCATGCTCACGTCGACGCCTGCGCGTTCCAAGGAAGGTTTCGTTCCGAAGCGGAGGTTGATAGAGAAACGGTCTCGTCAGGTGCCGAATTCGCGAATGAAGTCGACGCGAACGGAGCGACGGAGCGTTCGGGGAGGCGAAGACGCGACGCGCGAGAGAACGAGAGAATTCGCGCCGGCGCGGGAAGAAACAGAAACGTTTCGCTCGAGCGCGAAGAGTTCGCGTTTTAGGGATTGCCCGCGAGTCTGGAAAAACGCGCCGACGCGACGCCGCGAACGCGTCGCGCGCGACCGTTCCGACGTCCGACGGCGCCGCCGCGGATCGAGATGACTATCAGGCACACGCACCCATGACCGTGCCGTGCACCACCGTCCCGTTCTTGAGCTCGATGGTGCACGTCTCGTGGCTCAGCTTCTGCAAAAAGCGAACGAGCTTCATCGTGTTTTACCGCCCGCCGCGCGTTTCCCGAAGTTGCGCAGAAGCCGGTCCCCGCCCGGATCTGCCCGCGCGACCGGCGTCGCCGATCGAAACACCGACGGAGGCGTCCTGCGACGACCGAAGGTGAGCCCTCTGGTGCGTGACCCGAGGTGCGTCCGACGCGTCCACGCGACGCGCGAAGTGAAAGCCGCGCGAGCTGCAGGCAGGGGCGATTTACAAGTCGTTTTGCGATCGTCCGCCCGGCGCGCGAAACTGCGGCAGTCGACGCGAAACGTTGTTATGCGGGGCGCTTTCATCCGCTCGACGTGCCCACTTCCGGACGCGCGAGAGGGCTTTGGGCGGCGTCCACGCGCTCGCGACGATGGCCGCGGGTTCCGCGAGCGCCGTGGGGGCGTCGCTGGCTCGCCACGCCGCCGTCGCGGCGCGGCTCTCGTCTCGCGACGCGCCGTGGATGACGCGCGCGAGCGGACGGTCTTCGCGCGGACGATCGCGCTTTCCCCTCTCCCCCCGCGCGTCCGCCCCCCCCGCGCAGCCGGAGGGGGGCCGCCGCTCGAAGTCCGGCCCGTCCTCTTCCTACGCCGAGACCTGGGACGGGAAGTACGACATGGAGACGCAGGGCATGTGGGACACGCGCGGCGTGGAGGGTCCTTCGTGTTACGTTCTGCCCCCGCTGGAGGAAGCGACGCGGGAGGACCTGGAGAAGGTGTATAAACAGGCTAAGAACACGTACTTCTCGGGTCAGCCGGTGATCGAGGACAAAATGTTCGACGAGATCGAGCGGCGCTTGCGGCAGATGGGCAGCGAGTACGCGCGCAAGTACCCGCGCTGTTCGAGGCGGGACATGAAAATCTACGGCGACCTCGAGACGGATGAGCCGCAGATGCGCGCGTTGGAAAACGTGTGGCGCTGTTTCACGCTTCTCGGCGCCGGATTCGTCGCCGTCGACGTCGTCGAGCTCGTGGCCACCATCGACCGTCTGTCGAACGTCAACGGAAACACCATCGAGTTTCGGCCTCCCGTGCTCGCCGTGCTGGGCGCGTTCCTGTGCCAGTCGGCGCTCAACAAAGTCAAGGCGCTGCGACGCGGCGACGTCGTCGCCGTCGCGGGCGATTGCCCGAGCTGCGGAGAGCGCGTGTTTATTTTTTTACCCGGGAACGAAGGCAATCGGGTCACGCGCGGGAGCGAGTGCCACGTCTGCGAGCGCTCGGTGTCCTTCCGCGCGGACGTGCGCGTGGACGCGAAATCGAGGTACGGGCGAGGCGCCACGGGGCGCGTGTACCTCGCCACCAGGGCGGACGACTACTACTCCGCCGACGAAAACGACGCGCCGCGCGACGCGTGGCCGCCGCGAAACGCCGAAAACACGCGGTGACGTTCGTTGATTGATGATGAGCGTTGTACAACTACACTACGGTACTCCTTCGTAGACTATACGGTGTTCCTCACACGCGCGGTCACGCACGCACACGAATCACGAATCACGAATCAGGAATCACGCGCGCGTCGCGCGAAAGAGACGACGCCGTCCGCGCTCCGCGTCCCTCGCCGCGTTCGGTCCGCCGCGAAACGTTGGACACACTTTTTCGCGAGAAACGACCTTATTTGCACGTTTCGCGCGTCGCGCCGCGAACCGATCGTAACTACGTGCTCTTCGACCCTCCCCCCCCGACTTTGAAGTACGCGACGAGCGCGATGGCGAAGACGAGCATGCCTATGATCCCGTACATCAAAAGCTTGTTCTGGAAGATGCGCCGGCCCATGTTGCTCAGGATCTTGCGAGACTTGCTGATGGTATCGTCCGCGCCGTGGATCGTGTCGCGCGCGTTTACGATTGTGTCGCGTTGCCGGTGCAGATCCTGTAAGATGGACACGCCCAACTCCTCCGTGTCCAGCAACGCTCTTTTGCCCTCTAAGATGCGCTCGCCCGTCTGATCCAGCCGCTGCGTGCTGTGCAACATCCGCTCGCGCTGGCTGTGGCTCGTGGGCGCGTGCATGTCGTCCAGCTCGGCGCCGGCGAGAAGCTGCGCGCGGTCGCTCCGCGCGCTCGACGCCGCCTTCGCCGCCGTCGCGGCGTCGCGTTTCAAGCGCGCCAGCTCGGTTTTGTACTCGCGAAGCTTGGCGCTCATCGGATCCTTGGCGGCGGGATTCTGCATCGAGCGCGCCTCCAGGTCCATGCGGCGCACCAGCGCCTCCGCCTCGGCGACGTCGGAGTCGATCAACGCCACGCGCTCAGCCTTGGCATCTGACGCCGCGGGGTTCGTGAAACGAGATGGGGGTCGAAAGGGTGAGTTTTCCAGGAGGCGCGACGCGCCGAAATGCCGTTTTCGCGTCGCGTCAAAGATTCGTTGGCACGCGTCTCGAGCGAGGGGCGTGCGTCCGCGCGCGCGAGACGCGGGCGGCGGGAACGCGCGTACCTCCGTCGAGGCTGGCCAGGGACGCGGTGTTCCGTGCGATGGAGGCTGTGAACTCCAGGAGCTCCTTCTCGTAGCCGTCGAAGATCTGGGGGTGGGGCACGGGGGGCGGTGAGTGACGAGACATGGCGGGGAAAGCCACACGTGGTGCAAAACGAAGATGACGCGAGCGCGGGGTACGCGCGTGGGGCGTAACGGGTCGGCACGTACGTGGCTCATGACGTCCGTCCCTTCTCTCGTATCTACCTAAGAGGAGGCACGCGTCTGCCGCGCGTCGCGGCGTCGCGGTGCGAGGGGGACTGCGGGCAGGCCGGGGGCGGCCGAGTCAGTGCTGACGAAAACTTTTCGACGATTTCGCAACTGGCGCGAAATATGCATTCCGCGGCTCGCGGTGTCGAGAGTGTCTCCTCGGCGATCGGCTCTCCAGGACCTCCCGCGCGCGTCACGGACGCGCGGCGGCGGGGAAGATGAAGAGCCTCAAGAAGACCATGACCAAAGCGGCGTCCAAGGCGATGGCCGGCGTGGGCATGACCTCCGGCGTTGCCGCGGCGCCCGCGGACGCGCGCGCCGGGTGGGAGGACTTCTCGGACTTCTCCAACGCGGTTCCGATCGGAGGCGGTGCGTCCCTCGGCGCGCGCGCCGTCCCGCTGCACGACGGCCTGGGCGCGGAGATGGAGCCGCACCCGCTGACCAAGGATTGGGCCGCGCGCATCAAGAACCCGAAAGTGCGCGCGGCGTTCGCGAAGCAGCCGCTGGAGTCGTACGCGGACGCGCACGCGCTGAACGTCTGGACGGGCACGTGGAACACAAATGGGAAACCTCCGCCCGCGTCGCTGGACATCTCAGCGTGGCTGGACGTCGCCTCGAGCCCCGACCTGGTGGTGGTCGGGTTCCAGGAGATCGTGCCGCTCACGCCGGGCAAGGTGCTCATGCAGGAGGACGCGCAGGCCACGGGCGAGTGGGAGGCCATCATCGAGCGGTGCCTGAATGGCGCCGAGAGCGAAACGTCCAAAACGTCGCCGCCGGCGCCGGCGCCGACGCCGGCGCCGCCCGCCGCCGACGGGTGGACCGCGTTCGGATCGAACGCGACTTTTCCCGAGCATATGCGTCCTGGCTCAGAGAAAGCGTCTGCGCCTTCGTCTCGGTACGTGCGCGTGGCGTGCAAACAGCTCGTGGGCGTGTACATCACGGTTTGGGCGACCCGCGGCGTGTCGCGTTTTATAAGCGACGTGCGCGTCGCCGCAGTGGCCACTGGGGTGAACTTGGGTGTGACGATGCTCGGGAACAAAGGCGGTGCGGCTGTGTGGCTGAAGGTGCACAACACGCCTTTGTGCTTCGTGTGCGCGCACCTCAGCGCCGGCTCCAAGGAAAACGACGCGCAGAAGCGGTCGGAGGATTACCGCGAGATTTTTTCCAAGTTGTCGTTCCCGCCGCCGCCGGCGGCGTCGTCCGACGGCTCGTTCGAGAAACCCGCCGGGGTCGCCGACGCGTTCGCGGCGGTGTGGATCGGCGACCTGAACTACCGCCTGAACCTGGCGGACGACTTCGTGCGGAGCTCGCTCGCGGGAATAACGAGCGAGATCTCCGGCCGCGATGTCGTGGAAGATTTCCGCGTGCGCTCCGCGTACGCGGCGGAGCGGACGAGGCGGTTCGCCTCGCTGCTCGGCGCGGACCAGCTCTCGCTGGAGCGCGCCGCGGGCAAGGCGTTTGTCGGCTGGACCGAGGCGCCCGTGGCGTTCGCGCCCACGTACAAGTACCGCCCGGGCACGCACACGTACTCGGGCGCGGGCGACGCGGACGAGGAACACGAGACCGCCGCGAGGGGCGACGGTGCTCGGCCCGCGGTGAGCCAGAAGGAGGAGAAGAAGAAACGCACGCCGGCGTGGTGCGATCGCGTGTTGTGGCGCGGCCGCGACGTGACGCAGACGTCGTACGGCGCGACGCGCGCGTTGACGCACAGCGACCACAAGCCCGTGTTCAGCTCGTTTATCGTAACCGCGCGGCGCCTGTGCCCGCAGAAACTGCAGACCGTGCTTCAGGAGACCCGGCGCGAGCTGGACGCCGCGGAGATGGCGTCGCAGCCTCGGTGCGCGGTGCTCAACCCGCGCGCCGTGTTCGAGGAACGCCTCTTGTTCGCCGAGCCGAAGACGACGACGTTCCGGCTGGTCAACACCGGGGACGCGCCGGCGTCGTGGAACTTTGTCGCCGCGGTTCCGGGTGAGAGCGCCGTCGCGCCGCCGTGGCTGCGCGTGGAGCCAAACAGAGGAAAACTCCTGCCCGGCGAGGAGACGGTCATCGCCGCGACCGCGACGGTCGCGGGGGGAAGCGCGGGGCCGGCGGCGCTCGCCGCCGCGGCGGGGCGCGCGGGCGACGGCTTCGAGACGGCCTTTACCGAAACAGTCCAAACGACGCGCGCGCCCGTCGACGTGGGATCGGGGCTTTTTAACGACGACCAAGGGTCGCCGTCGAACGCCGCGGCTGCCACGACCGCGGGCTCGATCGCCGAGGCGGCGCGCCTAGCGCAGGCGCGCGCGGTGAGCGCCGGCATCGCGCGCGTCGAAGCCGGCGGCGGCGTGTCCATGGTTTCTCCCGAGTCGAAGCGCGCGGCGAACGCCGCCGCCGCGCTCGGCGGAAGCCGCCGAGGCTCGGCGCTGGACCTGCTCGACGCCGTCGACGCCGACGAAACACCCGCCGAGTCTCTGAGACTCGGCGAGAAAGACGAGAAAGACGACGTCCCGGTGGACGCCATCTTGGTGCTGCACTTGGACGGGGGCCGAGACTTTTTCCTCACCGTCGCCGGGACGCTTCGCGGTTCGGTTTTCGGGAAGCCGCTGTGGCACCTCCCAACCGCGTCGTTCCCCCCGAACGTCCCAGCACCGGTGGGCGCGCTGGTGGATTACCTGTTCGCGGTGCCAAAAACCGAAACCCCGAACCTGTTCCGCACACCGACGCGCGGGACCCTCGGTGGCCTCGCCGCCGCGCGCCGCGCGCTGGACGCCGGCGCCGACGTCGCCTCCGCCCCGGGCGTGACCCCCGCGGAAGCCGCTTACGCGTTGCTGGCGCTCTTCGCGGCGCTCCCGCGGCCGCTCTTCGCGGCGACCGCGGCGTGCCTGGCCGCGGTGGACGGCGCGATGGCGCCCTGGGCGCAGGCCGCCGCGCGGGTCGCGGCCGCCGCCGCGGCGACGCGCGCGCCGTGGACGCTCGCGAACGAGCCTCTTGTTTCCATGGCGCCTTCGTCTGCGGCGGCGGAGGCGCTCCTCGCCGCGCACCTAAGGCCGGCGGAGCGCGCGTCTGTGTCGCACACCGTATCGTTCCTCAAAGGTATGTTTCAGTCATGGTACGGGTCAGGGTACGGGCGGGAAGTCCCTCGTGTCGTCTCGCAGTTCGCGGAGGTGTGGTTCCCGCCGCCGCCGGCGAACGCGCCGGACGCCGCCGCCAAGCGAATGGGGCGGCTCGCCTTCGTCAGCGCGCTGTGCGGCGCGGCGCCGGGCGCGCTGGACGGGTTCAACCCCATGGACGTGCTCTTCGACGTGACCCTGGGGACGGGGTCGACGGGATCCCCGGGGACGGCGTCGAACGGCGCGTCGGGCGCGTCCCCGGGGATGGGCGCGCCGGCGGAGACGCCCGTCCCGGCGGTTTTGGCGGGGATCGGGATGGGCGGGCCGGGCTTGACCGGAAACTTGATAGACTTTTAATTTCTTTTTAGTACGTATTCGCGTACCTCAAACTCCGCTACGTAGTTCTACTGCAAAGATTCTAAGCCCGCCTGCCCACGCTTCTGTCTACCCTCTGCGCTTCGACAGGCGCCACGCGTTGGGTTCGTTGAACCGGTCGTACAGGGGCTCGAGCCTCTCCATGCGCTTGCGCTTGGTCATCTTCGTAGGGTCGCCGAGTTTGAAGAAGCGCGGGGCGAGCTCGGCGAGCCACTTGGGCTCAATCGCCGTACACTCGCGCATGTACTCCTTGGACGTGAGCACGAGCTCGTGGTAAATCACCCAGTCCGGTTGGCGCTGGAACAGCGCGCTCGCGGGGTGGATGTACGTCGGCGTGTTCTCCACCAGCGTCTTGTATCCCTCCTGCGGGTCCTTCTTAGCGCTGTGGAAGAAAAACCCACTGCAAATCGCTCTTCGTATTTTGTTGAAGTTTCGCCCGGCGGAGACGACGTCCAGCTTGTACCGATCCATGATGGTCAGGAGCTGTTTCCGGACATCCTGCGCGCGTCTCAGGCTCCGCGCCTGTAAGAAGTTCTCGAAGCACCACGGCGAGGAGAACTTCTGCGCTTTCCAGCTCTCGTACACCGTCAATAACGAGAGATGATCCCCCTCCGGCTGGAAAAACTTCGCCTTCTTCTGGTCCGCCGCGGCTTGCTTTTCGCGCGGGCGGTACCAGATGTTCTGCGCGGAGAGGCACGCGACTATCGTTAAGATTTCGTCCGAGCACCCCAGGTCCACGGCGGCGATGAGCATCTTGGACATGGGGGGCTCCAGCGGGAACTCCGCCATCTTCCGTCCGAGCCGCGTGAGCAAGCCCTCTTCGTCCAGGGCGCCGAGATTGTACAGCTCCTCCAGCGCGCCGATGAGCGTCGGCGGCGGCGGCGGGTCCATGAAGTCGAAATGCAACAGATCGTTGATGCCCATCGCCTTGAGCGTGAGCGTGGTCGTGCCCAGGTTGGTGCGCTGGATCTCGGGCACGGACGTGGGGAGCATCTCGTTCTTGAACGCGCTCTCCGTGTACAGGCGGAAGCACTTTCCCGGCCCGGTCCGGCCGGCGCGCCCGCTCCGCTGCCGCGCCGACGCCTGCGAGATGGGCGCGACTACCAGCGAGTCCATTCCGATTTTAGGGTTGAACACCTTCTGCTTGGCGAACCCCGGGTCCACGACGTAGAAGATGCCGTCGATCGTTAAACTCGCCTCGGCGATGTTCGTCGCGACGATCACCTTTCTAGACCCCGGCGGCGCCGGGTCGAAGATCCTAGTCTGCATCTCGGAAGGCAGCGAGGAGTACACCGGCAGCACGTGGAGGTCCGGGACGCTCGGCCCTAAACCTTTCACGCGCTCGAAGAGCGTTTGACACGCCGCGTCGATTTCTTCCTGGCCGGTGAGGAACAACAAAATGTCGCCCTCCGGCTCGGTGAGGTGGATCTGCATCACCGTGATCAGCGCGGCGTCCATGTAGTCGCTCTCGGGCGCCTTCGTGTACATCACCTCCACCGGGAACGTTCTACCCGGAATCGTGAAGATGGGGCAGTTCATGAAGTACGACGAAAACTTCTCGGCGTCCAGCGTCGCGCTCGTGACGATGATTTTCAAATCAGCGCGCTTCGCGCAGCACTTCTTGAGCAGACCGAACAGCACGTCCGTGTGGATCGTGCGCTCGTGCGCCTCGTCCAGCATGATCAAGCAGTACTGGCTCAGCAGGTCGTCCAGCAGCGCCTCGCGAAGCAACATGCCGTCGGTCATGTACTTGATCACCGTCTCCGGGCTCGTGCAATCCTCGAACCGAATGGCGTACCCGACCTCCTCGCCGAGACGGCACCCGAATTCCTCCGCCACGCGTTTGGCGACGGACATCGCCGCGACGCGGCGCGGCTGCGTGCATCCGATCCTGCCTCGGCTGGTGTACCCCGCCTCCGCCAGGTACTGCGTCATCTGCGTGGTCTTCCCCGAGCCCGTCTCGCCGATCACCACTAAAACCTGGTTGTCGTTCACGGCGTTGATGAGCTCGTCGCGCAGCTTGAAGATGGGAAGCGACTCGCGCTGCTGCTGCATGGGGAGCGAGCTCTTCTGGCCAAACGTCGGCGCCTTGCCGAACGCCTCCATCTTCCACGCGGGCATCTCCTTGTCGCTCACAAGACCGGTGCCTCGTAGTTCCTGCGCCAAAACCCGCTCGCCCTCGGCAGCCATGGGGTCCTCCCACGGCCGATTCAGATCCTGCGGCACGGCGTCCAGCTCGGCTCGCTGCTGCGTCTGCTGCAGCTCGCGTCTTTCTTTCGCTAACGCCTGCTGCGTCATCGCCGCGCGTTGCATGGACCCGTCGGGGTTCTTGACGATCTTGATGGGCGAGACGTCCCCGTGGTTCGTCTGGCCCTCCAGAAAAGGCGCCTCCTTGTCGTTGATCTCGATCTCAACCTCCTGCTCCGCCTCCTCCTCGAACCCCAGCACGCCGTCGTTCTCGGCGTCAAACGTCGGGTACTCCTCCACGCGAAGCGCGCCGGACGCGATGAGCTGTTTCGCCTCGAAGCGCTCGGGGGAGCTCATTCTTTTCACCGCTCTTCGGCGCCCGCCGAAGTCGCCCGCGCGGTCCTCCTCGGTGAGCTGGATGCCGGAAAGACCGCGCAGAGAACCGCCGGGGGGAGGCGGCGCGTTCGCCGACCAACCGCTTCCCGCGACGCCGCCCGACCCGACGTTACGCGACCCCGCCGTTCCGCCCACCAGGTCTTGCCCCGTGCTCTGGTCCACGTCGCGCATGCTGAGCGCCATCCTGGCGCCCGAGCGGGTGGTCACCTTGACCCACACCGGCTGGCCCGCGCGCACCTGCTCGCGCGCGCTCACCCCCTTCTTGGCGCTCATCAGGCTCGCGTGCACGAGCCCCTCGCGCTTCCCCCGGAACTCCGTGAGCTCCACGAACGCGCCGAAGTCCATCACGTTGCTCACGCGGCCTCGGTAAATCTGACCCACCTCGGGCTCGCCATCGCGAAGCGGCGCAGCGGAAGAAGACGCGCCGCCGTTCCGGTCGCGGCTCCGGTCGCGGCTCCGGTCGCGGCTCCGATCGCCGCCGCGGCGGTCTCCGTCCCCGTCGCGTCCCCGCGCGCGGTCACCCCCCCCGTCCCGGGACCGGAGCGAGGCATCCAGCACTCTGGGGTCGTCCGCCATGTTGGCGGTGATCGGGTTGTCGCCGTAGATCTCGCGCGTCAGCGCCTTGGCCCTCGCCTCGTCGTCGCGCACGGCGAGGCCGGGGAGGGGATTGTCGGCGGTGGGGCGCGCGCGGGATCCGCTCGCGCCCCCCCCCGCGCTCTGCCCCCCCGGCTGCGCCCCGCCGGACCTCGGCCGCGCGCGCTGGATCATCTCCAGCAGGTTACGCACGAGGTCGAACGAGAGCTCGGCGCCCACCTCGTCCAGCGCCTTCTGGAACGAGCGCGCGTCCGCGTGCTTGCTCGCGAGGTCGATGACGAACTCGGACAGCGTCTTGTCGCCGATGCCGATGTGGTTCTCCAGCTCGGTGGTCACCTTGTTCACCAAAGACAGGTGCGCGAGCTTATCGAGCGCCGACATCGCGACCGTCTGGTTTGAAAGCCCGACAAACCGCTCCGGTCTGACCGCCCGCTGTCGCCGCGCGGGTCGCTGTGGTGGTGGGATCTCGTCTCGTGAGGTTTTTTCCGGCGCCGAACACTTTCTCGAACGGGCGGCACGAGCATTCCCATAAAATCCGCACTATCCCGACAGTTGTTCCAGCCGCGTTTGTCACCGTACCGAATTCCACGCGATTGCGCCCACCCCGGAGCAGTGCGAGGTGCGCGCGGAGGCGCGGGGGATAAAATGACGGACGTCACGCTGATGTCGTCCCGGATGTGGATGACGGCGGCGTTGTCCGACCCGGGCGGAGCGTGCGCCTGTCCTGTTGGCTGCGACCACTGCGCGTATCGCTCCCCCAACGCCTTTGTCGGGACCGATGCGAACTACGTCGCGCTCGCGGACGGCCTCGCGGTCTTCGACTTGCTCCTCGGCGAGAACGGGACGAGTTACGTCTCCGACGGCACGACGAACCTCACGACGTGCCCCAGCGTGGCGGACGAGGTGGAGTGCGTGAAGTGCTCGCCGGGGTGGATGCCCGTGCTGTTCGCCGGGGAGGACCATGTGGACAGCACGATGCCGCAGCGGCTGCAAGGCGGGGGGGTCCAGTGCGTGTTCGTGGACGCGGACGCGTGCGACCCGCTGTCGGACACCGCGTGCGGGCACAACTTCACGTTCACGGCGTTCGGCGAGACGATCGGGTACCTGCTGGTGTTCTTCCTGATCATGATCGGCATCTTCCAGGCGCTTCGCGCGGTGCCCCACTTCCTGCACACGTGCGATCCCAACTACTTCATGACCCCCAACCACCCGCGCTACCCGCCGACGAACATCCCCCCGAAACCCCCGCCGGGCGCGTTCGGCTGGCTCAAAAGAGCGTGGCGCATCTCGGACACGGACATCTTAAACCACGTCACGCCGGACGAACTGATGCTCCTGCGGTGGTTCCGCGTGATGTACCATTACTTCTTCGGCGCGACGCTCTTCTGCTCGCCCGTGCTCATGGCGCTGTACTACGCGTCGTCCGATTTCGCGAACAGCACCAACGGCATGCGCCGGTTCACGCTCGAGGCGGCGTCGAACCCGGCCGTTTTCTGGGTCGCGATCGCGGAGACGTGGGCGTGCTCGTTCTGGCTCATGTACTTGCTCAGCCGGGAGACCAAGGCGTACGCGCGGCTCATCTGGAAGCTCGGGCCGAACCGACTCGGCATCAAGAGCCACGCCGTGGTGGTCAACGACATCCCCATGCTCACCACGGACCCGCTGCCGGAGAGCATCGCGCACATGAAGGACGGCGTCGGGCTTCTGAGCGCCATCAACAGCGTGCTGTCGAACAAAGGTGCCAAGAACGGAGGGAGCGGGTCTACGCGAGGCACGCCGGAGAATTCGCCCAAGTTCGCGTCGCCGTCGTCGCCGTTCAACCCCGCGTTCGCCGACCTTCCGCGCGGCGGCGGCGGCTCGGGGCAAGACCTGGAGGGCCTCGGGACGTTTGGCTCGTTCCGGGACGTGGAGGCGGCCGCGACGGCGACGGCGGAGCAGGAGCGGGCCACGATTGCGGCGTACGCGCGCGCGCGGAAGTGGATGAAGCGGAACTCGAGCGCGGTGCGCGCGTTCATGGACCACACCATGCCGGACGAGCTCGAGGGTTTGCGCGCGTGCACCAAGACGGAGATGGTGCAGTCCACGAAGATGAAGCTGGAGGCTGTGCTGGGCGAGGGGTGCGTGGTGAGCTGCATGCCCGCGCGCGACGTGCGCGCGCTGGACCGGCACTCGCTCAAGTGGCAGGCGGCCAACGAGAGGCACTTGCAGGCGCTGATCCGCGAGGCGGGCGCGCAGGAGGAGCTGGTCGACGCGGAGGCGGAGGCGGTTCGCAAGCGAGGCGGTTTAGGTCGACTCCCCACCCTGAAGCTCGACGACGACATCGACGACGACATCGACCTCGACGCGTTCGACGCCGAGCTCGGCGGCGACGAAGGGCTCCCGTCGCTGAGCCGTCAGGCCTCGGAGGCGGAGGTGGCGGCGGACCTCGCGGCGAACCCCCTGAACGACCCGGCGGTGACGAAGCTCCGCGCGAAGCGCGACTGGGCGGTGAAGGAGCGCGAGGCGGCGCGAGACGCGCTCTCCGCCGCGCTCAAGGCGTTTGACAACGCGCGGTTTGAGTACCTGACGGATGAGTCGCCGTCGCCTTCGATGCTGGTGGTGTTTTCACGGCAGATGGACGCGGTGATCGCGGGGCAGGTGCAGGTGGACCGCAACTTCGGGTCATGGCGCACGAAACCCGCGCCCGGGCCGAACGACGTGGTGTGGCACAACATCGCGCTCACCTCAGAACAGCGGAAACGCAAAAACTTGTACGCGGCGGCGTTTGCGGGCGCGATGGTGGTGTTCTTCTCCGTGCCGGTGAATCTGCTGGGCGAAGTCGTGGTGGGCGCCGCGGGGTCGCAGTCGATCGTGTCGCAGATCTCGGTGGCGCTGATCCTGATCATCTTCCTGGTGCTGGGGCACATCTTGAGCCTGGTGCTCTCGCGGCAGTACGGGCACGTCGCCATCTCCAAGATGGACGTCACGGGCGCGTCCATCTATTTCTGGCTGCTGGTGCTGAACCTTTTCGTGTCCAACCTCTCGACGACGCCGCTGTGGACGGAGCTCATCGCCTGGGTGCGGCAGCCGAAACTCATCGTGGACGAGCTCATCAGCAAGGTGCTCAACACATCCTCGTTCTTCCTGCAGTTCTGCATGCTGCGGTGCGCGCAGAGCGCGCCGTTGGAGCTCATCCACCCGCCCTTCCACCTCGGCCTGGCGGTGAAGACCCTGGTGCACTTACTGCGCGCGGGCGAGATGCCCACCGAGAAGATGATCCGGAACTGGTCCGAACCGGAAAACACGCCGTTGCACCGCGTCCCGGCGCAGACCATGATGGTGGCGTTTTTAGGGATCATGTACTGCGTCATGGCGCCCGTGATCTTGCCCGTGTGCGGCATATTCTTCTCCCTGTTCTACCTCTTCTGGAAGCACAACCTGTGCTACCACTACACGCAGCCGTACGCCTCCGGCCAGACGCTCTGGCCCTGGCTGGTGAAGCACACGTACGTTTGCCTGGTGGTGTCGCAGACCATCCTTCTGCTCGGCCTGCCCACGCTGGTGGGCGAGGAGTACATGGGCGTCCAGAGCGTGCGCTGGATGCGCCTCGTGCTGTGCCCTCTGCCCATCCTCAGCGCGCTGGAGTTCTCGCGCACCAGGCAGACGCTGCGCGAGTCCCTGAAGGTGCCGGTGCACAAGCACGTCATCTCCGAGCTCGAGCGCGGCGCGGGCGCGGCGGCGGCCACCGCGCAGAGCGGAAAGTACGACGAGCGCGTTGGACACTTCGACGAGCGCGGCGTCGTGGGGGACGTGGGGAAATTCATCAAGCGGGGCTTGCGTTCGCCCGGCGCGTCCGCCGCAGAGAGAAGAAAAGCGGAACACGTCAACGCGACGAAGGAGAACGACGCGAACGGTTCCTTCGTCGCCGGCGCGTCGTTCGTTAAGACGTCTGGGACCCGATCGTCCGCCGTTTCTAACGACGCTCATGGCGGCGCCGAACGCAAGTCCTCGTTCAACTCGCTGAGCACGCCTCTCGAGACGACGCGCCGCTTGAACCTGTCCACGGAGGAGGCGCGCTCGGAGGTGCAACGCCTGATCGACCTGGGCGTCTGGCGCACCTACCAGCCCATCTCCATTTGGCCACAGGTGAGCGAGAAAGCTGCCGCGTCGCTCATCGTCAGGCGGTGGCGCGAGAAGAAGGGCGTGCGGCTGCGCGTCGCGCGCCGACGAGCGGAGGAGGCGTTCAGAGGGCTCAGCGTCGCGTCGGGGGAGACCACCGTGGTGGGCGGGGAAGGCAGACTCGTCGAGCGCGTGGGGTCCAACGCGTAGAAGAACGTCGTCTCGCCACGCGTGACGTATTTCCATTTATTATTATCGGCGCTTTCAGTAGTCTACTACGGTACTTACGGCGCCTCGCCTACACATTGCGCTCGCGACGCGTCTCGCCGTCTTCACCGTCCTTTCTCGGCGCCCAGTCCGACGCGCTTGGCTCGCGTCACCGCGGCGATGGGCTCGGCGATGCCCGTCCCGCCCTTCCCCACGCCCGAGCCCTCGCCCTGGAACCCCATCTTCGCCAGCATGCGGCTCCCGAAACCGCTGGTGTGCTTTTCGAACGCGCCGAACGCCTCGCCGGCGCCCACGGTCCGTCCGGCGGACGAGACGCCGCTTCTCGCGTCGCGGATGCCCAGCTTCGCGCGGCGCGACTCGAGAAGCCGCGCCTCGCGTTCCGCCGCCTTCGCGGCGCGGCGCAAGCCCCGGTTGGACGCCAGGTCCGCCTGGACCACAGCGCGGTCCTCCCCCTCGGCAAGCACCGCGACACCGGCGGAAGCGAGCTCGAGCTCGGCGGAAGATCCTTTTGGCCACGGCGTCGAACGCGTCGTCGCGTCGGCGTCGTCGATTTCGGCGTTGGCGTCGTCGATTTCGGCGTCGGCGTCGTCGGCGTCGGCGTCGTCGGCGTCGAGAAGCTCGGCGTCCGCCGAGTCTCGTCGCCCCGCGTCGCTCGCGCCGCTCTTTTCGTCGCCGTCCTCAGACCCGGACCCGTCCTGCATCACCCCCGCGGAGACGAAGTTGGACGCCAGCGTCTTGTTTTCGTTTCCGGCGGCGAAAGCGCGTCCGCCTTCGCCCCTTTCTCGAACGCCGCGGTACCCCTCCCAGTGCCCTCCGGGCACGTACTCGCCCCCCGCCGCCGCCACCGCGCGCGCCACGCGCTCGTCATCCGCCGGCGGCGCGCGCGCGCGCGGCGTCCATCGCACGATCGGGTGCCTCCTCTTCCCCCCTCCCTTGAGCTCGAGGGCCAGCCCAAACGCGTTGGCGATGCGCTCCAGGTGGTACAGATGCTCGTGCGACCGCGCCGGCTGGAACCCCACGTACGCGCCGCCGCTCAAAACGAGCATGCGACACATCTCGGCGACGGCGCCCGGCCGAGGCAAACCGCGAGGCGAATACGCCTCGTCGGGAGGCGACTCGCCACGTTTTCGCGCCGCCTTGGCAGCCTTCTTCGCCGCTCTTCGGCCGCTGGCCCCCAGGCGCTCGGGACCGCGCGGAGCTCTGTCCCCGCGTCCCCACGCGTAGTCGCCGTAGTCGCCGCTCTTCATGGCCTCGTTCTCCTCCTCGGACTCGGAGTCCAGCCCTGAGGCGGGCGGCGAAGGAACCTCGCCTCCGGAGAGGTTCATGTCGCGCATCGAACGCAAGTACGCGCTCTCGCGGCGAGCGCGGCGCCCCTCTTTCGTTTCGTCCGCTTCCTCGTCCGCGTCGCTGCTGTCGCTCCCCTCCATGCAGTTGCGCACGTAATCGTCGATGGCGTCGTCGTCCAGGCTGAGCTCGCTGCCCCACGACTCGGACCCGTCGGACTCGTCGAAAAAACCATTCCCGTCGTCGTCGTCGTCGTCGTCGTCGTCGTCGTCGGGGCGTTCGACGACCCGGCGTTCCGTCCGTCCCCGACGGCTGTCGTCGCCGCGGTCGTCCAGGCGAATTTCTATCCCCCCGACGCGCATGACGCGCGCGGTGTCCACGTTGGGATCGTCCACTTCGTCGTCCTCCGAGCCGGAGGGGAGATGGTCCTCGTCGACGGAGTCGTCCGAGTCGGAGGTCTCGGAGTCGTGGTCGGGTTTGCGGACGCGACGGCCGCCAGCGTTGGGTCCGTACGCGCCGAACATCTGGCGGTGCTTGCGCTTGGGCCCGCCTCCGCCTCGAAGCGCCACGAAATCGGCATCGCCGTCCTCCGGGCCGTACAGGCCGCCTCTCGCGCCTCGCGCGCTTCCGCCGCCGTCGACGTGGCTTTTCGAGTCAGATGCAGGACCACCGCCGCGACCGCCGCGGCCGCGGCCGCGGCCGCCGTCGCCTCGCGTCGCCCCGCGGCCTCGACCGCCACGCCCTCCGCGCCCGGCGGGTTTATGGCGTCCCCCCATACGCGCGCACTCGGGAATGCCAGACCATGCGTGTCCTCGACGCGTTTCTTCGCACGTTTCTTCGACAGATCTCCGGGCAGAAAAGAGGCTGCGGGTGACTCTCGGGCGGGTCTCGGAGGTCGCTTTTTTGCGAAGGCGAACGCTCGCGGCGGCAGCGGCGGCTACTTAGCTTACAAGAAACGCGTTTCCAGAGGTACGCATCACGCCCCGTCACCACGCGCTCCCTCGCCTCGCCCTCCGTCCTTCCGCTTCACCGCACGCTGCACTCTGTTGTTCCACTCGTCCCGCCGCCTTTGCATCTCCTCAAACTGCTCCTTCGACTGCTCCTGGGTCGGCGAGAGGAAATAGTCGCCGGAAGGTTTTTTCGCCGCCACCGCCGCCGCGCGCGCCGCGTTGGGGTTCTCGCGCGCGCCGCCGCCGCCCAGCATCGCGAGCACGGGGTCCACCTCCGGCTCGGGAGGGGGAGGAGGGGTCACCGGAGCCGGCGCAGGCGCCTCCTTCGCGCCGCCGCCGAAAAAACCGCCGAACCAACCGCCTCCATTTTTCTTCTCCGGCGCCGCCGGCGCGGGCGCCGCCGGCGCGGGCGGCGGGGCGGGCGCGCCGTAGCCCATGTCCTGCATCAGCGCGTCGGGGTCCCAGTCGACCTTGCCGCCGCGCATGACGGGAGCCGGAGCCGGAGCCGGAGCCGGAGCCGGAGCCGGAGCCGGCGACGGAGCCGGAGCCGGAGCCGGCGCGGCGCGAGCCTGCGCCGGCTGCGGCGGCGGCGGCGCGGGCGCCCCCGCCCCGGTTCCCTTTCCGTCGTTCCTCCGGTTCCCGCCGGCGTTCTCGTTCGCGGCGTTCGCGGCGCCTCCTCCTTTGCTCGCTGCCTCGCGCTGCTTCTGCGTCTGCCACTCCGAGCCCACCGCGTTGAGCGTCTCGCCGCCGAGGCCCATGAGCGTCTCGATGGGTAGGTCCACGCGTTTTCGCTTGGGAGGCGCCCTCGCCGCAAACGCCTCCTTCTCCTCCTCCTCCTCCTCCTCCTCGTACGCGTTAAAGTCGCGCGAGCGGTTGAGGGTTCCCACGACGTCGTCGAAGGACTTGTCGGGGTAGTACGCGTCGCTCTCGTCCCACGAACCGCGTGGGTCCCATCGATCATAGGACGAATCCGCCGCGACGGACATACCGGAACCGTTTGACGCGAACGAAGACCCGTCCCGCCGTTCGGTCGAGACGGCGGCGTTTTCGTTCACTCGCGATTTGGAGAATCGCGTCTGGTACTCCTCGTACCGCAGCTCGTTCGCGCGCGCCTGCTCCATCTGCGCCGCGCGGTAGCGCATCTCCTGCTCGCTCTGCGCGCGCGCCTGCGCCAGCAGCCCGGGGTGCGTGGGGTAGTCGTACGGCTCGACGGGATTTGACGAGCTTGCGTCGAGCGTCGCCCAGTCGCCGAAGAGCGCGTTTCGCAGCGCGCGCCCGACGAGCGCCACCACCAAAAACGCGCCCAGGCATAAACTCGCGCCGATGGTCGCGGCGAGCGCGAACGCCAAGACGTTCACCACGTTCACCATCTGCGGCACGAGCTTCGCGAACACGCCGCCCAGCGACGCGCCGGCCGCGACCCAGCACGCCAGACCGCCCGTCACCGGGAACAGGTACCGCAACCACCGAGACATGCGCGTCAGGAGACGATACGTCGCGCGCAGTCTTTGAAGCTCGGGGTCGTTCGAGACGCTCGCGTACGCGTTTGCGTTTTGATCCGTTTCGATCAGATCGTACGGCGCGACAGAACCCACCGCGACCCCCAGGTTCGCGGGCGAGCCTTGCTCCCCTGCACCGCCCGGTGAGAAGGGCGGGTTGTCCGAACGCACGGCGCGCAGATCGTCGCCGAACGACGTCCTCTGTTGAACAATCGCGCTCGCCGCGCCGTCGGGCGTCCCGGAGGGGCGTTCCCATATCCCCGCCTGCGCGGGCTCCTGCAGCAGCTTGCTCGGCGCGCGCTTCGGCGGCGGCGGCGGCGGGAGAGGCGCGCCGTCGGGGCCGACGCGCGCGCCGTCGCGCGCAGAAGAAGACTTCTCGGGCTTGGGCGGTTTAGGAGGCACGTAATACTCGCCGAAGCCGGGGACGGGCGCGTATCCGCGGTGCGCGGGGGGAGGACCGTCGTCGCCGGCGTCCCAGAACGCGCTCGACCCGTCGCCCTCCGCGGCGGCGGCGACGACGAAAGGCTCAACGCTTTCTTTATCGCGTCGACCGAGGCGTCGAAGAGCTCTGCGCGAAGAGCCCGGGCTCGAGAAAGAAAAAGCGTCGCGAGCTCTGGCGGGCCCGGGACGAGGAGACGACGCGGCGACCGGACGCCGTCGCCGGCCGAGACGCGTTCGCGCGCTTTCGCCGTTCGCGACTGGGCGCGGAGCCGCGAACGCGCGCGCGGCGCGCGCGGCGACCGGGGCCGGCGACGCCATCGACCTCGGGCGTCGCCCTGCGGGGCGGGAAAGAAACGCGAACGGGAGGAGGAGACGGGAAAGACGAGGCGCGGTGAGCGCGAGGGCGAGGCGCTCTGGAAGGCGCGAGAAGATGGGTGACGCTTGGGCACTCTCAACGAGAATTCCAAGCACGCGTGGTGGGGCGGGGGCGCCGCGCGCGGCACGAGAGCAGGAGACGACAATGCCGCCGCGGGAAGAGATCGCGATGGTGGTGAAGCGCGCGTACCTGCGAGCCTTGGACGAGAGTTCTCTACGCGTGGGGCGGGGCGCGCGCCCTTGAGAGTGCCGCGTCACACGATCACCTCTTCAAATTTCCTTGTTGTTGGCGATCCGGCCCGGAAAAATCGTGGAGAGCTGGAGAGCGCACTGCCGGTTTTGGACCCACGGGACGAGCTCGCGCGTTCGACCACACCCGCGGGCAGACCCGGTCGCGCGGGGCGCGCGACGGGCAGAGGGAGCCGGACGCATCTCCCTCGCGCGGTCTCTTGTCGCACCCGCCGCGATTTCCGCGCTCGGGTGTTCGGGCGAGCGCACAGGCGGGGCTCGGAGACGCTCTCCATCGGCGTTCGGCGTGAACGGCTCGTTGACTCGCCCGAGGCGCCGTCTCCTGGCGCGTCGCCATGGGTCGCCTCCTGGACGCCGCGGTCACAGCTGACCCCACCGCGGGCGTCCACAGGCTCCCCCAGCCTTTCCGTATGATCGATAAGATCCTCTCGGGCGTCGTGGACGACGCCGCGGACAAGGCCGTGGCGCGCGAACGGCGAAGGCTCGCTCGGCTCGGCATCGTCGAGGGGACGAAGATGTACCGTCCGGTGGCCGAGACCGTCGAGCTCGAACACGCCGCGACGTGCGTCTGCGTCGCGCGCTTCGAAGACGACGAGGCGGAACGCGCCGAGCGCGCCACCGGCGACGCGAGAACCGCGCGCGAGGCGCGAGCGACGCGCGAGACGGAGGATGACGAAGACAAAGACGAAAACGCGACGTCGACGTCGAGACCGCGCGTCGTCGTCTTTGCCGGCGACGAGGACGGGTGCGTGCTCGCGGTCGACGCGGCGACGGGCGCGGTGCTCGGTCGCGTCGCGGCGTTCCCGGGGCGGGCCATCGCGGCCGTCACCGCCGCGACCGTCGCGCCGCCGCCGCCCGAGGACGAAACCTTTTGGCGCGCGAATGAAACAAATACGCGAAAAGAATTTCGCGACGGCGACGCGTCGGCGGATCGCGCGCCGAACGAAGACGACGAGGACGCACCGAAGGAGGACGCGCCGAAGGAGGAAGACGCGGAAGAAAAAGACCGAAAAGCCGAAGAAGAAATCGATGGTGACAAAATCGATCCCCTCGTGCCTCTGTTTGACATCGCGGCGGCGGCGGGTGGCCCGACGCCGCGCGACGCGACGCAAACGATGATCGTCGCGGCGGCGTGCGCGGACGCGGCGCGTTTGTACACGTTTGACGCGTCTTCGACTCGTTTCACGCCTCTGTGCGCGGCGCCCACGCCCGCGGGGTCCACGCCGGCGTCGCTGTTAATCGCGCCGGACGGCAGGACGCTCGCGCTCGCGGCGGGCGGCGGTGCTCTCGCCGCGTACGAGGTGCCGCCTCCGAAACCCGACGCGTTCCTCCCCGCGTCGTCTGAGACAAACGCCGACGAGGCCTCTGTGGACGCGGATGGCGAGACGACGTCCCAAGTCGTTCCCGACGACGTCGAGGGAGACGAAAACGCCATCGAGAATGACGCGTTCGGTTCCGGTTTGGAAAGCCAAGAAAGCGGCTCTCTTTGGACTCCCGCGCAGACGCACGAGGACGGCGCGTTCGCGGCGGCGACGCCTCTGGTGTGGCTCGAGGCGGCGCGCGCCGCGGCGGCGTTCGGCGCGGCGCCGGTCCGGGCCCCGGGCGAGCGAGCGGACGTCTCCGCCGGAGACGAGGAAGGGGCAGACGCGACGGACGCGACGGACGCGGAGCCGAGCGCGGCGGACGCTGAAGAGCAAAAAGAAGGTGGCTCCGATGAAAAAGAAGACGGCTCCGAGGCGGGAGACGCCGCGACGAAGACGCTTTCGTCGCGTCCCGACGAGCCTCGCGCCGGCGCGCCCGACGCGTATTTCCGCCTGGACGCCGCGGGGCGCGCCGACGCGCTCCTGGCGGCGTGGCCCGGGTGTAACCGCGCGGCGATGTTCTCCGTGCGGGGCGCGCTGGACGCGCTCTCGGTCGCCGCGCACAGGCACGACACCGTTCCCGCGCTCCGCGGCGAGTGCGACGCGAAGACGGAGGCGCCGGCGGAGGACGACGCCGCCGAGCCGGAGCCGGAGCCGGAGCCGGAGCCGTCTCCCGCCGACGACGACGCCGAGGCGTCCTCCGCGGCGTACTCGACGCCCGCGTGCGACTGGACGACCCCGTTCCCGGTGACCGCGTCCGCCGCGGTCTCGGACGGCGAGGTGTCTCTGTTCGCGCTCGGGCTGGTGGATGGAACCGTTTTGGTAATCGACGCGCGCCTCGGTGTAGTCGCCGCGCGTCTCGACCGGCTGGGCGCCGTCGCGCCGAGAGGGACGAGTCAGAGCCGTTTTGGTTTTTTTCCCGACGGTCGCGACGGCGACGCGCGTCTCTCTCGAGACGCCTTCGGAGACGGAGACGGACCGCAGTTCTTCCGCGGCGCGAACGAAAAAACGAAATCGCTTCCTTCGCTCACCGCGTGCGTCGCGCTGGCGTTCGCGCACCGGGACGAGACGTGCGCGACGGTCGAGCTGACGGCGGCGTCCGCGGAGGGGTGGACGGCGACGTACGCGTTTCCAAACGTCGCGCCGGGAGCTCTCGGCTTTCCGCTCTCGTCGTTTCCGAAGAACCCGCCGGCGTCGCGTCTGGCGCGCCCGCGCGGAGACCCGCACATCGCCGCGTCGTTGACGTGCCAGCGCGGTGGCCCCTTCGCCGTCGTCGAGGGCGACGCGCCGGACACGCGCCGCCGCTCCGACGAAGACGACGAAGACGCGTCCGGCTCGGAATCCGAGCGCGACGACGGAGTCTCCTCCGACGCCGACGCCGTCGAGAAGAAGACGTTTGTGCGTTTGATGGACGTCACCGGCGCTTTGACAGATTTGTACGGCGTCTTCTGCCCTCCCGAGCGGTGCGCGTTCGCGCTGGACCAACGCGGGCGCACGATCCTCTGCTTCGACGGATCGAACACCGCGGTGGCGGTCTCGCGCGAGCGCCGCGAGACGAATAACAGCGGAAACGTCGCCGAAGAGAAGCTTGACGACGAAAAAGCCTCCGAAAAAGCCGACGACGAAAAAGCCGAGCCCGAAAAAGCCGACGACGCGACGGAGCCCGCTGAGCGTCCGAGCGGCGAGACCTCCGGCGAAGACGACCCCGCGGCGCTCGACCCGCTCGCGTCGGAAGCTGACCCGCCCGTGTGCGTCACGCACACGACGCACACGAAACTGTGCGTCTACGCCGTGCCCCGCGGCGTACACGCGCGTTCCTCGCCGGCTGAGACGGCCGAGAGCGTTTTTTTTTCGTCTCGGCTCGACGGCGACGGCGTCGTCTCCGCGAGGACGTCGCCGAAGCGAAGCTTTTCTCCGGGAAAAGCTCCCGACGCCCACGGCGCGGACGAATTACCAAATCGGCGATGGCAGACAGCGGCGAGCGCGGCTCGGTTGGCGCGCATCCTGAGCGCGCGCGGCGGGCCCGAGGCGAGGAGGGAGAGGTTTCCCAAGCGCCTCGCCGAGCTCGAGCGCAAGTTTGAGCGCCGCGCCGCCGAGGGCGGGCGCCCGCGCTCGGCGCTCGGCGCGCATTAGTTTTGCCGCGGCTGCTCGCCGCGGTACCGCGGCGACGCGTTCGAAACGTAGACTATGTCGCGTTCGAAATGCCTATCCTATATAAGGTTATCTGCGTCGTCTATTTGCGTAAGTTGCGTACGTTTCACGTCTCCCGCTCGGCGCGCGCCGCGCTTTCTTTTTCGCGCTCGCGCCTCTCGGCGAGTTCCTTCTCGACGCGCGCCGCCGCCGCCGCCGCCGCCGGCACCACGACGCGTTCCTCCCGGCGCGCCTCCTTCCGACGCTCCTTCGCGCGCGCGCGCCGCTCGATCTCCGTCCTCGCGAACCGCTCCAGCCAAGCCTCGTTCAGCTCGAACCGCTCTTCCTCTTCGTCTTCCTCGTCGTCACCGTCTCGACGCGACGTCGCGAAGACCACGTCCGACGCCGAGTCACACGCCTCGCCTTCGTTCGGGACGCGGTCGTCGCGGTCGCGGTGCCACAGCGTCTCGGGCGCTTCCGCCTCCCCCGGCGGCGGCCACGAGACGATGGTGTCCCACGTCAGGAGGTGGGGGGGAACGCGCGCGTCCGGCGGCGGGCGCGGCGGAGGAGGCGCGCCCGACGGCGGGCGAGGCAGGAGCCACGGCGGAGGGGGCGCCCGAAAATCGGGGCGAGGGAGCGGCGGGGCTTCGCCGTGAGGGCCGCCGGCCCACCGCGGGTCCCCGCGGGCCTCAGCCTCGTCGTCCAGGCGCCGGGGACGAAGCCCCGCGCGCATGACCGGCGCGCGCGCGACGCCGAGTGGCGCGCAGGTCGCGAGAAGTGAAGGCGAGTTTCCCATCATCCCGCAGCGGTGCGAAAATGCGTCCGGCGCTCGAAGCGCTTTGGAAGGCGAGAAATTGTCCAGAAGAGCGGCGGCGGCACTTCCCGCCGCGCCCGGTGCGGGGTGCGCGGTGTGTGACGTCTGGAGTCATGTCCAGCTCGCGAGAGGGCGGTCGGGGGCTGGAGCAGATGCGCCACGTCTTCGTCAAGACCGGCGTCATCTCGCAGGCCTCCGGGTCGGCCTACGTGGAGTTCGACGCCACGAAGGTGATGTGCGGCGTGTACGGTCCGCGGCAGGGGGGCAAGACCGGCACGGCGACGAACGACCGGGGCCGCCTGGACGTGGACGTCAAGCTGGCGACGTTCGCCACCCCCGGCGCGCGCGGCAAAGTGGGTCAGGGCGACGCCGAGCTCGAGTTCGCCTCGTTGCTGCATCGCGCGCTGGAAAGCGCCGTGCTCCTGGACACCTTCCCGAAAACCTCCGTGGACGTGTACGTCACGGTGCTCGAAGCAGCCGGCGCGGAGCTCCCCGCGGCGGTGGCCTGCGCCGCCGCCGCGCTCGCGCACGCGGGCGTCGCGATGCGCGACCTCGTGTCCGCGTGCTCTGTGGCGAGAAGGCCGGGCACCGAGAACGGGGGGACACGGGGCGGCGCGCTTTTGCTCGATCCCACGACGGCGGAGGAGAGGAACGCGGACGGCGCCGTGACCTTGGCGCACATGTCGCGCTTGGGGGAGGTCACGCAGGTGGTCGCGACGGGGAGCTGGGACGGAGACGAGCTGGACGACGCCATCCAGCTCGCGGCGAGCGGGTGCGCGCGGGTGGACCAGGCGCTCAGGGAGGTGCTCAGGGCGGAAGCGCAGGAGCACGCGCCGGCGGGGAGCGTCGGCGCGGGCACCTAGGTCGGTAGAGCGAGCAAGGATCCATCCACCCTCCAAAAAGCGCAACAAAAAGCAAACGCCTTCTTTCGCCGCCTCGCGACTGCTCGCGGCAATCCAAAAAGTCCAGGCGCCGTCAAATAAAAATCGCGAAAAGTTCCTGCTGACAGAGCAGGGCGTTCCAACCCACGGACTTTAAACCCTGGATCGACGAGTTATTCGCTCGGCGCATAATATCTGTGAGCTTTTCGGGAAAAGCGAGAAAGCGCTCGCTTTCGACGAGAATCCCGTTCGCGATCGTCGCCGTGGAACGCGCGGGCACACCTTCCCGCGCGCGCTGCGACGTACGTAGTTTCGTCCGCGCCCGCTTTTTGAACGCCTCGTTCGGTGGAGCCCCGTTTGGCCTCGTCGACACGCACGTCAGCATGGCGTCGGCCGCGATGCGCTTCGCGGCCGCCACCGGTCGCGGGAACTTTTCCGCGCCGGGCAACAACCACGCGCGGGTTCGCGCGCCGGTCGCCCGGGCGGCGCTCGGCGGGCGACGCAACGCGCTGCGCGCCGCGCTCAGGGCGCGAACCAACGCGCCCACGCGGTTCGCCAGAGGCGGCGTCATGCCCGTCAACGCCAAGCACACCGCCGTGCCGGAGGCGCAGGTGCGTCGCCGAACCCGCGCAAATCGCGCTCCACGCCATCTTTTTTGTGTAACAATCAATCACGTCCCCGATCGCGAGCGCGCGAGAGGGGGCGACGGCCCGCGCACCGCACACCCGGGCGCGCGCCAAACGCCCGGGCTTCCCTCCGCCACCAAGAAGCTCGCGTCGCGCGAAACCTCAAAACCTCGTCCCCGAACCCGCTGACCGAGCTCGACCCACCGACCCACATGTTCGCGCTCCCCGCCCCCCCTCGGCACTCGCTGAATGTCGTTTCCCTCGTTCGAAACAACCCGAAACTCCCGAACCGTCGCGAAAACCCACCGTTCCCGTGAAATCGCGTCAAATGATCGCGTCAAAAAAAAACGCAGGGTCTTTTCGATCCCGCCGGCGACCGCGACGCGTGCGGCGTCGGGTTCGTGGGCGAGCTGAACAAGACGCCCACGCGCGGTAACGTCGTGCAGGCGCTGGAGATGCTCGTGCGCATGACGCACCGAGGCGCGTGCGGGTGTGAGGAGAACACCGGCGACGGCGCCGGCATCTTGTCTTCTATCCCGCACGACTTTTTCGTCGCCGTGGCGCCCGAGCTGGCTCTGCCCGCCCCCGGCGAGTACGGCCTCGGCATGTTCTACCTGCCCAAGGGCGACCCCGAGGGCCGCGCCGCGTGCGTGGCCGCCGTCGAGGCGGCGTGCGCGGAGATGCAGATGGACGTCCTGGGCTGGCGCGACGTGCCCACGGACGCGGCCGCCGCCGACCTCGGCGAGTCGGCGCTCGCCACCGAGCCGGAGGTGGCGCAGCTCTTCGTCGCGCCTCGGATTTTGGACTCGGAGGTGGACCTGGAGACGCGCCTGTACGTGCTCAGGCGCCTGGCGGTCGTGCGCGTCAAGGAGGCGCGCGGCGCGAGCGTGACGGACGTCATGGAGGACTTCTACGTGAACTCGCTCTCGAGCCGCACCGTCGTGTACAAGGGCCAGCTCAAGCCCGACCAGGTGATGCCGTACTACCCCGACCTGCAGGACGAGCGCTTCACCGGCTACCTCTCGCTGGTGCACAGCCGCTTCTCCACGAACACGTTCCCGTCGTGGGACCGCGCGCAGCCGTTGCACATGATGGGGCACAACGGCGAGATCAACACGCTCAAGGGCAACGCCAACTGGATGCGCGCGCGCGAGGGTTTGGTGGACGTCACCGAGAAGCTGGGCATCTCGCGCGAGACCCAGAAGGCGCTCGGTTTGACCATCGAGGGCGGTTTGTCCGACTCGGGCGCGTTCGACGCCGTGCTCGAGCTGCTCGTGCGCGGCGGCGGGCGCTCGCTCGCGGAGGCGGTGATGCTGATGATCCCCGAGGCGTGGCAGAACAACCCGCACATGGACCCCGACCGCCGCGCGTTTTACGAGTTCCACTCCGCCAAGATGGAGCCCTGGGACGGGCCCGCGCTCGTGACGTTCACCGACGGCAACCAGGTTGGCGCGACGCTCGACCGCAACGGCCTCCGCCCGGGTCGGTTCTACCTGACCAAGTCTGGGCGCATCGTCATGGCCTCGGAGGTTGGCGTCGTGGACATCGACGACGCGGACATCGCGCAGAAGGGGCGCCTGCGGCCGGGAAACATCCTGCTGGTGGATTTCGAGAAGGGCACGGTGGTGCAGGACGCGGACATGAAGGCGGAGATCGCGGCGAAGCGCCCGTACGCGGAGTGGGTCAAGAACCAGGTGATCGACCTCGAGGAGGTCGTCGAGTCGGCGTCGAAGGCGACGCCGCTGGTTCGCCCGAAAATCAACGGGTCCACCGGCGACGCGGGCATCGTGGGCGCGCTCGCGCCCCTGCGCGCCTCGGGGTTCACGCGCGAGGCGCTGGACATGATCCTGCTCCCCATGGTGGGCACCGGCGCCGAGGCGCTCGGCTCGATGGGCAACGACGCGCCGCTGGCGGTGATGTCCGAGATCCCCAAGCTGACGTTTGAGTACTTCAAGCAGATGTTCGCGCAGGTCACGAACCCGCCCATCGACCCCATCCGCGAGGCGGTGGTGACGTCCCTGGAGTGCATGGTCGGCCCCGAGGGTGACCTGGTGACCACCAGCGAGAGCGACGCGCACAGGCTGAGGCTCAAGTCGCCGCTGCTCACGGTGGAGCAGATGGAGGCGCTCAAGGCGATGGACCACCGCGGCTGGAAAAGCCGCGTCCTCGACGCGACGTACGCCGTCTCCGAAGGCGCCGACGGCCTCGAACGCGCGCTGAGCCGCCTGGCGAAGGAAGCCTCCGCGGCGGTGGCGGACGGCGTGGCGTGCGTGGTCATTTCCGACCGCGCGGCGAGCGCCGACCGCGTCGCGGTGTCCTCGCTGCTCTCCGCCGGCGCCGTGCACCACCACCTGGTGGACGAGATGGAACGAACGCGCGTCGCCGTGCTTCTCGAGTCGGCGGAGGCGCGCGACGTTCACCACATGTGCGCTTTGACCGGCTTCGGCGCGGACGGCGTGTGCCCCTACCTCGCCATCGACGCCATCGCGCGGCTCAAGGAGGACGGGCTCGTGCCGGACGACTCGACTTCGCTGGATGACCTGGTGGCCAACTACTTCCACGCCGTCGAGCACGGCATGCTCAAGGTTTTCGCCAAGATGGGCATCTCCACGCTCGCCTCGTACAAGGGCGCGCAGATCTTCGAGGCGCTCGGGCTCAACGCCGCGGTGGTGGCGAAGTGCTTCAAGGGCACGGCGTCGCGCGTCGAGGGCGTAGGCTTTGACCAGCTCGCGGAGGACGCCATCGCGCTGCACGCCATGGGCTTCCCCGCGCGCGCCGACGCCTCGCAAACCGCCGGGCGCGCCGAGAGCGCGACGCTGCGCAACGCCGGCGAGTACCACTGGCGCGGCGCCAAGGATGGCGTGCCCGCGGAGCGCCACCTGAACGACCCGGTGGCGATTCAGCACCTGCAGGCGGCTTCGCGCGAAAACTCGCCCGCGGAGTACCGCAAGTACGCGGACATCACGGACAAGCTCAACGAGGGGTGCAACCTGCGCGGCATGCTCGCTTTCGCGTCGGACCGCGAGCCGGTGGCGGTGGAGGCGGTGGAGCCCGCGTCGAACATCGTGCGCCGCTTCTGCACGGGCGCCATGTCGTACGGCTCCATCTCGCTGGAGGCGCACGCCACGCTGGCGCGCGCGATGAACCGCCTGGGCGGCAAGTCCAACACCGGCGAGGGCGGCGAGAACCCGAAAAGGCTCGTGCCCAACGCGGACGGCAGCCACAACGCCGAGCGCTCCGCAATCAAGCAGGTGGCCTCCGGGCGGTTCGGCGTCACCGCGCACTACCTGACGAACAGCGACGAGATCCAGATCAAGATGGCGCAGGGCGCCAAGCCCGGCGAGGGCGGCGAGCTGCCCGGCAGCAAGGTGCAGGGGGACATCGCCGTGACGCGCATGTCCACGCCCGGCGTGGGGCTCATCTCCCCGCCCCCCCACCACGACATCTACTCCATCGAGGACCTCGCGCAGCTCATCCACGACTGCAAAAACTCCAACCCCTCGGCGCGCGTCTCTGTGAAGCTGGTTTCCGAGAACGGCGTCGGCACCATCGCCGCCGGCGTCGTGAAGGGCAAGGCGGACCACGTGCTGATCAGCGGGCACGACGGCGGGACTGGCGCGTCGCGCTGGACCGGCATCAAGAGCGCGGGTCTGCCCTGGGAGCTCGGCCTCGCCGAGACGCAGCAGACGCTCGTCGCCAACGACTTGCGCGGACGCACGGTTCTGCAGACGGACGGCCAGCTCAAAACAGGGCGCGACCTCCTCGTGGCGACGCTGCTCGGCGCCGAGGAGTGGGGGCTGAGCACTGCGCCGCTCATGACCATGGGCTGCATCATGATGCGCAAGTGCCACAAGAACACGTGCCCGGTGGGCATCGCCACGCAGGACCCCGAGCTGAGGGCCAAGTTCGCGGGCCACGAGGATGACGTGGTGAACTTTTTCTTCCTGCTGGCGGAGGACCTGCGCGGGCACATGGCGGCGCTCGGGTACACCTCCGTGGACGAGCTCGTCGGACGCTCGGACCTGCTCGTGCCCGACGAAAACGTGCTCGGCTCGCGCTCGAAGCTCCACGGCATCGACCTCGCGCGCATCCTCACGCCCTCCGCGTCCATCCGCCCCGGCGCGGCGGTGCGCAACGTCTCCAAGCAGGACCACGGCCTGGAGCAGGCGCTGGACGTCGCGCTCATCGCGGCGGCGCAGCCGGCGATCCAGGGCGGCGCGCTGGTGGACTACTCGGGCGTCGTCTCCAACGTCAACCGCACGGTGGGCACGATGCTGTCGCACGAGATCACCAAGAAGTACGGCTTGGAGGGTTTGCCCCCGGGCACGGTGAACGTCAAGCTCGCCGGCTCGGCGGGGCAGTCGCTCGGCGCGTTCGCGTGCCGCGGCGTGACCCTCGAGGTGACTGGCGACGCCAACGACTACGTCGGCAAGGGTCTTTCCGGCGGCGAGATCGTGGTGAAGCCGCCCGCGGCGTGCGACTTCGCGGCGGAGGAGTCCATCATCATCGGCAACGTCGCGCTGTACGGCGCCACCTCGGGCAAGGCGTTTTTCCGTGGCGTCGCCGCCGAGCGCTTTTGCGTGCGCAACTCGGGCGCCAGCGCCGTCGTGGAGGGCGTCGGCGACCACGGGTGCGAGTACATGACCGGCGGCGTCGCCTTGATCCTCGGCCCGACCGGCCGCAACTTCGCCGCGGGCATGTCCGGCGGCGTGGCGTATGTCTACGACCCGCTCGCGCGGTTTGAGGAGAACTGCAACGCGGAGCTGGTGGACCTGTACGCCATCGAGGAGGCTGAGGACGAGGCGCTCGTGCACGGCCTGATCAAGGAGCACAAGGAGCGCACCGGCTCGACCGTGGCGGAGGCGATCCTCGGTGACTGGTTCGAGGCGAAGAAACACTTCGTCAAGGTGTACCCGCGCGACTACAAGCGCGTGCTCGACCAACAGAAAGCCGCCGCCGCGAACGCCGCCGAAGCGAAGGCGCTCGCCGAGGAGGACGCCTTCGCCAAGCTGGTGTCGATGTCGTCGCTCGCCTCTTCTGACTCTTTGTCTTCGTCGGAGAAGACCAACAACGCGTTGCCGCTCAAGGTGCGCCCGACGCGCACGGAGGCGCCCAAGAAGCTGAGAGGGTTCGTGGACTACGAGCGCGAGCCGCTCGGGTACCGCGACCCGGCGGAGCGCCTTATGGACTGGAACGAAGTGCACCGACACGACGGCGCCGACGCGACCAAGTCGCTGCTCTCGACGCAGAGCGCGCGCTGCATGGACTGCGGCACGCCGTTTTGCCACCAGACCAACACGGGGTGCCCTTTAGGGAACAAGATCCCCGAGTGGAACGAGCTCGTGCACCAAGGTCGGTGGAGGGACGCGCTGGACCGCCTGCACGAAACCAACAACTTCCCCGAGTTCACCGGCCGAGTCTGCCCCGCGCCGTGCGAGGGGTCGTGCACGCTTGGCATCATCGAGAACCCGGTGACGATCAAGAGCATCGAGTGCTCCATCGTGGACCGCGGGTTCGCGGAGGGGTGGATCGTGCCCACGCCGCCCGCGCAGCGCACGGGCAAGAAGGTGGTGGTGATCGGCTCCGGGCCCGCGGGCATGGCCGCGGCGGACCAGCTGAACAAAGCGGGACACAAGGTGACGGTGTACGAGCGCGCGGACCGCGTCGGCGGGCTCATGATGTACGGCGTGCCTAACATGAAGGCGGACAAGATGGAAATCGTACAGCGCCGCGCCGATCTGCTCGCCGCCGAGGGCGTGGACTTCGTGGTCAACGCGCACATCGGCGCCGAGGGGCACCCCTCCATCGCCGAGCTCCGCGCGGGCTCGGACGCGGTCGTGCTCGCGTGCGGCGCGACCAAGCCGCGCGACCTGCCCGTGGAGGGGCGCGCCCTGGAGGGCGTGCACTTCGCCATGGAGTTTCTGCACGCCAACACCAAGTCGCTTCTCGACAGCGGCCTCGCGGACGGGAAGTACATCGACGCGAAGGGCAAGAAGGTTGTGGTGATCGGCGGCGGCGACACCGGCACGGACTGCATCGGCACCTCGCTGCGTCACGGGTGCGAGTCCGTCGTGAACTTTGAGCTCATGACGCAGCCCCCCGCGACGCGCGCCAAGGGCAACGAGTGGCCGCAGTGGCCGCGCATCTTCCGCGTGGACTACGGCCACGAGGAAGCGGCGACGCGCGACGGGAAGGACCCGCGCACGTACGAGGTTTTGACCAAAGAATTCGTCGCCGCCGCCGACGGGTCGGGCAAAATCGCGGGCGTCAAGACCGTTGGCGTGGAGTGGATCAAGGACCCCGCGACGGGGCGCATGTCCTTTCAGGAAGTGGAGGGCTCGGAGAAGGTCTGGGAGGCGGACCTGGTGTTGCTCGCCATGGGCTTCCTCGGACCCGAGCAGGGCTTAGCCGAGAAGCTCGGCCTGGAGACGGATGACCGCTCCAACTTCAAGGCGGAGTTTGGCGAGTTCGAGACGTCCGTGCCCGGGGTGTTCGCGGCGGGCGATTGCCGCCGCGGGCAATCGCTGGTGGTCTGGGCCATCTCCGAGGGCCGAGGCGCCGCCGCCAAGGTGGACGCGTTCCTGATGGGCGAGAACGCGTCGCTCGGGTCGGGCGCCGCCGACGGGAAAGCCTCCGGCAAGGAGACGCCCGTCTCGCGTTGAACGCCGAAAAAAAACGTCGAAACGCGGACGGGTCGAAACGCGTCCGGAAGCGCGTCGCAAATTTCGAAATTGGCTTGCATGTTGTACATAGGACTACTGTATCGTTGAATACTACGTATTTTTAATAACAGTACCGGTAGTACTACGTTCGGTAGACGTCCGTGACTATCTCACGTTCGCGTAGTACTGAAAGTATGAGCTAGACTCGTTAAACGCCGAAAAACGATCGCGCGTCGTCGTCTCGTCGCGGCTTGACCTCGACGCGCGTCACGCGCCGGTTTTCGTCGTTCGCGTCGAACACCAAGCAGTGCGGGTGTTCCCGTTTAAAGTCGTTCCCGACGGAACAAACAAGCGTGGTCTTCTCACGGTCCTCTCTCCCACAAACGAGCTCGCAGAACCGCCCGCCGTGCATCTCCACGCTCTCGTGGATGTGGCCGTGGAGAGTCACGCGCGGCGACCAAGTTTCGATCGCGTCGCGCACCGCGACGCTCCCGACGCTCGTCCCCGCCAAACACGTGTCCCCGACCGTGCGAAAGGGAGGCGCGTGCGTGACCCACAGCGGAGGCACGTTTTTGTTTCGTGAAACGACCTGTGTCTCGATGAGCTCCGCCAGCGCGCTCTGAATGGAACTCAAACGCGCGCCCTCCTCCGAGACGTCCACCGCGCCTCGCGCGACGCCGTCGCCGTCGCGCGCCGAGACGAATCCAAACGCGTCGTTTTCTAACGACAGGCCCGGCCTCGCCGCCGTCTCCGCCAGACGTTGAGTGTCGCACCGCTCCCAGTCCTTCTTCCTGTGCCCGCACACGGGGACCAGCGAGCAGCTCAGGACGTCCACCGTCGCCAGCGGCTCGCGCGTCACCGCGTCGCGCGCGCGCGTGCGCAGCGTGAACACGTCCAACCCCTCCGCGAAACGCACGTGCGCGTCCGCGCCCTGCTTCGGTTCTCTGGTGCATGCCGCTCGCGCGAGCGGAAGGAGGCCCGCCCAGTCGCTGTTGCCGAACAGGCACACGCTCGGGACCGCGCACCGCTCGAGCATCGGCACGAGCGTTCGCGTGAACCACTCTTTCTGCGACATGTACCCTTCCCGCATGTACGCGAGCGCCTCGTCCGTGGTCCAGTCGATCTTCCCGTCGCTCCGCTTCGGGAGGTGCGAAAGTAACACTTGCATCCGGTCGGCGTCCTGGCCGAATCCCGTGCCGCGAGGGCCGAGATCTCCGCCGAGCACGACGACATCTACCGCCTCGACGTGCTCTGCATGATGCAGAAGCCTTTCCAGGTGCTCATCATTCCCATGGAGGTCGCTGCTGAACAGCACGCGGACGCCCATCTCTGCGTCTCCGGCGTCGGCACCGCAGCTAAAAAGGCGTCGTCACTCATGATCTCGAAACCTGGCCGCAGAAAACTGACGCGTCCTCGGAAAAAGCGCGTCGAAACCCGAGCGCGTCACAGCACGTCCGCGCACCAGCTGGACGCCGGTCGCGCTCAGTCGCTGGTCGAGACCTCTTCTTTCGTCCGTTTCTTTCCCGCGAGTCCGAAAGCGCTTTCGGTCCCCGCCGTAGAAGATGCCGCAGGAGCTCATCGTGCTCGCGCTGAACTGCGGGATGGTGTCGGCGGAGCTCGCGGCGGCGATCGACAAGCTGAAAGATTCGTCCAAGAGCATCGGGTCGCACAAGTCCCGCCAGCTGTACTGGGATGCCTACACCAAGCTCGCGGCGAAGGCCAACACCACGAGCGATGGATCGTATTGTTTCCTGAAGTACAGCGCGGACACCTCGAGCGACAACCCCGAGGGCGAGGTGGAGGTTGTCGAGCTGACGAAGCGACAGAAAGGCATGGCGGGTCTGGTGATGGGTCCGAAGTTCAAGCCCCCCGAGGACCCGTCGTCGAAGACGCACGTCTTCGTCTGGTCCGAGGCGGCGGCGTCGCGCGCGTGGCAGGACCTGATGTACGGCGAGCCGTGCGTGTACATCACGCCCGCGGAGATCTTCGTGGGCACCAGGCACAAGAGGGCGAGCTGCAAGACGTTGTCGTCGCCGCTGAAAACCGCGAAGGATGTGGAAAAGCTCGTCGCCGAGCTCAAGCCCGACGCGCCGCTGCGCTCGGTTTCGTTCGCCGGGAACGAGCCCGTGGTGGTCAACTCGTACAACACGCTTCTGGCGGGGACGTTCAAGCTGGACGCACCCCTGCCGGAGACCATCGGCTCGATCAACACCACGTCGTGCGACGAGATCTACGAGTACTTCCTCGCGCGCAAAGCGGAGAAGAACCTCCGCGACGCGGACGAGCTCGTTTCGCGCATGCTCGTGGACGTCAACAAGAACCTCGTCCCGCTGATTTGCGCGGCGTCCACCAAAGAAGCCGCCGTGGCGTACAAGAGCGCGCTCATGAAGAGGGTGTACGTAGACGAGAAGAAATACGGCAAGTTCGTTTCGAAGGTGCGCGAGGACGGGCAGGTGGAGCTCATCACGGTGACCCCGAAGGATGACGGCTCGGCGTCGGCGTTTCGCGACCACGGAAGCCTCGTGTTCGAGATGTTCTACCGCGTCGACCTGACGACGATGGGGGCGTAGCGGAGACGAGGAGTCGAAGACTACCGGTAGTACGTGTACAGTAGCGCGTTTGGTTTCTTTTTGTTTCATTCGCCACAAGCGCTCGACCCAACTCGACCCGTCTCTGCGGAGAAACGCATCATCGCATCTTCACCATGTCGCCGCGCGGCGGGTACCACGCGTTTTTCGCGAAAACTTCCTTGCCCTCCGGGTAAGGCTGAAACGCGGAGTAGTCGCGATCGTGCGTGTACGACAGACACTCTACGTTGGGCGGCTCGGTCTCTTCCGGGACGTCCCGCCACTTATACGCGTCGGAGGAGCGGTACGCGATCGAGTGGTTCCACACGATCAGGTTCAGGCGCTCGCCCGTAGTGAGGTCGTCCGCGCCGTGCCTGTGCGCGCCCAGGTGCGCGACGCATCGCCCGTTTACGTGCCGGTAGACGGCGGTTTTCCGCCGATGCGGCGCGGCGGTTTTTACGTCCGCGCCGAGGACGCCGCAAAACGTCAAGCCGGCGCCTTCGAACGCCTTGCCGAGGCACACGTTGAAGGTGACGTCCGAGTCGTCCGTGTGCATGTCCAGACCGAGGTCTTTGCCTTCTTTGTACTGCACCACGAAGGCGTGGTGCGAGGTGAGCGCGCCGCCGCCCTGCCTCGGGAACAGCGCCTCGGCGAACGCCGCGAGAACGTTTCTTTGCAAGGCGTCGACGGCGCCTTGCATGCCGATGTCATCTACGACCACGCCGTAGTTGTTCATGGAGTTCGGTCGGCGCACGGGCAAGTTCACGGCGGGAGACTGGAAGTGCTCGATCTCGCGAATGAGCGATTCGCACGCCGACTCGGCGAGCATCGGGAACGAAAAGACGCCGGGCGCCTCTTCGCGGCACATCCGCGAGACCGAACGGCGCGCCTCTGCGCTCATGATCGTCCCAGGCGCTCGTGCTTCTCGCACCCCGAAACCGATCTCGTCGAGCGTCTCGAGAAGCTCGGGCGCGAAAAACTCGCGCGGCCACCCGTTTTGGTCGAACCAACGCGGGTCCAGGGGGCCCGCGGGGGCTCCCGCGGGTGCGCCGAGGAACGCGACGATCGTCGCGTCTCGCGCCTCGTTGGCGCGCGCCGCGTTGTGCCACGCCAGACGCAGATGCTCCCGGGTTCTGTCGCTCGCGTCATTCGCTTTTTCGCCGGGGAGGACCAGCGGCTGGGACAGAAACCTCCGGCAAGCGGCGAGCACGCCGAGCGCGTCGTACTCGACGGGTCTCGTCTCGGGATCCTTCGGCGCGAGGTTGGCGTTGTCGTAAAACAAAGCGCTCACCTCTTTGTCGTCGTCGAGCAGCGCGTGGTGGCACACGCTGAGCACGTGCACGTCGGGGGGCTCGCGCGGGTACGCCGCGGAGAAGGAAAGGCGGAAGTGAGTGGGGGAGAGGTGGTAGCCCGCGCCGTCGGCGCCGCGAAGCCACGCGTGGACGTGCCAAGGACCTGTTGCTTGGTCAGGATTAGCCACGACGCCGGCGGTGGGGTCCCCGTCCCCGTCCCCGTCCCCGTCCCGGGTCGCGCCCCCGGAAGGAAACGCGACGTACCGAGCCGGCGTCGGATCGGAGAGGCTCTCCAGCCAACTCGGAAGTCCCGCCTGTCGTAAGGACGCGAGCTCGCCGCGGAGCGTCTCCAGCGCGGACATGCCGTCGGCGTGGGTTCCGTCGCGGCGAAGTTTGCGGCCGCGACGGAGGCGCTCGGCGGAGCGCTTGAGCGCCGCCTCGACGCGACGGGGTCCCGAGGGCGTCGGGCCCCGGCTCGAGAGGGTGCTCGCGAACCGCGCGCCCGCCCTGAGGGCGCTGCGGCGCATGAACTCTATGACACGCGTCCGAGATCCACGATGACTTTGACATGTTGTTAGTTTTCGTCGGAACTGACGAAACTTCGAGCTCGCCAGTGTGGCGCAATTACTGAATCGTGACGCGCACGTCCACACGCGTCCGCGCGATGGCCGAGACCGACACGGACGCGGCGGCGGGCGAGTCCGCGCCGGCGCCGGCGGTGCGGGACCGTCTCGGGGACTGCGCGGTGTGCGACGCCGGCGTCGCCGCGAAGTACCGCTGCCCGGGATGCGCGATCGTGACGTGCAGCCTGGCGTGTTCCAAGAGGCACAAGCAGATGGGCGAGGGGTGCTCCGGCAAGCGCAAGGTGGCGGAGTTCAAGGACATCCGGGACTTCACGGACGCGGACCTCGTTTCCGACTACCGCTTCCTGGAGGATGCGCTGCTGGAGAAGGACCGCGCGAAGCGGTGGCGGCCGCGGTTCCGGCCGGGAAGCGACGCGGCGGCGCGCGCCGATCGCGCGCCCGCGGCGACCAAGACGGTGGATCTGCTGACTCAGAAGGCGGCCGACCGGGGCGTGCAGCTGTTCTGCATGCCCGACGGCATGAAGAGGAGGGTCGCGAACACCACCTTCTACGACCGCAAGCGCGACCTCATGCAGTGGCGGGTCGAGTGGCTGTTCCACGGACCGCGCGCGCCGCGCGACGAAGAGAAAAAAGAGAAAAAAAAACCAACCCCCGTCGCGCGCGCCGAGGATGCCAAGGTGGACGAGACCGCGACGATCGGAAGCGCGTTGCGCGCGCACTTCGCGCCGGGTCCCGGGAACGCCGCGCGTCTGCACGAGCTCAGGCGGTTCAGGAGCCTGCAGGAGCGCACGAATAAAAACGAAAACGAAAACGAAAACGAGACGTCGTCCATCGGGATCTTCCTCGCCGCCGAGGGCCGGCGCGCGGACGACCCGCGGTTCCACCGGTTGGCGCTCGACGCGACGCTCCGCGAGAACCTCAACGGGAAACGCGTGCTCGAGTTTCCCACGCTGCACGTCGCGGTGCTGCCGGAGGATCAAGACGCGTTCCCGCTCGTGCCGGAGAACGAGTGAGGACGGCGCGAGACAGAAAGTTGGTTTGTAACGCGCGAGCGCGATTTCACGCGTTTGCGTCGCGGCGCGCGAAATCGCTAAAAAGGAAATCTTCCGTCTTGTCTGTCGCGCAGCGCGTCGCGTCTGTTCACTCGGGTCTCGTGCCGGGACGATCGCGCCGAGAGATCACGCGCGCAGGTCACTCCACGCGCCGATGAGCGCCTTGTCCTCCAGCGCGACGTCGGCGTTTCGCTCGAGCTCGGTGTCCTCGGGCACCTCACAGAGCATCACCGCGGACGAGGTGAGGTGCGAGCGGTGCGGGTCCACCTGAGACGGTTTTGAAGGGAACGGGCGGAGAGCGACGGTGAAAGACGTTTCGCTTGAAGCGCGAAGCTCGTTCGCTTCGTCGTCGCGCGGCGCCCCTCGCGTCGTTCGCTTTTGTCGTCGTGAATAAATACCGATAAAATAAATACACATAGCGTACAACACCGCCGAGAGCGCGCGTTTTCAAAACACCACGGAGACGGCTTTGACGACGGACGTGGTGCCCACCTTCTGAATGACTATGACCTGGTCGTTTTCGCGCACGACGCCGTCCTTCTTTGCGCGCGCAAACACCACCCGGAGCAGCGCGTTCATGTCCGAGTTGGTGGGGTTCGCCAGCAAAGGCACGACCCCGCGGTTTAACAACCCCTGCCTCGCCGCGCGCTCGCCCCGCAGCACCCAGCGGATGCTGTTCTGCTGCACGCGCGGTATGACCAGCGAGACGATGGGCATGTTCGGCCGGTACTTGCTCACGAGGCGCGCGGTGAGGCCGGTTCTGGTGAACACGACGATCATCGCCGCGCCTGTTTTGCTCGCGGCGCGCACGGCGGAGGACGCGAGCGCTTCGGACTGGCTCAACGTACCGCTCTCCACCATCGCGGGAGGAAGCTGCGTCTGGTAGTGGTTCTCGTGGTCGAACACCTTCTCCGCCTGTCGGCAGATCTTGCGCACGACAGTCACCGCCTCGGCGGCGAAGTTCCCGCGGAGCGTCTCGGCGCCCAATAAGATGGCATCCGCGCCGTCCAGCACGGCGTTGGCGACGTCCGTCGCCTCGGCGCGCGTCGGCCGAGGCGTGTCCGTCATGGTGTCCACTACGCGCGTCACCACCGCGGCTTTCCCCGCGGCGTTGCACTTGAACAGCACCATCTTCTGCGTCAAAAACACCTTCTCCGCGGGCATATCGAGACCTAAATTGCCGCGGCTTAAAATCACGCCGTCGCTGCTCTCGACGATGGCGTCGATGTTCCGCAACGCGCCCAGCCGCTCCACCTTCGCGATGACGCCGACGCCCTCCCCCCCCGCGTGCGCGAGGCACGCGCGGCACTCCTCCACCGCCTCCGCGGAATGGCAGTAGGAGAGCGAGATGAAGTCGATCTCGTTGGGCACGGCCCACTCGCGTATCACGTTTCGGTCGTACTCGCCCAGGGTCGGCAGCGCGTCGCCCTTGTTGGAGACCTGCACGGTGAGCAGCACGCCTTTGAGCTTGGCGTCGTTGCGGCACGTGCACCGCACATAGCCGTTCGCGGCGTCCACCTCGTCCACGGTGAGGTACACGGACGAGCTCTCCGAGCCCGTGAACAGGTACTGGCCCACGAACACGTCGTCCCCGGGCGCGACGAAGTTCACCAGGTCGGGGTTGTTCACGGGCAGAAACGCGGAGGACGCCGGCGTCGTTTGGTCGACGGTGAGCGTCACCCGCGCGCCCTGTGTGAGCACGATGGGCGCCTTCGGCGCGCGCGCGTCGAAGCTGGAGACGTCCTCGGGCGCCAGCAGCACGCCGATCTCGGGGCCGCGCGTGTCCAGCATGGTGGCGCAGAGCATCTTGGTCTCGCGCATCGCCGCCCGCAAATTCGCGAGCGTCGCGCTGTGGTACGCCATGCTGCCCCACGAGAAATCGAACCGCGCCACGTTCATGCCCGCCTCGAGCAGCTTCACCAGCTCGGGAACGGTCCGGCTCTTGACGCCCACCGTGCATATCACCTTCGTGAGCGACGAGTGGGACACCTCCTTGGACGCCTGTCGTGCACGAGGGGGAGAACGGGCGCATCGGTCAGCGCGTGCGTGCCGAGAGAGGAGCGTCGTCTCGGATTGTTAGATTGGGGCACATCGGAAAAGCGGAGCGACGAGACGAAAATCACGGGACGACGCGTACCTGGACGATCTGCGCCAGACCCGAGTCCGACGCGGAGGCGCTCAGGGTCTTGCGCACTAGGTCGGTTCCGCTGTCGTAGCGGATGCCGCCCTTGCGCAGGGCCATCACCGTTGGGTTCATGGCGCTCGCCTGGGACTCGCGCCCCGCGCAATCACCGGACGCGCTTTTGGAAGAGCCAAAAAATATCACGAGTCGCGCGCGAAAGACGAACTCTCGGACCCCGCACCCCGGCCGAGAAACGCGCGGAAAACGCGTGCGCGGTGCGCGTTCACTTCAAAGCTTTTTTCGGTGTTCTTCTCTGGTCGATAAAAACGCGCGCGCGCATAAACTTGTCGCGTACCCCCCTCGCTTTTCCGCTCCCTCTTCGCCGCTCCCTCTTCGTTTCTCCTAGAAGAAGTGCCCGGTGGCGAAGAACACCGACGCGGCGCCCACCGCGATTACGGAGAAGGCCATCTCCGCCTTGTCCACCACCGCGACGCCCGTGCCGGGCGCGGCGATCCCGACGGCTTCGCGGACGCCGCCGATTCGGAACGCGTACGCCGCGTACAAAAGCGTCATGAGCAACACCAGGAGTCTCAACACAAACGGCATGACGGGATCGAACTTCTTCCCGAACCCCTGCGTGTCGCTCGCGAGGATGTCGTCGCACTTGGCGTGGACGTTATTGAGCTGTTTCCTGGTTTTGTTCGCGTTGGGGTCGTCTTTTGCGATTTTCGCGTCAATCGCGCGCGCGTACGTCTTGAACATGCGCGCGACGTCGTAGATGTCCAGACACTCCAGCATGATGCGCGCGGAGAGGCCTCTTCTGATCTTGACCACCCCCTCGAACACCTTGCCGTTCTCGTAGCACTCCGCGAGCGTGGCGATGGCCATCACCTGCGGAATCGCGCAGAAGCGGAACACGTCCACGTTCTTGAGCGACGACATGTACTCGAGCGACGCGTCGGCGTGCTCCAGCGCGTTGGTGATCAAGTGGTTCGCGCAGTGCACAGCCTTCGTTCGGTTTTCGGGGTACTGGAACGCGTCTAGCGTCTTGGCGTACTTGCTCCACACGCACTTGGGCCAGAACATGCGCGGCGCGGGCTCCTCCACGATGTCCTCCAGGTAATCGCGGATGATGTTCGTCTTCTGCAGAAACAGACCCATGCTGTTGGACAGGTCCTCCATGTCGGCGAACCGCTTGTCTTCGAGCATCGAGGAGGCCCACAGGTTGGACAACCCGATGCCCACCAAACCGGCGACGTAGTGGCAATACTCGTTCCAGTCCTTCAGAGTCACGACCTCGCGTCTGATGAAGTTAGACATGCCCTCGCCCATGCGCTTCGTGATGTCGGCGATGACGTCGCGGTACTCCTTCTTCAGCGACAGAAACACCGCGGTCACCTTGGGGTACTCGTCCATGAGCACCTTGTAGTGCTTCTCCCCGCACGGGTACACGTACTTTTTGTCGTAGATCCTCTCGTGAAACACCTCCAGCTCGGGGCACTTGACCTCGTCGGGGATGGACATGTCGTCCTCCACGGTGTCCAGCGCGCGGAGCACCAGGTAAAAGATGCACACCGCGTCCTGCAGCTCGTGCGGGAGCTGCTGAATCACGATCGCGAACGAGCGGGACACCTTGTTGAGCATGTCGTAGCAGAACGCCAGGTTGGGCTCCTTCGGGAGCTTCTTGGCCTTGTCCGCCATGCGCTTCACCTTGAGCAGGGGGACGAGGTCCCCGGGGTGCTTCAGAAGCAGCGACAGGACGCCCATGGTGTTTGTTTTCTTCGAACGGCGACGATCGGACGCCGACGCTTCCGGCGCGATCCCACGAACTCCGCCAACCTTCGGTCCTGCGTCTCGGTCGACCCGGAGGACGAGCGCGAGGTTCGAGTCGGCGACGATGCGCGCGTGCCTCGACGTGTGCGGTCGGGGACGGAAACGACCGCCGCTTCGCCGGCAGCTCGCGCGCGTCCCGATTGCGAAAACGAGCCGCGGCAGATAACAGCGGCGGAGACTCGGCCAGGTGGACACCGACCGAGCGGTAAGAAAGACGCGACGCGCGCGGCGCGCGCTCGGTTTCGAGCGCCGCTTCGATCGCGACGCGCGCGTCGTTGATCGCGACGCGACGAGAGGCTCGATCGCGTTTCCCGATGAAACGCCGATCGAAACCGCGCGCATCGAAAAAATTAGCCTAATAGGCTGCGTTTCTGACTGGGAACGCACACAGCTGGACACGTCGCCCGCGTCGAATCAGGAGACCGGAGTTTTCAGGGAGCGAATTTACGCGAAGCGCTCCGCCTATCAGATTTCGTCGATTTCGACTGATTCCGCACTCGGGAGATCAAAAATCCGTTTTCGCGAAATTCCAGACTCCTCGCCTGTGAGGTGACCCTCCCAAATCGCGCGAGATATTTCCTTTCCAGATGGCAGCGATGATGGCCACGAAGAGCGAGTAAGGGGAAACGAGCGCCGAGCGCGAGCCGTGCGCCGATCATACTTGCCTCGCGCACCCGCGTCGCAACAACCGCACACTACAACTATGGCCTCGGCCTCTGCCCTCGCGGGCGCTTTCACCACTCTCGGTGTCTCCGCCAACCGCGCTGCGGCCAAGAAGACCAATGTCGTCGCGAAGAAGGTGCGCGTCCTCGAGATGCCCTCCCGTCCCAACGAGAGCACGCGCGCGTCGACGTCATCGTTTCCGCGCGAGGACTCGCGGGCGCGGCGTGGCTCGCACGCGCGGCGATCCGCGCGGCTCGCGCGCCCACCGCGAGCCCCGTCGACGGGGGATCGATGCCCCAACGACGGGGATCGCGCGACGCGCGCGGCTCGGACGCGGACGCCCCCGATCCGTTCGGGTGTCGCACGATTGTTTTCTTCACCAACCGGGCAATTCCCGACGCGGGGTTTGCCCTTCCGCGCGCCTCTCGCTGACCCCGCCTCGTCCCCGCGCTCGATCCGCAGGCTTTCTCCGCGCGCTCGGCGGTCCGCTCCGTCAAGCGTGATCTCACGGTACGTCTCCGCGCCGCTCCGCGAGGCTCCGAACCCCGCCTCTACCGATATGTTTTTGCCACTTGGTGTCCTGTCAGTCTCCGAGAAGGATGGAACGGGGAGGCTTCTGAAGCTTTCGAGCCGCCGCGCCGCGCGACGCGCGCGCGGCGCCGATCCCGCGCGGCGCCGCTCGGGGAGGGGAACCGCGCGTCCCCGCGTCCGCGCCGATCCGGGCGGCGCGCGGATCACGCGGGCGCGCCTTCTCCGCGCTCCCCCGCGTGTTCCAGCTGGCACGATGGAGGCGGTCGCGCGGAGTATCCAGTCTGGATACCGTGCAGATCCGGCGCTCGAACGCCGCGCTCCTTTCGTTTCCGTGACGTGGCGGGTAAAAACGCAGCGGCTTTTTTTTTTCGAGCGCGCTCGAAAAAAAGGCGCGGCGACGGCGCCCTTCGTCTCCGCGCGCGCTTTTTGCTGACCCTTCCTCCCCTTCCAATGCGCAGATCTCCAACGTCGCGACCGGCCCCCAGGGTCCCGTGACCTCCGGCGAGGAGATGTCCGAGGAGGACAAGATCATGGCCGACCAGGGGGGCCGCGGCTACACCAACGTCGACCCCGAGGTGCGCCGCATCGTGCCCGACGCCAAGGGGCGCGTCGTGGTGAAGGTTGTGTACGTGGTGCTCGAGTCGCAGTACCAGTCCGCGCTCTCCGCGGCTGTGAACTCGCTCAACGCCACCAACGACAAGGTGTGCTTCGAAGTGTCCGGCTACCTCCTGGAGGAGCTCCGCGACGCCAAGAACCTGGCCACGATGAAGGCGGATGTCGAGAACGCGAACATCTTCATCGGCTCGCTCATCTTCATCGAGGAGCTCGCCGAGAAGATCGTCGAGGTGGTGTCGCCCCTGCGCGACCAGCTCGACGCGTGCCTCATCTTCCCCTCCATGCCCGCGGTGATGCGCCTGAACAAGCTCGGCACCTTCTCCATGGCGCAGCTCGGCCAGTCCAAGTCCGCCATCGCGTCCTTCATGAAGAAGAAGAAGGAGTCCGGCGGCTTCGAGGAGGGCATGCTCAAGCTCGTGCGCACGCTCCCCAAGGTGCTCAAGTACCTCCCCTCGGACAAAGCGCAGGACGCGCGCAACTTCATGAACTCGCTGCAGTACTGGCTCGGCGGGTCCTCGGACAACCTCGAGAACTTCCTGCTCATGATCTCCAAGGCGTACGTGCCCGCGCTCGAGAACATGGACATGGAGATTGCCGAGCCCGAGACGGTGGCGGAGACGGGCATCTGGCACCCCATGGCGCCGTACATGTACGAGGACCTCAAGGAGTACCTCAACTGGTACGACACCCGCAAGGACATTACGTTCGCCAAGGACGCGCCCGTCGTGGGCCTCGTGCTGCAGCGCTCGCACCTCGTCACCGGTGACGAGGGGCACTACGCCGGCATGGTCATGGAGCTCGAGGCTCGCGGCGCCAAGGTTGTGCCCATCTTCGCCGGCGGCCTGGACTTCTCCGTCCCCGTCGAGAAGTTCTTCTTCGACCCCATCACCAAGGATGCGTACGTCGACACCGTGCTGTCGCTCACCGGCTTCGCGCTGGTCGGCGGCCCCGCGCGCCAGGACCACCCCAAGGCCATCGATTCGCTCAAGAAGCTCAACGTGCCCTACATGGTGACCGTGCCCCTGTCCTTCCAGACCACGGAGGAGTGGACCGACTCCACGCTCGGCCTGCACCCCGTGCAGGTTGCGCTCCAGGTTGCGCTCCCCGAGCTCGACGGCGGCCTCGAGCCCATCATCTTCTCCGGCCGCGACTCCAAGACGGGCAAGTCGCACACCCTGGAGGACCGCGCCGCGCAGATCGCGGGCCGCGCCCTCAAGTGGGCCGCTCTCCGCAAGAAGAAGAACGTGGACAAGAAGCTCGCCATCACGGTGTTCTCCTTCCCCCCCGACAAGGGCAACGTCGGCACCGCCGCGTACCTCAACGTCTTCGGCTCCATCTTCCGCGTGCTCCAGGGCCTGAAGAAGGAGGGCTACGACGTCGGGGACATGCCCGACAACGAGGATGACCTGATCAACTCCGTGCTCAACGACAAGGAGGCCAAGTTCGCGTCGCCCGACCTCAACATCGAGCACAAGATGTCCGTCAAGGAGTACGAGAAGCTCTGCCTGTACCAGGAGGACCTGCACGAGAACTGGGGCCCCCCGCCCGGGAACCTCAACTCGGACGGCCAGAACCTGCTCGTGTACGGCAAGAAGTTCGGCAACGTCTTCATCGGCGTCCAGCCCACCTTCGGCTACGAGGGTGACCCGATGCGCCTGCTCTTCTCCAAGTCCGCGTCGCCCCACCACGGCTTCGCCGCGTACTACACGTACATCGAGCACGTGTTCGGCGCCGACGCCGTGCTGCACTTCGGCACGCACGGGTCGCTCGAGTTCATGCCCGGCAAGCAGGTTGGCATGTCCGGCAACTGCTACCCGGACCACCTCATCGGCAACACCCCCAACATCTACTACTACGCCGCGAACAACCCCTCGGAGGCGACCATCGCCAAGCGCCGCTCGTACGCGAACACCATCTCCTACCTCACCCCCCCCGCCGAGAACGCGGGTCTGTACAAGGGGCTGAAGGAGCTCAAGGAGCTCATCTCGTCGTACCAGGGCCTGAAGGATTCGGGCCGCGGTCCCTCCATCGTGAACTCGATCATCACCACCGCGATCACCTGCAACCTCGACAAGGACATCAAGGAGATCCCCACGGATGACTCCGACGCCAAGGACATGGACCAGGACATGCGCGACATGATCGTCGGCAAGGTGTACCAGAAGCTCATGGAGATTGAGTCCCGCCTGCTGCCCTGCGGCTTGCACGTCGTCGGCTGCCCCCCCTCCGCGGAGGAGGCGGTGGCGACGCTCGTCAACATCGCCGGCATCGACCGCGAGGACGAGGAGATCCTCGCGCTCCCCCAGATCCTCGCGCAGTCCATCGGCCGCGACATCGAGACCATCTACCGCGCCAACGACGAGGGCAAGCTCGAGGAGGTGCAGCTGCTGCAGGACATCACCGAGGCGTCGCGCGCCATGGTGGGCGGCTTCGTCTCCAAGGCGTCTGACCCCTCCGGCCGCCTCGCCGCCGGCGCGCTCGGCGCTCTCGGCGGCATGTTCGGCGGCGCCTCGGTCGCGCTCCCCTGGGGCGACGCGCTCAAGGGCACGCAGTTCGACGGCAAGGTTGACGTCGTCGCCGCGCGCAAGCTCTTCGAGTACCTCCGCTTCTGCCTCGAGCAGGTTGTCAAGGACAACGAGCTCGGCGCGCTCACCGAGGCTCTCAACGGCGAGTACGTGCTCCCCGGCCCCGGCGGTGACCCCATCCGCAACCCCAAGGTTCTTCCCACCGGCAAGAACATCCACGCGCTGGACCCCCAGGCGATCCCCACCTCCGCGGCGCTCGCGTCCGCGAAGGTTGTGGTGGACCGCCTCATCGAGCGCCAGCGCGTGGAGAACAACGGCGTGTACCCCGAGTCCATCGCGCTTGTGCTGTGGGGCACGGACAACATCAAGACGTATGGCGAGTCGCTCGCGCAGGTGATGCTGATGGTGGGCGTGCGCCCCATGCCCGACGCGCTCGGCCGCGTGAACAAGCTCGAGCTCATCTCGCTGGAGGAGCTCGGCCGCCCGCGCATCGACGTCGTCGTGAACTGCTCCGGCGTGTTCCGCGACTTGTTCGTGAACCAGATGAACCTCCTGGACCGCGCGGTGAAGCTCGCCGCCGAGCAGGACGAGCCCTTCGAGATGAACTTTGTGCGCAAGCACGCCGTCGAGCAGGCGGAGGAGCTCGGTCTGTCCATCCGCGAGGCGGCGACGCGCATCTTCTCCAACGCCTCCGGGTCGTACTCCTCCAACGTCAACCTGGCGGTGGAGAACTCGTCCTGGAACGACGAGTCGCAGCTGCAGGACATGTACCTGAACCGCAAGTCTTTCGCGTTCAACTCGGACTCGCCCGGCTCGGGCATGGAGACCAAGACGGAGATCTTCAAGTCGGCGCTCTCCAAGGTTGACGTGACGTTCCAGAACCTGGACTCCTCCGAGATTTCGCTCACGGACGTGTCGCACTACTTCGACTCCGACCCCACCAAGCTCGTCGCGGGCGTGCGCAAGGACGGCAAGATGCCCTCCTCGTTCATCGCCGACACCACCACGGCGAACGCGCAGGTGCGCTCGCTGTCCGAGACGGTGCGTCTCGACTCGCGCACCAAGCTGCTCAACCCCAAGTGGTACGAGGGCATGCTCGCGTCCGGCTACGAGGGCACGCGCGAGATCCAGAAGCGCCTGAACAACACCCTGGGCTGGTCCGCCACCTCCGGGCAGGTGGACAACTGGGTGTACGAGGACGCGAACGACGTGTACATGAAGGATCCCGAGATGCAGAAGCGCCTGATGGAGACCAACCCCAACTCGTTCCGCAAGATGGTTGCCAACTTCCTGGAGGCGAACGGCCGCGGGTACTGGGAAACCTCCGACGAGAACATCGAGCGTCTCCGTAACCTTTACATGGAGGTGGAGGACAAGATCGAGGGTGTCGAGAACTAAATTGGTTCTCGAATCGTCGCGTTCGGAGAGCGGAGGGGGGGGTGAACGACTCGATCGTCGCCGCTCCTTCGCGTCTCTCGACGCGTCTCTTCGTTTTGTCGGGGCTCCTCGTCAGGGGAGTCCCGGGTCGCCGGTCTCATTACGGACCGCGCGAGTTCATTCATTTTTGCCTCTGCCGCTTTAGCCATTCATGGGCACACGGACGATCGCATCTACACATCAAGCACCTGCACGCGCATTCATCACCAAGCAAGCCGATTCATGAACCCGGAGCGCGGCGAGCGCTTTTACAGCTCGCCGCGAGACGGGGCGCGTGAGGACATCATTCGTAAGTGCCGAAAGTGTATCATTCACAGCATTTCAATCTAAAAAAATATTCAAAAAAACAAACGCGAGTCGTGCGAACCACCATCGCGCAACCCGTCTCCGCCCCGGCTCCCCTCGCTTCACCGTCTCCGACCCGCAGCTCGCGTCTCGCTCTGCGCGCTCGCCAGCGGCGCCGCGCGACGCCGAAAGGGCGCGGCGGCGAAAACTGTCTCTCCAAAATCGAATATTTAGCCGGATTGCCTTTTTTGATGACTGATATCACACACGACATGATCGAAATTTTGCGCTTCGCGCGACAGTTTCGTTCCCCTCGCCTCCGGTCTGCTTTCGCGCTCACATCACGACGCGCCCTCCGGGAGATGAGGCGCAGCGCGCTCAGGGATCGTAACGACGAGTCCGGCGTCGACGCCATCGCGCGCATCAAGGCAATCGCCGCCGGCAAAACCTCGCGCAGCGCGTTCCTGGACGACTCAGACGTCGAGTGTTCCCCCTCGGCACATCCGGTCGGCGGTGCCGAGAACAAGGAAAACGCCGAAAGGATGAGTGACTCGGACGAGGACTACTCCCCCGCGCAGCCCGTGCGGAGGAAGAAGAACAGGCTCGTGCGCAAGTCTCAGCTCGAGGCGGAAGAGGCGGAGGCGGCGGAATCCTTGTCACCGTCCCCGCTCCCCAAGGCGCGACCGCGTCGGGCGGTCATCATCGACTCCGACTCGGACTCCGAGGCGGAGGATGTCGCGAAGACGGATGACGAGGACGCCGGCGACGACGCGCTCGTCGACGCGATGCGCGGCCTCGAGGTCAAGAAGTCCGACGTCGCGCCTCAGCCAGCTCCAGCACCATTCGCGCCGCGACCGACCCCCTTCGCGCCGGTCGCCCCGGCGACGAGACCGCCGCCGGCGAAGGCGCCTTCCGTCCCGGCGCCCGCGCCGAAGCCTTCGACGCGGACTCCGGCGAAATTGAAGCCCGCGACGCCCGCGTCTTCGCGCGGCGTTCCCTGTGTTCCCTCGGGATCTTCCCGAGCCTCGGTAAGGGACGATCCGGACCCGCCGGGTGGCCCGCGACCGATGCGCCTGAAAGGCCGCGAGGGCGGCCCGCGCTTCGAGCTCGCCGGCGCGCTGGCGTCCCGCCTGTACGACCACCAGCGCGACGGCGTGCGCTGGATGTGGAACCTGCAGCTGCAGGGCCGCGGCGGGATCCTCGCGGACGACATGGGGCTCGGGAAGACCCTGCAGGTGGCTGCGTTTGCCGCGGGCCTACTCCGCAGCCGCGCGGCGAAGCGCGTGCTGTGCCTCGCGCCCACCACGCTGCTTCCGCACTGGGGCAAGGAGTTTGTCGTCGCGGGCCTCGTCGAGGGCGTGAACCTGTTCAAGTACGCGAGCGGCGGCTCGAAGTCCGAGCGCGACAAGGCTCTGCGCGCCGTCACCGAGCGCGGCGGCGTGCTTCTCAGCACGTACGGCATGGTGACGCACAACGACGTGGCGCTCGGCGCGCCGGAGGCGGAGGAAGACGCCGAACGCGTCGCGGCGGCGAGCGGCCGCGGCGCCGCCGTGAGCGGACAGGACATGCCGGAAAGCGCGCGGGGTTTGCTGTGGGACTGGATCGTGTGCGACGAGGGGCACAAGCTCAAGAACCCCGCCGCGCAGTTACCGACGAAGCTCCGGACGCTGCCGTGCTCGCACCGGCTGGTGATCACCGGCACGCCCATCCAGAACGACCTGAACGAGCTCTGGGCGCTGTACGACTTGTGCTGCCCGGGGCTGCTCGGAGACGCGCAGGAGTTCAGGCGCGAGTTTGCCAAGCGCGTCGCCGCCGGGCAGAGCAGGGACGCGACCGAGCGCCAGCGGTCCGCGGGCGCGCGCGCGTCGGACGAACTCAGGAAGCTCTGCAGGCCGTTCATGCTGCGCCGCGAGAAAAACGCCGTGCTCGCCAAGGCCAAGGCGGAGCGGGACGCCGAGGAAGCCGCCGGAGGCGCGTCCGGAGGCGCGACGGCGGCGCCCGGGACGCCTTCCGCGGCGGCTTCTGGCGCGCCTCGCACTTCCATCGAGGCGAGCACGACCGGCTGGGCGGGTGTGAAGCACGCGCCCACGCAGCTCGGTAAGAAGAACGACCTGGTGGCTTGGATCCCCATGAAGCCGGCGCAGAAGCGTCTCTACCGCGCGTTCCTCGACTCGAGCGTCGTGCGGCGCGCGCTGAACAAAACCGGCTCGGCGCTCGCCGCGATCAACGTCTTGAAGAAAATATGCGACCACCCGGCGTTGTGCGCGGCGATGACACGTTTGGAGACGGACGGCGAGACCGTCGTCACCGAGCTCGCCGGCGGCGCCGGAGACGCGCCGGAAGATGTAAACCGGGAGGACGATCCCGACGCCGACGCGGCGGGCGCCGGCGCGGAGGGCAAACGCGAAGCCGTGCTCGCCGCCATCGAGAGCGCGGGTCTGACGCCGGGTGACCTCGAGGGCGACACGGACGCGTCCGGCAAAGCCGCGTTTTTGCGCGAGCTGCTCAGAGGTTTGACGAACAACGGCCACCGCGTTTTGGTGTTCTCGCAGTCCATCAAGATGCTGGACGTCGTCGAGCGCGCGGCGCGCGAGGACGGGCACGCGCTGGTGCGCATCGACGGGCGCGTCCCGGCGGAGGAGCGGCACGCTCGGGTGGAGCGATTCCAAGCCAGCCCCGACATTCCCCTGGCGCTTCTCACCACGCAGGTGGGGGGCCTGGGTCTGACGCTCACCGCGGCGGACCGCGTGGTGATCTACGACCCCTCGTGGAACCCCGCGGCGGATAACCAGAGCGTGGACCGCGCGTACCGCATCGGCCAAACCAGAGACGTGGTCGTGTACCGGCTGGTGACCTGCGGCACCGTGGAGGAGAAGGTGTACCGGCGGCAGGTGTTCAAGGGGGGCCTGAGCCGCGCGGGCACCAGGGACGGGAACCACTTCCGGTACTTCAGCGCGGACGACACCAGCGGGCTGTTCGAGTGCACGGATGCGGGGCTGGAGTCGTCCGAAACGCAGAAAGAGCTCGAGGCGCTTCACTCGCGCGACCGCGCCTGGACCGAGGAGCTGAGACAGACGGAGGCGCCCATGGTGCGCGCGCTGGGCGCGGCGGGGCTCTCCGACCACGACCTGCTGTTCACCAAGGAGGACACCACCAAGGCGGGGGAGGGCGCGAGCACACTCAAGGGCGGTGGCGCGTTCGGGGGGGTGGCGAAGCCGGGCGGCGGCGGCGGCGGCGGGAAAAGCGCGGGCGCGGGGAAGGGCAAGGGCGGCGGATGGAAGGGTGTCGACTCCGGTTGGGGCGGGGACGCGCAGCTCGGCGCGCTCGCCGCCGCCGCCGGCTCGGCGTTGGCCGCGACGCCCGCCTCGTTCGCGGTCGCGGCGAAGGCCAAGAACCCAATCGCGGCGTTCGCGGAGCCGCGCGTGGCGAACGCGAACGCCCCATCCTCGGTGTCGCCCGCGAACGCGACGAAGCGGAAGGCGACGGAGAAGCTGCGTTTGCTGCGCCTTTCGAAGGAAAAGCAGGAGACGCTGCTTGACATGCCCGGCATGCTGAAGCGGCTGCCGGACAAGGGCAAGAGCATCGTCGAGCGCATCGACGCGCTCACTGTGGAGATCGAGACGCTGGAGGCGGAGATAGAGGCGAAACACGGGACGGAGGGGGGGGAAACAAAACCGCCGCCGCCCGCGAGCCCGGCGGCGGCGGCGGCGGCGGCGGCTGACAAAAAACCCGCGCCGACGCCCGCCACGGTGCTCGTCTCGCCCGCGCCCTCTTCGCGGCGGTCCTCCGAGGCCGCCTCGGAGACGGTCTCGCTGTTACCTTCGCCGCAGATAGCGTTCGCCGCCTCCGAGCCGTCGGACGAGAGTCGTGACGAGTTCGTGACGACTCCCGAGCCTTTACCGACGACTCCCGAACCCTCTCGAGGGTCTTCGGAGGATTCGGAGGAGGATTCGTTCCGCAGCGCCGTCTCCGGCGGCGTCGGCGAGACGGACGCGACCGTCGAGCTGGACGCGACGGTCGACCTCGACGCGACCGCGCCGCTGGAGGAGGTGGACCTCACCGCGGAGGAAGAGGAGGTGGACACACTCGCGGAGATGATGGGGACCGTGGAGTTGCGATAGCCCAGAGCGCGCCGACGCATTCGTAGTCTATTTAGTCATCGATCGACGTTCGTCACGTCGCGGCGTGCGTTTCAGCGGAATCGCAGATCCTCGATCGGTCGAATCTCGGCCTGTGATTCGCCGAGCGATCGCGAAAAGAGTTTTCTTCGCCTCGCGTCCGTCAGCTCCGCGCGCGCTCGCTCACTCCGCGCCGCGCCGAGCTCGGACGGGCTCGAGCGAAGAGGCGCGCGCCACCGCCGCATCTTGCGCCGGAGACGCGTCGACGGGACGCTCGGACCGGAGGTGAGACGCGGGCGGTCGGGAGGACGGAGACATGTCGGTGATGTGGGCGGCGAAGGTGCCCGCTGTCGCTCGGGGGCCGAGTCGACCGGCGGTCGGTAAGGCGCCGTCGCGCGCGGTCGCGCGCGCCGCGACGCACAGACGCGCCGTGCTGGTGTCTGCGTCGGCGCCCGGCGACCTCGGGCGACGACCGAAGGGCGCGCGCGCGAAGCGCGCGCGCGGGCGCGACGGTCGACCGAGACCGCCTCGATCTTCCGAGGCGGACCAGCAGGCGGGCGTGGCGGTGACCGAGAAAGCGGATGGCGCCGAGGCGGCGTCCGCGGCGCGGGCCGCTGTCGTAGAAACCGAGGCGGCGACGGCGACGCGCGCGCCCGCCGACTCGGAGAAGACCGCGGCGGCGAGCCCCCCGGCCTCGTCCGCCAGGGAGGTGGCGACGGTTTCGTTCTTCTTCGCGGCGGCGGCGGCGAGCGTCGCCTCCGCCGGCGGCCCCGCCGGCTTCGCCGACGAGACGTCGCGTTTCTTCTCTCTGCTCGTTTCTAACCACCTGCCCGGCGTGGGCGGCGTCATCGAGGACGCCTTCCTGGGTCTGTTAACGGTCTGCACGGTCTACTCGCTGTGGCGCTCGTCGCTGATCCCAAAACCCGTGGGTAACCCCATCGCGCGCAAGTCGCGCACGAAAGCGTCGTGGCTTCACGTCGTGTCCGGCGGCGGCGCGCTCGCAACCGGTTTGTACGGCGTCGTGTTAGAACGCGTGTACCGCGAGACCCCGGGTTGGACGTGGATGTGGGTCTCTTCCGCTTTGTTCCTCACGAACGCGCTCACGTACTCACCGTTGATGGCCATCTTCAAGGCGTCCAAGGAGGGAAAGTACGCGATGAAGCTCGGGTACTCGTTCGTGGCGTCGTTCCAAGGCGTCGTGTTCATCGCGTGGTCCGCGCGGCAAGACGCGCCCGACTGGATGTACTGGGCGGTGATGCCCTTCTGGTACTTCTCCATCGCCAAGCTCTGGGAGAGCACGGAGTTCGTGCTGGCGCTCGCGCCCAAGTCAAAGCAGCTCAGCGAGGGAGGCGAGGAGACGTTCGTTGACAAAATCTCGAAAGGGTCCAAGTCGCGGCTGGGGCGGATGACCCCGGACGCCGCGACGCTGACGTACGTGTCGCTCAACGCGTTCGCGGCGATTTTCGATAACTGCTACATGGCGCTGTACACCGCGTTGGGTCCCGAGCAGTTCTGGCACACCTCGCAGGCGTTCAACGACGCGGACTTCCACCTGCGGATGGTCAAGGGCACGACCGGGTCGCTCACGGTGGCGCTCCTCATCTTCATCAGCACGCTGGGATGGCGGAAGCAGATGTCGATGGACCTCGCCATCTGGCTGAACGTCATCCTGGGATCGGTCGGGCCGTGGATCGTGCTGTTCTGGCACAAGCTGGAGGACCCGTCCGAGAACTGGTTCCCGCAGTTCGTGTTCGACCCGAACTACGCGTACCACCCGCTGTGGGAAACCGCCGCCGCGATCGGAAGCGGGAGCGCGTGAGGACTTGTAATAACGCATAGGACGATTGTTTCGACAGGCGTCGCCCGTCGTTTCGTGAACCAGATCGTTTCCAACTCACGCGTCGTCTCAGAGCCGCAGGCGCGCGAGTCGGGGTGCGGCGATGGCGACGCGGTCGTCCGAGGCGCCGGTGGTGCTGGCCTCGGAGCGCGCGCAGTCGGGCAGGTGGGCGGGGGGCAGGAGGGCGCTGTGGGTGGTTGGCGCGTTCGGATTGATCGCGGTGCTGGTGTTCCAGTACGCGAACGAGCTCGCGGATCTCAACGCGTACGGGCGGAAGTACCTGACGAAGGGAAGGGCGTCGCCCCGGGAGCGTCTGTTCGAGCGAGAACCGCAAGACGTGGTGGTCAGGGAAGAGCGGGTCGCGAAACCGCCGGCCGCGGCTCGGGAAGAGCCGCGACGAGCGCCTCCGCCACCCGCCGAGGTGCCGTCCCCTCGGGACGCGGGAGCCGCGGATCCGGTGAAACCGCCGGCGCCTTCGTTGGAAGAGTACGGGTGGGTCGCGTGGCCGCCTCCGAACCCTCCCCCCGCAGGACGCTCGGGTGTTGCGCAAAGCGACGCCGGGAAGTCGGCGAGCGTCGAGAGCAGTCCGCCGCCGGCGAGTGGCGGCCCGAAGGCGAGCACCGAGGGCGCGTCCCCGGATTCCGGCTCGGGCTCGATT
>ENA-OUOG01000313-OUOG01000313.1-marine-metagenome-genome-assembly--contig:-NODE-313-length-64655-cov-6.650376_pt1 | contig 64655 bp, 38 predicted proteins | sample MGYA00248635_ERZ508505 | MGnify/ENA primary metagenome ERZ508505 (study PRJEB26176, sample SAMN06267871) | marine metagenome | isolation source: Saanich Inlet, British Columbia, Canada | place: Pacific... | reverse complement strand
CAGACACTTGAGCGTGGTCAGATATCCGCGCTCGGCGGCATCCTCTTCACCGAAATCCTCCACCTTCCGCCCCGTCGCGTCCACCGCGGTGCGCATGCCTTTGCTCACCGCGCGAAGCACCGCGAGGTCCGCGGGGTCGGGCAGGTGTTTTTCCACGATCGAGACAGCGACATCGAAGGACAAGCCCGGGATCGCGACGCCCGCCTGAGCGGCGATGTCACGCTTTCTCTTGCGCGCGCGCGTCTCGACGGCGCGCGCCGCCTCGGCAACCATCGCGGCTTGTGCCGCGAGCACCGTGCGCGTCGTTGTGCGTGCCGAGCGCGAGATCTGAAAGACGAAATCAGCGATTCAAAAATCGCGTCACCGGGTCGAGCGCCCGAAACGCGAAAATGATGTCCCGACGTCGAATTTGCTTTATGACAACTCACTCAACCTCATCGAAGAGCACGAACGTGCACGGGCGGCGGCGCTCCGCCTCCGTGAGCAGGCCGCCCTCGGACGCCGCACGGCACAATCATCATCATCCCGCGCCCTCCAGCAGGGCCCACCGACTCGGTCGACCCGCGTTCGCCGAGTTGTGCGACGCGAAGTACCCGTCGTCCTCGCTGTGATACTCGTCGTCGTCCTCGAATTCGTCGTCGGACTCGGTGTCCGACCCCGCCCACGGCGTGTCGTCGACGGTTTCGGACGTCCAAATGCCCGAACGACCGCGCTTCGCGTCGGCGAGCGCCTTTCGCCCGGCGGCGCGAATCATGACGTTCGCGGCGAGGTCCAGGCGTCGCAACGCGCGGTTTTCCGCAACCGCCGCGGCGAGCGTTTTCGCGCCGACGTCGGTGACGCCGCACCCCTCGAGACTCACGCGAAGCAAACACCCGTCACGCGCGTCCGGGTCGACGCGCGACGCCGTTTTCTTCGACCCGCCGCGGATCCAGCGCGCGGCGACCTCGCACCCGTCGTCTCCGAGCTGCGAGTTGTAACTCAACACCGCGTCGGTGACGGTGGAGGATTTCACCGCGCCGGAGACGATGTCGCGGAGCTGCGGGGCCGTCAAGCTACACGACACGAGCACGAGCGATCGAAGACGACACCCCGGAGTACCGAGCGCATCGCCCAAGAGCCGCGAAAGGCTCTTCGAACCTCGGTCGTCCTCCTTCGCGTCATCCTCGGGACCCGCGTCTTCGGGCGGACGTCGACGTTTCTTTTCGTTCGCGGAGCCGCCGAGCGGCGTCGCGGACAAGTCCAGGACGTTCAAAGCCGGGAGCGACGCGACGAGACCGATCGCGCGCGATAACGCGTCGCGCGGTAATCCCCCGATATCCAGCGTGTGCAACGTCTCGGCATGCGCGGTGATCGCGCGAACGAGCGCGTCGCCGAGATATCGATGTTTCTCCCGCGCCTTCGCGCCGTCGCCCTCGCAAGCGCACTCGTCTCCTCCGCCGTTTCCCGAAATCGCTAAAACTCTCAAACGCGAGCGCGGTCTCGCGGGGCGCATGTCCATGAGCGATAACATGACCGCCAAGTGACCCGAGCGCATGTTCAGGTTGCTGACGTCGAAGTACCGCGGTGTTTCCGCGGGCCTGGTGATGACATTCATCGAGACGGCCAGCTCGTGCTGCGTGCAAAACGCGCCGGGGGTCGACGCGGAAGACGCGCTTCGAAGGTTACGACCGCCGCCGTCGGGAGGCTTCGCGAGGGAAAACGCGTCGACTTGCCTGCCGAGCGTCGCGTTCCAAACCAGCCGCGCGCTCGCCGCTTCCAGGTGAAGTTTCTCCGATCCGAACGTACCGACGTCACCGTCATCGACCGACACCCATCCCTCGGCGCGTGACGTATCTTCGTCTAAACGAGGAACTCCTCGACGATCGCCGTCCAACCACGCGCGCTTGATCGTGACGCGACGAGCGCCGCCTGCGCGCGCAATCTCGTGGAGCGTACGCGTCAAATCCAGTCGCGTTTTGCTTTGACGGAGAGCCTCGCCGTCGACTTGAATCTCACGGAGGGACGCGCCGCAGTTTTCGCGCAACGCTTCGAGCACGCGCGACGCGCCACGACCGTCGACGAGCGCGCGCTCGCCGAAAGTGACGCGCGCTAACCCGCGCGGACCGACCGCGCGGATGATCTCGCACAAGTGCGTGGCGGCGACGCGAGCCGTCTCTCGCGCGACGGACGCTTCGGCGTCGTTTTCGTCCGCGTCGTCGTCCGCGTCGAACGCTTCGTCGTTTGTCTCGACCAACACGCGTTCCAGGAACAGCAGCGACAGAGTGAGCGACGATATCACGACACGCGTTCCGCCGATGACGAGCGGGTCCACTCGAGGCGCCGAACCGGAAGTCGTGCGGACGTCGGCGTCGACCACGACGTCGCGCAGAGCCTCGAGTTCGCGGTTTCCCGCGACGTCCACGCTCGCCTCCAGAGTGGCAGGCGTTCCGTTCGCGCGTTTGCCGAGCGCGTGCGCGATGTCCACGAGCTGGCGCGGTCGTATGCGCAGGCGGTGCCCGTCGGCTTGGCGTTCGGCCATCTTCAGGTGCGCGAGCTTTTGGTTTTTCTTGAGCACCGAAATGACGGCGTTGTGGCTCACCTCCGAGCAACCGGAGACGTCGAGCGTGCGCAGTCTTCCGCGGGCTTTGTCCGACGCGGCGATGAGCGAATCGTCGCGCACTTGTTCGCGCAGTATGGACCATCCTTCCGGCGTCGTCTCGAGGCTTGGCGAGTCGTCGGAGGTGTCGTGGGGAAGGATGAGGTGCTCGACGAAGTCGTCCTGGTGGAGGATTCGGTGCCAGCGTCGGCAGACCTGCTCGCACCGCAGCCGGTCCGGCGCGGCGGCCGCGGTGAAAATCAGCGCGAGGACATCATCGGAAAGCCCCTCGATGAGCGCGCGAGCCGGAGAAGGCATCGACGCCCGCGGCGACGCACGCTCTCCGCGCTCCCGCGACTGCCCGTTTCGATTTGTTTTTTCTCTGGGACGTCGTTGTTAACGTTTGTCACCAGCACACGCCAAACGAGATCTCCGCGCGCGGGGAAGGCGCGGCCGCCACGCGGTCCGCGTCGTCGCCTCGCGCGTCCCCCGCGTACCCTGTCTCGCGATGGCACCGTCGCCGAGTGACGCGATCCCCCCCAAGCGCGACGACCTGTTCGCCACAGTCGAGCGGCTTCGAGATGGGGAGAGGGTCAAGCGCGCCGCGCTGACGAACGCGCGAGCCGAGGCGGCCGCGCTCGCCTCGACCCTTCGAGGCAGGGAGGATCAGGTCGAGAGCCTGTTGAGACGCCTGGAGGATACCGAGGAGGAACTCGCGAGAACGCGCGCGAGCACGCGCGATGCCGAGCTCGCGACCCGGCGACTCGGTGCGCCCCCGGCGCTCGCCGAGGATCTATGGACAGACGCGACCGACGAGGCGGCGGCCTCCTCGAACGAAGCGGCGACGACCGCGGTCGACGCGTGGGGTCCGGAGGGTGACCCGCGAGATCGAACCGACGAACCCGAAGTCGCGGCACGCGCGCGGCGACTGGTCGCGCTGGCGCGTGACCTGTTCGACCAGGAACGTCTTCTGGTGGAGGCCCGGGCGCGCGCGCATCGAGAGACGAAGACGTCGCCGTTCTCGCCGCGATTCGACGAGGACCCGAAGGCGGACGGCGAGGACGAGAAGCGATGAGGCTCTCGTGGCTGATGACCCGGGATCGTCGGAGAGGGCCGGATCCGCTGTCCACTGAGCAGTGGACGCGTAGATGAAATAGCGTAGTAGACTAGCTGGTGGTTGTGTGATGGCGAGGGCGACGACGCCCGTCACGGCACAAATTATACCGTAAACTACATCTCGTTCAAAAGTACTCTACCGAAGGTAGAGGCTGGAATCAATCACCGTCTTTGTACTCTCGGCGGACCCGGCGCGGGTCTCGCCTCACCGACGCGTCGACTTCTTACTCGTTCGCGAACGCCACGCCCTTGTCGATGGACGCCTTGAGCTCGGGGATGAGCTTCTCGAGCCAGCCCTTCTCGTAGTCGGTGATGTCGCCCACCGGCAACACCTCCTCCGCGCCCGAGGGGCCGAGGCGCACCTTGGTGGCGAAGAAGGGCAAGTCGGTGACGGTGGAGGCGACGTAGGTGCACTCGTACACGTCCGGCTCGCCCGAGAGACCGCGGAGGCACGCCTCCGCCATGCGCGCGGCGGCATACGCCATGGAGAGCGTCGCCGAGCCGGCGCCAGCCTTCGCCTCGACGACCTCGGTGCCGGCGTTCTGGATGCGCACGGTGAGCTTTTCGATTTCGTCCGCGGTGAACTCGCAGGCGGGGTACGACTGGGACAGGAGGGGGAGAATGGTGATCCCCGCGTGGCCGCCCACGACGGGGACGTCCACGTCGTTCACGTCCAGGCCCTTGGCCTCCGCGACGAAGGTGTTGGAGCGCACGACGTCCAGGGTGGACACGCCGAACACCTTCTTGGGGTCGTACGTGCCCTTCTGCTTGAACACCTCGGCGGCGATGGGCACGGTGGAGTTCACCGGGTTGGAGATGATGTTCACGAGCGCGTCGGGGCAGTTCTCGGCGACGGCGACGCACAGGTCACGCACGATGCCGGCGTTGATGGAGAACAGGTCGTCGCGGGTCATGCCGGGCTTGCGGGGGACGCCGGCGGGGATCACGACGAGGTCGCAGCCGGTGAGCGCGGCGGCGAGGTTCTCGGGGCCCTCGTAGCCCGTCACCGTGCACCCGGTGTTGGTGTGCGAGAGGTCGGCGGCGACGCCCGCGGTGCCGCGGAGATCGTACAGGGAGAGCTCGGTGATGAGGGGGTTCATCTTCAGGAGCAGGGACAGGGACTGGCCGATGCCGCCCGCGGCGCCGAGGACCGCGACCTGTGGGAATTCGCGTGGGAACGGGAACGCGCGGAGGTGAGCGTCTGTCGCGCGAGAGGAACATTGTCGCTTTTTGGAAAAAGCCAAAAGCCGCCGATTGGCGCCGATCGCTTTTCGCGGATCGCCGACGATCCCCGATCTGACCGCGGAACCGGGGGAAGGGGCCGGACGCGGAGGCGAGGGGACGCGCGCGAAGTGGTCCCGGCGCGCCACGACGACCGGACCGCGAGCGGCTGCGGTCGATGGGAGAGGTGCGGTTGTCGTGGGTCTACCGCCGGTCGCGAGCGTACCTTGTACTCAGCCGAAGTGACCGCCGCGACGCGACGGGAGGTGGCGGTGACGACCTTGCGGCCGGCACCGCGCACGGCGTTGGTCCTGCGCGCGCCGAGGGCGGGGCAGGCGCGCGCGTTCATGGTAGCCGAGGCAGACATGCTTTCGTGGGTTTTCAGGTGGTGCCCGGAGGAGTGGCGGGCGCGACTGTTCGAAGCTAGATATCAAGATGATGTGGCTGGGGGCGCGCCAGATATTTGTCACGCGCGAAACGGCAGACCGGCAGTCTGCAGATCGCTCGCGTCTCGTGCTTTCGCGCGGTTTTGGCTTTCGCAGTTTCGCTCCCCGCGTTTGCCCACCTCCGCGATCGTGCGTGCACTCGCGACCACCGCGCCTCGAGCAGGTTCAGTGTGCGCGGCGCGCACTCCAGTCTCGGATGCCCCCCGCGCGCGGCAAGAGGTCCGCCGCGGGCGACGCGCCGGCGTCGCCACTCACGGGGGCAAACCCCCTCGGTTCCTCGCCGGAGGTGGACATCGAAATCGTCGTCCCCTGCTACAACGAGGCGGCGAGGTTGCGGGTGGCGGATTTCGTGGCGTTCGCGCGAGACCCCGAGACGCGCGCGCGTCTGCTGTTCGTGAACGACGGGAGCAGCGACGGGACGCTCGAAGTGCTTCACAAAGCGCGCAGAGCGTGTCCCGAGCGCATCGACGTCCTGAGCCTTCCTTCGAACGTGGGGAAAGCGGAGGCTGTGCGTCTCGGGATGCGCCGGGCGTGCGGGGAGGACGCGGCCGCGGGGACTTCGGGGCGATCGAATCAGAACCAGCCGCCGCCGTCGTTCGTGGGGTTCTGGGACGCGGATCTCGCCACCCCCCTGGACCACGTGCGTTTGTTCCGCGGCGTGTTCTCGGACCGGCCGGAGACGGACATGGTGTTCGGCGCGCGCGTCGGGCTGCTCGGGCGCGACATCAGGCGGAGTAAGAGGAGGCACTACGTCGGCCGAGTCTTCGCGACGCTGGCGTCGCTCGCGCTTTCCATGCCCGTGTACGACACGCAGTGCGGCGCGAAGCTCTTCCGCGTGGACGGCGACTTGAGGGCGGCGCTCAGCGACCCCTTCGACACGAGGTGGGTGTTCGACTGCGAGCTCATCGGGAGGTACGCCAGCCTGAGGCGCGCGCGCGGCGCCGGGGACGACGCGAACGGCGGCGCGAGCGCGGCGAGGAAAAACGCGCCGACGCGAAAGACGAAGACGACGAACCGCGCTTCCGTCCTCGGCGGCGTCGCGAAGAAACCGTTTGGTCGCTTCGCGGATTCCATCTACGAGTACCCTCTGCACAGGTGGGAGGACGTCGCCGGCTCGAAGGTGAGGCCCAGCGACGTGGTCAAGATGGCGTGGGGGTTGGCGCGTCTGCGGATGAAGTACTTCGCGAGGGAACCGTGGACGCCTTCCAGGGCGGCGGCGACGGCGTAGACTACCTTCGGTAAAAGAGTGCGTTGTTAGCTGCTTTTCGTTCGCGTTTTCCACGTCCTCCGGTCCCCCACGACGCGCGCGGGGTTTCCCGCGGCGACCGCCCACTCCGGCACGTCCTTCGTGACCACCGCGCCCATGCCCACCACCGCGTGGTCTCCGATGCGCACGCCGTCCGTGACGCACACGGACGCGCCCAGCCACACGTCGCGCCCCACGACGATCCCTTCGCTCGTCGTCGGCTGCTCGCGCACCAGCGCGTCCGGCGCGAATGAATGGTTGAACGCGAACAACCGACACTCCGGCCCGATACGCGTGTCATCGCCGATGACCACGCCCGCGCGCCCGCCGTCGATGTGGCACCGCGCGTTCAGCGCGACGTTTTTACCGAACGTCACGGGGCCGTGCACGAACACGTCCGCGCCGATGTGCGTGCCGTCGCCCACCGCGACGTCGCGCCCGGGCTCGGCGAAGATGTGCACGTTCTCGGCGACGAAGCATTCCTCCCCGAAGCGCACCGTCTCCAGCGCCGAGAGCGTCGCCTGCACGTGGCGCTGCCACGCGCGCGCCCAAGCCGCGTGCTTCGGGATGTCGTGGAGCCAGTGCATCCAAGACATGCGGTGCCGTTTCTGCGGCTCATAGTCGATCGTACTCGTCGTCGTCGACTCGGCGTTCCCTCCTTCGGAGATGCCGCCGCCCCCGGCGTCGGCGGTCGCGGCGACTCGCGCCGGGTGCCGTCGAGGCGCGCGTCCCCGAGACGGACGCGCGCGCTCGACGCGAGACTTCGCGACGGGCGCGAAGAGTGCGACGCACGCCGCGGCGTGCATCGTCATCCCGGGGCTGGCGCGCCTCGCGGAGTGCTCGACGACACCCCGCGAGTTCGTGCCATGGACGTTTCGCTCCTGCACAGAGGCGGGTTCTCAGGCGTGGCTTGAAACAAGCGGTTCATTCTCATATACGCGACGCCGTTTTTGTCTATTCGCAACGCTTCGTCTCGTGCATCTCTTCACCCGGGTCGCCGATCGCGCCCGCGCGCGCTGACCATCGCCGCGAACGTGTCATCACCGCGCACGAAGGGTCGCGTCCCCCACGACGCGACACCTCGAGCTGGCTGCGCCTACCTCGCCGCCGTCGCGAGAACGATTTCACCGCGCGGGATGACCGCGGTCCACGGCGCTCGCGCTCGCGCGTTCGATCGAAGGGCTCCCGGTGAACCGTTCGCACTGACTCGCCTGAAGACCCGGAGCGCCGCGTATCCAATCCCCTCACGCGGGAGTGCTCGGTGCCCACGACATCCACACTAGCGTCCATCACGGCACCGCGAGGTTGACGGATGTACGCGAGGGTAAACCTAATTAGCTTCCTCAGGAATTCACTACGGCAGTCCTCCAGCCCGAGACGTCCTGGTGGACGTAGACGAGGCTCCTCGCCTTGAGCACTCGAGCATCGCGGCTCATGTGGTCTACCAATCCGTCGGTGGCTGTATAGACGCCATGAGCGCGTCGTGCCGTGCGCGGCGCACCGCGATCCCGCGCGAGGTTTGAAAGACTCGTCACACGAGCCCACGGGTCACGCTCGAGAGGCAGCCTCGGACCGCCGTTCACGCCGTCGAAGAACTCGCGGTGACCCGGACGTCACCGAGCGGCGTTCACGCTCCAGCGCGACGCGCGAGCGCGCATTGCCACGACGTCCTCGGGCCTGCGGTGTTACCCACGCGCACGACGTCGTGGCAACCGGGTTCGAGCATCGTTTTGCCCAAGCGATACGAAACAAAAACCGTGAACGAGCATTCCCATTTTCAGGGATCAACGGCGACGATGGTTGGTCGAGGGCGTTCAACAAAAGCAAACTGTAGAAACACAAGCTCTCGAAAAGCGTCGTCCACTCCTCCGGTCGCCGTGGCACCGAGCACGGTGATTGGCGGATCGACCTCGAGCGACGCTTTCGAGAAACTTTTGTGGGATATGGAGACAGGTGTTGGTGTGCCCCATCTTGGACGAGCACAGAGGCCCTGTAGCGCCTCACGCGCGCGCTGCAGCGCCGCAGTCGACGTCGCCGCTCGTGAAGCGTCGTTTCACCGCCATTCGCTCGGTTGTGATCGCGTTGTGGCGGTCGAGACCCCCGGGAACGCCCGCCGCGGTGACGTCCCCAACTCCTTCGAAGGAATTGTGCAGACAGATCTAATCTGGCAGCAGGCCCGGCCCGAAAACGGCGCGCGCACTGCATGCGAGGTCGTGCAGTCGGGCTCAGTGGCGGCCTCTGCATCGGTGACGGACACCGGTGACACCGGTCGACTGTCTGCGCACACGCGAGGCGGTGAAGACGTTCCCGGACGCACTCGGAGCCGACAGTCGAGTCCGAGGAGTTTTTCGGTTTCGGTCAGGCCACGAAGCGTTAGTGGCCAAACCGGCGGAAAAACCGCGTCTTTCGCGTCTTCTCTGTTCCCTCCGCGGCGCGACGCATCGCGCGACCCGCGCGAATCTGCCGGTGGACTCGTCGTCGAGACCCCGCCGACCGGCGACGCGATCAAAAAGTCACGAGCGCGGTCGAGACATCTCGGAAGAGATGCCGACGCGACGTCGCGCGTCGCGCGTTTCCGGAAACGCGTCTCCGTCCGCCGGTCTCGCCCCTCACTTGCGACGCGTTTTGACGCTGGCGCTCGCGGGCGCGCTCGCCGCCTGTCCCGCGCTCGGTTTCCAGCAGATCGGCGCGAGCATCGACGGTTCCGCGGAGGAGGATCTGCAAGGCACTTCCTTGGCGATGTCGAACGACGGGACCAGGCTCGCGATCGGCGCGCCCAACAACGACGCCGGCCGAGTGCGCCTCTTCTTCTTGAACGAACCGGGCGGCGGCGCGTGGGAAGAGGTTGCGGAGATCCCGGGCGTCGCCGAGAACGACAGGTTCGGGGCCGCGCTGGCGATGTCGAGCGACGGCACGCGCCTCGCTGTCGGCGGGCTAAAGCACGACGGGACAGGCACGAACGCGGGACACGTGCGCGTTTTCGGCCTCTCCGCGGGCGCGTTGACCCGAGTCGGCGACGATATCCACGGCGAAGCCGCCGGTGACAATTTCGGGATTTCGGTGGCGATGTCCAGCGACGGAACGCGTCTCGCCGTCGGGGCGACGTATAACGACGCCGCGGGCTTGACGGACGCGGGCCACGTGCGCGTGTTCGATCTTTCGGATGACACGACGGCATGGAATCAGGTCGGTGATAATATCGACGGCGTGGCGGAGGGAGACGGGTTCGGCGTCTCGGTCCAGCTGTCCGGCGACGGCGCGCGCGTCGCCGCCGGCGCGCAACTTAACGGGGTCGGAAACGTCCGTGTCTTTGAGTTGAACGCGGACGGAAGCGAGTGGATTCAGGTGGGCAACACGATCGAAGGCGAGTCCGAGAATGCTTATTGCGGATACTCGGTGTCTCTGTCAGGCGACGGTTCGCGTGTCGCGGTGAGCTCGCACAGAAGCCACGCTTCTTCGGGGCAAAACGCCGGCCGCGTCCGCGTGTTCGATTTGAACGCCGAAGCCGCGACGTGGGTCCAAAGCGGCGCGAACATCGACGGCGAAGCCTTCAACGATCGTTTCGGCCGGTCGCTCTCGCTGTCCAAAGACGGCACGCGTCTCGCTGTCGGCGCGCGCTTTAACGTTAACGAGAACGGTTCCAGCGGCCACACGCGGCTTTTCCAAGCCCCCGACTGGAAACAGGTGGGGGCAGACATCGACGGCGAGGCCGACGGCGATAACTTCGGTTGGGCGGTGCACCTTTCGGGCGACGGCGCGCGTCTCGCGGTGGGCGCGCCGTGGAGCGGCGGGGCTTTCACCGATGCCGGCCGCGTCCGAGTCTTTCAAATCAGCTGCTCAACCGATGAGCGTGTGTCGTCCAACACCTGCGTCGCTTGCGCTCCCGGGCTCACCAACGATGCGGGCGATATCACGGACGGCGAGGACTCCACGTGCGACGCGATCATTTGCGGAGCCAACGAGCGCGTCAAGAGTAACGCGTGTGTCGCGTGCGCCTCAGGCGAGACGAACACCGCAGGGGACGATGCATCTGGAGCCGACACAGCCTGCGAAGCCACGATATGTGCCGAAGACACGCGCGTCAAGAATCACGCGTGCGTCGCGTGCGGCGCGGGAACAACCAACGACGCGGGGGACGATGCCTCGGGCGCGAACACGGTGTGCGACGCGATCATTTGCGGAGCCAACGAGCGCGTCAAGAGTAACGCGTGTGTCGCGTGCGCCTCAGGCGAGACGAACACCGCAGGGGACGATGCATCTGGAGCCGACACAGCCTGCGAAGCCACGATATGTGCCGAAGACACGCGCGTCAAGAATCACGCGTGCGTCGCGTGCGGCGCGGGAACAACCAACGACGCGGGGGACGATGCCTCGGGCGCGAACACGGTGTGCGACCCGACCTTTTGTGTCGAGGATACGCGCGTGCGCGATCACGAATGCGTGCCGTGTGCTGCTGGCGAGACGAACCCCGCGGGTGATGACGCCTCGGGCAATGACACGGCGTGCTCGGCGATTTTGTGCGGCGCGGACCACCACGTCGCTTCACACGCGTGCGTTCCGTGCGCCGCGGGCTACGCCAACGACGCGGGCGATGACGCCTCCGGGATCGACACGGTGTGCGACGAGATCATCTGCGGAGTCGACGAGTTCGTGCTCGAGAACACGTGCGCGACGTGTCCGCCGGGGACCACCAACGCCGACGGCGGAGACCTAGCGTCGGGGGCGGGCACGGCGTGCGACAAAACGCTGTGCGCATCGAACGAGCACGTGATTGCCAACGCGTGCTTCCCGTGCGACGCGAACGCGACCAACCGCGCCGGTGATGATGCTTCAGGCGACGACACGCCTTGCGACGGGGAGCTGTGCCCCTCGAACGAGCACGTGCGGAACCACACGTGCGTGCCGTGTGCGCCGGGAACCACCCGTGACGCCGGCGACGATAGCCTCGGGGCGGATACCGCCTGCGTCGCGACGGTATGCGGCGCGGATCAACACGTCGCTTCGCACGTGTGCGTGTCGTGCGCCGGCGGATCGACGAACCTCGACGGGGGACACGACGCGTCGGGCGAGGACACATCTTGCGCGTGCGCGGCGGGAGAGCGCGTCGTGGGGTACGCTTGCGTCGCGTGTGCCGCCGGTGAAACCAACGCCGCGGGGGATCCCGTGCCCGGCGTCGAGACGCGCTGCGACCCGACGCTCTGCGCGGAGCACAGCCGCGTGCTTGCCAACATGTGCGAGGTGTGCCCCCCGGGGATGACCAACGCCGCGGGCGACGACGCTTCAGGCGAGGACACGTTTTGCGACGAGGTGATCTGCGGCGCGAACGAGTTTGTCTCCGAGCACGCCTGCGTGGCGTGCCCCCCGGGCATGACCCGGGCCGAAGGGGACGCCGCGGCTGGAAACGACACCGCCTGCGACGCGTCACCGTGCGACGCGAACGAGCGCGTCGAGTTCCACGCGTGCGTCCCGTGCGTGAACGCCACCAACTCAGCCGGCGACGACCCCTCGGGGCCCGACACGGTGTGCCACGGCGTGCTGTGCGCCTCGAACGAGCGCGTGCACGCTCACGCGTGCGTGCCGTGTGCGCCGGGCACCACCAACGCCGCCGGAGATGACAGTCTCGGGGAGGACACGGCGTGTGCGGCGACGGTCTGCGGAACCAACGAACGCGTGGAAAGAAACGCGTGCGTGCCGTGCGCTGGAAACTCGACCAACCCGGAGGGACGCGACGACGCGTCAGGCGGGGATACCACCTGCGCGTGCGGCGTGAACGAGCGGGTGTACATGAACGCGTGCGTTCCTTGCGCCGCGGACGAAACCAACGCCGCGGGCGATCGCGTTCCCGGAGCGGACACGACGTGTGTCACCTCGACGGTCGCGGCGCCGGATCCGGAAGACGAGCGCGAGCCGGAGCGCGACGTGAACAAGATACTCGCCGTGCTCGCCGCCGGCGTCGCGGGCGCTTTGTTTCTGCTCGCGGCGTTTTTCATGTGCATCCCCGTCTTCGACGGGCTCGTCGTGCACGCGCGGCGGTGCCTGTGCCTGCCTTCGCGCGTCCTGACGGTGAAGGTGGAGTAGGAACGGCGGGGAGTTCTATGAATGTATAGTAGCATCGGTGCCGAAGGCGCGAAGGCGCAAACTCTGTTTCTGTCTATTTCAAAGTTCAAAGAATGAACGCGTCTCTCGTCACACGTCGGGGTAGTACGGCGTCACCTCGGGCGTCAGCGGCGGCGTCTCCGGCATCGTCGCCACGCTCAGGTTGACCGGCTCTTCGGAGACGCGCGCGGAGACGCGCGCGACGACGCGTTCGCGAGCCTCGAGGGTTTCTCTCTCGACCGCGCGCTCGGCGTGCTTCGCGACGAACCGCGTCGCGGCGCCCGCGAAGAGCGCAGCGACGACGAGCAGCCAACACCCCCCTCTTGTTTCCGCCCGGACGTCGAAACACGCGTCCTGCCCTTTCAAGCCGAAAGGGTCGGTTTCCCCCGACTGGCGCTTCGCGGCTGATTCCAGCGCGGCGACCGCCGCGTCGACCGCGTCGCACGCGTCGCCGACGATGAACCCCGCGAACCTCGAGATCTGCGCCACCGCCGCCACCGCGGACACCAGGAACACGTCCAGGGACGCCCAGGCGGCGGCAGTCTCCGCCGCCGCCAGGAGCGCCCGGCGCTCGCGGGGGGTCGCGGGGGCGAGCCAGAGGATGGCAGCGGACATGATGTGCACCAGCGGCGCGAGCACGGCGAACGCGCAGAGCGCCATGCGGGCGGTGGAGATTGGTTCCTGCGACTCCCACGCGTTGCCGCCGTCAATCAGCGAGAAGAGGGAGTACCGACGCGCGCGGGCGTCGCCCAGCACGGCGCCGGCGAGCCCCCGGAACTCAAACTCGATCGCGGGAACCGACGCGGCGACAAAAAACACGACAACCGCCCACGCGAGGCTGAAGGTTGTCGCGCCCGCGACGCCTCGCGCGATCCGGGCGGTGTCGTCGCTCGAGGGGTCCCTTCCCGCGGGAACGGCGAAGACGTACGCGAAGACGGAGGCTAACACGCCGCGCGCGTCCTCCGGGCGAGCGAGGCGCCACGTCGCGACTTTTTTTGCCGACGCGTCCGGCGGCGCGTCGAACCGCGCCGGCGAGGCGGCGGCGGTTCGGCCGCCGGTTCCGCTCGTGGCCACCTCCGCCGCGCGCGCGGGCGTGTCTGCCGCCGCGATGGCGTCGAGGAGCGTCTCGAGCGACTCCGCGTCAACCTCCACCGCGCTCTCATCGACGTCGGACGCGCCGAAGGTCTCGTTGAGGCACTCGGGAACCGGTCCCGCTTCGTCCGTCTCCCGCGCGTCCCCCGTCCCGGAAGCGCAGTGCCGCGCGACGTGGCCCACCACAAGCGAGACGACCGTCGCGAGCACGAACGCGTGGAATCCCCATCTCGGCGCGACGCGCACGTCCACGGTCGCCCATGCGTCGTCATCGCGCGTCGTCAACTGGAACCGGAACGCCACGCGGAACAGGACCATCACGAACGCGTCGATGAGGGACCACTTGCCGAGCGCGTCGACGACGCGAAGCGTCGTCGCGCGTCCGACTGGCAGACGCGCCAGGATCCAGTCCGGCAAACACCACGCCGCGGCGATCGCGAGCAGCTTCAGGTACGGCCACCCGCCGCTGAACACGGCGATGAGCGCGGAAAGGGGGTACACACCAGCGGCCCACATGTCCGTGACCGAGTTCGCCAGCGTGAACTCGAAGACGGGGGGCGCGTCGGCGCGAACCGTCCCCGCGTCGTCCGCGGCGCTCGCCGATAACAGCACGTCCGCCCCCACCGCGGCGTTCGAGGAGACGAACAACGCGACGTTCCCGAGTACCGCGAGCGGAAGCGCGCGCCTGACCCACAGAGGCACGCTCGGCGAGACCGCGGGAGGGGCCGAGTCGTCATCGTGGTCATCGGATCCATCTGCGCCGTCGGACTCGCCATCCGGCGGTCCAAAGTCGGAGCCGTCGTCGTCGCTCGCGTACGCGGAAGGGTCAAACTCCCGCTCCACGCGGTCCGCCTCGAGGAGCGCGTCCTCCAGCTCGTACGCGTCCCACTCCGGGACGACACTCAGGGGAACGGGTTCGCCGGCTGCTTCCAAGGCTCGCCGATGGGCTTCTTCTTTCGCAGCCTTCGCCTTCGCCGTGCGCATCGCCGCGTCGCGCGCCGCCGCCGCGTCCGCCGCGGCGCGCGCCTTAGCTTTGGCGAATTTCCGTTCCGCCGCCCGCGCCGCTTTTGCCGCCGCGCGTCGCGCGCGCGCGCGCCGCGCCGCGGCGGCGCCTCCTCGTCCATCGTCCCCGCTACTCTTCCCGACCCCGAGTATCGCCAGCAGGGCCCTTCGCTCGGTCAGCACCGCGACTGCGAGCGCACCGAATAAGCACGCCGCGGCGACGGTGCCTGCCACCTCCGAAACCCGGCGCGCGCCGCCGCCGGGGGAGGTGGCGGCGTCCGCGCGAGGCGACGCGCACGTCTGCCCCCTCGCCGTTTCCAGCGCCGCCACGGCGCGCTTGTTCAGCGCGTCGCGGCCCGGGCCGCCCACCGCGGCTGACGCCGCCGCGAAGAGAGCCTCGCCGTACACCTCGGCGAGCAGCGACACGATATCGCCCGCCACCGCGTAGACGTCGCCCACCAGCGACCCGCGCGCGTCCTCTGCTTCGCTTCGCGCGAGCGCCACGCCGGACACGGCCCCCGCGAGTTCGACAGCGGTGACCTCCGCGGCGCGCACGACGGGCGCGACGCACCCGGGCACGCCTCTTTGCTCGAACGCGAGCGAGGTGAACGCCGCTTTGTCAGCCGCGACCGCGAGCCGCGCGGAGAGCGCGGGCGCGACGACGCGCGCGCGCACCGTCGCGCGCTCCACCACCGGCGCCGAGGCGTTTGCGAGCGCGACTCTCACCGCCACAGTCGCGGCGAGGGACGCGACGCCTTCCGTCGGCAACGCCACTTCGAAGCTCATCGCGGTCGAGACGTTCGGGTCGGGCACGAGGCCGTGCACGATGATTTCCCCCGAGGCGTTATCCGCTCGCGGCGGAAGCGACACCGCGACGGCGGCGTTTTCGACGGCAATCTCCGCCGAGCCAAACGCCCCCAGCGAAACCGCGAGCGGCGGAATCCCGCCGTCCGCCGTCGCGCCCGGGAGCCACGCGGACGGCACGCGCGCGACCGTTTCCGCGTCGTTCGCGAATGGCGCATCAGGGAACAGACCGTCCGTGATGTCCGAGTCGGCGCCGGTGGCGTTCCCCCCCGCGAAGAGGTTCGCGAGTCGCGCGGCGGACGCGGCGGCGGCGCCTCCGCCCGCCTCGGCGGCGATTCGCGCCGCCGCGACGGCGGGTTCGTCGCGCCAGTCGAAGGCGTTCTTCGTTTCCATGGGAGGGACGAGCCGTTCCGGCACGATCTCGGGTAACGGCTCGGGGGGAACCAACGAAGAAGCGATGCGTTCGTCCCCGGCGCGCATCGCCGCGGTGACTTTGTCGGCGACGAGCGGCGCGAGCGCGCTCTTCGCCGCGCTCGCCGCCGCCGATTCCGCGGAGGACTTGAGAAGCGGCACGAGCGCCCTGAGCACGTTCGCGCCCGAGCCTTTGAAGTCCAGGTCCGCGATCCGCACGCGCGCGGAACACGCCGTGACCTCCGCTTTGGACGGAAGCGTGGCGTTCGCGCCGCCGGGGGACAACGCGACGGTCATGGCGACGTCGGAATCGTTGACGCGGGCGGCGAGGCTTCCCGAAAGTGACATCGAGCGAACCTCCCACCGGCCGGAGCACGCGCACGCGGCGCCGTTCACGTCCAGGGACGCCGTCACGGCGCTCGCGTTGGTCTCGCTCCGAAGCGAGCCCACCTCGAACGACCCGCACGACAGGTCCGTGAGCGCCACGGTGAGCCCTCCCTGCTTCAGGACCTGGTCAGGAATGTCCACGCGCAGATTCCCGAGCCAATCTCGAAGCCAGTCGTCCGCGGAGCTCGCGTGCGCCACCGCGCCGCACGCGAGCGCGCACCACACCGCCGCGACCAGTACCGCGCGCACCGGCGCGGGGACGCCCATCTTCGCCGCAGGCCTCCGCGCGCGCCGCGCGGAATGTCAGCACGCGACTCGACAAGTCTGGGAGAGGCGCATGAGTTGGCATTGTGCTTGTCGTGCTGACGCTGCCCTGCTGCACTGGCGACCGTGGCGATTTTTTTCTTTCGGGGATTTCGAGGCCAGAAGTGTCTCGAAGGCGTGCGCGCCTCCGAGCGGCGTACGCGACGGACACTACGCACAGAGTAAGCCGTCTTCTTCGCTTACCTATGATACTGTACCTACTTCAATACGGCGAGTGTCGTCTGCTCATCACGCTGTCTCCCGCGTCCCGCGCTGCCTTGCCCCCGCTGCTCTCGCCAGAGGCCGCCGGCGGCGAGTGGCCCCAGACGCACACGCGGCTGTCCTCGGCACCCGTCACCGGTTTGGCGCCCGGCACAAACGCTCGTACGATGTCCTTGTGCCCCCCCTCGAACGTCGCCAGAGGCGCGCCCAGCGAGGCTCGTCCCGGCAGCTCGATTCCGTGGCGCACGACCGGGAACACGCCGAGCGCGCCCGCCTGCGTCCCCGCGACGACCAGCGGCGCGCCTCCCGCCGCCGACGGGCTGGAGAAGCACGACACCAGATAGTCCACCTTTTCGGCGAGCGCGCCGCACCCCGCCGCGGCGGCGGCGTGCGCCGCCGCCGCCCTGGTGTCTGGGACGTGCGCTTTGAGGTCCCCGAGCGTCTCCACGCTCGCGCCGGCGTCGAACACGAAACACTCTTCGTTGCCGGTGAGCACCCAAAAAGCGTCGTCTTCCCCGGCGCCCGCGCCGGCGCCGCAGAAGCCCATCTCCACGATGGCCGTCTCGGTGGCCATCACCGCCATCAAACCGGCTTCGTCGTTTATGTCCGCGGGGTTCCCGCCGCAGTCGAACGCGCACGCCAGGCCGTCCACGGACGCGGTGAACAGCCTGTTCCTGCGCGAGGGCTGAAACCGCACGCGCGTCACGTCCTCCGAGTGCGAATCCTCGAACACCTCCAGCCCGTTAGCGGCGCGGCGGTCCCAGAAGATTATTTTTTCTTGACACCCCGCGGCGACGAGGTGGTCGTTGCCGCCGCCCAACGCGGCGGTGGCGTGTGACTTGGCGAAGTGCGCGTGGTACCTCTGCGCCTCCTGAGCCTTCCCGCTGGCGCGGCAGTCCCACAGGCGCGTCGTGCCGTCCTCCGAGGACGAGAGAACCGCCCACGGCTCGTGCGGGAGAGGGAACGAGACGTCCGTGACGGGCCCGCCGTGCCCGGTCAGGTCGACGCACGCGCCGAGCGTCCCGTCGCCGCGATGCCAAACCTTTACCGCGTGAGTTGACAGAGACGCGGCGAGGTAGACGCCGTCCGCGGACTGCGCCAGGCCCAAAACATAGCACGGATCGTTCGCAGGACCGAACGCCGCGATCGTCGTGCTGGTGGGGTACATGCGACTCACCATCGGAGATGGCTCGCCACGGCCGCCGCGGCGCCGGAAAAGTGAATGAGGTGGAACGCCACCGCCGACGCAAAACGAGAGCGCGAATGAAAAAACCTTTGGCTGCTTCATCATGTTCATCACAACGTCCAGCCATACCCAGGCGCACACGACCGAGGGGTCCGCCGGTCGTGACCGGGTCGCCACCCGCGATTTGCTCCCGAGATCATCCCCGGGAGCGCGTCTAAGTCGCGAGTGGGTCTCCCGCCCGGTTGGGATCTCGGTGAGGGGTTGGGCATCGTCAGCATCTGGTGGCGTTTTCGCGAGCGGGGGAACTACGACATCGCCGTAACGTTTTCGCGGACTGGCCGACGAGGAGAGCGATGACGACGCGTCCAGCGATGCCACCCGATTTCCTCGACTGCGAACCGGGCTTGGGCGATGATGATTTCTTGGACGATAGCCTCCCCACGCCGTGGGACGTGCTCGCGCGCTGGCACCGAGAGGACGGGCTGGTCGTCGACGGCATCCAGCCAACCGTCGCGGGGATCACGCGCCGCGCGCGACGCGAGACCCGGGACGAGCGTCACCGCCGCCGGGGATGGACGCTGTCTCTCCGCGACGGAGGTCCGCCTCCCGGCGTGCGCGCCACCGTGTGCACGCTGGCGTGGACCACGGCGCGCTGGCACAGGTTCGCGCCCAGCCGCGTCGCGCACGGCGTCGTCGCTCGGCGCGCGGAGACCGGGCTTTGCGCTCGCGCCGAGGCGTCGGCGGCGCGGAGCGCGTGCGACGTCTGGACCCCGTGGGAGACGACGCACGCGATCGCGGTCGCCGCGCTGACCGAGGCGTTCGAGCGCCGAGTGCTTAGCCTCAGCAACCCGAGCGACAGGATCAGGAAACGCGCGGCGACGAAAGCCGCGGCGGCGGCGGGAGACGCGCTGGCCGTCGCCGCCGCGCGCGTTTCCTTCGCTTCGCTTTCGCTTCCGTCGGACTCGACCGACCGGCCGCGGCGCGGAACGCGCTGGGACGCGCTGACGGTGGCGAACGTGGCGCTTCGCGCCATCGAGAGAACGCGCGCAAAGGCGAGGGTGCTCGCGCGACTCGCGTCTCAGCCCCCTACGCGCGCGCGGGGTGATCCGCGCGACGCGGAGGCGCGGCGAAGGCGAGCGCGGGTCGCGCGCGACGCCGGGAAGGCGCTCGACGAGGGACTCGGGCGGCTCGTCGCGACTTCCAGCCTCGGCGGCGTTTCTCACTCCGGAGTTTACGATCACGGTGATGGCTCCCGAGCGCAGACGAGCCTGAGCCTCCCTCGCCTGTTGGTCGCGAAGACGCCCGCGATGGGCGCTCGCGCGGCTGTGGCTGAGATGCTCGCCAGGGGCGAGCATCTCGCCGGGAACGCGGCGTCGCGAGGAAACCGCGAAGACGCGCGCGCCGTCGCCGAGACGCGACGAGAAAAAACCGAAACCGAACCCGACGCGTTCGTCAAAGACGATGGCTCCAAGGTGCGCGTGAAGGTGCTCGCGTCGCCGACACACCGGCGCGTGCTGGGAGACGCCTCGAACCGCCGGTCGATGTTCTCGCCCGTGTCTCCGGGCGCCGGGTCTCCGGCGCCCGCGCGGTCGCGATTCGCGGGGGCGCGTCGGTAGTAACAGGGAGCGAACGCTTTCGACGTCTCGAAAGGAAAAGAATAGTCACAGTCGTATACGGCGCGTCGCGCGTCGCGAAGACCGGTTCGACGCGCGCTCACGCCTCGGTAGTGTCGCCCTCCTCGCCCACTACCACCTGCCCGCTCCTGGTTTCCTCGTAGCACCACGGGTCGAACACCAGGCTCTCCAGCGGGTTGGCGCCCTCCACGGCGGCGGCGGCGCGTTTTTTGGTCGCCTCCTCGTACTCGCCGTTCCACTCCCACACCGCCGTTCCGACATCCTGCTCCAGCTCGTGCAGGTCGGCGTCGGCGGCGAGCCTGAACCACTTGGGCGCGTACGTGTCCCCCTTGCTCTCGCGGAGGCGCCGCTCCGCGCGCTGAAGCTCCTCCAGCTCGTACTTCTTGGCGCCCGCCAGCGCGTCGTCGCCGCGCTCGAGCGCGGCGCGGTCCGGTCGCAGGCGCGAGTCGGACGCGAGCAGGCCCGGGGGGCACGTCTCGTGGCTGTTTTGTTTGAAGGTGAAGTTGGTGAACCCGTACTTGGTGGGGTTCTCGGGCATGGGCTCCTTTCGCCACAGGGTCTTGCTCTGCGAGCCGTCCGGCTTGGAGACGGAAACGCTCTCGTTCCACTTCCCATTAAGCACGTACTTGGTCTCGCCATCCGCCCCGACGAGCTCGCCCGAAACCTCCCAGCGCCCGGTGCCGAACACCGAGCACTCCCTGAACTTGATGAGCGCCTTCTGTTTCGTTTTCAGGTTGTTCACCTGCATGTCCCCGAACGTGTCGATCCACGTCCTACCGACGATGATGTTGTTCACGCGCGACGCGGGGGGGCCGATGTTGTACACGTCGCCCGTCTCCTTGAGCGCGATGCGCGTGCGGCCTTTGGGCCAGACGTCCACCCAGTTGCCCATGAACTTCGTACGCGCCGCGGACGTCAGGTCGTACGTCCACTTCGCGGTCGTGCAGTGGCCCGCGCCCACGGGGGGGTGGTGGCACACCTGCTCCGAGACGTACGTGCCGGCGCCGTTTGGCAGCTCGAACTCCCACGTCTCGCCGAGCAGGGGGTTGAACGGTTTTTTCGTGCGCTCGCAGCTGGAGTACGTGCTGATGGCGAGCGCGCAGATGTACGCCAGGCGCATGTCCTCGTCCGCCTCGTCCGCCGCGGCGTCCAGAAGTGCGGCGTACTGCAGAATCTCGGACATCTTCTGCAGCATCGTGGTGGGCTCCATGATGAACACGGGCACGGACAGCTTGGACATAACGTCAGCGCCGATCAGATCTTTGAGCTGGCTCCACAGCGCTTTGCGTTCCGTGGCGTCCTCGCCGCCGGTCCCGGCGCCCGAGCCATCGTCCTTGGTCTCCAAATCAGCGGGATCCTCCACGCCGGCGATGCTGCGGGGGAGAAGGGGGGCGGGGGGCGGGGTCGGTCAGCGGGCGGCGGATCGAGAGATTCTTGGGAACCGGCACGGCGAGCCGTGCGAACCGTCTTCCGAGGCGACGGTTCCTGGAGAGCGCTCGCGGGGGCACGCACTAGTCCAGACCCTCGCCCACGGACTTGGCGAGCCCCGTGGCCAGGCGGCTGAACCACCCTTGCTTCTCCGGGACTTCTTCTTCTTCCGACATCGTGGTCGCGCGCGCGCACAAGTCGCCGACCCGTTCCGCCGCGTTCGTGCAGAGCCGACCGCCGTCCCAACGCCACACAAATCGGCGATCGCGTGATCCAATCAACTGCGTCGGACGCCGAAACGTCGGACTCTTTGCGCACTCGAGGTTTTTGCGAACAGGCGGACGCGGCGAATCGAAACGACGAACGCGCAAAAAAGCGAGAACGAGCTCGGTTTCGAGGCGCCGACGGAGAAAAGTGAAAACGCGCGCTACCGCCGCCGCCGCGACCGTCAAAGTCCTCGTCACCTCGAGGGAAGCCTCCTGGGGTCATCCTCGGGCGCGCCCGCGCAGCACGAGACGCGCTTCACGTCCGCGACGCGCACGCCGGTGACCGCCTCCACCTCTGCGCGCACGCGTCTCGCGGTGATTGCCCACCACTCGCGCGCGCGCCGCGCCGCGCGCCGCCACTCGCCCGCGAGCGACTGGTCCTCGGGCGCTCGGCGCGCTCGGCGCGTCGCCAGCGCGCCGGACCCGTGCCCTACACCCGCCCCGTCTCGCGCGCGGTGATGCACGGCCACGACGTCGTGCGCCCTTCCCCCGAGCGCCGTGGCGACCGCGGCCAGGCACCGCGCGAACGCCTCCAGCGCGGCGACGGCGACGTCGCCGCCGTCCGCGCGCACGTCGGCAATCTTCGAGACGCGAAGCGACGTCGGCGGCGCCGCCGGGTACCGCGCGCGCACGGTTTCGCCGAGCGCGGCGGCGTTCGCGACGCGGCGCGCGATGTCCTTCACGCGCCCCGTGGCCGGCGACCGCACCAGGCCCAGCGTCAGCGCCGCGGTCGCGTCGATGCGCACGGTTTTCAGGCTGTCCAGCACCATCTGGTTCTGCTTCTTCACCGCCCACGCGTGCTCGGCGCGCTCGAGCCGGTCCAGCAGGCGCGACGCCTGCGCGGCCGTCTTCGCGCCGGGCTCGTCCTCGGACGCGCGGCTTTCTCGCGGGGCGCCTTCGGCGTCCGAACGCGAACCGCCGGAACCGCCGCTCGCGTCGGAGTCGGCGCCGTCGGAATCGCCCGCGAACGCGTCGTCGTCGTCGTCGTCGTCGTCGTCGTCGTCGCGAAGAGCACTACTCGTCGTCGCGCTCGCGCTGGCGTGCCCGCCCGTCTTCGTCCACCGCCACGCGACGCGCCCGCCGAAAAATCCCTCGGCGTCCGCCACCTTCTCCGGGTCGAACGCGTCGGCGTCCTCGTTCAGGTCGCTGTACAGGTGCACGCCGACGGCGTCCTTCGCGTTCGTGGGCACGCCGTCCGCCCACGCGTCGGGCGCCGCGCGCGACGCCAGCGCGACGCGGTGCACGCGCGCGGCGCCCTCGGAGACGCCGGCGATCCACTGCGCGGCGTTGGAGACATCCTCCAGCGCGCGGCGCGACAAACCCGCCGCCGGGACGACAAGCCTTCGTCGACGCCTCTCGGACATTCTCGGACATTCGCCGTCGCTTTTCGTTCTCCCGAGCGCGCCGTCTTCGCGTTTCGCCGCGCCGTCGCCGTCGTCCGCCGCCGCTCCCGTCGTTCCCACGACGTCTTCTGTCTCGTCCGCGTACGCGAACCCGGGCGCGTCCGCGTCGCGCCCCGGGCGGAACTCCGCCACCGCGTTCAGGAGCTGCCTGTGTAGCATCTGCAGATACCCGAAATGCTCGGAGAGCACCGCGTCCGGGATGGCCTCCGCATCCAGCGCGAACGCGTCCGCGCCGGAGCCGGTCGCCCCGTCGCTTCCACGGGGGGGCGTGACCGGGTCCCGACCGCCGGACGTTCCCGGTCGCTCGCCCCCGCCCAGAGGCACCACCCTGGCCTCGCCGGAGACCACCGCTCGCGTCCGGTCGTGGCTCGCGAGAAGCGACTCGAGCGCGGACTCAAGACGCTCGCGTCGGTCCTCGGGGACGGCCCGGAGCGCGGGGGCGTCCGTCCACCCGTCGACGAAGATCGACTCCACGGCGTCGGACATCTCCGCGCACGTCATCGCCGCCATCCTGCCGCGCGACCGAGAAGTGGGTCGTGGGGCGAATGCGAATGCATTTCGCGTTATGTGTTTCCAACAGAACCGCCGGCAATATTTTTTTTTTGGCTTCCGACGTCGAGTTTCGCGTGCCGCGCTCTCGGCAGGGCGCGTCAGGCGAAACTTCTCGAGTCACAACAGACCCAGACTCTCAGGCGCTCGTGCGATTCGCCGAATTTTGGCGCCAAGATTCCGGAACGGATGATCCAGCGATGGCCAGCACGGCATCCGAGAGACGAAAGGCCGCTCCGAGTGACGCGCCATCTGGGCACCCCTACGTACGCGTTCGCGTTCGCGAGAGACCCGCGCTGCGATCGCAGAACGTCGCGCGCGGCCGATCACCCACACGGAAGTCGCTCGCCCCTTCCGCTTCGCTCGCGCTCCCCGCCTTCTTCCGAGACGCGCGCGATGACGAGCTCGTCGGTCGCCTCCGCGTTGTCAACTTCGCGAGTGTTTACCACTCGCGGGATCTCGCGTTCTTCGACCGCCCCCGCGCCCGCGCGTCGCGGCGCGTCCGCTGACCCGTCCCGCTCGCTGGTGACCGCGCGCGTGGTCTCCGCGCGCCCGCCGTCCGCGGCGTCGGCGTCGGGCGACGACGCCGACGCCGACGGCCGGTACTCGGGCGAGCCTATCTTGTTCCGTTTCGGCGACGACGGCGAGCCCGTGGCCGCCGAAACGTCGTCGCTCGCGTCGTTCGAGAACGCCGCGTCCGAGCGCGAGAGCTGGGACTTCGTGGACGACGCCGGCGCGGAGAGCGCGGTGGAAGTGCTCCGCGGCCCCGACGGCAACCTGCTGTTCCGGTTCACCGGCGACGCGCGCGAGGAGTTCGAGGCTGCCGCGGCCCAGGCGGACCAGCCCATCGCGGGTGACCGCCCGGCTGAGATGACGCCTGTGCAGAAGGCGCAGGCGCTCCTCGACGAAGCCGCCGCGCTGATCGAGCGCGCGAAGGCGATTCAGAACGGCGACGAGAGTGACCTCGCGGCCGCCGCGAAAGCCGCGGCGGAGACGCTGGCGGACCCGAACCTGGACGGCACGGTCATCATGCGACGCCCCGCCAAGCCGGCGGCGCTGGAGCGGTCCGACCCGGCGGGCGCCATCGCGCGCGTGTCTCAGCTCGGCATCAAAGCCGTCGTCGACGGCATCGAGAACATGTTTTCCAACTTCAGAAAGACCCCCGTGGCACGGAAGGTGCAGCAGGTGACCAACCCCGTGCGTCTGCCCAAGGCGCCCAAGGACTCGCCCTGGGTGGGCAAGACCGGCGCCGCGAACGTCTCCGTGGACGCCGCGTTTGACACCTTCGGCGCCGACGCCGACGCCGCCGGCGACGGGTTCCTGTACGTCGCCGACGCCGCTGACCCGGAAGCCGCGCTCGCGGAGGCGGTCGAGGAGGAGCACGCGGCGTGGGAGACGCAGGCGGCGCGCGCGCTGGAGAAGGGCAGCGTTGAGGCGCTCGAGTCCCGGCCGGAAGAGGGCCTGGAACTCGCCTCGGAGCGGTACGGGGACATGGGCAGCGTGGTGGCCGGTTTGTGGCGCCCCAAGCCGGTGGACGTGACCATCGGCGGGCGCGAGTTCGTGGCGTATATCACCCCGAACAACCTGAAACAGCTTCCCAGCGGCGAGTACGTGGTGAGCGACGACGAGGAGGAGGGAGAGGGCGTTCCCGGCGACCGCGTGGGCGAGGAGACTACGATCATCCTCGCGGAGAAGCAGCCGGACGGCACGAACGTGTTCATGTTCGGTTTGACTCGCACCGTCCTCGCGGACGGGAGCGTGCTGTACCGCTTCCCGTCGGGGGAGACGCTCGGGTGACGCGCGCGTCGTCCTCCGACGACTTTTTGCGCGCGACGACTGTTTCGCGTAGAGACGTCGAGACGATAGAGCGCGCGCGGTCGTATGTGTGATTCCCGATGACGAATCGTAAACGCGTACACGAGAACGAACCACCATCGGAACGCGCGGTGTTACTTGTCCTATAGTCTTACAGTCTTACGTCTTCTACACATGTTCGGTTTCTTCGGAAGCCGTCACGACGCCTCGAGGACGGGCGCGAGCGCGGCTCGGCACGCCGCGCGCGAGACGGCGGCGCCGGCGTCCAGCGCGTCCCTCGCGGCGGCGCACGTGGCTTCGTCCGCGAACGCGAGCGTCCAGTGCCCGTCCCTGAGTTTCTTGCGCAGCCGCTTAGCCTCCGCCTCCGGAGGCGCCGGCGACGAGCCCCCCGCCGAGGAGAGGCTCGAAGCGCTCGCCAGGCACGAGAACGGCGACCGCACGCGGACGCGGAGCCATTTCGCGTGCGCGGGGTCGACGAAGGCGTCGCACGCGCCCAGCGGCGCGACGGCGCGGACCACGGACCGGTCGCCCGAGTCGTTCGCGCCGGGGAGCGCCTCCAGCAGCAGCGCGGCGGCGTTGATGCCGGGCGGACCCGCGCTCGAGCCGCGAGCGCGCGCCGCGAGCACGAGCGAGACGGCGCGTTCTCGCCCCGCCTCGAACGCGACGCGGCACGCGAACCGAAGCTCCGTCGCGTCGCTGTTTTCCACCTCGGCGCCTTCCCGAATCTCCATCCGGCGGTCATCCCCGCCAAGTTTCGCCGGAGGCGGAACTTCGAGGAACGCGAACCCCGAGTCGGGGGCGAAAGCGGCGCGCTCGACGTCGCCGGGGTCGCCGAAAAGACGCGCGGGCGCTTCCAAAGGGAACGCGGGGCCCGTTCGGGAACCCGACGCGCCCCGAGTCGCGTCGCGGAGCATGGCGAGGAGCGCGAGTTCGCGCGACGCGCGGAGCAGCTCTCCCGCGGCGGACGCGCTCTCCTCGCGAACGCGAACGAACTTCGCGTTTTTGTCGGCATTTTCTTTTTTTAACGCGTCATCGTCGTCGTCGTTTTCCTCGCGTCGCGCGGTGGCAGACGCCGCAGACGCCGCCTCGCGGATCCAGGCCGCCGCGGTCTCGTCGCGGAGCGTCGGGTGCGCGGTTTCGCGGCGCGTCGTCTTCCACTCGGCGGCGAACGCCGTCGCCGCGGCGTCCCCCCACGGTCCGTCCACCGCCCGCCGCATCGACGCCGCCGCGCGCGCCGTCGCCGCGGCGAGCGACGCGCGCGCCGTTTCCGAGACGCCCTCGCGGCTCGGCGCGAGGCGAGACAGCAACCACGCCGAGCACCGCCGCGCGCCGACGGGGAGGCCGGGGTCGTCGCGCGCCAAACCGGCGGCGAGCGCGTCGCAAAGCTCCGCGCGCGCGAGAGACGCGCTTTCGGTTTCGGTTTCGGTTTCGGTTTCGGTTTCGGTTTCGGTTCCCGACTGGTCCGCGCGCGGCGGCGCCAACCCGACCTCCCGCAGCGCCGCCGCGAGCGGCGAGGTCTCGTCCGCCGCCGCCTTCGCCAGGCTCACGGCCGCGGCGGTCGCCGCCGCCGCGACAGGCGCGCCCTCGGCGCCGGCGAGCGCGCGCACCGCAAACGCGCGGCGCGCGTTGGCGACGCGCCGTCCCCCCGGCTGTCCCGCCCCGGGTTCGAACCCGAACAGGTCCGCCGCGACGCGCGCCAGCGTCGACCCGCGGCGGCACGCGACCGCCAGGCGCGACACGGCGAAGAGCGCGGTGATGGGGGACGTCTGGGGAGGCCCCGCGTCTCTGGAGTCTCTGGAGTCTCTGGAGTCTCTGGAGTCGGCGAGGGACCGCGGCGCGCGCGAGTCATCGCCCGGCGTCGAAAAACGCTCTGGCCCCGGCGCGATGGACCCCAGGAGCGTGGGCGCCACGAGTCCGCTCCAGAGTTCCGCCTCGACGCGTTCCGCGAGCGACCCCGCGTTTTCGCCGCTTAGTTGTACGTCCGGGAGCCCGGCGGCGTCGTCCACGAAGCTCAGCAAGTCCCCGAGCTCGGCGACGAGGTTGGCGCGCTCGCGCGCGCCCGGCGCGTCCGGCTCGGCGAAGAGCGTCGCTTCGGTGAGCGCGGCGACGGTGGCCCCCGCCGCCTCCACGGCGCGGGGCACGCATTTCCCCCACGGTTTCGGCGAGCACAGGAACTGGCGCACTCTCGCGTCGGTCACCGCCAGACAGTTGAGCGTGATGGTGCGCGACGCCGCGCGCACCATGGACTCGTGGTGCGACAGGAAGCGCGCGCCGGCGGCGAAGAGCGGAAACGCCGCCGCGACGGCGTCCGATTGCTCGCCCGCCGCCTTCCCGCCCCGCGTCTCCGTGCCGGTGAAGAAGAACATCTGCACGGTCCTGGCGTTGAGCCGCATCGAGGTGGTCTTGAGCAGCGAGACGTACCGGCCGAGCACCTCCTCGTCGTCGAAATCCAGGTTCGCCTCGACCAGGCGCCGCGGCACGTGCCCTTCGCTGAACAGGAAAAACAAAGACGTCTCCTCCCGAACGTTCTGTACCACGATGGCCAGGGTCTGCAGGAGCTGCAGCGCGATGTCGCGGTCGGGTCTGCCTCCGTCCGGCGGGCTGATGAACTTCGTGAAGTGCGCCATGACGCGTTGCTCGATGAACGCGTCGAAGAAGCTCGGGTCGTGCTGGTCGCCGTAGATCATGAGCTCCGCGATCTCCCTGAACGTCTCGACCACCTGCGACGCGGTGTGGCGAGAAAAACCGGACGCGGGCGTGACACGCAGCACATCGGTCAGGCGACGGAGGTTCGCCAGCGTGAACCGGTCGCGGCGCGCGCCGAACAGATTCGCCAACATGCTCACCCGCCGCGCCCGCCTCCGCCGAACACTGTCGGGACTGCCAAGACATTTCGAAATTTATCTCTGGCGACGTTTCGTGACGAAGCAAGTGTTAACTTTTCTCTTCGCGCGCGAAGAAAACGGCGTTTCGAGCGTCGTCAGCGACGAACATTCACTACAAGAGTACAGCACCTAGAGCGCCCACGCACGCGGCGTTCGACCCCGAGGGGTCTTCCCGGGTGTCTTCCCGCGCACGCTCGAATTTTTCGTCTGCTTCCCCTCGTCGCGCGGCGGCGAACCTCTTTCGGCGCCGCCCGACGGCGGCGCGTCGAATTCCGGCGGAATCTCGAAAAAGACGTAGCCCGCGTCGTCGTCGCCGTCGTCCGCGCCGCGCCGCCGTTCGGGGACCGGGTCCGACAGACGGTAACCGGCGCGGTTCCCCTCATCGACACGCGCGTCGGACTCGGTCCGATCAGGCTCGGGCGCGACGGAAGCCGCGGCGGCGCCCGATCCGAAGAGCCGGCCCCGCCCCGAGCGCAACGCCTCCATCCTGTTCTCGAAAACCGCGCACCGAGCCCTGGACGCGGCGGCGTCCCGCTCCGCCGCGCGGCGCGCCTTGGCCTCCCTCGCCAGACGCGCCTCCGCGGCGCTCGCGCGCGCCTCCGCGGCGTTCTTCTCCCCCTCGATCCGCCGAGCCAGCGAAACCGCCTCGAACTCGCGGCGCTTCGCGGCGTGCAGCGCGCGCGCGAGCGTCGTCTCCAGGTCCAAATTGGACGCCCCCACCGCCGACTCCGCCGCCGCCGCCGCCGCCGCCGCCGCCGCTTCCGGCGTCTCCCGGTGGACCGCGAAGGGCTCGCGCGGAAGCGTATCCTGGCGAGGGTCCGCCGCGAACGGGGACGCCGCCGCCGCAGCGGCGGCCGCGGCGGCTTTCGGAGACGCCTCGCCCGATCCGTACGCCGCGAGCGCGCCGGGCGTCGCGAGGAGCGGCGTCCGCGCCGCCGAATCGATTTCCATCTCCATTCGGGCGGCGGCGTCGAAGCGCGGTTTCGGAGGATCCGTCGCGACGGCGCCGAGCGCCGACGGCGGCGGCGGCGGCGCGCGCGCGTCGCGCGAGTCTCTCGCGAAGGACGACGCCGGTTCCGCGCGCTTCGATACGTGTACGTTCGGAGTCGTCTCGAAACCGAAACCGAGTGGTCTCGTAAACGTGAACGCGGACGGGTCCTCGAACGAAGACGTGTCTCGGCGCGCGATGCGCAGCGCTTTCTCGAGCGTGGCGACCCGCGCGCGTTCGCGCGCCAGGCGCGCTTCCAGCGACGACGCGTCCGTCTCGCTCGACCCTCCAGTGATCCCGGTAGGCAGATTTTGCGCGCGCTCGTGATGCGTCGCGCTCCGCGTGTGCTGATAGGCACCCGAGGGCACACCCGCGTTGAAGTCGTGGCCGAGCGGCGTCGCGCGGTGGCCGGGAGGGAGAGGCGGCGGCTGCGCGCGCGGCGAGAGCCACGTCCCGGCGGGTTTCGAGGCGTCGAGGTGCCTCGATTCCCGGGGGACGTCGGCGGTGGCGTGCCCGTGCGGAGGTGCCGGCGGGTCACGCCGGTCGCGGCGCGCGGAGGTGGCCGGTCGCTTCCAGTGCGTGATTTCAGTGCGCCTGGGGGTCGCGCGCGCGCTCACGGGGCGCGTTTCGGGACGACGCACGTGCGGCCGCGGGCTCGTGTTCCTCGGACGCGTCTCCATGTCTGCAGCGATTCGCTCTTTCAACGCTCTCGCGAGGTCGTCGCGGTCGCGCGCCGTCGAGGGGATCTGCGACCTCGCCGCGGCGCGGGATGGGCCCGGCGATAGGATGAAGTTGTTGGACCACGGCTCCCGCGAACGGGGGGGCATGGTGCCCGGCGCGCCACCACAGGTCAGAGAGGTCCCCGTCGCGCGCGAAGCAGTGAGACCGAAATCGTCGTCGTTCGACAATCGAGCCGGATTCCGAGCGGGCGTCCCGAGCTCGATTTCCTAATCCGGCCGTCGACAGCACCGCGCCTCACAGCTTGAAGCGCAGGGGCGCCCCCCCCGACCCACGCCGCTGTGGCATCCGGGCGCGCGCCCGCGCGGTGAGTCGTCGATCGTAGACCGCGATGCCGCCGAAGAAGGCCGAGGAGGCCTCCGCGCCCGAGGCGGATGCGTCCGACGAAAACGCCCCCGATCCGCGTCTGCTGGAGCAGAAGGCGATGGTGGAGCGCGAGCTCGCCGCCTCGCACCTCTCCACGCGGCTGGCGCGGTACCAGACGGACACCGCCGCGCTCGTTGACGAGCGCGCGGCGCTGATGGACGCGCTCGAGACCACGCGCGCGAAGGCTGGCGACGCGAACGCGAAGCTCTCCGAGCAGCTCCGGGGCGTCCACGCGACCGTCGCCTCGCTCCGCGCGCGACTCGCCGAGCTGGAGGAGGCGCGCGAGGCGGGCGCGGCGCGCGGGAAAGCGCTCCTGGCGTCTTTGGCGGCTGAGTCCGCTGAGCGCCGCCGCGCGATGGTGAGCGACCTCGCCGCTCGTGACGCGCTCGTCGCGCAGCTGGACGTGTTCGAGGACACGCGAGGGGCGCTCGAGACGGAGCTGCGCGAGAAGGAGGGGTTATTGACCTCCTCGCGCGCCGCGCACGAGGCGGCGATGCGCGCGATTGAGACGGAGACGCGCTTAGCGAAGCAGGCGATGAAGGAGGATCTTTCTTCTAAGATCCGCGAGACGAAGCGCGAGATGAAGCGCACGACGGATCTGCAGCTCGCGGGAACGACTAAGCGCACGATCGCGGAGAACGAGCAGATGCTGGGCGAGTTGCGGTACCAGGCGAGGGAGAGCGCGGCGATTGAAACTCGCCGAGCGGAGTTTTTGGCAGACGCGCGCGCCGCGGACGAGACCACGCGGCTGTCTCTGTTGGAGGAGAAGGACATCGCCATGTACAACAGGACGCTCGCAGACGAGCTCAAGAGGCTGGAGGGTAGGCTGCGCGCGGAACGCGCGGCGGCGCGCGTCGAGCGCGAGGTGGAGGACGCGGAAGCCGCCGCCGCCAAGAAGAGAGGGACCGCGAAGAAAGAAAAGGGGCCGTTTGAGCGCCGCGCCTTTGCGCTCGCGACGGCGGACGCGCTCGCGCGACGCACCGCGAGCGCCGCCGTGGAGCGCGACGAGGCGGAGGCGGCGCTCGAGGCGCTCGAGGCTGGAGAAAGAATGAAAACGCCAACAGACGAAGCGCCGAGCTCGAGGGAGGACCTCGTGGTGTTCTTGCGCGCCTGCGCGCGCGACCTGGACGAGCTCGACGGCGAGATCGACGGCGCGGACGCCTCGGCGTCGCGGCGGCGACGACGCGTGGTCGCCGCGGCGCTCGAGGGTTTGCGCGCGGACGCAGGCGAGGGGAGTGGCGAGAAGATGCTCGCGGCGATGTTCCCGCAGGAGGCGTAGGTAGTAGGTATCGCGTGTCGTTAGTGATGATAGTACCACATTTCGTAGACTCGCCGCGACGGTTCGCGTCGCCGTAAGCGAGCGTCGCCGAGCGCGCGCGCCGAAAATCGACTGAAGTCGCCCAATGTCGCCTCCAACGAGAAAATCTTTCTCTCCCACGTCGCGACGGGAAGGGCATTGCATAGACTATTGCATTCATCAGATCGACAGCGCGCGAGAGTGCCGGACAGCGCTCTGGGTCGACTCGATGGCGTCGACGAGCGCACCACAGGGCTGGCGCGCCGAGCTGGAGGCTTTCGCGCTCCGCGTCGCGAACGCCGGCGCGGAAGGTCCCCCCTCCGATGGTCCGACGTTTCGGGGATTGGATTCGGAGGACCGCGCGGCGGTGCACGACGCCGCGCGCAAGCTCGGGCTCGCGTCGAAGAGCGAGGGCTCGGACGATGACGGCACGCGCTCGGTCCGCGTGTTCGCCCGGAAACGTCCCGCGTGGACGCACGCCTCCGCGGGCATGGCCAACGGGGACGCGCGCGCCTCCGCCGCGGAGGCGGACGACACCGCCGCCGCCGACGCGAGCCCCCACGGCCCGAGCGCGTTCGACGAGAGCCTGGCGGATCTGCGCGACGCGCCGTTTGACATGTACAAGGCGCTCCGCATCCCGCGGCGCGAGGGCGGCGGGTACTCCGGCGGGACCGCGCGCGCGCGCGCGAGCTACCACCGGGAGGCGGTGCGGTGCTACCCCACGTCGGATGCGCAGCCCGGCCGCGGCGCGTGCGACGGGTGCGGCGGTGCGTTGCGGCTCGGGCGGTGGATGCACCGGCCGGCGCCGCCGCGCGCAGACGCGCCCGCCGACGACCCCGAGTTCGGCCTGATGGACGACGAGGAGGACGACGGGGGAGACGCGATCGTAGCGTCCGCGGTGTCCCGCGGCGTTAAGGACGACGAAGAAAAACAGAAAGCAAACACGCGACGCGGAAACGAGTCGACGCCGGAAACGAGCCGACTCCGGCGCCGCGATTTGTGCCCGCCGTGCTTCGCGCGCGAGACGCGCGCGCCGCCGGCGGGCGCGCGGCGCGGCGGCGTTTCCGCCGCGGACCCGGCGGAGGGCTTCGCGGCCATCGCATCGTTCGCCGACCTCGGGCGCGAGCGCCCGAGGTACGACATCGCGGCGTACGCGGCGTTCCGCGCGCGCCGCGCGGCGGCGGCGGACGCGGCGGCGGCGGCAAACGCTCGCGCGCTCGCCGCCGTCGCCGGCCCCGAGGCGATGGCGCGCGCGGAGGAGATGCGCGCGGCGAAAGAGACGGCGGATGGCGTTGACGCGGAAACGCCATCCGAAGGTTTCGCGCGACCCGAGAAGGAAACGACGGAGATGACCCGCTTCGCGGCTGAGGTGGCTCGATTCCAGAGGGTGACCGTCGCGTATCTCACGCTGCGCGACCCCGAGCGTCTCCGCGTGCTCGACGAGCACGGGTACGCCGCGCTCGTCAAGAGCGAGGCGCTTTCCGAGCGCGACGTGTTCGACTGCGACCCGTGGGACGTGTACGAGCGCTTCTTCGCCGGCGAGGACGAGGAGGACCGGCAGTACTTGCTGCTGCACGGCGGCGCGGAGGACAGCGACGACGAGGACGAGCGGGACGCCGGGGATGCCGGGGATTCGGATTCAGACGATGACGCGTTCGTCGAGGAGGCGCTGCGGGAAGCGAAGCACCGGCGGTTCGAAAATGCGGAGGAGGCGGACGCGCGAGCGGAGGCCTTGGCCCCGCCGCCCAAGCCGCCGGCGAGCGTGCTGATGGCGATGGGCGGCGTTTCCGGCGCGCCCGGCGACGCGGTTGACGACGACGAACTCCCCGGCCTGGGCGGCGCCGACGTTTGGAAGGTCATGGCCGAGCGGTACGGCGAGGACGCGACGGCGGAGGCGGCGAGAGCGCGCGCGGACGCGACAGACGACGACTCGGAGGATGAGCCTTTTACGGCGTCAGAGAGCGAGGGGGCAAAGGGTCGGGATCCCTGGACGGACGACGGCGAGTACGTCGTGTGCCTCGGATGTCCGGAGGAAGACGACGGGCTCGGTTCGTCGGGAGAAGACGTGCCTTCTGATGCGTCTGACGACGACGACGACGACGACGACGACGACGACGACGGTCCCCCGGAGGAGACGACGACCAAACGAAAGCGCGAAGACGAAGCCGAGGGAGACGACGGAGACGAGTGACAAAAAGTGCATTTTTCTTTTTCTTTGGAAAGGTTCACGAGGTTTGGTGAAGGTGATCATTTTGGCCGCCACAGTTTGTAGTCTACCATCAGAAGTGTCCTCCGCGGCCGAGCCTGGCGTCGTCCTCCAGCACCTCGACGTCTTCCGCGCCCGTCTCCGGGTCCCCCCCGTCCACGCTCCTCCTCGGCGAGTGCGTCCCCCGGGGCGAGCACTCGTCGGCGTCCTTCTCCAGCAGCCGCTCGCCGGAGACCGCCATCGCCGCCGCGCCGAGCGGCGCCGTGATTAATATGGAGAGCACGCCGAGCGCCAGCAGCGTCTCGGCGCGGTCCGCCTCCTTTGACCCGCGCCCGAACGCCTCGACCGCGGCGTCGAACGGCAAGCCCGCGAGCGCCGCCTGCACAGTCGCCTTCGGGGTCCACGCCACGGCGATGAACAGGCGGTCCCTCACGCTCAACGAGCCCCCTTTCGCGGCGAAGAACGCGCACACGCACCGCGCAGCTAGACCGGCGGCGAGCGTGAGGATCCCGAACAACGCGACGTCGGCTTTAAGGCGGCTGGCGTCCACGGCGGCGCCGATCAAACCGAACAGCAGAGGTTCGCCAACCTTGGCCCAGATGGCGTTCAGGAGTAAACCCGTTTCTTTCGCGGGTTTGGGGCCCCAGGTCTGCGCGGCCGCGGTGCTCATGACAAGCGAAAGCAACGCGGCGCCCCCCGAAAACTCCCAACGCGCGCCGGCGAAGAGCGCCAGCTGCACAAGCGCCATCAGCGCGACGGCGCGCGCCGCGGATGAGTACCCGTCCGCGGTTTCGAGGACGCGCGGTTTCGAGGATTCAGTAGTCGGTTCCGTCGTTTTCACCGCCAAAGCGCCTCCGTCGCGACGCGTCGGAGGCGCGTTCGTCGCGTTCGCGGACGGTGACGGACCGGTAGCTTCATCTTCCGGAGGCAGGACGGTCCCCAGGAGCTTCCCGACGACCACCCCGCCCAGCGCGCCGCCGACGATCTGCGTGGGCGCTTGCCACGCGGCGGCGGCGGCGCCGCCGGCGCCCATGCCGGGCAGCCAGGAGGACGCCACCCCGAATCCCGCAATGGCGTACACGACGTCCACTGAGGCCGCCGTGATGGCCAGCGCGGGCACGCCCGCCTTGACGCCGCGCCCGTGGTCCTGCAGCGCGAGCATCGAGGGCACGACCACCGCGGGCGAGATGCCGGCGAAGAGGTACCCGAGCGCGGCGCAGTGCGACCACGGCAAGCCCAGCGCGGGTTTGGCGAGCAGGGTCACCACGAGCGCCTCGGCGGTGGCGGGTCCGAACGCCAGCCGCTTGATGGCCCATCGCAGGCGATACACCGCCTTGACATCCAGGGACAGGCCCGCGCGCGCCAGCACGATGCCGAGCGCGGCGGTGCGCGCCGCGGCGGAGAAGCGCGCATCCACCGCCGCGCCCACCGCGTCGCCCACTGTCGGGATGTTGCGCAGCAGGAAGCCCGCGACGAGTTGGCCGAGGAGCGCGGGCATGGGCGGGAAGCGCGCGACGACGCGGCCTGCGCCGAAGGAGGAGAAGAGCACCACGAACACCGCAAACACCGCGCCCCCGGGCCCGAACGAGGGGCCCACCGCGAGACGCCCCGCTGCCCACCACGCGAGCAGGCCCGCGACCGCGATCCCGAGCCGCCGCGCGTCGCGCGCGTGGCGCGCAGTCTCCTCGGGGGACCACATCGAAAACCCAACCTCACGCCGACGTCACTCCTAGCTCTCTCGACGACGCGCGCTCCGTCTTCGAACGCCTCCGCGCGCGCGTCCGTCTCTCGTCGCGCGCACCTCGTGTCTGAGAGCACGAGGAAGCGGCACACGCCTCGAACAAAAGCACTGCAGAGACGACGAACCGCCCCGCAGACTTGGCATCGCGGCCGGGGGCCCACGCGAAACTCGGCACGCCGGACAAATCGTGGCTCGCGTTTCTCTGAATTTCAGTGTCGACGTCACCGACATGGCGACCTCCACCCTCGCGTCTTCGACGCAGGCTGCGGCGCCGCCGCGGCGACTCGCGCGCGGCCGCGTGCCGCGTTTGTCCCCCACTCGCGGGGGCACTCGCGGCGGGCGCGACGCGCGCGTCGTTGCCGGGGCGGCGGACCCCAGCGCCAGCCTTCCCCAGGCGTTGATCGATGCGGTGTCCAAGAAGTTCGAGGAGGACGTGAAGGGCATCACCTCCCTGTTCGAGGAGAAGCCCGCGACGTACCCGCGCCCGCCCACGCTCCCCGTGGCCGGGAACACGCTGGACATCGCGCAGGGCGGGCACGAGACCCTGCTGAAGTGGGCGCTCGAGTACGGGAACAACCCCGCGGGCGTGCACGAGGTGCAGATGCTGGGCCAGACCATCCTGCACGTGGTGGATCCGAAGCTCGCGCGCGAGCTGATGGTGGCCAAGTCCGACGAGTTCCCCGACCGAGGCGTGAGCGCGATGGCCAAGTTTTTCCGCGAGGACCAGGCTGCGTTCGTAAACACCTCGGGCGAGCAGTGGATGGCGTACCGCAAGATGGGCACCGCCTCCGTGAACGGCTCGGCGCTGGACCGCCTGGCCGGGAAAGTCGCCGAGCGCGCCGAGGCGCTGGCGCGCGCGTGGCGCCGTAAAGCCGAAACCGCCGGGCGCCTCGGCGGCGACGGCGCGTTCGCCCTCGAGGTGGACGTCGACACCGCGACGCAGGCGGTGACGCTTGAGGTGATCCACGAGGCGCTGTTCAGCGAGACGCTAGACGTGATCGACGAGGAACCCGGCGCCGTGGCGCTCGCGCGGTCCTTCCGCAGGTTCAACGAGGCGAACCAGGACCTGCTCAACGATTTCCTTCAGCTGTACCAGCGGTTCGACACCCCGGACGCGCACAGGCGCGAGACGCACAGGTCTAAGCTGCGCGCGCACTTCGACGCGCGCGCGGACGCGCGCGAGGCGCTCATCGCGCGGACCGGGAACGCAAAGGACGCGCCGCAGGATCTGCTCACCGCGCTGCTCTCGGCGCGCGACAAAGAGACGGGCGCGCGTCTGACCCGCGACGACGTGAACCTCACGCTGACGGAGATGATGGTCGCGGGACACGATACCACCGCCGCGACGGTGGCGTGTCTGTTGACCCTGCTCGCCGCGAACCCCGAGACGCTTCTTAAAGCCAAGCGCGAGGTGGACGCGGCGTGCGACGCGCTGGGCGGGAGACTGCCGAGCACGGTGAAGGAGGTTGCCGAGTTGACGTATCTGGACGACGCCATGAAAGAGGCGATGCGTCTGTACCCGGCGGTGATGATCGTCGTGAGGAAGGCGGACGAGGGGGTGGGCGGCGAGCTTGGCGAAGGTCGCGTTCGCATCCCGGAAGGCGCGGGGATGTGGATTTCGCCGTACGTCATGGGCCGCCTCCCGCACCTCTGGGGCGGCGACGCGGACGACACAAAAGCGTTCCGCCCGGAACGGTTCGAGGCGTTTCGCGCGGAGGGCGTGAAGGAGCCCGAGGCGTTCATGCCCTTCGGCGGCGGGCCGAGGGTGTGCCTGGGCTCGCGGTTCGCCATGCTGGAGGGCAAGGTCACCGCGGCGGCCATCCTACGCGACTTCGACCTGGAGCTCACTCCCGAACTCGCCGGAAAACTCGCGGAATCAAAGGGCGAGTTGCCCATCTCCTACGCCGCCGGGCTGATGAGTTTCCCGGAACCGCTGCGGTTGGTCGCGACGGCGAGGCCGCCGAGCGCGGCGAGCGGCGCGAGGTGAGGGAGGCTTGAAGAAGTCTCTATCTTTTGCTATATGAATATCTTTATGTGCGTAGTAGTCTACAACCGGAACACGTCGTTATCGTCTCTCTGTTCTACGTGGTGTCCTGTTCCCGTCTCCGTTCCCGCCTCGACGCGCGCGAGCCGAAAGAATAAGGCTCGAATCGGCGTCGGCTCGGTCCGGACCGGGAAGGTCCGGGGATTTCGAGCCGACGCGTCACGCGCGCGCGCGCCTTCGGGAAAACAAAGCGAAAGGTTTCATATTTTTGGCAAAAGAGATGACACGTCTCCGTGTGTTCATCTACGCGATGGCGCACATGATCTCCGTCTGGGGCGCGTGGTCTGCGGTGGCTTCGTCCTTGCGCAGGTACACGATTTCGTGTCCCTTGAACACCACCGTGCCGCCTTGCTGCACCGAGTCGCGCGACTCCTTGGGCATGAGCGGCTTGTAGTTTTTCATCGCCGCCTTGATGCCGTCCTGGCCGCGCTCCTTGATGCGCTCGCCCGTGATCTTGGTGAAGAACAGCCGGCGCACGCCCTCCACCACCTTCGGGTCGAAGAAAAGGCCCTCGGTGCCGTCCAGGTCGCCGTGCAGCTCGAGCGCTTTGTACGCGCTCCGCGTCGGGTCCACGAATAAATTCTCCTCCGGGAACGGCAAAGACTCGCAGAACGTCTTACCGGACTCGGGCGTTCCGACGCCGACCACCACCAGGAGCACGCCTTTGGGGTCGAGCTCGCGAGTCTTGAAACTCGCCAGCTCGTTAGCATGCTCCCAGCAAAACACTCAGCCAAAATGCCTGAGGAAGGTGACGACGACGGTCTGGTCCTCGGACCAGAAGGGAATCGTCTTGGGCTCGCCGTTCACGTCGAAGAGCTGGACGCCCGCCATCGGGTTGGCGGTGGGCTCGGCGGTCACGGCGGGGGAGGCGGCGGCGCGGACGGGAGCCGCGGCGACGCGGCGCGTGCCGGTCGCGCGGCGGGGACCGCGGAGGCGCGCCGCGGGGACCGCGGCGGCGGCGGTGAGCGCGGACGCCATCGTCCTCGCGCTGCGAAAAGTGCACACGTGAAGCGACGCGTCTTTCGCGTCAGGTCGCGCCAAGTGTGCACTCTCGTTTCGCAGATTGCTGTCAGCCATTGATCCTGGATGAGCCACGTCGCCGTCGCGCGAGGGAGACGTCGACGGTTTTTCTCGCTTTCAGCGTGGGTCGAATTTGACCGGCTTCCGGGCGTTTCCCCGATCGATTCCCGAGTTGATCGAACAACATCGAACGATCGAACACGCGCGGTGGAAGCCGAGCAGCCGCCAGTGGGAGTCGCGCGGAGCTAGCGGTACACGACGCGCCGCGATGTCAGCCCCCCATCGCAACAGCGATGAGTCCTCGTCCTCCGCCGGCGCCGTCGCCACGGTGGACGTCTCGGTGAAGGTGGCGGACACGGAGGCCGCGTTGAAGCCCGTGGGCGCCGCCGCCCTGGGCTTAATCTCGGACAAGGACTCCCTTCCCATCCGATGGCACACCCCCAACCCGTTCGAGGCGGTGACGTTCTGGCACGTCTTCCCCCTGATTTCCCGCGGCCACGTCCGCCGGCTCGAGCCCGAGGACCTGTGCCGGCTCCCCGAGATGGAGTCCGAGCGCCTGGCGAACGCGTTCGACCGCGACTGGGCGGCGGAGCGCGCGAAGCATCCGGAGAAGCCTTCGCTCGTGCGCGCGTGCCTGGTGGGCTCCCGGCCCACGTTCATCTTCACCGGGGTGCTGTACCTGTTGGCGCAGGCCACGCTGTTCAGCGGCCCGCTGCTGCTGCGGCGCATCGTGGAGGCGATCGAGTGCAACGAGGCGGGCGGCGAGAACTGCGCGTCCAACACGGACATGTACGTCTTCGCGCTCATCATGACGCTCGCCGGCGTGGTCCAGAATTTCTGCCAAGCTTCGCAGGACTACTACATGCAGCGCCTCGGCGTGCGCGTGCGCAACCGTTTGATGTGCGCGCTGTACCGCAAATGTTTGAAGCTCTCGCCGCAAGGTCTGCAGGAGGAGACCACCGGTAAGATCGTGACGTTGATGAGCAACGACGTGAACAAGCTGCAGGACCTGTTCCAGCTTTTGCACAACCTGTGGGGCGCGCCCATCTTCATCGTCGCGTCGTTCGTGATGCTGTACGACGTCATCCAGTGGTCCTCGTTCGTGGGGTTCGCGTGCATCATCGTCGCCGCGCCTCTCACGTTCATGGTGGCGAAGACGCTGTTTCAGATCAGGAAAAAGCTGCTGGTCTGCGCGGACGGCCGGATCAACATCCTGAGCGAGGTGATCAACGGCATGCGCGTCATCAAGTACTACGCGTGGGAAAGCGCCTTCGCGGCGCGCGTGCGCGAGATTCGCGACAAGGAAGTGAAGCTCATCTGGGCGTCGCAGCGCGTCGGCGCGCTGTTCGGCGTGGCGCTCTTCTCCACGCCCGTCTTCATCGCCGTCTGCAGCCTCGGGTCCTACTCGCTCGCGGGGAAGACCCTCTCGGCGTCCACCGCGTACACCGCGCTGGCGCTCTTCAACATGCTCCGGTTCCCGCTGATCCTGGTGCCCTTCCTGCTCACGACGCTGCTCAACGCGCTCAGCGCCGTGCAGCGCCTGGGCGCGTTCCTGCTGCAGGACGAGAGCCCTGTGGTTCCGCCGGACATGTCCGACCCCGGGCGCGTCATCGTCAACGACGCGACGTTCCGCTGGCCCAAGGCGCCGAAGAAGCCGGAAGAGGCGCCCCCCGCCAAGCCTTTAAAGAAAGGCGCCAAGAAGCCGACGAAGCCGCGAAAGGGCGTCCCGGTGAAGGGCGAGGACGACGCACCCGCGGGCGACGCCGTCGCGGTCGCCGCCGAGGCGCCCGAGCAGCCCCCTTTCGAGCTGCAGAACATCTCGCTGGACCTCAAGCCCGGCTCGCTGACCATGGTGATCGGCCGCGTCGGGTGCGGCAAGTCCACGTTTTTGAGCGCGCTGAACCGCTTCGTGCCCAACGTCGCCGGCGACTTCTCCGTCTCCGGCCGCGTGGCGTACGTCGCGCAGCAGGCCTGGATCCTGAACAGCACCATCCGCGAGAACATTTTGTTCGGCAAGCCCTACGACGCCGCGAAGTACGCGCGCTGCGTCAAGGCGTCGCAGCTCCAGACGGACTTCGAGATCCTCCCGGGCGGCGACGGCACCATCATCGGCGAAAGAGGCGTGACCCTCTCCGGCGGGCAAAAGCAGCGCGTCGCCATCGCGCGCGCCGTGTACGCCGCGGCTGATGTTTACCTGATGGACGACCCGCTGAGCGCGGTGGACAACCACGTCGGCGCCGCGCTGTTCGACCAGGTCTTGAGCCACGATGGCGCGCTGCGGAACGCGACGCGCGTGTTAGCGACGAACGCGCTGCATTTCCTCCCGAAGGCGGACCGCGTGGTGGTGATTGAAGACGGGCGCGTCGCCGAGATGGGCACGTACGACGAGCTCATGAGCAAGGGCCTGAACTTCGCGTCGCTCATGGCCGCGCACGGCATCGAGAACGAGGAGGAGGGCGAGCGCGAGCGAGGCAATTCGAAGCGCGGGCCCTCGGTGGACCTCAAGCGCGGGCCCTCCATGGACGGCAAAAGAGCGCCCTCGGTGGACGGCAAGCCGGCGGCGCCGGCGCCGGCGCCCAAGAAGGGCGAGATGGGCGCTGAGGAGGAGCGCGCCGTGGGCAACGTCGGCGCCGCGGTGTACCTCGCTCTGTTCAACGCGACCGGCTCGAAGCTCACGATTCCCGTGGTGGTGCTGCTGTTCGGCGTGGAGTACGGCTCGAAGGCGTTCCTGGACTTCTGGCTGAGCTGGTGGGCCGGCGACGAGTGGGGCTGGGAGAGCAACCAGTACCTCGGCGTGTACTTTGGCATCTTCCTGTTCAACGGGATGGCCATCTTCTTCCGCTCGCTCATCATCTACTTCTTCCTGGTGCGCGCGGCGAACAACCTGCACAAGGGCCTGCTGAACCGCGTGATGAAGTTCCCCATGTCGTTCTTCGACACCACGCCCAGCGGGCGCGTCATCAACCGCTTCTCGCGGGACACGGAGACCATCGACATCGTGTTGCCCGGGATCATCATCCAGTTCCTGGGGTGCATCACGTCCATCGTCACGACGCTCGCCATCGTGTGCGTCGCCACCGGCTGGTTCACCGTCGCGCTCCCGCCCATTCTGTTCGTGTACATCTCCGTGCAGAGGTTCTACATCCCCGCGTGCCGCGAGCTGCAGCGCATCGAGTCCATCTCGCGCTCGCCCATCTACAGCGGCCTCGGCGAGGCGGTGGCGGGCGTCGAGACCATCCGCGCGTTCCGCCAGGAGGCGCACTTCATCGGTATCGCCGACGGGCTCATCCGGCACAACGCCGACGCGTTTGTCACGCAGAAGCTCGCCACCGGGTGGCTGAGCACGCGCCTGCGGTTTTTAGGCACCGCAATCGTGGGCTGCGCGGCGTTCCTGGTGATCCAGGGCAAGGTGAGCGCGGGCATCGCCGGCCTGTGCCTGGTGTACGCGCTGGACGTCACCAAGTACCTCGAGCACGGCACCAACATGGCCACCGAGCTCGAGACCAAGATGAACGCCGTCGAACGCGTGGTGGAATACACCGATTTGCCTCTGGAGAGCGCGCACGAGGACGACCCGGCGGTCGCCGCGGGCCTGCCTCTGGCGTGGCCCGAGCGCGGCACGCTCGAGGTGGAGAAGCTGAACATGCGCTACCGCCCGGGCCTGCCTCTCGTCCTGAAGGATCTGTCCTTCGTGGCGCTCGGCGGCGAGAAGCTGGGCATCTGCGGGCGCACCGGCTCGGGCAAGTCGAGTCTGTTCACGGCGCTGTTCCGCATCGTCGAGCCCGACAGCGGCGTCGTGCGCATCGACGGCGTGGACGTCAAGACGCTCGGTCTGCACCGCCTGCGCTCGAAGATGGCGATGATCCCGCAGGATCCGTTCATGTTCGCCGGGACGATCCGCACCAACCTTGACCCGTTCGACGAGCACCCCGACGTCGCCATCTGGGAGGTGCTGGAGAAGGTTGGCCTGCGGAGCACGGTGGACGAGGCGGCGAAGAAGCTGGACATGGAGGTGGTGGACAACGGCGGGAACTTCTCCCTGGGCCAGCGTCAGCTCCTGTGCATGGGCCGCGCGTTGCTTCGCAACTCGCGCATCCTGATGATGGACGAGGCCACGGCGTCGGTGGACATGGACAGCGACGCGCTGATCCAGAAAACCGTGCGCTCCGCGTTTGCGCACTGCACGACGCTCACCATCGCGCACAGGCTGAACACCATCATGGACAGCGACAAGGTGGCGTTCCTCGACGACGGGCGGCTCACGGAGTACGGCGAGCCCGCGGAGCTGCTGAAAAACAAGGCGGGCAGCTTCACCGCGCTCGTCGACCAGAGCGGGAAGAAGAACTCCAAGTTCCTCGCGTCGCTCTCGGAGGCGGCGGCGGAGAAGCGCGCGAGCCAGGTGAACCTCGCGGCGCTGGACAAGTGAGCGCTCTCGAAACGCGCGAGGCGTTCGGACGTCGAGTCGAACATGCTTTACATAGTACCTACCATTCTTTGAAATCGCAACACGTAATACCGCACATCCCGCCGACGACGATTGATAGAACTGCAGTGACCTCTCTCGAGCGCCGGACGCGCGTGTCGACGTCGCGCGCGCCGAGACGCTCACGCGCGTTTGGTGCGTTTCTTCGCCGCGTCGGGTCGCTTGGCCCCCCCCTTGGCGTTCCCGCCGAGGAGCTTGACACACAGGCCCATGAAGAAGCCCTGCGCGACCGCGAAGGTCATGGCCGTCTCCCAGGTGAGCGCGTCGGTGAGCGGCTTGTGCGCGTCCTTGGCGCCCCAGCTGGCGGCGAGCACCTTCGAGGCGTTCGCGATGAAGAAGGTCTCCGTGACGAACGCCTTGGGCTTGATGGCCACCATCGCGCCCATGACCGCGAGGATCACGCAGGCGCCCGCGATTTGTCCGAAGCCCTGCATGAAGCTGTCGGGCATGATCATGAACATCGCGCCGATGAACTCGCCGCGCCCGATGGCGCGCGACGCGGGGTGCGGCATCTTCCCCCGAGCCTTCTGGATGCCGATGAAGAGCATCGCGCACACCACCACGAACAGGCTCGTGCGCGCGTTGAGCAGGCCGTGCGCGATGTACACGACGCGGACGAGAGGGTTGGCCATTTCGACGACGTGTGAGGTGGACTCGGGACGATTGGTGTGTCTCCGGGACTGAATGGCGAACGGCGACTGCGAGGTTTTGGCAGGGGAATCAAAGATGCGCATTCGCTTTTTCGCTTTTTGCTTTTCGTCGACGCGAGCACGCGACACAGCGATCGCAGTCACAGCTTTTACGCCAGTTGTCGCTATTTTTTTCAGGTTTTTGCCGACTGAATGTGCGTCTCAATCGCAAATGGCGGCGCTCGAGTTACAGACCCCCGCGTGAGGCGTGACGTCGCCGTCGGAAACTCGCGCGGGAAATCGAATTGTCGGCGCACGGATCGGCGACACTTCTCCCCGCGCGTTGCCACGCTCGTCGTGCGCGTCGCTGCGGTCGCTTTCCCCCCCTTTCCCCGTCCCGCGTCGTGCCCACCGAACGCGCGCAACCCGCGACTCGTCGCCGTTGCTGGGACCGCGAATCAGTCCACGGACTTTCGCGCATTTTTCGCGATCTCGACACGAGACCGCGCCGATTCGTTGGATTTCTCGGCGCCCGCGACGCACCGTAGCGTTCGCCGCGCCGCGTTCCCGGGGAGACCATGCTCAAGCGCAAGCTCAAGCAGTGGCTCGGGGAGAATGAGCCGGGCGTGCTGATCAAGAGGGAGGCGGACGTCCCCGGGTGCTCCACTCCGGAACTCCCGCGCTCGCCTTCGTCGTCGGCGGTCAATCGGTACCCGAGCATGAAGACCAAGCTGTTGGGCCCGAAGCTCGAGCCCCCCGGGTCCCCCGACTCCGCGAAGGAGAACGGCGACGGTAACAAGGGCGCGTACGCCTCCGCGTACGCGTCCACCAGCAACCTCGCGGCGGCTGCGGCGTTCGCCACCGGCTTGCCGTGCGGCAAACGCATGAGAGAGATGGAGAAGTTCAAGCCGTCTTCCCCCGCCAAGACGACGCGCGTGCAGTCGGCGGCGTCGCTGGACGGCTCGGACCGGTGCGAGAGCCCCAAGCCTCGGTCGAAGCCTCCCACCCCCAAGCCCTCGCGCGTGAAGCCCTCGCCCAAGCCCAAGCAGACCACCTCCGCATCGGTGCCCGCGTCGTCGGAGGATTCCGGCGAGCCCAAGGAGGAGACGGATGAGGAAGTCGCGCGGAGGCTGCACCAGGAGTTCAACTGCGCGCCCGTGCGCACGTCCCGTTCAAGGGGCGGGAAACAGTGCGCCGCGGAGGCGGCGGAGGACCCCGTGCACGGCACGGACCCCGGGATCCTCCCAAGCTGCTGAGCCATGTACACGCAGTCTCGCACGAAGGCTGTGCCGTACGGGTTCATCTGCGGCTACCCGGTGGCGGGCGTTTCGTCGGAGCTCTACGGGTACTACGAGGGCCAGGGAGGAAAGGCGGGCGCGCAGGGCGCCGCGGTGGTGGCGGCGATGCGCAAGTGGGGCGAAAACGAGGCGGGCACCGCGGGAGGCACGGAGCTGGGCTTCCCGGTGTGCAAGCGCGGGTTCAAGCCTTTCGCGGAGGATGGCGAGCGGCTTTTCGGGTGCGCCAAGCACAACGCGGCGCGCGTTTTGGCGATGGCTTCAAAACCGCCGAGGGGCGCGGCGTGCGACCCCGAGGGGCGGTACCTTAGGCCTGGGTGGGAGCCGTTCGACCAGTGGGTGTTCGGCGAGAAGCCGCAGGTCTCCGGGACGTCCGAGGAGGAGGACGCGAAGGCGTCGGAGAAGGCGGAGCTCGGCGAGGACGACGACGCCGACGACGGCGCGGCGGCGTCCCCGCCCCCCAAGACGCCGAAACCCCCGCGAGCTCCCAAGGCGGGCAAGGCCCCCGCGAAGGGGCGCAGCCGTCTGGCTGTCGCCGCCACCGCGTGAGAGGACGCGCACCCCGGAAACGCGCACGTGACGCCGAGAACTCCAAACGCGCGCTCCTCGGAGCCGCGCGAGTCTCGGCTGAATTCGCGTTTTCGAGGGTGGCGCCTGGAAGGAGGTTTACGTTCGAAGACGATGTACGATAGAGTGACGAAACGATATTATGCGCGATATCCGCGTAGAAGCGTCGCGTGTAACTAATTAGAGCGATGTACACGACGTCCGTCTCGCGTCTACGTACCGGATACCGCCTCACGCGCTCTTCTTCTTCTTCTTCTTTGGCGCCGGCGCGTCGCCCGCCGCCTTTTTCGAAGCCTTGGCGGGCTTCTCCTTCTCAGCCTTTTTCGCGCGCTCCGCCTCAAGCTCCGCCTTCGCCTCCGCCAGCATGCGCGCGCGAGCGTTTTTCTTCTTCGCCGGCTTGGGCGCCACGTCGTCGTCCACGCCCTGCCCGACCCCGTACCCGTCCCCCGCGGCGCCGTCGTCCTGCTCGCCGGAGTCGGACCCCCCCGCGGCGAAGTCCTCGTCGTCGTCGTCGTCGCGGCCGAAGGGCAAATCGCCCTTCGGCTCGGCGCCCGGCGCGCTGGTGCGGTTGGAGAGCTTCTTGATCTTGGCGACGAAGAAGCCGTCCATGTTGTGCACGTGCGGGTAGAAGCGCCTGGACTTCTCCACCGAGGGGTGGAAGTTCTTCCCGCGGTAGGACGTGAACCCGTTCCGGCCAAACTCCAAGCCGGTGTTCACCAGCTTCACGTCGCGCTTGCGCAGGACGTAGTCCAGCACCGCCTCGTTTTCCTCAACCGTGATGGAGCACGTCGAGTACACGACGTACCCGCCCGTCTTCGACCCCGCGTCGCAGCAGTCGATGGCCGCCACCAGCAGCTCTTTCTGCAGGTGCGCGCACTTCGCGATGTCCGCCTCGGACTTGGACACCTTCACGGAGCTGTCCTTGGCGATCACGCCCGTCCCCGAGCACGGCGCGTCCAGCAACACGCGGTCGACGTGGCCGAGAACCTTCGGCAGCGCTCTTCCGTCGTAGTTGCACACGGACGCGTTGGTGCACCCCATCCTCTGCAGGTTCGCGACCAGGGACGACAAACGCTTCTTCTGGAACTCGTTCGCGAAGATCATGCCCGTGTTGCGCATGAGCGCCGCCAGGTAGGTGGTTTTCCCGCCGGGCGCCGCCGCGACGTCGAGCACGCGCTCGCCCTCCTGCGGCGCCAGAGCCATGCACGGCAGGAACGACGACGCGCTCTGCAGCATGTAGTGGCCCGCCATGTACTCCGGCGTGGCGCCGATGGGCACGCGGCTGTCGTACACCAGCAGCCCCACCTTGGACCACTTGCCGATGGGGTCGAGGTTCACGCCGCGGTTGATGAGCGACGCGGCGAGTTCGCGGCGACGGCATTTCAGCGTGTTCGTGCGAAGCGTCACCGGCCTCTGCGTCTCGTTCGCCTCGAGAAGCTCCATGGTCTCCGCCACGGAGAAAGTGTCGAGGAAGTACCGGATCAGGAAGTGGTTGTACCCGTAGTACGTCGCGAGGTCCGCCGTGAGCCGCTCGACGTACTCGCCCCGGGAACGGCCAGCCTCGCGCCGCGCCTTGAAGTCCCCGAGCACCCGGACAACCTCCTGGATCCGCGCCTGCACGTGTTCCAAGTTGGGCGGCGCGTCCGGGTCATCGTCGGACTCCTCCAGCTCGTACACGTCCTCCTCCTGGATGTTGGTCTCCAGCTGCTCGGCGGCCGCGTCCGCCTTCTCTTTTTTCAAGCGCGCGTCTTCCTTGCGCGCCTTCTTCTCGATGGGCAACAGCTCCTCGGATTCTGACTCGGACTCAGACGCGTCGTCGTCCTCGTCGTCGTCCTCGTCCTCGTCGTCGTCCTCGAGCCCGGCGAACTCATCATCCTCCTCTGATTCGTCTTCGTCTTCGTCCTCGTCGTCGAACAGATCGGCTCCTTTCGCGGGGGACTTGTCCATCACGCCCTCCATCGGGTCCTCGTCGTCTTCGTCGTCCTCGTCATCGTCATCGTCCGAGAAATCGTCGTCGTCGAGTTCCTCGTCGTCGTCGTCATCCGCCTCGCCTTCCAGCGCTTCGTCTTCCGACAAATCTTCGTCCGAGCCGTCGTCCGAGATGTCCTCGTCGTCCTCGTCGTCCTCGCTCTCCGGCTCGGGCTCGCGCTCGCGCTTCTTCTTCGGCTTGAGCCACGACTTGTTATCGTCGGAGAAGCCCCCCTTCGTGGCGGCCGGGGACTTCTTGCCGGACGCGGGCGATTTCTTTTTTCCTGCGGCGGCGGCGGCGGCGGCGCCCCGCGTGACTCGCTTCTTAGGCGGCGACGGGGTGGTCGTCGGCCGCTTACCCTTGGGCGCCATGGCTGCGGGTGGTGGAACGACGGTCGCGTACGCGCTGTTGTTCCGCCAGAGGACACTCCGTGCTCCGCTGCGCTCGTGCGCCGGCGACTGCGTCGGGAACTCCCTCGTGCGCCCCGATGGTTCCATCCAATCGCAGGCTTTCTTTCGCTTTTTCAAGGAAACTCCGGCTCGTGCCCGACCGACCGGCAAAAGAGTTTTTCCGTTCGAACGCGCTTGCTTGAGTTGAGATCTTTCGTTGACCTCGCGCGCGCCACTCGTCGGTGCGCGGCTCTCGCTCGCACACCCCACCTTCGCGCGGACTTCCACGAGGCTCTCTCCGCTCGCGCCTCGCGCCCAGCCGGCGTTGTCGACGGCACCATGACCGGCTACGACGGCCCCATCAAGAACCACGATCTGCTGAACCTCCGCGAGTATGTCACCGCGGACACCGGATCGCTGAACAAGGCGGACAGCACGGTGCTGCTGATGGTCACGCACAGCAACCTGAAGGCGCGGTTCATGGAGATCCGCTTCGACCGATACGTACGTGCCGCGTCCCCACGCGCGGCGGCCACACCGTTTCCTCGCCGGTCGCCGATCTCGCGCTTCCCGAACCTTCGCGTGCCGTCTTTCGGTCTTCGTTCTCGGCCGCGACGTCGGTCCTTCCAGACGCTCTGACGCCGTCCCCCTCCGATTCGCCGTCCGAACGACCCCGCAGATGACCGTCGCGCGCGTCAAGGAGAAGCTCATGACGCACGTGGGCTCGAACGTGAGCACGATGCGTCTTTCGCTGAAGGACTGGGACGGCGCGCTGGTGGCGCCCATGACGGATGACTCGAAGATGCTCGGGTACTTCTCGCCCGAAGACGGGTGGACCATCCACATCGACGACACCGACGCGCACTCGGCGTCCGCGGGCGGGTGGCTGGAGGACGTGAGCAAGGTGAAGAAGTACGAGATGTCCGACGAGAAATACAACGCGCGCGAGAACACGTACCGGCAGTGGAAGAACGAGCAACTCGCCAAGGACCCGACGTGGTGCCTGGAGAAAGCCATGGCGGAGCGCAGAGGCGAGACGTGGGTCCCTAAGCAGACCATCGAGGACGACGAACACCAGTCTTTGGAGGCTTCGGCGATCGTGGACCAGGTGGGGAACCGGTGCGAGGTGAACCCTGGTGGGAAGCGGGGCGTGGTGATGTTCGTGGGGAAGGTCGAGGGGCTGCCCAAGGGGTGGTGGGTCGGCGTCCAGTTCGACGAGCCCGTGGGGAAGAACGACGGCGCCGTCAAGGGGAAGCGCTACTTTACATGCCCAGACGGGTACGGGTCGTTCCAGCGCCCCGCCAACGTCAAAGTGGGGGACTACCCGGAAGAAGACGACCCGTTCGCGGAGAGCGAGGATGAAATCTAGAAAAAGCTGCGGAAGAGGAAAGAAGCGCCCCGCCAAACACGACCAATCCGCGTGGGCGCTGTGTATGTGTATACGATATACGACGCGAGACGTTTTCACGTCTCGCGACGACTTAAACATTTTGACGGCGATAAACACGAAACGGTGAAACGCGCGTTAAAGCGCTTTTAGAAGTATCCGTCGGTTTAATCAATCCCGCGTGCGTCCGCGTCGAGCGCCCGCTGGATCGCCACGAGGCCGTCTCTCTCTCTCGCGTCCGCGGTTCCAAGCCACGTCCCCGCGGCCTCCCCGTGGAAGTCGCACGTCACGTCCATCGCGACGCTCCGCGCGACGCGACACCGGGCCAAAAGCGCGCCGCGCGCGATTTCAAGAGACGCGCGCGCCAACAGCTCCGACGACGTCTGCGTGGTTTCCGCGTTCATACTCGCCGGGCCGGGGTCCACGATGGTGACTTTTTCGAGCGCGGGACACATCGCGATGACGCGCACGAGCGCATCGGATACCTCGTTCGCCTCCGTCGGCGCGCGTCGCGCGTCCGTCGACGCCGCGAAGTAGAGCTCGGCGAGCCGAGGCAGCCGCGTGTCGCCGGCGACGTTCGCGACGAGCCTCGCGAGGTTCGTCACGCTGAGCGGTCTCTGCACGCAGACACGCGCGAGCGTCGCCGCGCGGTCGCGCAGGGCCTCGGTCCAGGCGGCCACGAAGCGGTCCTCCGGGCTCAGGAGCACATCGCCGTCGCCTTTGTCTTCCGGGGTGGCCGACGCCGGGACGGAGAGCGTCTCGAGCGCGACGCACCGTTTGACGAGTTCCACGGCGGTCTCCGCCGGCGTCGTCGCGCGCCGCGCGGCGTGCTCTGAATGGTACGCCTCCACCGGTCGGAAGTCGCCGAACACCGCCGATCGCATCGCGGGAAGCTCGCCCTCCATCCCGGCGCCCCCGTCGATCGCGACAGTCCGGAACGAGGGGCAATCCGTCGCGGCGAGGTCCCGCAGGTTCGGCGCGAAGAGCGTCATCTCGCGGAGCGCGCCGCACCGCGCCAGCCGGAGCCGCTCGAGCTTCGGCACCTGCGCCGGCGCGTCCGGCGCCTCCTTGGACCACCAGCTCTTTCCAGTCAACGCGTCACTGGCCTCGCAGATCTCCAGCGCGCGCAGGCTCGCGCAGGCCCTGAAGAACTGTCGCACGTCGTCGTCGCCGACGGCGGCGGCGCCGCCGACGGCGAGGCGCGTCAGGTTGGTGGTGAAGAGCCCGGCGACCCCCACGGCGCGGGGGACGAGCGTGCACGCGCCTACTCCCCTCGTCACGAGTGCCGTGACGTCGTCTTTGTCCACCGGGATGATCCCCCGCGCACCTGCCGTGCGCGCGTTTTCGTTGAGCCGCGTCGCCCCGGGCTCCGCCCACGCGCTCTCGAGCGCGGAGCTCGCGTCGCAGCAGAAGAGCAGCGTCGCGGGGAGCACGGCGCGGACTTTCTCTCCGACTTTGGACGCTTCGGACGCTTTGGACGATTTCTCCGCGATTTCCCCGCGCTCTCGAGACCACGGCGCCGTGAACACGCGGCCCCCGTTCTCGGGAGGGGGGCAAAGCACCAAACGGCGGAGTCGCCCGGGCCTGTGCCTGGTGACCACCGCCGACACGACGGCGTCGGCGGGTCCCGGCGCGCCGATCTCGTCGGGCGGCTCATCCGTTCCGGCGGTCCACGCGTTGGAGTCCGGCCCGAAGACTATGGACGGCACGCACCTGGCGTCGTCGCGCAGCGCGCGGCACGCCACGGCGAGCCGGGCGACGGTGTCGGCGTCGACGTTCGCGATGACCACGCCCAGCGCTTTGCGCGCGGCGCTTTGGTTCTCGACGGGCTCGAACGAATTCGCCATCGCGTTTCGGGATTTCGGGACGACCCTCCAGATGGCGAACCTCGGTCTCGCCGGGTTCGCGCGGTCCCGGGTTCGGCGCGACGACGGATCGGGGTTTAGTTCGACCCCGACCTCGTTTGCTAGACTACTGATTCGCTACGCGAGGCTCACTTGTCCTCGTCCTTGGACGGCTTCGACGACCCGAACGAAAAGCTCCAGTCGGTGGCGTCGCCCGCCTTGGAGATGGTGGACTGCTTATACTCGTCGGTGGACGTGACGTACCACATGTGCGCCTGCAGCGCGCCCGCCCATACCAGCAGTCCCGTCGCGGCTAGCGTCCGCTTGTCCATGTACCGAAAGGCTGCGCGCGGATGAGTGCCTCGCGAGGACGACGAGCGTCGAACGACACGAGGAAACGGCACTTGGTCCATCTCGCGGACAACGGGTCGCGGACCAAATCATGTCAGCGAGCGAAGAGGAAGTCCACCGAACCCACCGAAAACGTCTACAAATAAAAAATGAATAAAGTCACCGACTCGACCGCGCCTCGACCTCTTCGTCGACGCTCCGATTCCCGGCGGCGGCCGCGCCGTTCCGCCCCGGCGGAGCCGCCGACGTGTCTCCGGAGTGATCGCCCTCGGTCGCGACCGCGCGCCACGCCGTGTCGTTCGTTCCAGCGAAGGCCAGTTCCAGCGACGTCGCGTCCGCTTCGCGCCGCCGCCACTTGAGCACGTTCCACGCAAACGGCGCGACGACAAACGCCCCGGCGACCCATCCTCTGGCGCTTTCCCACTCGCCGCCGTCGGCGAAGCTCGGCCCGAACCCCAGCGACGCGCCTCGGACGACCGCCGCGACCGTCAGCGAAAGCAGCGCGATCTTCGTGGCGAAGGTGGCGTCGCCGTCGCCGGCCCACAGCGTCGCGAAGTTCTCCACGTCGAAGTCGGCGAAGTACGTCGCCAGGTTGACGCGCGAGTCGCGCGCCGCGTTTTCGCCGCCGCGTTCAGCCGCGGAAAACGACGCCTCGCCAAACGCTCGCGGCGTCCTCCCTTCGTCCACCGCGAAGCGCGTACCCGCCGACAAGGAAGCGTCACGTGCGAGCAAAAGGTCTGTCTCCCAACGTCGTTGCCGCTCCATGTGTTTTTTCGCATCCTCCTCGATGATCACCCCCGCCGCGACGCACATCCCCGCGTTGCCCGCGAACGTCAAAGCGCCCTGCGCGGTGACGAGCCACTCGAGGTCGGGGGCGTTGAAGAAGAAGTGCTGCGCGCACGCGCACACGCCCGACGCGTGCAGCGGGAGCATACCCCAGGTGAGCGCGCGCCAGCCCTTGTTTTTTGATGTGTCCGCGTACGACCATACCAGACCCATCGCGACCAGCCACTCGACCAGCGAAAACACGTGCACGCCCCACGTGGGCACCGACAGCGCGTTGGGGGGGCCGGCGGGAAGACCCGGCGCCAGCGCGTTTGCCGCCGACGCGGCGGCGGCGCGGAAACTGGAAACCCACGTCTCCGCCGGCGACGACGCGGCGACTCCCAGGTCCTCCAGAGATACCAGCCTCGAGTCCAGCGCCATCAGGCCGAACGTGCTGACCAGCGCCAGGCCGGCGGCAGCCTCCACGAGTTGCCCCGGGCGAAACGTCTCCGCGGACTCGGCGAACTTTCGCGACGAACCGGCTTCGCCGCCCCCCGCGCCGCCGTCGCCGCCGCCGCCCCAGTCGACGCTCACCAGCGCGCCTCGCGCGGCGTTCACGCGCCCGTCCCAGCCCTCGCCGTCCCAGCCGATCCCGTCCGCCGCGTCCATGCTGATGGTGCTCGTGTCCAACGAGGGCGCGAAGGCGTCTTCCGAGGCCTCGGTCGGAAGGTCGGAGGAGCCCTCCCTCCCGACCGCTTCGCGGAACGCGAGCATGACCCGCAAGTTGGTCAGCGAGATGGCCGCCTGGATCAGGAAGTGCAGCGCGTCGATGTTGGAAAGGACCGTCCCGTACGCCTCCTGCGTGTACGCCTCCGCGGGGATGGACACCACCACGAACAGGAGCAGCGTGGCGAACGAGGCGCGCATCTCGTCCGTCGCGCTCGGCGCGTCGTAGACGCGCTTCAGGAACAGCAGGTACGGCGCCACCGACAGCGCGAACAGAGGCGACGCGAGCGCCCACCACACGGAGTGCCGATCGAGGATGGCCGCGCCGAGCACGCGAAGGGTCTCGGACGCCGCGCTCGAAGAAGCCGCCGCGGCCGCGGGGGGCGCGGACGCGATGTCCAAAAGGTCACCTGACATTGTCGTGACCGCGGCGAGCGCGGCGGACCCGCCGCTCACCGCGTCCAGCGCCACCGGCACGATCGTCCCCACCGCGTCGGGATCGAAAGCAGCGGTCGTTTTCGTTTTCGAGTGCACCCCACGACCCGGTCCCCGCCGGGGGATCGCGATCCCCCGGACGCCCCCGCGTACCCGCGGAGGTGGCCGGCCCCGGACCCGACCGCGGGGCGCGCCCGCGCCCCATCGCAACCCCGGAGCCACCGCTCCAGCCGCGCGCATCTCCCCACTGGCCGTGATGAGCGGCCGTCCCTCGTGCCGTATCTCGGGCAAAGTTCGGAGATCTCGTCGGAGCCGACGGACGTCGAACGTGCAACATTGACAATCCGACCGCCGCCTGTCCGCCGACGCTTTTTTCTTTCAGTGTTCGCCGCGCCCCGCTCCGAGGATGGCGACGTGGACGGTGGTGGTGGCGGGTTTGCGAGCCCCACCACGGGCCCGTTGGCGACCCCGGACCCATCTGCGGGCGTGGTCGCGCGCCGCCCCCGCCCCTGACCCCGCCTTCGTCTCTGATTCCCTCGCCACCCGCGGCGCGAGGTCTTCCGCGGATTTTCCACGCGCGGGGGTGTCGGGGACCTCGGTCGGCGGGTTCGACAGAGCCGCCCTCGGCAACACGAGGCTCACCTTGCGCGTCCGCGCGGTTTCGAACGCGTCTGGGGACTCGATCGACCCCCGCGCGCGCTGGCTTTCCGACCCGGACGACGCGCCGACGCGCATAGACCCTCCCCACGGGTACAGCCACGGAGATGACCTGGAGACGCTGCGAATAGACGAGCACGAACGAAAAGCGTGGTGGGTTCCGGCGCGCGACCCGGGAGACTTCGTGAATGACGTCCCCGGTACATCTTCGTCGTTCGCGTCCGCGTCTGAACCTGGGTCGTACGCGTGGCCGCCACCGCTGGGAAGAGGCTGGGTCGCTCGGTTCGCGCGCGCCGCGTGGGCACTCGTCGCCGCGCTCGGCGCGTGCCGAGCGGCGTGGCGGTGTTTCGGCGCGGTGCTCTTCCTCGCTCCGGAAAGCGCCGCGGGCCCCCCGACGGCGCACGCGCTTGATGCCGCGCTGCGCGAGTCTTTGGCGGGGCTCGCGCAAGGCGTGCTGGTGGGTTTCGTGATGGCGCCCGCGGCGGCGGCGGCGATGGCGTGGCTCTTCGAGATTGTCCTGCGTTTTTCGGAACGACTCGCCGCGCCGAGGCTGCCGCGCACGTTGGCGCCGGCGACGGCGAAAACCGAGAAGGAACGCGCGGCGCGCGCGGCGTTTGTTTCCGCCGGACGCGACGCGCACTACGCGTTCGCGCGACTGAAAACCGCAGCGCACGAGGCGTGCGAGGCGCGTCAAACCGCCGCGAGACGTGCGTTACAGGCGTGGATGCACCCCGCAGTCGCGATCGCGCTCGCCGGCGCGGGGGTCGCCGCCGTTGCGGGCTCCGTCCCCGACGCGGCGGCGCGCGTTGCGGCGCTCCGGCTCGAGGCGACGGCGTTCGCGTGCGTGGCGGCGGCGATGGCTCTGCTCCGGCGCGTCGACGGAGCCGCGGTGGCGAGCGTGCGCGAGGAGATGGAGGCGCGCGAGCGCGAGTTTCTGGCGGAACAGCACAGGGGGACGTTCTCGTGCCGTTGGCGCGCCGACGACTACGCGGCGCCGGGGGAGCGGAACCAGACGTCCGCGGACAAGGCTTTGACCAACGCCGCCGTCGCCGCGGCCGCGGCCGCGAGCGCGGCCTGGCGCGGTGTGCCTCCGTCCGCCGCGCCCGCACTCATCCTGGACGCCGCGGACGGGAGGACCGCAGCCGCGCTGGCCGCCGCGCAGGCGCTCGGGAGGGAGGACCGACGCGCGCGGCGGCGACGACGTCGTCGCCGCTGGTTCCGGAGGCGGCTGGGGCCCGGTTCCGGGGACGGCGACCCGCCGGCGCCTTCGCTCGAGGACGCCTTCCCCGACCTCGAGGACGCGTCCGCCTCCTTCGACGAGGCCGCGGAAGACGACGCTTCGTTCGCGGACGACCCCTCCGTCGCCTTCGAGCAGAGCGTCTCGTTCGCGAAGGAGAGGGAAAGAGGGGACCGACTGGCGTCGTTCGGATTCCCGCCCGCCGCGGTGTTCGTCCCGAACCAGCACACGCACGTCGTGCGCGCGTTGCGGCGCGCGACGGAGTTCTCCGCGCCGAAGTGCGCGGCGTTCGCGGCGGACGTGCGCGACGTGCTGGCGCGCAGGGCGCCCACCGCGCCGCCGTTCCACCTCGTGTACCTCGACCACTGCGGCGCCGTGGCGCAGCGCGAGCAGCAAATCTGGGACGTCTTCTCCCGACACGCCGTCGCCGACGGCGGGGTGGTCGCCGTGACGTTCAGCACCAGGGGCAAGCGCAAGGGCTGGAGCAAAGCCGCGGCCGTGGCCGCCTGCGCGCGCATGCTCGTCGAGGCCGCGGACGCGCACGGCTACGAGCTCAGGGGGGGCGCCGCGGACGGAGGCGGGTGCGCGTCGGAGCCCGACGCCGACATGTCGCGGCTGATGGACTACGCCGTGCGGGTCGGCGCGGATGAGTCCGGCGCCGCTGCCGAGGGCGAAACGCGCGGTGCTTCGACGGGGACCTCCGCGGCGACCGAGGCGGCGCAGCGAGCGCACGCGAAAGCCATCGAGGACGCGCTGGACTCGTACCTGCGCGCGTGCGACGCCGTCGGGGGCGTGGACGCCGCGTTCGGCGCGCGGGGCGCGGAGATCGACGACGTCTCCGGCGGCGGCGGCGTCGCGGCGGCGACGGCGGCGGCGCGCGCGCTCGCGGGGGCTTTGCACGCCTGGGCCGCGGACACGCCTTCCGCGGAGAACGGTCGCGCGGCGATGCTGGACACGTGGGCCATGCGTCGCCGCCGGCGCATGTGCGGGTACGTGTTCAGCCGAGTCGTGCTGGGAAAAGAAGTGGACGATGCCGAGAACCTGCTCGCGATCGAAGCCGGCGCGCTCGGGTCTACGGTGCGCCAGCCGGCGAGCGCGGCGGATGCCGAGCGCGCCGAGACTACGGGAACCGCGGCGACGATCGGAACGGTTTCTCCCGGTGACGCGCGCACGCTCGCGAGTCTGGGTCGCGAGGCCGCGAAGGCGGCGTCGGCGGCGGCGGCGTTGGCCACCGCGCCGATCACCACGGCGCGGGACATGGGGACGGATCTGTCGTCTTTGTCGCGGGGCGCGCCGGGGGGCGAACTGCGGTTCGAGCGGTGTTTTTTTTTGTACGGGACGCTCATGTTCTTCGTGTTCCGCGTGCGGGTCAAGGACCCGAGGCGGGTCAAAGCGAGGGGCTCGGGTGCGTAGTTCGCGCGACAGAGCGTGACGAAAAACAAAGCGGATATCGTAGCCGGTGAAGGACCGTGCGTATCTCAGTACTACGTGTTGTTTCGTAGTCACAGGACGCCGTTCGCGACTGGCGACGGAAGAAATAAATCGTAACCGTCGGTTCGCCTCGGACGTTTCGGGCGACGTCGGTTCGTTGCGCTCGGATGCGTTGTCGAGTTGTCGTTTGATTTTTCTCGTGAGTGCCTACCGTTGTTCGATCTACAACCACAACCACTCGCGACGGCCTCCGAGTGACCGTGACCCTCGACCGTCGCCATGGGGTGCGTATTCAGCAAGGGCGAGGGGGGGGACAAGTACCACGTGCAGTCGTCGGCCCCCACGTCGCCTTCCAAAGCCTCCGACGCTCCGGGCGCGGGTGCCAAAAAACTAGACCCGAAAGATTTCATCTTCCTCGAACGCAAAGGCGAGACGCTGGTCAAGCCCCCCGGCTCGATCGACGGGCAGCAGTTCGTGCTGGACTCGTGCGAGGACTGCGAGATCTACCTCCTCGACGCGTGCGACTCGGTGATGATCGACGACTGCAAGCGGTGTAAGATCGTGGTGGGTCCCACCACCGGCAGCGTGTTCCTGCGCGATTGCGAATCCTGCACCCTCGTGGCGGTGTGCCGGCAGTTCCGGACGCGCGACTGCGTCGACGTCGACTCCAGGCTGCTGGTCGCCACGAAGCCCATCATCGAGACGTCCTCGAACATGCGGTTCGGGTGCTTCGATTTCCACTACCACGCGCTCGGCGCGCAGCTCAAGGCGTCGGGCATGACGCCGTACAGCAACTTCTGGAGTCACGTGTTCAACTTCAACAAAGAGACGCACCCGGACTGGAGTCTGGTCCCCGCGGACGCTACGGCCATCGAGGCGTTAGCGCCCCTTCCCGAGGTTCCCGCGCTCGCCGGGGTCGAGGAAAAGCTCCGAGCGGTCGGGGCGGACGGCCATCCTCCCCTGTGCTTCCGCACGTGGGGGGAGAGGGGTGCGGTGGCGAAGTCGGGCGAGGGGTGTCTCGTTTTGGTGCCGGAGGCGGATGAGCCGATGGCGCGCGAGATGGTCCAGATGACCGCCGGCAAAGCCGTGCTGGTGCGCACCAACTCGTGCGCGCTGAGCGAGCCCTGGCTGGCGGAGTTCCTGAACCGGGCGGACGCCGACATCACGGAGGTGGACGGGAGCGCGCTGGGCTTCGACATCGCCGAGCGCGCGCGCGTCGTCAAGGCGCTGGCGCGAGGCAAGTGCGTCGGACTCGAGTTTGGCGGCGCGGGGTGCGTCGAGGCGGTTCGCGCCGTCGCGGAAGCCGCCGGGTTCGCCGCGCTCACCGACCCCGGCCAGTACGCGGAGTGGCGGTACAAGGGCGTCGAGGGATGAGCGTCGCGTGCGTATTACGTATTAGGTATCACAGCGTTCGTTCGCGCGTTCGTCGGGAGACGACGGATGACCCGCGGCTCGTCCGCTTTCGATTCGCGGTGGACGGATGTCTCACGACCCGTCGACGATCCAGTCGCGGTCCCCCAGCAGCCCATCCTCCGTCCCCTCGTTCGCGTGCTTCATGGCCTCCCGCCGATCCGGCCACATGTTCGAGTGGTTCCGCCGGAACCACGGTGAGGTGAACAGACGCAGCTGCGGCGCGTCCGCGCTGATGGAGACGAGGTCCCCCATCTGCACGTCGTGCGTCACGTGCGCGCCGTCCAGGAAAACCGTCCCCGCGCGCGAGTTCCACCGGAACCTCATCGTCTCGTGCTCCGAGTAGAAACCGTGTCCCGAGCTGGGCGGCGGCGCGTGGTCGAAGTATATCGGCTCGCGGTCCATGAACTGCAGCTCGCGAGAGGAATAGTGCATGGGCTCACCCCCCGCCGAGCGCATCGCCGCCGTCGACCCCGCCGCCGTGCACACGCGCAAGCCGCTTGAGCGCACGTGGAACCACAACGGCCCCCGCGAGTCGCGCGACGCTTTGTTCTCGGCGCCGTCTCCCGACGCGGCGCTTCCGTCGCTTCCTTCGTCCTTCTCGTCCTTCCTCGGAACGTGCACGCTGTAGCGCGAGACGGCGCCGGGGGATGGGTGCGCGATGAGCACGTCGTTCAAGACGGGGGGGAGCACGACGCCGGCGACGTCGACGCGCGCGCGCGTCAATCGCGTCGGCTCGGCCCGGCCGAAGACGATATCGTCAAGCACGGTCTCGACGTTGTCCGAGGTGCACGCGCAGAGGTGCCCGGTGCTCCTGCGCATGTCGAAAGGCTCGGACGAGCGGTACAGCGTCGCGAGGTCGCTCGGGGAGGCGCGGTCGGTGTTCACGCCGACCAACGGGGTGGCACCGAACTCGCCATCCAGCTTGTGCGACGCGATCAGGGTCGTGCCGTCTCCGCCCAGCGCCACGACCAAGTCCGCGTCGGCGACGTGCTCGGGGGTCACGTCATCGCGCATCACCGAGGTGGTCGCCGCGCCCCGCTGCTCAAGCAGCTTGGTGATCCGCTCCACCTGGAACATGTGCGTGTCGTGCCGCTCGCGCAGACGCGCCATGCGCGCGTGGTCGAACCGAAGCGTCCGACCGGCAGCCTGCGCCAGCTCCTCGCGCGCGGTGTACGACGCGAACGCCGTCTGCTTGATCACCAGCAGCAGACGGTTGAACTTGGACATCGCGGATCGCCCCTCTCGCGCCGGGACCGCCGTCCCCTCGACGCCGCGTCGACTGCGCGTGCGTCGGGGGCTCACCTCGGTAAAGTGCGCCGTGCGGATTTCTCGAAAGGCGGATCGGTTCGCTCTTGAGCGGTCGCCTTTTCGTCAGTCGACGCCAATCACGAGTCACAGACCGTGAAAAAGCGACAGAAACGGCGCGAAACGTGCCTCGGTGTCACTCGAAAAATCGTCCTTCGAAGATCGGAGGGTCGCACGGCCACACAGGGCGCACTTCCAAGGGTGCGAGGCATCACCGCGTCGACCGGTCGGATCCTCCCCGACCGCTGAAGACGATGACCGCGTTCGCGGTCGCCAGCCTCGCGCTCGCTCGCCTCGGGGCTCGGGATGCCCTCCCTCCCCGTCCCCGCGCGACCGCCGCGCCCACCCGGCGCGCGCGCGTCGGCAAACCCGCGAAGGCATCCGCGGGGGCGGAACCCTCGTCCTCGGCGTCCGCGCGCCGGCCTCTGCGCATGATCGTGCTGCGCCACTCCGACAGCTGCACTGAGGACGCGAGTCTGAAGGACCACGACCGCCCGCTCACGGCGTGGGGCCGTTCCGCCGCCGCGGCGCTCTGCGAGCGCGTGGTGGACGCGGAGTGGGCGGACCCCGACTTGGTGCTGTGCAGCGCCTCGACGCGCTCGCGCGAGACTCTGGCGGCGATGCAGGCGGTGCACGCGCCGCTTCGGGACGCCACCACCGTCTTCATGGGCTCGCTCTACGCGGTCGCCGCGATGGACGGCGTGACGGCGGACCACCTGAAGGAGACCATCGTGGAGTGGGCGGAGAAGGCTGAAAACGAAACCGCCGCCGACGGCGTCACCGCGCGCGCCGTGCGCACAGTGCTGTGCGTCGGGCACAACAAGGGGTGGGAGGAAGCCGCTGGCGATTTCACCGGCGAGCGCGTGTCTTTGAAAGTCGCCAACGCGGCGTTGATCGAGTGCGCGAGCGACGACGACGGGTCTCTGACCTGGGCCAAGGCGTTCGACGAGAACGCCAGCGGGTGGACCCTGCGCGCCGTGCTGACGCACGGCCTCCCTGACCCCGGCGCGTGCGAGGCGGGCCCGGGAGACGGTGGGGGCCAATCGGGTGGACCCGGAGACGACGGGTCCGGGGACGAGGCCTGGGGAGAAGGCGCGCCCTTCCCCGCGTAGAGCGCCTTTCGTTTCGTGGACGACGCTCGTGGACGACGGTCGGAGCTTCGAAGCGCGACAAGAAGAGACCGGAGCGCGCAAAATGTCGTTCGCGCGCGGAGATGGACGCGGACGCGGCGGCGGGGACGCCGCCGGTTGTATTTTTACGGAGATTCGTCTTCATGCCACAAGGCCCTCGCGCGTTCCCATAGGGCTCCCTTTCGCGCACACTTCCAGCGATCTCATGGTTGCTATACGAACCCCGAGAACTCGCTGGCGGCGTCCCCGAAGGCCCTCGCCGCGCCCTGCGCGAGCTCCGGCTCCGGGCGCATCACCCCCCCCGGCCCCATGCGCCAGGCGCGGTCGGCGACGGGCGCGATCTCCTCGACGTCGTGCGACACCACCACCACCGCCCTCTCGCGTCGGAGGTTGGCTAACAGTTTTGTCACCTCCGCGCGCGCCATCCAGTCCAGGCCGGCGAGCGGCTCGTCCAGGCACAGCACGTACGGGTCGCGCACGAGCTGGATCGCCAGCGCCAAACGCCGTTTGTACCCGCCGCTCAGCGAGCGCACGGGCGTGTCCAGCGGGAAATCCGCCATCCCCACGGCCCCGAGCGCTTCCTGCAGCCGCAGCGCCAGCCTCCTTCGTTCGGGAAACGACTCGTTCGTCTGCGGCCACCCGAACGTCAGCTCCTGGAGCATGTTCTTCCCCAGGAAGTGCCGCTCGGGGAACTGAAACACCAGACCGACTCGGTCCAGGCGCCTCGCGGCGCTGAGGTGGACGCCGGGGTCCAAGTCGCTGAACGTGATGACGCCGCCGGTGGGCTCGGCGAGCCCGGCGACGAGCGACAACAACGTCGATTTCCCGTTCCCGCTCCTGCCCACGATCAGGTTCAGACCGGTGGGGGGAAGGCGCAGGTTCACGCGCTCAAGCACGGTGACGCCCGCGCCCACGGGGGTGTACTCCACGTCGCGCACGATCAGACCGCCGTCCTTCTTCGCGGCGACGGTCACGAGCGAGACGCGCGCCGCTCGGCGAGGGACGTGCCCGACGCGGCGAGGCGAGGCGGACCACGAGGTTCGCGGAGGCACGCGCGTCGGGGCGCGCCACGCGCGCGTGGAGCACGACGCGGGCGCCGATCGAGCCGTCGCGCACGCGCGTGCCGCAGCCTCCATCGTCGCTGTGGTCCGACGACCGACCTCCTCCGGGTTCTCTAGAGCGCGCGACCAACGCCTACGCCGCGCGCGGAAATCAGAGGTGCCGCCGCCCGAAGGCTGCAGTTGATCGATTCCTACACGTTGCCCGATCGGATCGACCACCGGTGGCCGACTTTCGGTTTCGGTTTCAAGCTCGCATCGGATTGGGCATCGGATTTTTGCGTCCGTTTGGTGTGAGACATGAACACCATGTGTGATCACCGCTCGAACCGTCGTGCGTCGCACTCTCGACGACGCGTCCTCCGACCGTCTCGACAGCGCGTTTCCTCGTTTCTCCGCTCGAGGGGAGACGACCACCGCGGCGATGTCCGCGGGCGCGATGCGCGCGGCGGTGCCCCGCGTCGCCGTCGCGTCCGCGCGGGGAGATAGCCCCATTTCTAATTCCCGAAATTCGGTCGCGACGGCGCCGGGCCGGGGACGTCCGGGGCGACGCGATGTCTTGCCCCAGCCGCGGGCGGCGCCTCGCGACACCGCCACGGTTGGAACGCCGCAAGGGCTGGAATCTTTCGATCGCCACTTCAGCGATCTGATGAACGGCGCCCCGCAACCGTCCCCGTCGCGCAGCCTCGCCGAGCACGAAGAGGAATCACCGTACTACGGCGTGGACGACGACGACGAGGACGACGACGAGGACGACGAAAACCCTTTGGTGTTCCGCGCGACCGCCGCGGTCGCGCTCGGCGCGTGGTTCGCGTACACGCGCAAGAAAAGAGCGGACGAGGAGCGGCGTCTCGGCAAGACCACGGCGGACGCGGAGACGGCCAAATCGAAACTCGCGTCCAATCCCGTGAGCAAGTTCGTCGACACCGTCCGGGCGGACGTCGCCTCGATCACCGCGAAGAGCGACGACGGCAAGACGCCCAAGCAGCGCTACCGCGAGCGACGCGCCGCGGAGCGCGCCGCCGCCGAGGCGCGCGAGGCTGAGCTGGAGAAGGCGCGACTCGTGCGCCGCGAGGAGCTCAGCAAAGCCGCCGAGCGCGAGACGCGAGCCGCCGCGGAGGAGCGCGCCGAGCGCGCGAAGGACGCGCTGGCTCGTGAGGCTGAGCGCGAGCGGATGATAAGCGAGGCGCGCGCGAAGGCGGCGCATCAGGAGGCGCAGCGCGAGGCGGAGGCGAGGCGCGCGTCGGAGGTGAAGGCGAAGCTCGCGTCCATGTCCCCCGAGGAGAAGAAGAAGGCGCAGGCGAAGGAGGCGGCGGCGAAGGCGAAGGCGGCGGCGAAGGCGGAGGCCGCGAAGAAGGCTGAGGCGCAGGCTAAGGCTGCCGCGGAGGCGAGGGAGGCGAAGGAGCGCGCCGCGGAGGACGCGCGGGCGCGCGAACGGAGGGCCCAGGAGGCTGCGAAGAGGGCGGAGGAGAAGGCGAAGGCGGACGCCGCGACGAAGGCGAAGGTGGCGGAGGCGAAGAGCAAGGCGGAGGCGGAAGCCGCCGCGGAGAAGGCGAAGATGGCCGCGGAGCGTGCGGAGAAGAACGCCGCCGCGCAGGCTGCGCGCGAGAAGGCCAAGAAAGAGCGGGTCGGCACGGACACTGCCAAGGCGGAAGAGGCTGCGCGGCGTAAAGCCGCGCTTGAGGCGCAGGCGCGGGAGACGGCGGCGGCGGCGAAGCAGAAGCTCAAGGCTGCCGAGATTGAGGCCAAGGCTGCGCAGGAACGCGCCGCCAAGGAGAAGAAGGAAGCGGACGCCGCGGCGAAGCGCGAGGCTGAGGCCAAGGCGCAGCGCGACGCGAAGCTCGCGAAGGAGAAGGCCAAACTCGCCGAGGCCAAGGCGAAGACGGCGAAGGCGGCGAAGGCGGAAACCGCGAAGTCGGCGAAGGGCAAGTCTTCCGGAAAGGACACGGCGAAGGTTTCGTCGAGCGCGTTCCGGACGACCGTGTCCGAGAAAGCCGCCGTGGCCTCGGAGAAACTCGAGTCTTTGCGCTCGAGCCTCCCCACGCCCGAAGACGCGCGGGGACTGGTCACCGCGGCGCGGCGCAAGGTGAACGCGGCCACGGTGGCGGTGGATGCGAGTCCGAACCCCTACGTCGCCACGGCGGCGGCGTACGTCGGGGTCAAGCCCTCCACTCTGATCGGCGGCGGCTTGACGCTCGCCGCGGTGGCTCTCTCGGCGTACGCCGCCGCAGGCCCTTCGCGACGCGATACGGGGTACGCCGCGTTTGACCGCGAGGCGGGACGGACCGACCGCGGGCGCGACGGCGGGCGGGCGGGTCGCGAGCAGCAGCGCGCGTTCCTCGAGAAGCAGCTCGCGGCGGATCGCGACGCGCAACGCGCCCGGTGGCGATCCGCCATGGATGACGGCTCCGGCGGCGACGCTTCCACCTCCGCGTCCACCTCTTCGGAATCCGCAACCTCTTCGAAGGTTGGCGCCGGCGCGCGCATGCGTTCAATGTTCGGGCTCGGGGACGCCGCCAAGCGCGCCGACGGCGAGACGAGCGGGTCCGGGTCCGGTTTGTCGGAGGATGAGACCGCGGATGCGCGTCGGCGTCTGGAACGCATCCGGGAGATGAACCGTTTGAGCGGGGACGCGACGGCGGCGGCGGAGGCGAAACTGCGCGAGGCGAAACGCAAGAGCGAAAGCGAAAGCGACGCCGACGAAAGCGAAAGCGACCGCGACGGCGCGACGCCGGGAGCGACCGCGACGGTGAGCGCCGCCGACCGGCGCCGCGCCGAACAAAAGGCGCGCGCGGAGAAGGCTGTTCTCTCCGAGTACCAGACCGGCGAGGACGACGTCGACGCGGTTTGGGACGCCAAGGAGGTGGAGGAGATGTCCAAGAAGTACAAGGCGTTCCTCAAGGCGTCCAAGGCGAAGAAGTGGTGGAGCCGCGGGGACTAACACGTATTATACGCAGGAGGATGCCGTCGAGACATTTGCGGCGCCTTCTGGCGCGTAGTACGCGACGCGGTTTGTGAAGAACACGCTTTCGCGTTCGTTTTGCGTCGTTTTCGTGCGTTCCGACAGCTCGTCGATCGGTTTTTTTTTTTTTTGGTT